>Ga0302326_10029214_pt1 | contig 11068 bp, 6 predicted proteins | sample Palsa_T0_3_FD_202264 | JGI IMG/M metagenome (GOLD analysis project Ga0302326, IMG submission 202264) | Peat permafrost microbial communities from Stordalen Mire near Abisko, Sweden - Palsa_T0_3 | ecosystem: Environmental > Terrestrial > Soil > Palsa > Peat permafrost | place: Sweden: Abisko...
AATTGTAGCTGCTGCCGCCCAAACTACCACGCATGTTGATGGCCGCATATTGCTGATTTGAGCGGGTAAGGCACGTCGGCGTTCCCGTGGCTTGATTGCTGTAGCCGGAATTGACGCATGCGGCGCCTTGTACCAGCGGATCGCCCAGGTTATATTGACCGGAGCCCACCTGGTTAATGTTCTCGATGTCATACAGGTGAGTACCCTTCGCGCCGCTGTAAGACAATTCCACCACCGTGTTTCGCAGGACTTCCCGCTGCAGCGCCAGACTCCAGAACTGCGTCTGCGCAGTTTCGATGTTGGGGTCCGGCATGCGTAACTCGACCGGGCCGAGGTAAGTTGTAGGACCGGGCAGACCGAGGGGGCCAAGATTGTTGTTGGTGACCACCGTCCCGCAAGTAGCCGAGGCCGGCCCGCAGTTAGAACTCACCACGGCGCTGGCCGGAGGATTGAAGCTGGCGTTGTAGGTCACGTTGCCAAAGTTGCGCTCGTAGCTGATGCCATAACCGGCCCGGATGCTGCTCTTACCGTCCCCGGCCGGGTCGAAGGCAAGACCGATTCTTGGTGCGACCGTACCCCAGCGCGGCGCCCAGAACTGGCCGATGGAACTCTGGTTCGCAATTTGAACACCGCCGGTCCGCACCTGCTGCGCAATGCTGGAGCCGGGACCAAAGTAGAAGTTTGAATCTAATTGCGGCTTGTTGTTGTGTTGCACGCCGTAGTGCTCATAGCGCACACCGTAATTCAGCGTGAGGCGTGGAGTCGCACGAAAGCTGTCCTGGGCATACGTAGCCCAATCCTTGTAGCGGTAACTACGCCCATAAACAGCCGATTGCAGCGGTGGAGTCACGGCACAGGATGCGTTCTCTTCCAGGTTGCCATAGATATCGAGGGGGCAAGGCAGCTTGCCTTGTGGATTCACCCTGGCTTCAAAAGCAGTCAGCTGGCTTCCCCTCGGATTGCCCGCTGTATTGGTTAAATCGGCGAAGCTGTCCCCAACCGAGGTACCAAGCTCCTCGATCGCTTGCGCGTAAGCGCCATAGGATACGTTCAACTGTATGTAAGTCAGCACGCCGCCAAATCGCATGGAATGCCTGCCCTTGGTCCAGGTTAGATCGTCCTGGGGCTGAATGGTGTTTTGCGGACCCCCATATGGCAGACCACCGTTGTCGACTGAGCCGTCATTTTGCAACCCTGGCAATTGAATATTGCCGTTCGTGGCCGGGTCCGTGGGCGGAACAATCATCAGGCTCGGGGTGTTCGTCAGTGCGGTGTCGAAGGAGGTCACATTATTGAAGCGGGTGAAGCTGATCTTTGCGCTGTTGAGCAGACTGGGACTAAAGACATGGTTCAACGTGTAGAGAAAGCTCTGGTTGAGGATAGCCGTGCCGGTATTGTACTGGGGGTATGCGCTGTAGCTATTAGAACCGTTGAACAAGTCCAGCGCCAGCCTGGCGGCGCGGAAGTACATCGTGGTCTTGTCACTTGCAGAATAGTCAAGCCGTCCAACCAGGCTGTAAGAGTTCTGCGGAAGATCGCCGCCGGCATCGAACGGCACCTTGAAGTTGACCACATCAAAGACCGGCTGCCCGGGGGAAACCGGGGTAACGCCGTTGATCGGGCCAATCGTAGTAATACCGGCGTTGGCCAGCTGCCCGGCGGTCACGACGGTGCCGGAAGCTGCCGCTGCGCCGGTCCCGTATTGTTTGAAATAAGACTGCGCGTTGGCCGGCAGCAGGTTGATAAATGACGGGTCAAGGATCTCCTGACTTTCGGAGGCGGAGCTCCGCACGCGCGTCCACTCCGTGCTCTCATAGAGGAACAGCTTGTTCTTCATGATCGGTCCACCCGCTCCAAAACCAAACACATTACGGGTGTACGCGCCCTTGGGATCCGGAAGCGGGCCGGTTCCTCCACTTTGAAGGAAAGCCTTGTTTTGCGCATCGTTGTTATAGGTATTGGCGGTGTAGGCGGACAGGCGGTTGAATTCCCAGGCTGAGCCGTGCAGCTGATTGGTGCCCGACTTGGTGGTCAGATTGACCACTCCGCCCGAGGCACGCCCGTACTCGGCGGAAAAGTTGTTGGTAATGACGCTGTATTCCTGCACAGAATCGATCGGCGTGGTGTTGCCAATGTTGACGCTATACACGGATATATTCTCTGCGCCATCCAACAGGATCTCCGTGCCCGCTTCGCGCTGTCCATTCATGGAGACGCCGACCCCTTGGCTGTCCACATTTTGACCGCTGTTGCCGCCGCTGGCGCTCAGACTGTTCGTGGTGTTGTCCCCACTGCTCACGTTACCGGACAATGCGACAAAGTCGTAGGGGTTGCGACTGAGGCTAGGCAGATGTGCCAACTGCTTCTGGTCGACGACCTGGGAAAGTTCCTGGGATTGCGTATTCACCGCAACCCCACCCTCGCCGACGACCTGCACTTCGGTAGTTTCCGAGTTGACCGAGAGCCTGGCGTCCACCGTCGCATGGCCGCCAACGGTCACCTCCACAGTGGCGTTAAATGGCCGGAAGGCCTGGGAACTAACTGCGATTTGATAGGAAGCGGGCTCCAGCCCGCTCACCAGGTAAGCGCCGGTCGAACTCGACTGTGTTGTACGCACACCACCTGTGCCAATATTCCTGACCGTAACGGTTGCGCCGGGGATGACTGCGCCGGACTCATCGGCAACGGTGCCGGCAATTTGTCCGCTCTCAACCTGGGCCAGGACAAGGCCGCCGGATAGAAAGGTGATGGCGAAAAAGCCTCTCACGAAATACAAAAATATTTTCATAATTTATCTCCCTCAATCGAGCGGCACGGCGAGTTGGAACTTTGAGCCGAAGACACCAGGAAAAAACCGAATGAATCCCCAGGACTAATGTCCTGCGACGTGGCAGGGATAGAACAAGACGTGGTTGATAGATCCGTGGCAATTTGAATCGACAACATTGAAGAGTCGTCGAATGTCCTGCGTGGCCGAAGTCAGTAGCTGTCTACATAGACTCCACATGAGTTATGGAGTGCACCTCGATGGCCACACTCTAACTTCGTCGTGACGAGGTACATCGGACTGCGAACCTTATGAAGAGCCTAGCTCAATGAAGTTGATACGCCGGACCCAATCCGCTGGACGATTGAGAGATGCGATGAGCCGAAGGTTTCGTGCGCCAGGCCGTGGAATGGCGCTTCACCGCCTACGCTAAAATGCTATTCATGAATCGAGAGCATGTCCTGAATTTGAGGTCCTTCTGGCAAATCCAGATCATTGGATGGAGCTGCTTTTATCTATTCGACCTTCTCGAATCCATTCATAATTTCCTGACCAAGCGTGTGTATATCGATGAAGAGACCGTGCCTATCGTCTTGATGTTCCTGGGAAGTTGTGCCCTGCGGCCTGTTTGTCGTTGGCTACTGCGACAATCGCAATCGTGGATCGCTTTTGAATTGAAAGCAGCTGCGGCCGCCCTCGTAACAGCCATTCCCGTAGCCTGCGCGGCTGGCCTCATTTTGCAGAACTTCTATCATGTGCCCTGGCACGCTTTGGTTGCAGTCTGGATGTGGTCTTTTTTCATTCTCTTCATGTGGTGCAGTCTGTATTTCAGTATTAAGCAATGGCAGCAATCGAGCATGGAGAAGGAGCGTCTGCTTCGCGCCGAGGCCGAGGTCAGAGAGGCGCGCCTGCTTGCACTTCGCTATCAGTTAAATCCACACTTCCTTTTCAATTCGCTCAATGCCGTCTCCACTCTCGTTCTGGATGGAAATGCGCCTGCGGCCACTCGTATGCTGGCGCAGATCGGTGATCTTCTGCGTTCAAGCCTCGACTCCGAAGTTACGGCCGAAGTTGCTCTCGCTCAGGAATTGGTCTTTACCGAAGGGTATCTAGCCATTGAACAAACAAGACTGGGAGACCGGTTGAAGTTCGATATGGAAATACCGATTGAAACGCGGGATGCACTCGTGCCAAGTATGTTGCTTCAGCCCCTGGTAGAGAATGCAGTGCGATATGGCGTGGCGCCACTGATCGAGGGAGGGTGGATTACCATCAACAGCGCGCTGCATGCCGACAGATTGCGCATTGTGATCGTGAACTCCGGACGTCGTGGCGAAGGCGAGCAAAGCAAGAATGGAAATGGAATCGGCCTGGGAAACACGGCAGAGCGCCTGAAATCGCTTTATGGGACGGATTTTGAATTCTCGCTTGGATGGCCTGAAGCGGGCGGTTGCGAAGTGGTGCTGGAATTGCCTTTACGTCGGGCCTTGAACTTGCAAGAGGCTTCCACGTGCGCGTTTTAATCGTCGACGACGAGCCCCTAGCGCGCCGAGGCGTCGTTCATCGGCTGCGTCGATTCAAGGATGTGGAGATCGTTGGAGAATGCGGAGACGGGGTATCCGCGGTGGAGAGAATTTTGGAACGATCTCCTGATGTTGTGTTCCTCGACATCCAGATGCCGGGCATGGACGGTTTTGAGGTTCTGCGCGCATTGCCTAGAGAAAGCATGCCAGCAGTCATTTTTCTGACAGCGTATGAGCAACATGTTTTGCGGGCATTCGATGTCCATGCACTGCATTACCTGCTGAAGCCGGTGGACGATTCACGCTTCGCGGTGGCGGTCGGCCGAGCCCGCGATCTGGTCAACTCCTCCTTGAAGGACGAAATGGCACAGCGAGTAATGAGATTGCTGGACCGCGCCCCGGATAAATACGCGTCCCGATTTACGGTGCAAACTGGTTCCCGCGTTCAGATCGTCACTGCGGAGGATGTTGAGTGGATTGGGGCTGCTGGTGACTATGTCGAACTGCACGTCAACGGTCGTTATTTTCTACTACGCGAGACGATGGCTTCACTCGAACAGAAGCTCGATCCGGCGAAGTTTCTTCGCATACACCGCTCCCGAATTGTTCAGTCCAAAGGAATACTGGAACTGCGATCCATCGAGAACCGCGAATTTATGGTAAAGCTCTCGGACGGCTCGGAGCATCGCTCGAGCCGCACCTACGCAGATCGACTTGAACGCTGGTTGTCATCAGGCGGGTTCTGACAAAATGGCCCAAGGGTAAATTTATGGCAGAGAATAAGACCAAGCCCACAACCATCAGCGTTCCGGCTTTTCTCGATGTGTGCGCTGACGAGGCGCGACGCACGGATGCCAAGGCTCTGGCCAGGCTGATGCAGAAGGTCACCGGCAACAAGCCCGCGATGTGGGGATCGTCGATCGTCGGCTTTGACAGCTACCACTATACCTACGAGAGCGGGCGCGAAGGCGATATGCCCATCGTCGGCTTTTCGCCGCGCAAGGCCGCAAACGTTTTGTACGGCGCGATCGGCTTTGATGGCGCTGAGGCGTTGCTCGCCAGGCTCGGCAAGCACACCACCGGCAAAGGATGCCTGTACATCAAGAGGCTCGCGGATGTGGACATGAAGGTGCTGGAGACACTTGTGGAGAAAGCCGTTGCAGCGACGAGGGCTCGACACGCCAGCCCGTCCAGGCATGATTAAGGCGGATCACGGTTTTGTGGGCTTTACGGTAGGCGTCAGCGAAGGTGCCAGGGGATCTCCCCAGATGTAGTGACCAAACCAGTTTTCATTTTCTTCCATCACCGCCCGCTGCTGCTTGGGCTTGTTGATGGGGTGGCCGAAGCCGTCATACACCACCATCTTCACCGGCACCCCATGGTCTTCGAGCGCCTGGCGTAACTCGAATGCATTGGCGATCGGCACCCGCTTATCTGCGCCTCCATGCTGGATGAGCGTTGGCGTCTTCGCCTTCGCAATATAGCTGATGGGCGAGGTCTTTCGATAAATCTCGGGATCGTCCCACGGCGTGGCGTGCAGATACTGCGGCGAAAAGGGGGTAATGTCCGTATTCACGTAATACGTCATCCAGTCGGAGATTCCTGCGCCCACCGAGACCGCCTTGAAGCGGTCGCTCGAACAACTGATGAAGGCCGAGATATAACCGCCCTCACTCCAGCCCATCGCACCGACCCGGTCCTTGTCAACGAAGCCTTGCGCGATGAGGAAGTCCACGCCCGAGATCACATCGGCATAGTCTCCGACGCCGAGGTTCCGAGCGTTGAGCGAGCGGAACTTCTCGCCATAACCCGACGATCCGCGGTAGTTTGGCTGCAGCACCAAAGCGCCCTTAGCGACAAAGCGTTCGATCGGATAATACCGGTCAGGGTTGATCAGTGGCCGGTCCGCCGCAGTCGGGCCACCGTGGATCAGGACCAGCAGAGGATATTTTTTGGTTGGTGTGAAGTCCACAGGCTTGCTCAGCACTCCCTCAATGATCGTTCCATCCGAAGACTTCCAGCGGACCACCTCGCGCTTCGCGATGTCGAAGCCAGCGAGCTGCTCTCCGGCATCTGTTAGTTTAACGGGCGAGGCTGCCGGCAGGTTGGAGACATAAATCTCCGCGAATTGGTTGGCACCCGCACCCCGGAAGGCCACATGCCTGAAGTCCCAGGAAAAGGAGACCACATTCCCGAGGGAGGTGGAGACGGGAGGCTGGGCCACGATCCCCGTTCCGCGCATATCGATCTGTTTCGCAATTTGGGTCCTGGGATCGAGCAGAAACAAGTAGGAGTCCGTCTTCTGCATCGCAGCCAAATAGATTCCCTCCGGGGCCCAGCGCAGCAAATCGGCATCTTCATCGAAGCCGGTCGTCAAAACGCGTGGCGCGCCCCCGTCGCTGGCTACGACCGCGATTCTTTTATTGGCGTAGAAGAAGTATTTGGCGTCGCCCGCCGTCTCGTAGGCAATCTGCATTCCATCCGGAGACCACTGTGGAGAGTCGTCGGGCCCCGATGTTTCGACAATCTTTTTGACCGCTCCATCGGCGACCGTCACGGTGTAGATATCTCTGCTGAAGAGGGAAATGAGGTCTGGATCTCTCTGCGCGCTGAAGGCAATGCGACTGCCATCGGGCGAGAACGAGAAGGTATTCACGCTGAATGCGTCGCTGGGGGTAAGCAGCTTTGGCTCGCCCACAGGAGCCGTGCGCCCCGCCGCGTCCGTCTTCGGCAGATCGACCAGCCATAGATGAACCATCGAATAGTCAGCGTGGGCGACGTGGTACTCGCCGAAACTTTCCTTGCGGTCCTTCATCGCCTTGGTTTCGGGGGGCTCCGCGGCCAGCGCAATTCGCTTCGAATCGGGCGCCCACTCGAAGGCATTCACACCATTTTCCATTTTGGTCAGTTGCTGCGCCTCGCCGCCAGCCAACGGCATGACGTACACCTGTTTCTTGTCGGACGGAGAGCCCGCAATCGGGGCTGCCCGATTCGATAGAAACGCAATCCACTGCCCATCCGGCGACCAGGCAGCGTCGCTGCTTGTCTTTGCCTGCAGGGTCAGCGGATGCCTCTCCCCCGTGGCTACATCGGCCAGCCAAAGGTCGGTCTCGAAAGCATTCGCCTCCCAGTCCGTGCGCGACTGCTCATACACTACAAGGCGTCCGTCGGGAGAGATTTTGGGGGACGACACGCTCTGCAGGTCCAGCGACTGGTCGATTGTGGGAGCCTTCGCTGGCGCCGCCGTCTGTGCACCGGAGGAACAGACCCAAGCCGGTAACATCGCAATGAATGTCAAACAAAACGCGTTCCACCGTCGCATGTGGGTTCTCCTGGATGGGAGAATTCTAACGGTAGATCAAGCACCCGCGCTGCTCAAGAGCGCGGAACCATTCTGGGGAGTGTAGCGAATCGACCCATCGCAAATCCAATTTTTCCAGTTTTGGCAGGTGAGCGAGCTCCTCCGGCAGGGATTGAATCGGGTTCCCTCGCAGATCGAGTTGACGCAGATCAGAAAGCTGCGAAATCGCCGAGGGCAATGTGGTTAAGCGATTGTTTCGCAGGTGAAGCTCGCGCAGTCGCCACAAGCACCCGATGCAATCCGGTATACAAGTGAGTTGATTGTCTGTAACCCGCAACTCAATCAGGCCAGACATTGCACAAACCGACTCAGGCAGTTCCGAAAATGAGTTCTCACTGATGTTCAGATATCGCAGCTTGCGAAGCTGTCCCATAGACGACGGTAGGCTGGCAAGGCGGTTGTCATGCAGATACAGGTAGTCGCTTAACCCCACGATTTCGCCAATCGTTTCGGGAATCGTCGATAGCTGGTTATGGCCGAGGTCAAGCATGCGCAAGCTCCTCAATTGCCCCAGCCGCTCCGACACTTCTATAAGCCCGTTGTCCGCTAAAACCAAGGCTTCCAACGAAGTATTTTCCCAGACCGATGACGGCACCTGACCGAGATTCTTCTTCCAGAGGTTGAGAATCGTGTTGATCGACATTGCCTGAATCGTAATCGGATGGAAAGTCCGCTGTCGAACAGCCGGCAGACAGGACGGAACCGGCTCGATCATTCCCCTAAGCCTGCGGAAGGGGGGGAACGAGGACGACAGCCGCCTCCGGCGGGTAGCGTAAGATCGGACTTGCCCGGAGAGTCTCACTGAGAACGTCATTCTTTTCCAGAAACGAAATGAGGCCTTCCGCGCTCAACGGCCTGCTAAAGAACCATCCTTGCAACCGGAGTGGTTTCCCATTCTCGGAGAGAAATTTCCTTTGCACTTCTGTTTCCACGCCCTCCACAATCACTTCGACTCCCAGCGACTCAGCCATGGCAATCATCTGCGGCAGGATCGGGGCCGTGACCGCATCGGTTCCTACCGCCCGGGTGAAGGAGCGGTCGATCTTGATAGCATTCACCGCCAGTTGATCGATATAGGAAAGGCTGGAAAAGCCTGTACCGAAATCGTCGATGTGAACCTTGTAACCGGCCTCACGCAATCTTCGTATCGCCGCGCGTGCAACCGCCAGGTCCGCGGTGGAACGCTCCGTCAACTCAAGGGCAATTTGCCCTGGAGAGATATTGGCTCGCAGAACCTCCTTTTCGAGGAGACCTAAGAGTCGATGCCCATTCATGTCCGAGGCCGCAATGTTGATGCTGAGCGTAAAGTGTGAATGCTGGCGCAGCAAGTCTTTGATCTCCCATATGGCGCGCCGCACCACGAAGGCCGTGAGTTCATCGATGAAGCCTTTTTCTTCAGCCAAACGGACAAACACATCGGGTGAGATCGATGCGCCGGTCTGGTCAGTCCATCGGAGCAAGGTCTCTGCCCCCACGGTTCGATACGTTCGGCTGTCCAGGATTGGCTCGTAAACCAGGCGGAGAGAGGGAGAGCTTCTGCGGATCGCGCAGTGCAATTGGTAGCTAAGGCTAAGGGTTCGCAGGTAAAGAAGAGCGCCCAGGAGACCCAGACTGAGACCCGCAAACGCCCCCATCGCCGAGTAGGCGATTTGTGTCGTTCTCGAGTCACTCCACACGTCCGCGAGACTCTCTGAGGTCACTGCGCAAATCTGGTTCTGTTTCGAGCAAGTCGCGTGGTAGATCCTCCCCGCGAGAAGCGCAAACCCTGGCGAGAGTATCTGGGAAGTCTGGAGACTGATGGTGGATCCCGCGATTCGCGCCATCCGGTTGGTTTTGCGATCAACAGCGACGATCATGTAACTGACATGGGGCCGATTCCAATGGTCAAATGCATTCGGGCTGAGCACAGCATCCAAATCACCCGATTCGACGACAGTGCCATGGTCACCGCCCATGGAAGCAAGCACCAGGGCGACGTCGGCATATACGTGTGTTCCGTCCTCCAGCACCAGGGTTGGTTTGCCTTCGACGTAGGGTTTCTTCAAGCGGCCAAGAAAGGCTGAGCAGTAAAGCATTCCGTTGTGGGTGCGCCCGATATCCTTCAACTGATTCGACCGAAAGGTCCGCGTCTGCAGTGCCCATAGATCCGGATTGGAGCATCGGGGGAAGGGTTGCACGTTGAGCTCGCCAAAGGTCACGCTCAGTTCTTGTCTCAGCGCGTCCGCGTTGCGACTCAGGTGCTGAGCATAATCGGACAGATCCGCTTTAGCCGTTCTAAGCAGCATGCCGCGTCCGAGGCAGAGCCCGGCGAAAGCTCCCAGGATGAATCCCAAAATGGCGAGGCACAAACCGAGCCGTCTTTGATGAAGAACTGTCATGAGTAGATGATTGAGAAAGCGGGACTTCCGGCCGTTTGCCCGAATGCAGCGGATCTTACACTTGAGCAGCGAACACCAGTCTCTTTTATCGGCGTAACGGCGCGCATCGCTGAAGGAGAATTACTTTTTCTGCCGCTGGAACCAGAACTTCGGTAATCGAATGCCCGCGCATGAAACGGCGGTTTCGGGCATGCCTCCACAAGGCGGTGAACCTGGTCAGATCCAATGCGGCATACTCTCACGGCGAATATAATTTGCGCTGTCGAGCAAGAGGTCGAGTTGAAACTCTTATGTGCAGCTATCCGCTTCACAAGCGTTGAACTAGATCCAGGGGCAGTCACAAGAAAGGAGAGCCCCTGAAAACATGGCTGACCGCATTGTGGGCAAACTGGATTTCAGCAAGAAGCTCTTGCTGAGTGCGTCTGGATGGTTGATCGTGGCCGCAATTGCCATGTTCGGGTTCGCGGCACAAAGCCGGGCTCAAACTCCAACAGATAATAAAACCCAAAGCATTGCCGACACCTGGCAGGGCACGCTTCACACCGGCAGAGACTTACGCACCGTGGTCAAGATCTCAAAGGCGGATGATGGCGGGTACAAGGCGGTCTTTTACAGAATCGATCAAGGGGGAGACGGTCTTCCCGTAACAAAGATCGCGTTCGATGGCACGACGGTAAAAATGACGCTCATGCTGATCGGTGGCACGTATGAGGGCAAGCTGAGTTCGGACGGCAAGACGATCACGGGCACCTGGAGTCAGGGGCCGAATCCGCTGCCTCTCAACCTCACCCGGGCTACGCCGGAGACGGAGTGGACCATTCCCCCGCCCGCGCCCAAGATCCCACCGATGGACGCGCATGCCGATCCCAGCTTTGAAGTGGCCACCATCAAGCCGAACGACTCAGGAGCACCAAGCCTGCAAGGGATCACGATGAATGGGCGCAACTTTAGGACGCGCAACTCGTCCCTGGGCGACCTTATCCATTTCGCCTACGATGTGCAGACAAAGCAGATCGTGAACGCGCCAGAGTGGATGGAA
>Ga0302326_10029215_pt1 | contig 11068 bp, 11 predicted proteins | sample Palsa_T0_3_FD_202264 | JGI IMG/M metagenome (GOLD analysis project Ga0302326, IMG submission 202264) | Peat permafrost microbial communities from Stordalen Mire near Abisko, Sweden - Palsa_T0_3 | ecosystem: Environmental > Terrestrial > Soil > Palsa > Peat permafrost | place: Sweden: Abisko...
AATTCGTTTTCCAGATGCAACTTGACGAGAGGTGCGAAGCGCAGGCGCAGACGATTCGAATACGTTTTTGGGAAAGCGGCACGCAAGATTTGATAGAGCACGAATCCCGACTCGAAGTCCGACCCGGTCAGCGCGTATTCGATCGAGCGCACGCGATTCCTCAGGTTGAGCCGTTTCGTGTGCTCCTCTGGAGGTGAAAGCAGTCGCTGGAGCCGCCGCCGCAGGTTGGCGGTCTTGCTGACGTAGGGCTCGGAGTTCGCATCCTCGCCGCGCAAAAGAAACACGGCGGGAGCGGCGGCCACGGCCGAGAATATCTCGGCGTCAGCGTCCGGGTGAAACTCGATGCGGATGGTCACCACGAGACGATTGTAGAGGAGGTCAGAGGTGAAAGAGGCGATTGCAGAGGTTAGAGGTCAGATTGCAGAAGTATCACCACAGATATTTGGGCAGTGCAGTTGGCAGCAAGAGCCTTTCACTTCTGCAATCTGACCTCTGACCTCTCACTGCGGCCTGATCGCCGCCGCTGCCATCATCCTTCCCGCAACACCCTTTTCCGCTCGGAAGCTGAATAGCAAGTCCGTGTGACAAGCCGTGCATGGCCCAGACAGATCAATGTTTTTCGAGAGCAGGCCAGTGTCAACTAGTTGGCGCTTGTTGGCTTCAACCAAGTCGAGAAAAAGTTTCACCGGCAGTTCGCTATGCCCCGGCGCCCGTGCCGTCAGAAATAGCAACGGATACTTCTCCCGCACAGGGTCCGATTCCTTCACTTCGCGGAACAGACTGTCGGCGTATGCAAACTGCGCTTCAAATTTGGTGCGCACTTCTTCGCCTACGTCGTAGCAGCACCTTTGGACTCCCGGCCCAATCGCTGCCACCAGATTGCGCGGATCGCTCCCGAAATGTTTGCGCATCTCGCCAACGCCTTTCTCAGCGATGCGTTTGACAGTGCCGCGCCATCCCGCGTGAAAAACGCCGACGGCGCGCCGTTTCCGGTCCACCAGAATGATCGGGAGGCAATCAGCCGCCTGCACGGCCAAGACCAGACCCGCCGTATCCGTAATCAATCCGTCGCCAGCCAGAAGCTGATCCGTCACCCCCTCAACTCGATGGATTAAATCGGAATGAATTTGCCGGAGAGAGATTAGTGGCCAGAGGCGATTTGCACGGTCTAGTCCGGTCAGAAAAAGCTTGCGGTTGCACTCGACGGCTTTATGCGAATCAGGTTGGGTGAATCCCAGATTCAACGCGCCTCCGCCGTAGCAGCGCGACACACCACCGGTCCTGGTGGAGAAGCCATGCACCAGCCAGGGCAGCTTCCCCAGGGTCCCAGACCGCAAAATTTGCAGTTTGCTGCTTTGTAGTTTGCTTCTTGCGACAGACTTGGTGACCACAGTTCGATAATAACCTGAATGATCAGGAAGCCGGGGGACGCCCGACGCTCTCGGGATATCGAGCCTTGAGCCACGTCACTGCCCCGATGGTCGATGGCACGGTAGCTCGGCGGCTGGACGACCAGATCACCCAATGGCCCGATCGCATTACTTCTTCTTCTATTTTTTTTCTACTTTTTCTTGACCAGCTCCGCGTCAATCTGAATCTTGACCGTATCGCCCACCGCGGCTTCACCGGTCTTCAGAGTATTGTTGTAGAGCAAGTTGAAGTTTTTACGATTGATGGTCGTCGTCGCGGAAATTCCCCGACGCGAATTGCCCCACGGGTCGGTCATTTCAGGAGTGGGTCCATCCACATCGAGCGTGACCTCATTTGTCGTTCCGTGAATAGTCAGATCACCAACCACCTGCAGTTTCCCCCCACCGCTTGTAATTCGTTTGGACTTGAATTCAATGGTTGGATACTTTTCAACGTCAAAGAAATGTGGGCTCTTAAGATCTTTATCACGCGCTTGAATGCGAGTATCGACGGAGCTGACGTCAATGGTGGCCGATACCTGCGACTTCGTGATATCCGTGTCATTCAGAACGACGGTTCCGCTCACCTTCGTAAAATCTCCGGTGACATTCGAGATCCCCAAATGACGAACCGTAAATTGCGCAGTCGAATGCGCTGGATCGAGGTCCCAGGTTGAGGTTTGAGCCAACGCCGGTAGACTCGCCAGAAGGCCGAGCGTGGAAATGATACCAATTCGTTGAGCTGTTTTTAACATGACCGTGCAAATATCCTTTGGTTGATTTTGTGTGGACCTGATGCAGCGAATATCCCGCCGCCTGAATCGCCCCGTAATCTTGGGAATCGAGATAGACTTTCGATGTAACGCAAGTCGGCAAAGATGCAAAACTGTATGAGAACATTAGGAAGATGAGGTAGGCGGCTGATGACGCAACGAAATCGGCCATTCGCCAAACACGCGAAGGCCACGCAGAGGTCCGCGGAGCCTGGAGTTTGCGTGTTTTGGGCCTCTCGTTACTCCTTGCCGCTGGCGATGCCGCTGAGTCCCTTTTCGGCAACAGGCTCCGGCTCAACCGCATCGATCTTCCCCGGATCCAACTTCTTCGGAGTGATCTTAACCGTGGCCAGGATCTTTTCCAGTCGAGCGAAGACCTCGTCGCGGTTGACGTGCTCAAGGCTCCCCTCGGTGGCGAAACCTTCCGTGCTCAGACCCAGAACGTACTCGTAGCAAGTCCCATTTTCAAAGTTGTGATAATACTGCTTTTCGATTTGTTTCACGGCGCTGGCTGAGAAGCTGGAGGTCATCTCCATCTCGGAGGGACCGATTTTGACTTTCTCAGGATCGACCGGTTCACCGTCTGCATTCCGCGTGTCGACAAAAGCGAAGTGCGCGCACTCCTGCTCGGAGACACTGCGATTGACGTTCACATTGAAGAACGCGGATGCGAAATCGGTGCCTGGGAACCAGTTACCGGGCAATGCCACAGTGGCCACCGTTACTCCACCGGACCGGGCGAAGTTCATCGGTACATCGCCCGCGGCAACAGATTCCGATTGTGCGTCGTCGCCCGAAGTCAGCACCGCCTTCCGCGGATAGAGAAACGACACACCAGAGTTAGGGTCGCTGTAGGTAACATTAGTGGGGCGTTTCTTCGGCGTCTTTCTGGCGGGCGCAGTCGCCGCATCGGCCGGTGGGGTTAGGGGCGATTCCGCCATCTGCGGAGCCGGTGGCACTGCTGATCCTGTGACTGGGCTGGAGACTGGGCTGGCGACACTGACCAGCGCGGGTTTTGGAGACTGCCTGGAGCAGGCGCTCACCGCAAGTAGTAGCCCCAGAATCACAAAGCTTGCGATCATTGCCAGTTTTTGCTGGCGCGACCAGGATGTAAGCGTCGCCCCCGAGATGGTGTGATTCGCTGACTGTTGCGTGGATTTTTGATTCGCTGATTTCTGATTCGTCGAGTTCTCGTTACCGGGTTTCCAAGTCGTTGCCATGTTGTCACCTCCGCTGCGGCTGGCGCAGTCGGAGGTGATAAGGCAAGAGAACGACCAATCAGCCGCCATGGAGCGGCCGTTGATAAGACGCAGGTTAGGAATTGACCAAGCGCGAGGCTGTGTGCGCTTCGACACAAGCTGTGTAGCTCACAACACACGGGCGAGCGTGATGAGTTATTTCGCGGAGCGGCGGGTGCGTCGCCGTCGGGCAGTCAGGTAGCCGGGCGGTGACGCCCGGCGCTCCACCGGCGGACTCAGTTGCGATAACAATGGGTCTGGCCGCAGCACTAGAATGCCTCTGTGAGCCAACCCTCCGGCAGCCTCTCCGCCAGTGTGCGCGACCGTTATCGCGGCCGTCTGGCGCCCTCGCCGACCGGACTATTGCACCTCGGCCATGCGCGGACTTTCCGGATCGCGGCTCAGAGGGCAATGGAGAACCACGGAACTCTGATCCTGCGGAATGAGAATCTGGATCCGCAGCGCTCCAATCCGGAATTTGCTCGCGCCATGATTGAAGACCTGCGCTGGCTGGGAATCCACTGGAGCGAAGGCCCCGACTGTGGCGGGGAGTATGGCCCTTATTCGCAGAGTCGGCGGCGAAAGCACTATCTCGATGCTTGGCGGTTGCTGTCGAAGGGCGGATTCCTGTATCCCTGTACCTGTTCGAGGAAGGATCTGGCGCAATCCGCAATTGCCCCCAATGATGCGGATGATGAACCTATCTATCCGGGGACTTGTCGCGAACGCAACCATGCGACTGCCTTCACAGAGCCTGCGGGCGTCAACTGGAGGTTCCGGGTTCCCGACGACACGGTGGTTGAATTCGCCGACCTGAATCTGGGCGGTCAGCGTTATGTGGCGGGCAAGAACGTCGCGGACAAAAATAAAGTGAAGGATTTCGGCGACTTTCTCGTCTGGCGGCGCGACGATGTTCCGGCTTACCAACTCGCGGTGGTGGTGGACGACGAGGCGATGCGAATCACCGAAGTCGTGCGGGGTGCGGACTTGTTAAAGTCGACGGCGCGGCAACTACTGTTGATTCGGGCTCTTGGGTATACCGTTCCGAACTACTTCCATTGCGAACTGGTGCGGGACTCGGCTGGAATGCGGCTGGCGAAACGGCACGATGCTCTGAGTATCCGGCATTTGCGAGGGCAGGGACTAACACCTGGTCGAGTTCTCGAAATGGCCGGTTGGCCTTGATTGGCAGACACTTTCGTTTCCCGGACGAGTTACTTGTGTAGTTATAAGTCGCGGTCCAAAGGAGCTACTCTTACAAGGGTAAGTTCGAGCACGGTGACTGGAGGATTATGCCGCGAATGTTATTGAAGATTTTAGCGATTGGGTTAGTAACGGGCTCGAGCTTCTACGGGCAGTCGCTGGGCGATGTTGCACGCGAGAATCGGGAGAGAACCGCCGAAGACGCCGCGATCGCGCCGCCCCTGGTGGTCACCACTGCGGACTTTCCAAAGAATACGCACTCGAACCCGGCGCCGAGCGAGACGGAAAGGAGCACCGCCGACCGTCGCTCTGCACAACAACGCCTGGGACAGCAGCGTGCGGCTGAGCAATGGAAACGGCAGATCATTGCGCAAAAAGCCGAGATGGCTAATCTGCAGGCACGCATCAACCAGCTGCACGCATCGATTCAGGCAGAGAATGGAAGCGTCCAATTCGAGGGGCCGTCGAACCGGTATCAGGCGCGCCAACTGCAGCTGGCGATGCAAGTCGAGCAACAACTCGAAGTGCAGAAGATAAAGCTCGAGGAGATGCAAGACGCGGCGCGCCATGCTGGAATGCACGCCGCGGTCTACGATCCGTAGAAGTTTTCAGCTCTGGATGTCATTTTCGGAGCAAGCCGGGACGGGGCGGAGCCCCGTCTCCACACGAGCAGATCGGCATCCTAGAACAGCGCGGTTGGCCTTCTCTTCCAACTCTTTCCTTTCTCTTTCGAGACGGTTTCGATGTCGTTAACGTAGGCGCCGGTCTGGGTCAAAACATGGTGCAAGTCGTTGCCGACGCTGATGAAGGTGAAACCCTTTTCGAGAAACTCGCCGACGCGGGACGTGCCGAAGAGAAAGATGCCGAGAATGACGTTGTTCTTGCGGGCGTGTTCAACCAGTTTCTGCGTGGCCGCGCCCAGTTCGGGCGAAGTATACATGTGCGGAAACTCGTACTTGTTGTAGAGGCCCATCGACATGCAGAGATCGTTTTGTCCCAGGAAAAGAATATCTACGCCGGGGACGGCTGCAATCTCGGCGATGTTTTCGATACAGGAAGCGGTTTCGACCTGAAGCGCGATGATGCCCTCGTTATTCCAGTTACCGGCGTAGCCGAGCAGTCCGGCCTTGTTCATGCTGCGCTGGGGAAAGTAAACCGAGCGCGTGCCGACCGTTGGATATTTGGTGCAACTGACGGCCTGGCGCGCCTCTTCGGCGGTATTGATGTAAGGAACGAGAACGCCGTCGGCGCCGAGATCGAGGGCTTGCTGGATGCCGGGACGGTCGTCATATCCGCCAACGCGAACCAGGGACTTTGCGCCGCCGTTTGCGATTCCGCTGAGCATGGCCGAGAGCTTCTCGTAATTCATGGGACCGTGTTGAGTATCGACGAGCAGCCAGTCGTAACCGCTGTGTGCGAGTTGTTCGGCAACCGTCGGACTATGAGAGTTGAGGAACAAGCCCATCTTTGGAGCGCCTGAGCGCAGTTGCTTTTTAAACTCGCCGCCAGTGAGAGCCGCGTCTGACATGAATGAATTCTCCTTGTAAGGTTCGAAACGGCTCTCAGTGTAGCGAACGGAGTGCGCGTGAGGCCAGCCGAAAGCTTGGTTTTTTCGAACCCAGGACTGGAGGAAATATCTCCCTGTAGCAACGCGGCTCGCCGCGTCGCTTTATGCGTCACCTCTCGGTGCGTCGCCTCTCGGCCATGCCAACTTTGAGAAGTCATCGAACCGCATCTTTGCGGCGAGTCCTGGTTGTTGACGGACCGTTTCCAGGGGGTGGTGGGGTTCATGGCGCTTATCGGCTGCCAGAACCCCCATTCTAGGCCGATTTCCCAGGGGGTAACTAGCTGGAAACCGCATAAAATCTGCACAAAATGCTACTTTTCCACAGCGGATTGCGTTATTATGCGCTGGAAACAAGCAAATTTGTAAGTCCCTGAAGGAGGAATTCATGGCTTCTGGTATGACCAAAACTCAACTGACTCGGCATCTGGCCGAGAAGCTCGAATCCAACAACAAGACTGCTGCGGCTTTTCTCGAGCACCTGGCAGATACAGCGATTAAAGAGACGAAGAAAAACGGTGTATTCGTGGTGCCCGGCCTTGGCCGCCTGGTGAAGGCGCATCGCAAGGCCCGCATGGGACGCAATCCGCAGACCGGCGAACCGATTCAGATCAAGGCGAAGACGGTAGTGAAGTTCCGCGTGGCGAAGGCCGCGAAGGACGCAATTGCGCCGAAGAAGTAGTGCATGTGGCGTGGACACTCATGTCCGCGAGAGTTAGAAGCAAGAAAAGGCCGGCTTTCGAGTCGGCCTTTTCTTGGTTGAATCTCTCAACGGTTTAAATCTTCAACTCCACAAGCTCTGCCTGGACTTTTTTCGCCGCGATCAGCAGTCTCCCCATGCTCACGGGCAAGCGGAAACGTCGTGGGCCCGCGCTGCCTGGATTGAAATAGAGGACACCGTTTTTCTCTTCTATTTTTGGCCGATGGCTATGGCCGTAAACGACCACGCGAAATCCGGCTGCCTCGGGTTTCAGATCAATCTGGGCGAGGTCGTGCAGCATGTAGATGGACACACCGTCCTCTTCGACGACCTCGGTTCCGGGCAGAGCCGCCGCCCACGCACTCGTATCGACATTCCCGCGAATCGCGGTTACGGGCGCGATCTGTGCGAGGCTTTCCAGAATATTGGGAGATCCGACATCGCCGGCGTGGAGGATGCGGTCGGAGCCGCGCAAGGCCTCGATGGCCTCGGGCCGCAGCAGGCCGTGAGTGTCGGAGATTACGCCGAGGGTTATTGGCTTCATCACAAACTGGCGGTCGAGCGATCCCAGACTTCGGGAACAGGTCTAAGGCTATACTGCCCAGAAGGTCCAAGGAAACAATGCCCGACGTCCCAAATCTTTCGGAAGTCTTGCGGCGCTATTGGGGATACCACGAGTTTCGCCCCAAGCAGGAGAATGTGATCCGCAGTCTGCTGGCCGCGCGCGATACTTGTGTCGTCATGCCGACGGGAGGCGGGAAGTCGCTGTGCTACCAACTTCCGGCGGTGATTTCGGGGAAGACCGCGGTGGTGGTTTCTCCGCTGATTGCCCTTATGCAGGACCAGGCGGCACAACTGGCGCAGATGGGCATTCCGGCCGCGGCGATCAACAGTTTTCAGAGTTCCGCGGAACGGCGGTCGGTGATGGAGAAAGCCGGGCGCGGAGAGTATCGGCTGCTTTATCTTTCGCCCGAACGACTGGCTGCGGGAAGCACTTTTGAATGGCTTAGCAAGGTGCCGGTAGGCTTCTTCGCGGTCGACGAAGCCCACTGCATTTCCGAGTGGGGGCATGAGTTCCGACCCGACTACCGGCTGCTCAGCCGATTGCGTACGCAATTTCCGGCGCTTCCAATCGCGGCCTTCACGGCCAGTGCCACGCGGCAGGTGCGGCACGACATTTTGAAGCAATTGCAGATGCGCGATCCGCATCTCTACATCGCCAGCTTCCATCGGAAAAATTTGAGATATGTGGTGCATGAGTGCGAAGGTCGGACGCAGATGGAATTGCTCGGCCGCGCCTTGCGCCACTACGCGCGAGAAAGCGTGATCGTGTATTCGCCCACGATCCGCCGTGTGGAGGAGACAGTCGAATGCCTGGAGGAGAGTGGGGTTGCGGCGATTCCTTACCACGCGAAGATGGAGGCGCCGGTGCGCCGGCAGAATCAGGAACGATGGATGTCAGACGAAGTGCGGGTGCTGGTCGGAACCATCGCGTTCGGACTTGGCATCAATAAGCCCGCGGTGCGTGCCGTGATTCACCTGTCTCTGCCGAAATCGATCGAACAGTATTATCAGGAGGCAGGCCGCGCGGGGCGGGACGGGCATGCGGCCGATTGCGTGCTTCTCTGGCAGAAGCGGGATCACGTCCTGCTGGATTACTTCATAGGAAAGATTTCCGATGACGCCGAGCGCGAACGGTCACGGGAGCGGAAACGTGTGATCAGCCGGTTCGCGGATTCTCGCGGCTGCCGTCAGCGCCAGATCTGCCTGCACTTCGGTGAGACTCCGAAATGGGAGAGTTGCGGAGGTTGCGATAATTGCGGCGCCAGACCGGAGTGGCTAAGCAAGAAGATTGTGAGTGCTGTTCTACCTGAGATTGCGGTGCGAAGGGCACCTCTCGCCACCACATCTTCTCCATCTTTCCGTTCCCCGCACCATACCCCGCAGGTGCGCTCTGAAAAACCGCGCCTGCGCGATTCGGTGCCGCCGGAAGCGGAGCCCATGTTGGCGGACTATCTGCGCGAATGGCGGCGAACCATGGCGCGGGAGAACAAAGTTCCCGCCTACATTATTCTGCACGACAGCACGCTGGAGGAGTTGTGCCGCCGGCGTCCGGCCAATCTTTCTGAATTGAAGCAGGTGCCGGGCATTGGCGAAAAGAAGGCAGATGTGTATGGCGCGGAAATTCTCCAGGCTTTGCGGAACTTTGGCGAAGGAACGCGGGCCACACCGGCGATGGCCAGGGAACCGGCTCCGGCGGAACAGACGCTTCGGCTGCTGAACGAGGGGCGTAGCTTTGAGGAAATTGCCCGCATTCGGGCGCGGCAGGTTTCGACGATTGTCTGCACCGTGGCGAACTTGATCGAAACCAGGCAATTGAAGCTGGATCCCAAGTGGATTTCTCCCGACGCTCAGCCGCTGATTGAGGCGGCTTGCCTGAAGCAGGGAGTCGAGCGCCTGAAAGACATCAAAGACGCGGTACCGCCGTATGTCAGCTTCGACGACATAAGGCTGGTGGTGGCGCAACTGCGCGCGGAGAACCGGCTGCAGGCGAAGACGGCATAGGAAAACCGCGCCCCGCGGTGCATAATCGACCCCTCATTCGGTCAGTCGTCATCTCGAGCTAACCAAGCGAGAGATCGGCAGTTCGCCGCAAAATGCAGATCCCTCGCGCTGCTCGGGATGACAAAATCTAGAAGCGTGATGGAAGAGCGGAATTCCACTTTCGCGTTGTCATACGCCCTTCGCCGCCGGATCCCAAATCAACTTGTGAATCTGCAGGCTAAGCCGCGCCGGAATGTTATCGTCGAGGATCCATTGCGCGAGCCGCTGCGGGTCAAGCTGACAGTGCGAAGTGTCTCGCGATCCCGAGGCAGTTTTTTCAAACGCGGGCGAAAATAAAACGGCGTGAACGCGCTCGGCCAGCCCGTGATTCAGGACGAAGTCGCGAGCAAATTCATAGTCCGTCCGATCGCTCAGGACGAACTTGAGTTCATCATGACTTCGCAGCGCGTTCAGATTCTCTAGGTTGAAGGTATCAGGTTCGCCCGAGTGCGGACACTTTACGTCGACAATCTTGATCACTTGCTTCGGCACCCGCGCGAGCGGCCGCTCGCCGCTGGTCTCGAGCAGGACCTGATAATCGGCGTCCAGAAGTTGCTCCATGAGAAGTATAATTTCGCGCTCCTGCAACATGGGCTCGCCGCCGGTAATCTCGATCAAGCCGCCATTCGGACTCAGACGAGCGATTTCGCCGAGGACTTCTTCGGGGGTCATCTTGCGTCCGCCGTAGAAACTGAACTCGCTGTCGCACCAGGAGCAGCGCAGGTTGCATCCGGTCAGACGCAGGAAGACGCAGGGCAGCCCGGCGTGGGTGGATTCCCCTTGCAGCGACTTGTAGATTTCGGTGACTTGCATGACGGCATCGGGCGATCGGATGACCGTGCCATCCGGTGATCGAAATTCAAAAGCAGAGCTTTTAGATCACCCGATGACCGATGACCCGATAGATCTACTCCGCATATTTGGCCGTGGTCGTATCGGTTTCGAAAACCGTGACATCCTTTACCCTCACCCTGCCGTTGGTGACACTGCTCAACCGCGTGTTGGTTTCGTCATAGAAATATTTCGCAAGATTTTCAGCGGAGGGATTGATGACGGTGAAGGGCTCGATGTCGTTGATCATCTGGTGGTCAAGACGGTCAATGGCATGCTTCATAACGTCTTTCAAGTCTTTGAAATCGAGCAGCAGGCCGGCCTTGTCGAGCTCAGCGCCGGCGAGGGTCACACGAATCTTATAATTGTGGCCGTGCGGGTTTTCGCACTTGCCCTTGTAATTGCGCAGGTAATGCCCTGCGGCGAACGTGTCTTCGACGGTTACTTCGTACATGAATCCGGTTAGCCTCGGCTCTGATCTAGGATACTTTATTGTACCTTTTGGGTGCACTGGCGACACCCGCGATGGGCACTTCGCGGCAAACTGCAGATCCCTCGCGTTGCTCGGGATGACAATTCATGGATGGAATACAAACCGTGGACGGGACAAAATCTAGCACTAGAATTCGAGAGGCGGCACCCAAGGAATCGACGATCGTCCTGGATCACCGGCGGTCGATGTTTCGCGACATGGGCCAAGGCACAGCCGAGGAATTAGATGCAATGGTGGTGACTGCAAGTCCTTG
>Ga0302326_10029217_pt1 | contig 11067 bp, 7 predicted proteins | sample Palsa_T0_3_FD_202264 | JGI IMG/M metagenome (GOLD analysis project Ga0302326, IMG submission 202264) | Peat permafrost microbial communities from Stordalen Mire near Abisko, Sweden - Palsa_T0_3 | ecosystem: Environmental > Terrestrial > Soil > Palsa > Peat permafrost | place: Sweden: Abisko...
ACCCCGTAGCCGCACGTTCCCTTCTCCGTGCAGCAAGCGGTGTACTCGGGCGTGACGGCCACCGCGGCGCGCTTGTCGACGTCCAGCTTGTAGTAGAAATGCGTCGCCGAGGGCGCGTCGTCGTCGAACCCGTAGGGATGGAGCACCCGGGCCCTGCCGCCGGCAGCGAGCGCCACCGCGTCCTCGAAGCTACTGACGACCGGCTCCTCGTTCGGCGCGCCGAGCTTGTCGGCACAGGGGTTCGGGCCCGCGACCTCGTCGAGCGGCCGCCCGTCGCTCGGTGGCTCGACGAGAACCCGTCCGAGCAGCGAGCGATCGTCGTTCGATCGCGGCAAGAGCACGTACCCCGTCCCGAGGGGCGTCGCCGGGGCCACCTGGAAAGACGACGCCGAAGGGTGAAACGGCGCAGCTGCACCGCACCCGGCCAGGACAAGCGGCGCGACGAGGCGCGCGGGCGTTCGGACCATCATCGGGTCAATACATCGATCGCGCCGCGCGGCGTGTCTCCATTCGTCAGCGCAGACCCACGGCTCGTCGTTTTGTCGATCGGGGGACTCACGCTAAGGGGCGGGCTCCTTGGGCGGCCCGATCTGCGCGGGCGCTTGCGACGGCGGGTCCGCCGGCGCCTCCGGCCGATCCTCCGCCTGCTCGAGCGCGTCGATCGCGGCCGCCAGCGTCCCCCCGACCAGGTGGTTTATCCCGCGAATGGAGCCGTACACCGTGTCGAGAATCGCGTCGTGCACCACCCGGACGCCGCGGGCGGGCGCCGCGATGGGCGGGATCGCGTCGAGCACGGCAAAGGGCCGCGCTGCCGTGGCGCGGTGCACGCGCTCGACCGCCGAGGTACCCTCGTCGACCGCGGTTTCGATGAGGGCGCGCAGTCCACGCCATGGGTCCATCTTCGTCACGACGCATCCTCCTGTCCCGGCTGACTTGCCTGGAGCCCCCCGGCGACGGCCGGCGCGACCTGACCCGCGCACCACGCGCGGACGTATTCGTAGACCGCCGGCGCCCTGGCGAGCGCCATGTGATTCATGCCGGGAACCCGCCGCACGTTCCCGGGTGGCAGCCCGGCGCCGTCGAGCCCTGCCGTCGCGCTCTCGACGGGAACGAGCGAGTCTCCGAAGAGGGCCGTCAGCACCGGGTGCTCGGCGATCGAGCCCGCCACGAGGTGATGCTCGATCTCCGGAAGCAGCGGCACGGGATGGCGCGGGTCGGTCAGCGCGATGGACCATCCGCGGTCGCGCTCGCGGTGCTCGCGCGTGAGGTCGGCATGGCCCAGGTCCTTGAGACCTTCGCTGCGAAGGTTCGCGATGTCGGAGATGAGCCGCGTGTACGGGTCGTCCACCAGGCGAAGAGCGTTGGTGACGACACGCCCGATGCGCTCGAGCGGCGCGCCCAGGTGCGGCGTGCCGAGATAGATGACGCGCTTGACCTTCGACAGCCACGAGCGCGCGTCGCGCCGTGCCACCTGGCACGCGCTGCGCACGACGAGGCCGCCCATGCTGTGCGCCAGAAGGACGATCTCCTCCACGGGGATGGGATACGCCCCCATCAACGACGTGAGTGTTTCGGAGAGGCGAGCGCCGTTCTCCCCGATCTGCCGCCCCGAGTTGTAACGAACGTAGAGGGGCGTGTACCCGAGGTCGCTCATCAGGCGGGTGCCGTAGTCCGCGCCGTCGGTCATCTCCCAGATCTGCTCGGTGCTCATCAGGCCGTGCACGAGGACGACGAGGCGGCCTGTCGCCGCGGGAAGATCCCGGGCGAGATCGGCGCGTGCAAGGGTGAGCGGCTTCTTGCCGCCCACCTTGGCGAAGAGCTGCATCTCGATCGCCAGTTCGTTGCCGGTCTTGACGAGATAATCCCCGATCACACCATTAAGCACCGCGATTGACGCGTTGAGCTTGCGGCCCATGCGGGCGGCGTACCATACGGTTTTCGTGTGCGCACTGTGCGCATCTTGCTGCCCAGTTGGCGCATGGACCAGCGCAGGCTGTATATTGTGTTTCCGTGCAGAAATATCGCCGAACGGCTGTGCGCACGGGCTCTCCGCTTCAAACACTTCCCGGACAACCTGACGGCACGCGATCTGCTCTGCCTTCAAATTGAGAGGGCCAGCAAGACGTTGGCCTTCGTCGAGGTGAGACACGATGCGACCTTCTCTTGGACAATCCGCTTCAGGTTTTGGGCTCTTGCTTACACTCGGCGTCGCCGTCGCGACCGCGTGTGGCACGAACACGAGCGGGGGCCTGGGAAGCATCAACGGTTCGTCTTCGGGCGCGGATCAGAGCGACGATGGCGGGGGCAGCAGCGGCGCGTGCACCGGGTTTTGCCCCAATAGCAGCGGCGGCAGCGGTGCCAGCAGCGGTGTGAGCAGCGGGTTCGGCGGCGACGCCGGATCGATCGGCCCTGCGCCCGGCATGGTGAACTCCGTCGTCACGATCGATAGCTGTCCGGGGACCCTGTCGGCTTCGATGGTCAAAGCGCTGCAGGGAGCCGCCGCTTCGTCGGGCTCGATGAAGATGCTCTATCCGTACAGCCAGACGGTGTTCCCGGGCGGCATTCCCGCGCCCGTTCTGCAGTGGAGCCAGAGCGGCACGCCCGACGGCGTCTACGCGCACTTCAAGTCGCAGCTGTTCGATTACCAGGTGTGCTTCGCCGGGTCATCGCCCACGAACTTCACGATGGCCACGACGCCGTGGCTGACGGCGTGGTCGCAGAGCAAGGGCAATGCCGACCCGCTCACCGTCGAGATCGCGACCAGCACGGGCGGGACGATCGCGTCCGTCACGACTCAGTGGGTCTTCGCCAAGGGCAGCCTTGCCGGCGACATCTACTACAACACCTACGGTTCGAAGCTCCTGCCGGGAATGCCCGTTTCCGGGAACGGCGCCGTCATGCGCATCGCGCAGGGCGCCACCGCGCCGACCGTCTTCATCTACACGACCGGCGCGTCGCCCACCGGTCCGTGCATCAACTGCCACTCGCTCTCGTCGAATGGCTCGTACATCGTCGCGCAGCAGCACTTCTATCCGGGAGGCCTCCAGAAGCCCTACGGCAGCATGTCGTGGGACCTGGTGACCAACACCGCTCCCTCGAACTCGAACTACCTCGCCAACGACCCGACGGACGACTGGGGGTTCTCGGCGATGTACCCCGACGGCACGTTCCTCATGACGGCCGCGGAGCCCCAGAACTCGTCGACGGGCCCGATGGCGAACGCCCTCTTCCCGGCAGCCCAGGGCAACAACCCCGGCATGATCGGGCCGACGACCAACACGTTCTACAACACGATCGACGGCGGTTCGACGCCGGTCACGGGCCTCGACACGCAGTACGCGATGATGCCCACGTTCTCTACGGACGGTACGAAGCTCGTCTACAACGACAGCACCGGCGCGGACTCCGGGCTCTCGCCCGGCGGCAGGATCGGCATCGCCGATTTCAACTCGAGCACGAAGACGTTCTCGAACCCCCAGGTCCTCTACACGACGACCACGATGTATCCGGGCTGGCCCTGGTTCACGCCCGACAACAAGAACGTCATCTTCGCGCTCGGCACCGGCTGGAACTACGCGACCGAGGTTCCGCCGGGCGACACGACGCTCTGGAACTCGTACCTCTACATCATCGACGTCGCGTCGGGGACGGCGCATCGCCTCGACGAGGCGGCGGGCTTCAACAGCTCGGGCACGGAATACCTGCCCTTCCCCGGCCGTGACGAAGACTACGACTTCTACCCGACCATCAACCCGGTCTCCTCGGGTGGCTACTTCTGGGTGTACTTCACGAGCCGCCGCTCTTACGGCAACGTGTACCCGGGCACCAGCGAGGGCGACACGGGCACCAAGGCCATCTGGGTGACGGCGATCGACATCGCGCCTGCTGCGGGCACCGACCCGAGCCACCCGGCCTTTTACCTGCCCGGGCAGGAAATCGGCAGCGGCAACATCCGCGCGTTTCCAGTGCTCGCTCCCTGCCACGGCAACGGGGCAAGCTGCGAGTCGGGCCTCGATTGCTGCGGAGGCTCGTGCGTGATGGCCACCGAGGGCGGGGCGGGCGTGTGCGGTGTCCCCGCGGGCTGCGCGGCCGACATGGGTCGCTGCAGCTCGACGGTGCCGTGCTGCGATCACTCCGAAGCGTGCATCGGAGGCTACTGCTCGATACCGTCGGCCCAGTAGCGTCACCCCCGCAAGCGAGACTGCTCGAGCAGCTTGGCCACGAGTGCCGTCCAGCCCGTCTGCGCGCGGGCGCCCAGGCCCTCGCCGGTGTCGCCGTTGAAGTACTCGTAAAACGTGACGTGGTCCTTGAAGTGCGGGTCGCGCTGCACGAGGTCGTGCGCGCCGTGCGCGGGCCGCCGCCCGTCCTGGCCCTCGAGAAACAGCGCGATGATGCGCCTGGAGATCTCCGACGCGACCTCCCACAGCGTCAGCGACTGCCCCGAGCCGACGGGGCACTCCACGCGCAGCGAGTCGCCGTAGTAGTGGTTTAGCCGCTGCAGCGACTCGATGACCAGGTAGTTGACCGGCAGCCAGATCGGGCCGCGCCAGTTCGAGTTGCCGCCGAAGAGGCCCGTCCGCGACTCGGCGGGCTCGTACTCGACGCGATGGGTCTGCCCGTCGATGACCAGCTGGTACGGCGACGTCTGGTGCGCCCGGGAGAGCGAGCGAATGCCGAACGGCGAGAGAAACTCGGATTCGGAGAGCATCCTCGACATCACGCGCACCAGCTTGTCGCGATCCACGAGCGACAAGAGCCGGCGCTGCCCGTGCCCGGGCACCTCCATCATCGGACAGTACTGCGCGAGCTCCGGACGGTTTTTCAAGAACCAGCGCGCACGCCGCCAGAACGCCGGGAACCGGCTCACCGTCTCCGGCTCGAGCGTCGACACGGCGAAGAGCGGCGTCAGCCCCACCATCGAGCGCACGCGCATCGGGAAGCTCTCGCCCGATCGGCGACGCATGACATCGTAGTAGAAGCCGTCGACCTCGTCCCAGAGGCTCACGTCGCCGCCCGCGATGTGATTCGTCGCGTGGGCGATCAGCAAGAAGTGCTCGAAGAACTTGTTCGCGACGTCCTGGTAGCTCGGGTTCTCTTTCGCGAGCTCGAGCGCGATGTCGAGCATGTTGAGGCAGTACATCCCCATCCAGCTCGTCGCGTCGGCCTGCTCGAGCGTGCCACCGCCGGGCAGGGGCTTGCTGCGATCGAACACGCCGATGTTGTCGAGGCCGAGGAAGCCGCCTTCGAACACGTTGCGCCCGTGGGTGTCTTTGCGGTTCACCCACCAGGTGAAGTTGAGCATCAGCTTGAGAAACACCGACTCGAGAAACGCCCGGTCGGCGCGTCCCGTGGTGCGGCGCTCGATCTGGTAAACGCGGTACGCCGCCCACGCGTGCACCGGCGGGTTCACGTCGCCGAGCGCCCACTCGTACGCGGGGATCTGCCCGTTCGGATGCATGTACCACTCGCGGACCAGCAGCGTCAGCTGCTGCTTGGCAAAGTCGGGGTCGACCAGCGCGAGCGGGATGCAGTGGAAGGCGAGGTCCCAGGCCGCGTACCAGGGGTACTCCCACTTGTCGGGCATCGAGAGGACTTCGCTGTTGTAGAGATGGCGCCACTCGTGATTTCGCGCCGTCCAGCGCTCGGCGGGGGGCCTGGCCGCCGTGTCGCCGCGCAGCCACTTCTCCACGTCGTACGCGTAGTACTGCTTGCTCCAGAGTAGCCCCGCGATGGACTGTCGGAACACGCGCTTCTCGTCGGCCCCCAGCGACCGCGGCGTCACCGCGTCGTAGAACGCGTCGGCCTCGTCGAGACGCAGCGCGAAGACCTGGTCGAAGTCGCTGAACGCGCTCGCCCCCATCGATCGGTCCGCGTACCGCAAGCGCACGACGGCGCTCTCGCCCGGCTGAAGGTGCCGCGAAAAACGCGCCCCCACCTTGGTCCCGCGAAGGGTCGGGTTCACCGCGCCGCGCCGGCCTCGGACGATGGCGTCGCAGAAGGCGTCCTTCACGTACGGCGTGGCGCTCGCCACGCCCCACAGGCGCTCCGCGTTCGACTCGTTCTCGGTGAATAGAAGCTCGTCGGGCCCATCCGCGTGCAGCCAGAACCGCCCGAGGTGCCCCTCGGTCACCTCGACGACGGACACGCCGCCGATCGACCCGACGGCGGCGAGCTGCGGCCGCGGCGCCCCCGGCGACCAGCTCCACGTATTGCGAAACCAGAGCTGCGGCAGGATCTCGACCCGCGCGGCGTCCGGCCCCCGGTTGTGCACCGTCACGCGCATCATCACGTCGTTGGGATCGGCCTTCGCGTACTCCACTTGCACGTCGAAGTAGCGACCCTCGGCGAACGCCGCGGTGTCGAGGATCTCGTGATCACAGTCGAGCTTGCCCGCGCCCTGGGCGCGCCCGCGCAGCTCGTCGTAGGGAAAGGCCAACTGCGGGTACTTGTAGAGCGCACGCGCATAGCTGCACGTCGGCGTGGCGTCGAGGTACCAGAAGAGCTCCTTCACGTCCTCGCCGTGGTTGCCCTCTTTGCCGGACACGCCGAACAGGCGCTCCTTGAGGATCGCGTCGGCGCCGTTCCAGAGCGCGAGCCCGAGGCACACCGTGCCCCGGTTGTCGCACATGCCGAGCAAGCCATCGTCGCCCCAGCGGTAGGCGCGGAGCGCGGCGTGCTCGAACGGGAAGTAGTCCCACGCCTCGCCGTCATGCGAGTAGTCCTCGCGGACGGTGCCCCACTGCCGTTCGGGCAGATACGTCCCCCAGCGGCGCCACTTCTTGGGCGACGCGTCGTCGCCGCCCTCGCGCGCCTCTTCGAGGCGGCGATGTTCCGCGGTGGACTTGGGCACGATGGCGACGATAGCGCCTTTCGTGGTGCGGGGAGTTCGCGCATCATGCGAGGAACGATGCGAGCGAGCACGCGGACGCGCCTGCGGGGCGCAATCGCCGCCGCGGTCTCGACCGTCGTCACGGTCGTCACCGGGCTGGCCGCGGCGCGCCCGGGCGGGGGCGGGAGCTATAGCGGCGGAGGCGGTGGTGGAGGCGGCGGTGGGGGTGGGTTCCATCCGGGCGGCGGGGGCTTCGGCCCGGCGGTCGGGGTCCCGGTGGGCGGCAGCGGCGGCGGGGGCGGCGTTTTCTTCTTCTTCGTCCTCGTTCTCATCATCGTCCTCTTCGTCGTCGCGAAGAGCGCGGCCCAGCGCCGGTCTTTCGCGTCGCGCGCTGCCCTCGGCGACGACAGCGGCACGGACCCGGCCGGCGGCGATCCCCTCGCGCAGCTTCGCGAGCGCGATCCGGCGCTCACCCTCGAGAGCATCGTGGAGCACGTGCAGCGGATGGCCGACATGCTGCGGAACGCATGGTGCGCGGGCGACATGGGCCCCGCCCGCGCGTTCGTGAGCGACGGCATCTTCAGCCGGTTCCAGGTGCAGCTCGGGTTGATGCAGGGCGAGAACCGCCGCAACGTCATGGGCGACGCGCGAGTCCTCGCCGTCTTCTTGGTCGGCACCGAGGCCGCCGACCCGCTCGACGTCGTCCACGTCCGAGTCGACGCCGAGGCGCGCGACACCGAAGTCCCCTGGAATGCGACCGCAGAGCAGATCGGGCACGCGCTGCAGCGCGCGCCGGTCCAGCCTTACTCCGAGATCTGGTCCATCACTCGGCGCACCGGCGCCCAGAGCAAGGCCCCCGGCTTCGACGTCGGGCGCGCGTGCCCCAGCTGCGGCGCGCCGCTGGCCCAAGGCGAGACCATGAAGTGCCGGTACTGCGGGGCCCTCGTCTGCTCGGGGGAGCACGACTGGGTGCTCGCCGAGATCACGCAGATGGTCGAGTGGCAGCCCGGCACCCGACCCGCGCCGGGCCTCGATGCGTTGCGAGCGCGCGACGCGGGCGTGGCGCGCGAAGTGCTCGAAGACCGCGCGTCGTACGTGTTCTGGAAGTGGGTGCAGGCGGGTCGCGCGCCGGCCCCGCAGGGCCCCCTGGCCAAGTGCGCCACCCCGGCATTTCTCGGCGCGGGCGCCCACCTCGACTGGGTGCGCGGCGCGACCGACGTGGCGGTCGGCGCGGCCGAGCTCCTCGCGTGCGAGGTCGACCCTTCGCCCCACGGCTTCGACTACGCCTTCGTCCAGGTTGCATGGTCGGCCCGCCTACAAGGCAATCACTCTCACACGTCGGCCAAGCATGTCCTCCGACTCGCGCGCCGCATGGGCGTCACGTCGAAGCCGTCGCTGACCGCGCTGGTCTGCACCCGGTGCGGCGCGCCGCTCGTCGAGAGCGACTCCGCCCGATGCGATCATTGCGGCGCGGAGCTGGCCGCCGGCGACCAAGCCTGGGTCCTCGACGCAATCACTGCACCCTAGATTTAGGCGCTGGAATGGTGCACCGTTAAGTGCATGGCTGACGCAGGTGTAAAGGGACCTGCAGCCCCGAAGGGGGGGCTCAAATCCACGATGGTCGGCATCGCGCCGCCGGCTGCCGCGCCAGCGCCAGCGCCCCGTCCCGCACAGCCGGCGCAAGAGACGAAGCCCACCGCCCCGCTGGCGCCCAAAGCCCCGATCCAAGGGGCAGCTCGCGCTCCGGTCAAGCCGGGCGCAGGGCCGATGGCACCGATGGCGCCGATGCGGCCCATCGTTCAAACGAAGACCGACGTCACGCCGCCGCCCCTTCCGGCCGCGCCTCTCGTCGCAGCGCCCACGGCCCCGGCGGCGACCGTGCCTGCGGCTCCCGCGCGCCCGGCAGCGCCGTCGAAACCCGACGTCGTCCCGCCTCCCCTGCCTGTCGCTGCGCCGTCCAAGCCCGACATGGCGCCGTCTCCTCTGGCCCTGACACCCGCGATGCCTCGTGCCGAGGAGGTACGAACACCCCCGACTCCCCCGGCGGTGCTCGAGGCCGCGCTCGCGGCCGAAGCCCCGCGGGCAACGGCGGCCGCCGAGCCATCGCGCCCTCGCCTCGCAGAACCGTCACAGCCTCGCCTCGCAGAACCACCCCGCGAAGACCCACGCGCCCTGGTCCGCGCCGCCATCGACGAAGCCGTCACGCCGCTCTATCGCGCCATCACGGGCCTCGAGCGCGCCATCACGGGCCTCGAGAACCGCATCGCCAACCTCGAACGCCGGCCGGCGCAGACCGTCGTCCAACAGATCGTGCAGCCTGCGGCCGCCCCGGCGACGGCAGCCACCCCGGCCCCCGCGGCGGTCGCCGCCCCCGCGCCTGCACCGGTCCAGAGCCAGCCGCAGGCCTACGTCGCGGCCGCGCAGCCCGTGGCGGCCTTCGCGCCGCACAACCCCGCCTTCGATCCGGCTGCGATCGACGTATCCATCGAGCTCGACGGAGCCCTCGACGGCAGGAAGCGCAAGCGTCGCAATGTGTTGACGCTCCTGTTCGTGATTCTCGTCGTCTTCGGTGGCCTCTTCGGCGCCCTGTTCCTCAGCTACCAACCCCACTGACGGGGCCCGGTGTTCCGGTCGGAGATGACGCTGGACGGCACCCATCGGGTGCTCACAGCCGTGGCGAGCGCGCTGCTCTTCGCCGGCGCCGCGGGCTTCTTCGTGGTCCGCCCGGGCGGCCTCACCGGCATCGTCTCGCTCTTTCTCGTCGCCGTCTTCGTCGTCACGTGGGCCCTCTCGCCGTGCGCGCTCGTGGCCGACGGCACCGAGCTGCGAATCGAGCGACGCGCGATGCCCCCGGTGTGCGTCGCCCTGGCTTCGGTCGCTAGCGCGACGCAGATCGACGCGATCGGCCTGGGCACGGTGCGGGTCTTCGGCGTGGGCGGTCTCTTCGGAAGCTACGGCCTCTTCTGGAACAAGTCGCTCGGGCGCTTCCGGGTCTTTGCCACACGGCGGCGACCCCTCGTTCTGCTCCGCTTTCGCGACGGCGGGCTCCCCATCGTATTGACACCGGACGATCCCCACGGAACGATCGCCGCGATCGAGCGACGCTGACGCAGCGCCTCGGTAGCGCAGCCATCCACGGGGCAAGCGACCGCAGCGGGCGCAAGCGTGATGGGACGCAGGAATTCGTAGTCTGGCAAGAGACGCTGCGGTACGTACTCGAGTGGCGATGCCATGAGCGAACCGACACACGAGACCCACGAGCCCATCGTCAGCGAGCGCCTTCCGACGGGTGTGCAGGGCTTCGATGTCGTCGTCGGCGGCGGTCTGTTCCGCGGGGCCATCTATCTCGTGATGGGCCGACCCGGCACGGGCAAGACGACCTTCGGCAACCAGCTTTGCTTTTCACATGCCCGCGCTGGCGGACGCGCCGTCTACGTCACGCTCCTCGCCGAGTCGCACGCGAGCATGCTCAAGAACCTGCGCGCGATGACGTTCTTCGACCCGGAGATCGTCAACCATGGCGTCGCCTACGTGGGCGCCTACAAGGCGCTACGCGACGAGCGGCTCAAGGGTTTGCTCAACATGCTGCGGCGCGTGATCCAGGACGAAAAGGCCTCGCTCCTCGTGCTCGACGGCGTCGCCCCGACGCGCGCCATGGCGGAAAGCGACACGGCGCTCAAGGAGTTCATCGTCGAGCTCCAGGTGCTCGGGAGCATGACGAACTGCGCCACGGTGCTGCTTGCCAACATGACGTCGGCGGACGCCAACGGCCCCGAGCACACGATGGTGGATGGCCTCGTCGAGCTGGCCTTCGAGCGCACCTCGCGCCGCACGTATCGCACGGTCGAGGTCATCAAGTTCCGCGGGACCGGGCACATGCTGGGCCGCCACGAGATCGACATCACCTCGGCGGGCCTCGTCGTGCACCCACGCATGGAAGATGTGCTCGATGCGCACGTGGAGAGCCAACGCCAGACGCGGGTGGCCGTCGGGGTGCCGCAGCTCGACGAAATGCTCGGCGGCGGCCTGCTCTCGGGGACCACGACGGTGGCCCTCGGCTTTTCGGGAAGCGGCAAGACGACCCTCGCCTTGCAGTACCTGGCCGCCGGATGCGACGCGGGGCAAAACGCCCTCTACTTCGGGTTCTACGAGCCGCCGTCGTACATCCTCTCTACGGCCGAGCCTCTCTACGGCCGAGCAGCTCGGCCTCGGCCTCCGCGAGCACGCCGCACGGGGGC
>Ga0302326_10029218_pt1 | contig 11067 bp, 9 predicted proteins | sample Palsa_T0_3_FD_202264 | JGI IMG/M metagenome (GOLD analysis project Ga0302326, IMG submission 202264) | Peat permafrost microbial communities from Stordalen Mire near Abisko, Sweden - Palsa_T0_3 | ecosystem: Environmental > Terrestrial > Soil > Palsa > Peat permafrost | place: Sweden: Abisko...
GGCCCACGCGGTCGTCCAGGCCCTGCTCGCAGGCGGCGTCTCCGTGGTTGAAGTCACCATGACCGTCCCCGGCGCTGTTAACTTGCTAAAAGAGCTGAAGAACGAGTACGGCACGAAGTGCCTGCTTGGCTCAGGCACCGTCACCACCGCTGACCAAGCCGAAGCCACGATCGATGCCGGCGCAGAATTCGTCGTCAGCCCCAGCTTTCATCCCGCCGTCATCGCCGCCACCAAGGCGCACAACAAGCTTTCCATCCCTGGCGCGCTTACGCCCACTGAAGTGATTACCGCCTGGAATGAAGGCGCTGATTACGTGAAGATCTTTCCCTGCTCGGCCATGGGCGGCGCAAGCTATCTCAGTTCCTTGCTCGCCCCGTTCCCGCACCTCAAGCTCATCCCCACAGGCGGCATCACGCACCATAACGCGACTAGCTTTCTTGAAGCTGGAGCCAAAGCCATCGGCGTCGGCGGCGATCTTGTCAGCCTGGCTGCCATTGATGAGGGAAAACCCGAGGTGATCACCGAGGTGGCGCGTTCATACCTCAAGGTTATCGAACAGTTTCGGCGGCAGTTTATTCCGGCGAGGTAGTGCCGAGCGTAATCTATAAAGGGGTTTGAGATGGTTTCGTCTGTGAAAGAGTCCCGACAGAGGGCGCAATGGGAGTGGATGCAGAAGATCGGCTATCGGCGCTTTGTCTACCAGCGCACTTTAATATGGGTCGGGGCTAGTGCCACATTTGACGCACTTTACTTCATAACGTCCAAGCTGGGCCTAGTAAAGCCACCAGCAGGGGAATCCATCGTTGATTTGGTTATCAGCGGAATGGTGGTGGGATGCGGCCTCGGCGAACTGGAATGGATATCGCTCAAGAAGAAGTTTTATACGCGCAAGCGCAGCGAAGATCCGACAATGATCTAAGCTGCCTTTTCCATTTGCCTGAACCGCAGAAGGGACACCCAAACGAGCCCCCGCATGACCACTCCTGAATCGTCAGAGCAAACGCAGCCCTTCCGCCTCGATGGGCGTCACGCGCTTGTAACCGGCGGCGCCAGCGGCATTGGCGAAGCCACAGTCAAAGAGCTCGCCCGGGCCGGCGCATTCGTTTGGATCGCCGACATTAACCAATCCGCCGCTGAAGCCCTTGCTGCTTCGCTCCCGTCAACCCAGGCCTTGCATCTTGACGTCACCAGCCCCGCATCCATCGCCGCTGCCGCCGCGCAGCTTAACCGCCTCGACATCCTTGTGAACAACGCCGGAATCGGCCACGTCGGCTCCATTGAAGCGACCGAGCCGGAAGACTTCGACCGCCTGCTCAACGTGAATGTGCGCGCCGTCTACCTGGTCACACGCGCCTTGATGCCGCTTCTTCTTGCGGCCCAGCAAAATCCGGAGAATAACGGTCGCACTGGCGCCATCGTCAACATCGCCTCCGTCTCCGGCCTGGTCGGCATCAAGCAGCGATTCGCTTACTGCACCAGCAAAGGCGCCGTCATCGCGATGACCCGCCAGCTAGCAGTCGAGTATCCAAAAGCCCTGCGCGTCAACGCCATCTGCCCCGGCACTGTGGAGACGCCGTTCGTCGAAGGCTACCTGGAAAAATTCCACTCCCACAACAAGGAAGAAACCCGCGCCGAGCTGCGCGCACGCCAGCCGATCGGCCGCTTCGGCGAGCCGCATGAGATTGCATCGATGGTGCGTTATCTGGCGTCCGATGAAGCCGCCTTCATCTCCGGATCCATCTTCACCATCGACGGCGGCTGGACCGCTGCCTGAATCTAATCACGTCCCCTCCCGCATCTATTCCTTAGAACGGAGCTCCTATGAAACTCGTATCTTTTTCCGTCGCCGAAGGCCGCATCCGCCCTGGCGCACTCATCGAAGACAGCACACTGGTCGTCGATCTCAGCGCTGCAGGCTACGGCGATGCCCTCGCGGTGATCGCCGCCGGCATTACTGCTCCCGATTCCGGAAACACCTTCCCCGCCTACCCAATCGCCGAGGTCCGTCTCCACGCTCCGCTCCCGAATCCGCCGCGCGTCTTCGCCATTGGCCTCAACTATCGCGACCACGCCACCGAATCCGGCATGGAACTCCCCACCACACCGGTTGTCTTCTTCAAGCTGACCACATCGATCGTCGGCCCCGGCGAACCCATTGTGCTTCCCGTCAACTCCACCCAGCCCGACTACGAAGCAGAGTTTGCATTCGTCATCGGCCACGGTGGCTTTCGCCTCTCTGCAGACGAGGCCATGAAGCATGTTTATGGCTACACCATCGTCAACGACGTCAGCGCCCGCGACGTCCAGTTCGCCTCTACGCAGTGGTCCATGTCGAAAAGCTTTCCCACTTTTTGCCCGCTCGGTCCTGCGGTTGTTACCGCAGACGAAATCCCCGACCCGCATAACCTTCAAATCAGCCTTTCCATCGATGGCGAGCAACTGCAGAACTCGAACACCCGCGAACTCGTCTTCAAGATTCCTGAACTGATCGAATATCTTTCTTCGATCACTCCGCTTCAAGTGGGCGACATTGTTTCTACGGGCACACCCCCGGGCGTGGGCCTCGGGCGCACTCCAAAGCGCTGGCTGAAGCCTGGCGAGACCGTCACCGTGACGGTGGAAGGGTTGGGATCGCTTACGAATCCGGTAGTGGCGGAATAGTGCGCGGGAACTAGCTGCCCGACTCCGCTGGTTGATGTTCGCCGCCGAACCACGCATACAGCGCGACGCAGGCGAAGCACACCACCGGCACCAGGTATGCTGCCTGCACGCCGCGGACATCCCGCAGCACCCCCATCACCTTAGTCAACGCCCAACCGCCCAGGATCGCCATTACCAGGAGGGACCCCGCGGTCTTTGTCTTGTCGCCCATCCCCTTAAGCCCCAGCGCAAAAATGGTTGGAAACATGATGGACATGAAGAAGCTCGTGGTGAGCACACAGCACACTCCGAGCCAGTTGGGCTGAAGCACACCGACCAGCCCCAGGGCCACATTGGCCACCGCGTAGACGGCGAGCATGGCCCGTGCGTGGAAGTGCTTCATCAGCCACGCGGAACTGAATCGTCCCACGGCGAATGCAGCCAGGGTCCCAGTGAGCATGTAACCCGCGGACTTGTCTCCAACTCCTGTTGCCGATCTGACATAGAGAATAAAGTAACTCCACGTTCCGACCTGGGCGCCGACATAAAGGAACTGCGCCAACACGGCAAGGACGAAGTGACGCTGCCATAAACTTACATGGCGGGGCGGTCCCGCATCGATGCGCGAGGCGTCTTCCGTGGCGGCGCTGGGAAACTTCGTGACGAACACCATCACCGCCCATAGGAGGGCCACCGATCCCAGGACCATATATGTGGGCACGACGCGCAGCGTCTCCGAGTTCAGGTACGCCTGATAGGTCCCCGCCGCCTTCTTCGCCGCAACCGCGGCGCCACTCATCTCGACGCCGGAGAAGATGAACACCGTACCCACCCACGCCGCCGTAATCGAGCCAAGAGGGTTGAAGGCCTGGGAGAAATTCAATCTCCGCTCGCTGGAGTCGGCTGGCCCCAACTGCGCGATGAAGGGATTCGCGCCGGTCTCCAGAAACGACAACCCGCTGCCAATCACGAACTGCGCAGCTACAAAGAAGCCGTAAACGCCGGCGTGCGCCGCAGGCCAGAAAAGCCAGCATCCAGCGCCCAGCAGAATCAGACCGGTCATCAGGCCCGCCTTGTAGCCGAACCGGCGCATAACTTCACCGGCCGGAATGGCCCACAAGAAATAGCCGACAAAGATGCCAAACTGGAGTTGCGCGGCGCCCGATCCGCTCACTTCGAACGACTTCATGAATTGACGGATCAGAATGTCGGTCAGATTGTTCGGAATTGCCCACAAAAAGAACAGCGGCGTCACCACCAGGAACGGCACCAGGCGCCCCCGCGGAATGAGCGGAGCCTCCAGGTCTTCATCGCTGGCCACTCCACGCTCCGGTCCCATCGACCCCGTAGAAATGTTCAATGTTCAACCACCCTTCGCACAAATGATCCACTCGATCAGCCAGAAAAGCTTTCAATTTCCGGCCGGTCCAGGGAGACGATGAATCGCAACAGCAGTTCTATCGGACTCGCACGCCTGCTGGCAAATCCGAATCACGGCGCCTTCTGCCGCGCTGCCTGTATCCTTGCGTCAATCGGTGTGCGCGCTGCGCAACGGAGCCCGCGATGAATATTCCCATCGAAGCCGCACGGCAATTCTACGCGGAAGAGCTGCAGTACCTCGCCCACCTCAAGTCGGGTGCCGTGTTCAATGCGTTTGCCACAGTGCCGCGCGAGCGCTTTGTGGGGCCCGGGCCCTGGCGGGTTCTTGGCTCGGGCGATTTCCGGATGACCGAGGACGCGGATCCGCGGCACATTTATCACAACGTGCTCATCGCGCTCGACGAGGCCAAAGGCATCAACAACGGTCAACCCAGCATGTGGGCACGCTTCATCGACCAGCTCGATGTCCGCGCCAACGATCATGTGTTGCATCTGGGCTGCGGCACGGGCTATTACACGGCCATCCTTGCGGAGTTGGTTGGTCCGGAGGGAAGAATCGTTGCCGTCGAAATCGACCAAGGCGTTGCGGAAAGAGCGCAAATCGCGCTTGCGCCGTGGACCCAGGTCACCGTCGTCCAGGGCGACGGCTCACACGGCCCATTCGAACCTGCCGACATCGTTGTAGTCAGCGCCGGCGTTACGCATCCGCTGCCCTCCTGGCTCGCAGCACTCAAGCCGGGGGGAAAGCTTCTCTTCCCGATGACTCCGGACGCAGGCCTGGGAGCGATGGTCTATCTGGCTCGCAAGAGTGCGGACAACTTCGCAGCTCAGCTCATGTATGGAGTCCAGTTCATTTCATTCAGCGGAGCGCGCAACCCTGAAGTGGGTAAACAGCTCACCGCGGCGCTCACTCGCGATGAAGGCGCAGCCGTGAAATCGCTGCGCTGCGACCCCCATGAGAAAGGGGAGACCTGCTGGCTGCATGGAGATGGCTGGTGCTTTTCGATTCGAGAGCCGTTTCCAGCCGGTGCCGTCGAATGACAGTTGCGAAAATGCCGCTACAACACCCGGCCCAGCCACTTGCCCGTGTGGGAGTGCAAATTCTGCGCCACCTGCTCGGGCGTGCCCTCGACCACAATATGTCCGCCGCCTTCGCCGCCTTCGGGACCCAGATCGATCACCCAATCCGCACACTTGATCACATCAAGATTGTGCTCGATCACAATCAGCGAGCCGCCGCCGTCAATCAGCTTGCGGAAGGCCGTGAGCAGCTTCGACACATCGTCAAAATGCAGGCCTGTGGTCGGCTCGTCCAGAATGTAGAGCACGCGGCTGGCCTGCGAGGGCTTGGCATTCGCATTCGCCGCGCGCACTTGCGCCAGGTGCGCCGCGAGCTTGACGCGCTGCGCTTCTCCGCCTGACAGCGTAGTCGCAGACTGTCCAAGCCGCAGATAGCCGAGGCCGATTTCGTCGAGCACCGCGAGCTTTTCCAGCAGCTTGGTCTGCCCGGCAAAGAAACGCAGCGCCTCCTTCACCGTCATCTGCAGCACCTCGTGGATATTCTTGCCCTTGTACTGCACCTGCAGCACCTTGGCCTGGTAGCGCGTCCCGTTGCAGTCTTCGCAGGGCAGTTCTACGTCAGCCAGAAACTGCATTTCCACTGTCACCGTGCCGTCGCCCTCGCAGGTATTGCAGCGCCCACCCGGCACGTTAAACGAGAAATGCCCCGGCGTGAGCGAAAGCCGTTTTGCCTCCGGCTGCGATGCGAACAGTTCGCGCACCAGGTCGAAGCCCTTGATGTAGGTAATCGGATTCGATCGCGGCGTACGCCCAATCGGCGTCTGATCCACCAGCACCACATCGTTGAGCCGCTCCACTCCAGTCAAAGATTTGAAAACCCCGGAGGGGTCGGACCCATCGCTCTGCCCCAGTGCGCGCGCCACCGCCCGGTAGAGCACCTGATGCACCAGCGTCGATTTGCCGGAACCCGAGACGCCGGTGATTGCGACCAGCAATCCAAGCGGAATCTCCACATTCAGCCCATGAAGATTGTTGGCCTCGGCGCCGCGCAGCACCAGCTTCTCGCGTCCCGGAGCGCGCCGCCGCGTCGGCACAGGAATCGAAATCTGCCCGGAGAGATAGCGCCCGGTGAGCGAGTTTGGATTGGCCTCAATCTCCGCCAGAACTCCCTCGGCCAGCAGCTTGCCGCCAAACTCCCCCGCTCCCGGCCCGAGGTCGAGCAAGTGGTCTGCCGCTCGCAGCACGTCCGCGTCGTGCTCCACAACCAGGATGGTGTTGCCCAGATCCCGCAATTCTTCAAGGATGTGAATCAGCCGCGCCGTGTCGCGTGTATGCAACCCGATCGACGGCTCGTCGAGTACATACAGCGCGCCCACCAGCCGCGACCCCAACGAAGTCGCGAGCTGAATCCGCTGCGCCTCGCCGCCCGACAACGTTGAAGCCAGCCGATCCAGCGTCAAATATTCCAGTCCCACAGCGTCGAGAAAACTCAACCTCGCCCGGACCTCTTCCAAAATCGGACCGGCGATCTCCTCTTGCATTGGCGAAAGCTCAAGCGCACCAAAAAACTCCTTCGCATGAGCAATCGTCAGCGCCGTAGCCTGGCAAATGTTCTTGCCATTGATCCTGACCGACCGCGCCTCGGCCCGCAGCCGCTGTCCCCTGCAATCCGGACACTCCGCATAGCCGCGATATTTGCTCAGCATCACACGCACGTGCAGCTTGTATTTCTTGCGCTCCATCTGTGCGAAGAACCCAAAGACGCCCTCGAAGCCGGCCTTGCCTCGCAAAACCGTCTCCCGGGCCGGCTCCGGCAATTCCCGCCAGGGCACATTCAGCGGCACGCCAAGCGCAGGCGCCTGCTTGCGCAGTTCGCTGAACCATGTGCGGTATTTGGGCCGATTCCACGGGTCAATCGCACCATCCTCCAGCGACAGCCCCTTGTCCGGAATCACCAGGTTCATGTCGAAGTCGACCGTGTTGCCAAATCCCTGGCACCTTGGACAAGCCCCGAAAGGATTGTTGAAGCTGAACAGCCGAGGCTCCGGCTCCTTGCCCGGCCGGTGGCAGCTCTTGCACTCAAACGCCGCGGAAAACCTATGCCGGTTCCGCTCCGCGGTCTCATCCCGCGGCACTTCTTCGAAGATCACCTCGCCACCCTCGCGATAGGCGATCTCTGCAGCATCCACAATCCTCGCTCGGTTTTCCGGGCTGACGACAATCCGATCCAGCAGAACAAAAACCGGAAGCGTGAAATCCAGATCGAGCAGCGATTCGGGCGTTGAAAACTCAACAATCTTTCCCGACTGGTAGAGGCGATTGAATCCGCCTGTGCGCAGCTCGGTCAGTCGCGCCTTCAGCGTCTCCGTATGCGGCGAGTCGCCCGCCGTCACCACCGGCTTGCCCTTTGGGCTGGCTTTCGCGCCTCGTCCAGCTGCCTTCGCAGCAGGTTTTGCGCTCGCCTCAGCCTGCGCCGTCGCCGTCCCCACAGGAAACAGCGCCTGCAGCCGAGTTCCCTCTCCCAGCGCCAGTACTGCTTCGGCAATCTCATCCATGGAGTCGCGCTTGACCAGGCCGTCGCAATAAACGCAATGCACCGTACCGCAGCGCGCATACAGCAGGCGCAGATAATCGTAGATCTCCGTCGCCGTAGCCACCGTAGATCGCGGATTCCGCGTCGTGTTTTTCTGCTTGATAGCAATCGCCGGAGCCAGCCCGTCAATCAAATCTACATCCGGCTTTTCTATGCGCTCCAGAAACTGCCGCGCGTACGACGACAGCGACTCCACATACCGCCGCTGCCCTTCGGCATAAATCGTATCGAAAGCCAGCGACGACTTCCCCGACCCCGAAACCCCGCTGATCACGGTCAGCTTCCCATGGGGAATCTCGCAGGAGATGTTCTTCAGGTTATGCGTCCGCGCCCCGCGGATGACGATCGCGTCGTTGGATAAGTTCAAGCTGGATGAGGTCAAGATGGAAGGCACCGGGATGAAGTTGTCCGGCGCTTCCCTGTGCCCTCAGAGAGCTTCAGAGCGCAACCGGCCATTCTTCATTATAGGCCGGAGCGCAAATCCCGCCCATCGCGCTCATCGTATGCTGGTCCCGGCACGCCACCAATGCGGAACGGCCAGCCCGCAGGCTGGCCGTTCATTGTCTTAATTCCGATTCGTCTATTGCGCGCCGCTCTCCAGAAGCGCGGATAGCGTGTGTCGAGCTTCTTCAGTGTGTGCGAAAGCCCGGTCGCGCAGCCCCGTGTTGGCCGGGGTGTCAACCCCTTCCTGGATATGCTTGTTTGCCTCAAGCAGCCATTTCTGCGCCTGATGGAGGGGCATCCATCCGGGCCCCTGCGCGCTGGGCGGCGCAAACATTGTGTTCTTCCCGTCGTCCCACGCCGCGTGCTTGATCTCCTCGATCGCCTTGTTTATCTCATCCACCGCATGTCGCCGTGCGCCGTTGAACTGTCCCTTGTCCCATTGAATGTAATCCCGTGCCGAGCGCAGTTCAGAGAGCGCCTGGAGATAATGTGGCTCGTTCTGAGCTTTTGCCGGTGTCGCCGTTGCAAAAACCGCCACCGCCATCAATGCGCAAGACACCGCCACCAGGCTTTTCAAAATCCGCATTTTCATCCTCCAATTCCTCAGCGCGCCCTGGACTTCGTACACTATGGACGCCCTGTCTGTGAGCTTACTACACCTCTCTTTCCCGGCGCATCTGGAAAAATCCAGGCCGACCCCTGCTTTCCATCGAAGTCAACCGTCCAATCAGGGGCGCCATCCGCGAACCAGTCAGGCTGCGTTGCCCTGCACTTTACACTGTCCCTTGAGGTATTTCGTGTCGCGCTTCGCCCTGTTCATTCTGCTCGTCGCTTCACTCGCAGCCCCCGCCCAGGATCCCGCTCAGAATCCACCAGGATCAACTCCTGCCACCGGAGCTCCCCAACCCGTCTCCCAGCAGGTCGCCGAAGCTGAGGCCGCCATCGCCAAATCCGACTGGAAGACCGCCGAAACCACGCTCAGCCCCTGGCTGGCCTCCAATCCGTCTGACGCACGCGCTTTGTTCGACTCCGGCTACGTCGCCGACGCCCAGGACCGTGCGGCCGACGCAATAAGCTTCTATCGCCGCGCCATTGAAGCCGATCCCAAATCGTTTGAGGCTCATCTCTCCCTGGGTTTGCTGTTGGCCCGCCAGGGCAATGCGGAGGATGCGCGGCCCGAATTGGCCATCGCCACCAACCTCGATCCTGGGGACTTGGGCCCGGCCGTCAAAGCCCGAGCCTGGCGCGCCCTGGCGCGGATCGATGAGGCTGGAATCAAGGGCGTCGGTGACCCGGCCGAAGCCTCCAACGATCTCATTGAAGCGCTCAAAATCTCCCCTGAGACCCCGGCCGACACCCTTCTCGCCGCCAACCTTGCCGAACAGGCTGGGCAGTGGGACGCTGCGGAGAAAGCCTACCGCCGGGTTCTGGCCAGCGGTCCAAACGATCAAAATTCGACCGTCGCCGCCTCTGGATTGGCCCACGTCCTGATTGTGCGCAAGCAGTATCCTGAGGCGGAAACCCTGCTCCGCACTGCCCTCCAGCAATCCCCTGACGATCCCGCTCTCACCGCGCAGTTGGCCACTGTGCTGGCCGCTCAGGACAAGGCCGAAGCGCTGCCGCTGATCCAGAAGCTCCACGACGCCCACCCCGATGACCCCGCAATCTCCCGGATGCTGGCAGCCGTGCTGGCCGACGCCGGCGACTATTCCGGTTCCGACCACTACTACATAAAGCTTCTCGCCGCCAAGCCCAATGACCCTGAACTCCTCGTCTCGGAGGGCCAGAATCTCGTCCACCTGCTTCGCTACGCCGACGCCTACGCGGTGTTCAACAAGGCTTCCCAGCTTGACGAAGCCAATGCCGAGGCTTGGAGCGGACTGGCCTTTGCCGCCTCCCGCACAGGTCACCCTGACGTGACCCTGCACGCCCTTACCATGCGCTCCAAATTCCTTCCTGAAGTGCCTACTACCTACTTTCTCTGGGCAACCGCTTACGACAGCCTTCACCAAAAGGAGCAGGCGGCCGCTTACTACAAACTCTTCCTGGAATCGTCGGCGGGAAAGTTTCCCGATCAGGAATGGCAAGCTCGCCAACGTATAAAATTGCTCGGACAAAAACCGTGAGACATGCGCATAATCCGACAGAATGCGGTTAACTCATCTTGTAACCGCGACCGTTCGAGCGAGTGAGGGCGCAAACTTTCCCTTGCGTATTCTCGCGAAAGCTCCTATAGTCACGCCCTAAGGGGTTAACCAGCAGCTGCGGAGGTTCCTCATGCAGTTCAAGGTTCCGTTGGCCGTCGTCGTCCTTCTCGCCGTCAGTGTAGCCCCCGCCTGTGCCTCAGGCTTCGACGACAAGACATTCGACCAGGAGAGCATCAACGCTCTCCAGGCCAAAATTCTGCAGGCCGCACCCCGCGACCAGTGTTTCCTCTACGCCGAGCTTGTCCACCAGATGACCGAGGTCAGCCTGCGCCAGTATTCCGCCGGCGATGGAGAGAAGGCCGCCGCCTTGCTCAAACAGGTGCAGGAGTTCGCCCATAAAATCCATCTCGGCATGTCCGACGACAACAAGCGCCTCAAGAACGCCGAGATTCTGCTTCGCCACACCGCGTTCCGCCTGACCGAAATGATGCATAACAGCAGCGTAGAAGACCAACCGCTGGTCGCGGCAACGCTCGCCCAGGTGACTCAGGCGCAAAACGAAGCCATGCTGCAGGTCTTCCGCAAATAACCCGCCCTCGCCGGCGCTCTTCTCTCTCCAACCTCGTCTGTGCTTCAATAAAGGCGCTGAGGTTTCCCATGCGTCCGGTGCGCTTCATTTCCCCACTCTTGATTGCGCTGCTGCTGGTACCGGCCCTGACCGCCTCGGCCTTTCCCGCGCAGAAGGACAAGCCCGAACCCCTCAACGAAACCCAGATCGAGCAAATCCGCGAAGCAGGCATCAATCCGAACGAGCGCGTCAAGCTCTACACCAAATTCCTCAAC
>Ga0302326_10029221_pt1 | contig 11066 bp, 15 predicted proteins | sample Palsa_T0_3_FD_202264 | JGI IMG/M metagenome (GOLD analysis project Ga0302326, IMG submission 202264) | Peat permafrost microbial communities from Stordalen Mire near Abisko, Sweden - Palsa_T0_3 | ecosystem: Environmental > Terrestrial > Soil > Palsa > Peat permafrost | place: Sweden: Abisko...
TTCAGCTCTGACGCCCCCGGCTCTGCTTGCCCTCCATGCCCAGGTGGCCGATGAACTTCGCGCGCGAGGCATTACGCGAAGCGCTAACAGCCCGACTGGCGATCTCGCGGAATATCTCTTTTGCAAGGCGTTTGGATGGACGCAGGCCGGTATTTCGCAAGCGAATATTGACGCCCTCGGCGCTGACGGCACTCGATATCAGATTAAAGGGCGTCGCATCACGCGACATAACGCTTCCCGTCAGTTGTCGGCGATTCGCGACCTTGGTGGCGCCCATTTTGATTTCCTCGCTGGCGTATTATTCGCAGAAGACTATTTGGTCATGCGGGCGGCGCTTATCCCCCGTGCCGTGGCCATCGAGAAGGCCACTTTCGTGGTGCGCACCAATAGCCATAGGTTTTTGCTTCGCGACGAGATTTGGCGTGCTCACGGCGTCCGCGATGTCACCGTTGAACTGCGGGAAGTTAACTTTCAAACGCCGGAGGCAGAATGATCGATGCGGCAATCTTCCTCGGAGCGGGAGCCTCGAAGGCGGAAGGCGCACCCCTGCTGGGCGAGCTTTTCGGGGAGTATTTCTCTTCGCCCTCCTTCAGGCGCAGCCGCACTCCCATGGATCGCGAACTGAAGGCATTCTTTAGGGAAATGTTCAGCATGGATGGAAGCGAACTAAGGATGTTTTTGTCGGACTACCACACAAGCCTTGTATCGCTACTAGCTTTTCTCTTTCTTGAGACGGGTCTTAGAGAGTCGTAGTTCCCGGCGGCTTCCCGCCGTGTGGCAGCGAGGAATACCTCGCGCTTAAAAGCGTGACAAGATGTAGGCATGCCTACACGAAAATTCACGGAGACAATGATAGCCGCGGCCATCGCCGGCTTTGAAGAACAGAAGCGCCAGATCGATGCTGAGATAGCCGAACTCCGCGCGATGGGGAAGGAGTCCGGGCCTGCCACACCCGCCTCCGAATCAGGAAAGCCTTCGAGGCGCAAGATGAGCGCCGCAAGCCGGAAGAAAATGGCTCTGGCTCAGCAGAAGAGATGGGCTGCGAAGCGGTCGGTATCTGAGCCTGGAGCGGCCCCGGAACCTAAACGGAAGCTGAGCGCGGCGGGCAAGAAGCGCATTATCGCGGCTTCTAAGAAATACTGGGCAGAGAAGCGGGCTGCTGCAAAGAAATCCTCGTAACCCTTCGCAGCAGATGGCGCGGAACCTGACCTTCGAGGGAGAGGGTTGTCTGAGTTGAACCAGGGTCGTTATCTGTTGCATGATCGCGATGCGAAGTACTGCGCATCGTTTCGGGAGACTATGGCAGCCGGGGGGTGTGAAGTGTGTGCGGCTGCCTCCGCGGAGCCCGAAGGCAGAGCCCCGGAAGTGCGGTTTTGGGGCCGACACGCCCGCGAAAAGGCGGTGGAGTCTGCCGCAAGAACGCTTGCCTGAGTTATGATCGGCATCATGTCACGCCGCGACCGCAGTATTCTGATCGCCTATAACCTCGAGGACGAGTAGTCGTTCCGCAAGATCGATAGAGCTCTTCTGGGCATTGGCTGCGCGGAGGCTCGGCGTACAGGATGGTGCGGTACTGGCAAGTGTCGAGGTGGGCGCCATTGGCGTTCGGGTTGATGGTCGTAGAGTTTGCTCGATCATGTGAAAATTACTTTAGGTTAGGTCCTACAGAGTTTTGGCAAACCACAAAGGGCGATAACGCGGGGAGCTAGTTGTTCCCGAGTAATGCGCAGGATAAACGCCACATCAACACTATGGCGGGCAATTGCCGCTACCCCAACGTCGGACCCGGAGCACGTTTCGGCCTAGTGAAGCCTCCCACATCGACCCGCGTGAACGAACTGGGTGTTGCTCCTTCGATGGCGAGGCCTATCCGCTCAACATGATTTTTGATGATCGGCCAATGCGGCGCGGACAGGGAGACAACGGCGATTTTCCACCTGCTCATGTTTTGCTCAAACTGCACAGTCTTATCGCCGGTCACGAAAAGATCGAACCCTGCGGCTTCTGCGGCGCTCAATAATTCGCCGTTCTTTAGCCCGGCCCATCCCATATATTGAACGGTCGAAACATCAAAAACGCCGAGCGCCTTGCGGAGAGCCTTCGGGATGTTCTCATCGAGTAGAACCCTGACCATCACCGTACGGGCTGCGACTTGTGGCTATCGGCGTAAGCGATCAGGCGGCTGATTTGCTCGCGCGTGATTGAGGGATAGTTATCGGCAATTTCCTCAATGGGGCTGCCTAATTCCGATTCCTCCACGATCTGATCCGCCGGTATTCGCGTACCCTTTACGAGCGGAACGCCGCCCTGTTTTCCAGCGACGACCTCAACCAAATCACATTCTTTCCAGTCCACAAAACCCTCCCTTGTCAGACCACTACCGATACTTTACATTCTCCCTCATCTCAACCAGCAATGGAGAATTATGATGCCCGGACACCGCCCAACCTACAGATTCTTGCCACCGACAACGGCGGCAACACCAGAGAAATCGCCGCCATCTGGGCCACGTCGAAACCCGAAGTGTTCGGTGGCAAACTGGATTTTGAAGACGCAGGCTATGTCATCAACTTTACAATGGTTCGCGCCGATAGACCGAAGGCCAAACCGCAGCCCTCTACCGGCCAAAAGCCAGCGGCCCAAATAGACCGCATGCTCATAGCGGCGGCGTACTGGATTTTGCGGATCCCGCAGGCATTGGTGGCCAATGGTCCAAAGGCTACGAGAAGCTATTCCAGCTCCCGAGCATGAAATATGAACCGGGCGGAACACGAAAAAGGATCAGACGAACGCATTGCAGCAAACAGTATGCGGCAAATGGAATTGCGCCCGACCCGTCCAGTTCCCGCGCCGCCGTATCCACGAGCAAGCCCTGAGTTTTGCCAAATGGCTGGAAGAAAACCGGACGAGAATATGGGATAGGTTGTTGCCGTTCCCACCGGGCGCCGCTGAACGCGCCTTACAGAAAGGACTTCGAGGAAAGGCAAGAAACGGCCTTACGGATTTGCCAAGATCTCCACGAGGATGACAGCCACGCCGTCGCCATCAAGATCGCCGGCGTCTGTCATTACCTTGCCGTCGATGTAGAAGTTCGAAACCAGGTAGCCCAGCGTCTGCCGTCCCGGTGTCGCCGGGCTGGGTGCAAGCGATGCGTCTATCACAGCCAGCAACGGATTGAAAGTGTCGGCGCCGCCGGGATGATGCCTCGGTCCTGTCCAGCGTCGTGTCGATCGACGTTCCATCAGCGCGGGGCAGCCGTGTACAAAACCGTGTACACGAGGCGCTGTTTTCCTGCGATTCCTGAGATCCAGAAGCTTGCAGACTCAACAACTTGCTGAGACTACAAGAGGTCTTTTATTCGTGGTTCGAATCCATGCCGGGGAGCCAGTTTTCATTTGGGCCGTTTTTCAGCTCAGTCCCGCAACTCCCGTCGCAGCTTGGCTTGTTCGCAACCGCAATCATGTCAAAAGGTTGCCGCCAGACAGGGACAATTTTCCCGCCCTTCCAAATCGAGTTCGACACGACGAAATTCAAGAGCCGGCGCTTTTCGGCCGCTTGCTGCTTTTCGAACAGCCTGTGCATGTTTCGCGTGAGTTCGAGCAGCCTGATGCCGGCCTCCACATATTGGCCGTCCGCCGCGCCGTACCCTTCGATTTCAGTGAGGATGCGCGCCTGTTCCTGACGATACTCGCCCGATTTGCGTTCAAAGAGCGACACGTCAATCCTTCCATCGAGGCGGTCCTCATACATCACATCAAGTCGCTTCTGAAGTCGCAGATGGTCTGCTTTAAGCTTTGCTATGGCTTCGTCACGGAATCGCTTCTGGTCGCCGTGACTTTCCCGCAGAGCGGTAGAGATCCAGGTGACGATACCTTCATCAATCGAGATGCGCCGGAGCATAGCGACATAGGCCTCCTCAAGCGTCTCCTGGCGGACATAAGGCTCAGGGCACTTGCCCCGCGCACCGGAGCAATGGTAGTAGGCGTACTTCCCCTTCTTGATTTCGCCCACCATGGCGAACCCACAGAAGCCGCATTGCAGCATGCCGGAAGACGGGAAGCAATGGCCGGTCTTTTTCGCGCGCTTGCCGAGCCGACGATCAAGCGCCGCCCGGGCGGCAAGCCAGAGATCGCGGGGAACAATCGATTCGAACGCTGCTGGGCTCCTTCCAGTCCGGACCGGCCGCGTTCCCAGTAAAGCCGGGACCGGAGGGACGGCTCGTGATCGCGATCAAGCTGGCTCCGTTGAGCGCTTTGCGGGCTCGGTACGGGTAGCGCCAGTCGACGCGGTGAGCCATGGCTCATTGGGCCGGAACCGATCGTCAAACGCCGTGGAATCCGCGGCCGCAAAGATCGAGCGGGTGAGGATCGATGGCCGCCTCATTGGTTGCGGGGGTCCTCCAGCTTCTCCTGGGCATCGCTCTGATTACCTTGTGGCGTGTCACTCCGGAATACCGGGCCTTCTTCTGGACCGCCGCCTATCTATTTTTTAGCGCGCCGGTCAACATTGCGCGCTTTGCGATCAGCGGGAAAGGTCAACGCATTTACTTTTACGGCTTGTTTGGTCCTATCGTTCTGACCTTTGGCGAGACGATTTGCGCTGCCTACGGGGTTCGACTGAAGCGATGGAGATACCTGGGCTGGATCGCCATAATCGCCGTAGGTCTGACGGCCAATCCGGTGTTGCAGCCACTGATTGCGCCTGGCGTGGCTGCGGCCATGGCGACGTCGCCCTGCCGGCGATCCTGCGGCAGGCGCCGTCCTTCTTCTGGTTGAGGCGAACAGTGCCCGCGCCAGAGTGCGGCGGCGATTGCTGGATGGCGTTGGGTCTTTTCGCCGGCAGTTACGAGGTTTACGTGAATGGTTGGCGCATCGGGGTACCGAGGATTTCGATACCCCCGATGAGAATTACAGGCAGCCACGTGCTTTCCGGATTCCTGGCGCCCTTCAGCCGCATCGACCAGTCACAATCGCCCTGCGCACGCGAAACCGGCAACTCTTCTGGGGGCGGACAGGACAAGGCGTCGTAGACGCCGGGCCATACTTGATAACCGGAAGGGCGCCACGCTCTCGCCGCCGTCGAAGCCGCGACTGGCGCCCTGCGTCTTGCGGTAAGTCCTGCGATCGCGATCGTCTGGGTTCTCACCGGGATCGGCGGGTGTCTGCTGATCGTTTGGTCCAGGGAACGAGATAGACGAGAACTATTGCTCTTCGGCGCTTACCTGTTGACGCTCAGCGCCTCCGAATGGCTGGGCATCCGCATCGTCTTCAGCGCCGGTTCCTCGCGGCTGCTGGAATACCTTTTCCGGCCGGCGAACCTGGCTGGCTGGCTGCTGCTCTGCGTCGCCATCAATCGCATACTTGGTCTGTCCCGGCTGCGGAGGCGAGTCCTGATACCGATCGCCGGACTGGCGCTCGCGACCGACATCCTGTTACCCGAGACGTTGGTCTACATATGGCCATGTCTGGGATTGCTCATCTGGCGGTGTGCCCTCGGAGCGCGCTCCTCCTGGAGCGCGAACTGGCCCGTCGTCCTTGCCAGCGGGTCTTTCACTGCAGTCGAACTGAATACGGCATTCAAGCCCTGGCTTATGATTTTCCCGCAGGCGTTTTCGGCGGGAGGTCTGAGTCTGAGCTATACCAGCATCACTCAGAGTTTATTAGGGGCCGTGCTGCTGGTGAGATTGCTGCGGCGGCTGAGTCACGATCGCCGGGAAAAAATGCGCATGTCCTCGGAATTGGAGGCCGCGCGCGAGATTCAGCAGTTGCTGCTGGCGGGGGACGCTCAGCCTTCCCGGAATTACTCGCTCGAAGTGGTGTATTTGCCAGCGCAGGAGTTGGGCGGCGATCTGTACTATTCGCTTCCGTGCGATGACGGAGGCTTCACCCTGGTAACGGGCGATGTCTCCGGCAAGGGTCTCAGAGCGGCCTTGCAGGTTCCGCTGGTGGTGGGCGCGATACGGGAAAGCAGGGAGCGGCAAAATCCGGGCCGTCTCCTTCAGGCGTTGAACCGGGCCGTTCACGGGCAAACCGCGGGAGGTTTCGTCACCTACTGCTGCGCTCACTTCGGACTGGACGGGACAATGGTCATCGCCAACGCCGGTCATATTGCGCCTTTCAGCGCCGGACGTGAATTACAAGTTGAGCCTGGCCTGCCGCTGGGAATCGTGGCAGACGTTTCTTATGACGAGAGCACCATCGCTCTGCTTCCGGGTGAGGCATTGACCTTTCTCTCCGATGGCGTGATCGAGGCGGTCAACGCGAAGGGTGAGTTGCTGGGCTTCGAATGCGCGGCGGCTCTTTCGGTGAAGCCGGCGCGAGAGATTGCCGAGGCGGCGCAAGCCTGGGGTCAGAACGACGACATTACGGTAGTCACGGTGCGGAGGTCCGGATGAATCTAGCGTTGCGCCACGCCCTTCTGTACGGCGGCTGCGAGCTCCGCCAAATCGCCGGCCCACAACGCCGCGGGATCGAGCCACAATCCGGGAAAAACACGGGAGCGATACAGCCCGTCTTCATCTGGAACCGCTGCTGGTGACCATGGTGGTCCTTCTGCTGTCTCGAAACAGCCAGGACGTACTGGCTCTATGGTGGCTGGCGTTGAGCGTCTTCTGCACCACGCTCGTGGAGAGCCTGGCATTGATCCTCCTACGCTTGTAAGATACGAGTGAGCCGATACCTCGGTTTTGAACCGGCCATCACGTGTCTAAGATTTTTATATTTTGACAGTGCAAGACAGGCCAAATCACCGCCATCCAATAGCATTAACAAGACTTAGCCTGTCAATCAGCTTGCTCGGTTTGGAGCAAAATGCTCGTAGGTGCGCTACGGAAGGGAACGTGCGCTGCGAGCCGAGTCCGCAGGGGACTTCCCCGCACCAACACATGCCGCCCATTTTGCGATATATTCCTAAGCCAGAGGAGTGTCCATCGATGAAAGCAGCCATCACCTTGGCCATCGCCGGAGCACTAGCCGTGCTCGCGCTGGCACAGGCCCCCGCGCAGCAGACCCAAACACCCGCGAGCCAAGCCGGTCCCGCTGCCAGCGGCGGAGGCAGAGGACCCCAGGCCCCACCACCTCCGCGTGTCACTCCGAAAGCGGAAGAACTGGCGAGGATTCGCGAGAAGACGGAACAGATTGAGAAGCTCGTCGCTGAACTGAAGGCCAAGCATGCCGATCCCGTCCTGCTCAACGACGTGGAAGTCTACGCTAAAGCCGGCCGGTTTCTGATTGAATACCCGGAGCTGTTCGGAACCCAGGCCGCTATCGACCATTCGTTCGAAGTCCTCGATCAGGGAATTGAGCGCGCCCATCAGTTAATGGAAGGCAGGCCTGGCTGGGAGCAGGGCAACAAACGGATCGAAGCCTACAGGTCCGAGATCGACGGAGCGCTACAGCCCTATGGTCTGACGTTTCCGGCGAATTACGATCCCTCGAAGCCCACGCGCCTTTATGTCTGGTTGCATGGACGGTCGAACGATCAGACCGAGGCCGAGTTCATTTCGAGCTTCCAGCGTACCCGTCCGCCGGGGAATGCGCCGGTCGCGGACCAGGGACAGATTCAACTCGATTGCTTCGGCCGCATCAACGGCGCGGGCTGGCACTGGGCCGGTGAAATGGAGCCCCTTGAAGCGATCGTGGCAGTGGAGCGGCGTTATAAAATCGACGACAGGCGCGTGATCCTTCGCGGCTTTTCACAGGGGGGTGAAGGCGCGTGGAATATCTCACTGCATTATCCCGATCGCTTCGCTGCCGCCGAAGTAGGTGCGGGCACGGTATCGGGAACGGTACAGCGGCGCGCCGCGCGGGATCTGCCGCCGCTTGAGCCGTTTCAACTGGCGACGCTGAAGATATGGGAAAACATGCCGGAGTGGGCGTTGAACATCTACAACCTTCCGCTGGCGGGGCACGATGGCGAGAATGATCCGGGACAACTTGAATCTTCTCTGCGCACCCGGGCGCAACTTGAAAGGGAAGGCTTCCCGTCTGAAGGCGAGCGCGATTTCAAGCATTCCATTGGCGCGCCGGGACTCTGGCTGCAGTCTCTGAACACGGGCCATGGAACCAGTCCGCTGGTCCGGCAAAGGCTCGACGCATTCTTAAAGGAATGGGGCGATAAAGGGCAGACCGACCCCGATCATCTGAAATTCGTTACTTACACCACGCGCTACAACAAACAATACTGGATTTCGGTGGAAGGCATGGATCGACACTATCAGCGCGCCGATCTCGACGCGGTACGGTCCGATGACCGAAGGGCCTACGACATTACAACCCACAACATCAGTCGCCTGGTGCTGCGCGAGACGGATCATGCGAAGGAAATCAAAATCGACGGCCAAAATCTAAAGGCCGTGTCGCGGCCGGAGATCGCGCTGCAGAAGACGGGTGCGACGTGGAAACTGGACGGCAGCCTCGCGGAGAAGGGCCTTCACAAGACGCACGCGCTGCAGGGTCCGATCGACGATGCGTTTCTCGATCCGTTCCTGGTGGTGCGTCCGACCGGAACTCCGTGGAACGCCGAAGTGAATCAACAGGCGCTGCGGACCATGGCGCATTTCGACAGGATGTGGGGCAAGTTCTTCCGCGGGCATCCGTTCGTTAAGGACGACAAGGACGTTACCGCTGAGGACATGGCGAACTACCATATCGTGCTCTTCGGCGATCCCGGCAGCAACAAGCTGATCGCAAGGCTACAGGGCAAGCTGCCGGTGAAGTGGACCAGGGAGACTGTCACGATGGCGGGCAGGGATTTTCCTGCGAAGGAAAACTTTCCGGCGCTGATCTATCCCAATCCGCTCAACCCGTCGAAGTACGTGGTCGTCAATTCCGGCCTCGACATCGACGACGCCGGTTACAACGGCGATTATGGAACTCCCATGTGGGGCGATTATGCCGTCGTGAAAGTGAAGTCCGGCGCCGACATGCCCGACCTGCAGATGGGTGGTTTGTTCGACGAGAACTGGAAATTGGTTCCTTAGCGCAGCCGGGCGCGAAAGGCGGTCAATCCGCTGTTGAGCATCGAGCGACTGGCAACGCAGACGGTGGCCGACCATGATCCCTGATGGAAGCAGTTTGAAAAGGTGCAGCCGCGCCATAATGAGTGCATCCAGATGCGGGTTCCGACGTCGAGGTTTCCCATCGCGCGAATCCTGTTGTACGTCAGGTCGTCGGCGATCAGGACCAGCAAGTTAGCCCACTGCGGCGGCGCCGCGCCCGCCATTGAAGTGGATCGGGAGCAAGAGCTGAGGCAAGCAAGGTAAGCCGGTTCACGAAAACGTACTTCCTGAGGTTTACGAAAGAAATAGGGGCGTACCTGATCTTTGGGCCAGTTCGCAGATGCTGCTGGAAGGTCCATATATCAAAGGCGGCTTCGTGCAGGTATCCGCGGGGCAGGCGAGCCCAAGCCGGGGCGTTCCGGGCAAAACGCGCTGCACATCGCCGTCGAAAACGCGCACTACGAACTCGCGTCCTGCCTGCTCGATTTCGGCGCCGAACCCAGCGCCGAGGGCCCAGGATACACCGTCCTTCACGCCATCCCTTCCATCCGCAAGCCCGGGGGCGGCGACAACGATCCGGCCCCCGGCGGCTCGGGCAACATGACCAGTCTGGAACCGATCAAGAAATTGGCGGCGAAGGGCGCGAACATCAACACGCGCATGACGAAGAAAATCAACTTCGGCCTGACGAGCCTCAATAACATCGGTGCGACTCCCTTCTGCCTTGCCGCGCTCACGGCCGATTCTGAACTGATGCGCTTCTTCGTGCCGCTGGGCGCCGATCCGAAGATCCCGGCCGCCGATGGCGCCACGCCGCTGATCGTCGCGGCGGGACTGGGCACGCGATCGGCCGGCGAAGATGGGGGGACTGATAGCGAGGTGGTGGAAGCGATCGCCCTCGCCATCGAACTTGGCAACGACCCCAATGCAGTCGGCAAGAACGGTGAGACGGCGATGCACGCCGCCGCGTACAAGAACGTTGCGGACGCCGTGCGATATCTGGCGAGCCGCGGCGCGAATCCGGACGTGTGGAACCAACTCAACGAGCATGGGTGGACGCCGTTGACCATCGCGCAGGGCTACCGCTTCGGCAACTTCAAGCCGTCCCCACCCACAGTCGAGGCGCTGCTCGAAGTAATGAAGGCGCAGCACGTCCCGATCAAAGAATCTTCGCCGTGCGTGGTCTTGCTCGATGTCGTGCCGATTAAACCTGGCTGGGTACGGCGGTCGGTTTTCGGCTCTTCAGGCGGACCATGCCACCCAGGCCGGCAAGACCCAGGGCAAACATCAATATGCTGCCCGGTTCGGGTGTTCCGGAGGCTTGGCCAAACTGGACCTGATCCACTCCTGTGTAGTTTCCGCCGGATGGAGACAATACGACTGACCCGATGGTATCGCTGCCATCCGTAGTCACACCGAAAAATTCACCGGCTCCGGACGAGGAAGCGCCGGGTACGACGAAAGAACCGAGTAACAACGACTGGGAATCGTAAACGGAAACCGTAGGGTTGGAGACGCCCGGGAAGGACAACACCCCAAAGGAAAAGGCCGTAACGCCCGGGTCCAGCGTGAAGTCCAAGCCATCGGCAGCATTATTGAGATTGAGGAGCACGGCGTAATTCGTATTGCCCCAACCATTGAAATCAGGGCCCAGATAGGAGATCTCTTCTTGAGTCGCGGAGATGCTCAGGCCCGCCAGAATATTGCCCGGTGAAACCAAGCCGTCGTTTGTTGCGCTGTTGAGCGTGACATAATCATAGTCGTTTGCGGCGCCCCCTATCGCGATGGTGCTCTGCAGAAAGCTGAAGGTCTGGGTAGCAACGGTAGTGATGTCGTCGAACGCCGTTTGGTCGGTGTAGGTCGTGAGCGTAGTGGCCCGGGCAGGTTGACTACGCCATCGAAGGCGTCGCCGATCTGGACTTGCACCACCTTTACCGGGCCATGGCTTGGCTGGGAGAGGTTCTTCCGAAGGACCAGCAGGACGGAGCCACGCCTTTCGCTCCGCGCACCAACAAGGACCTCATCGAGGAAGAGTTGTTCGCGCGGCGCCGTGACCTGTTCTCGGATT
>Ga0302326_10029222_pt1 | contig 11066 bp, 9 predicted proteins | sample Palsa_T0_3_FD_202264 | JGI IMG/M metagenome (GOLD analysis project Ga0302326, IMG submission 202264) | Peat permafrost microbial communities from Stordalen Mire near Abisko, Sweden - Palsa_T0_3 | ecosystem: Environmental > Terrestrial > Soil > Palsa > Peat permafrost | place: Sweden: Abisko...
CGCTCGCTTAAACGGAATCAACCAGCACTGGGTCAGCGCGGGAGATGGTCCGCCGGTTTATCTGTTGCACGGGTTTCCGGAGACCTGGTACGCCTGGCGCAAACAGATACCGGTGCTCGCGGAGCGGTACACGGTCATCGCACCCGATCTGCGCGGTTACGGCGATACCGAGAAGCCGGCCTGCGGTTACGACAAGCGCACGATGGCCAACGATCTCGCGGCGCTGATGGACCATCTTGGACACGAACGCGCCCCGATTATTGGCCATGATCGCGGCGCCAGGGTGGGAACGCGTTTCGCCAAGGACCATCGGGATCGCATCGATCGCTTCGTCGCGATGGACAACGTCCCGACCAGAATCCTGATGGAGAATCCGGGCCGCGCCGGCCGGATAGGCTGGTTCGTTGCCTTTCTCGGTGTTCCTGATCTGCCGGAAGCTCTGATCGCCGGACGGGAGGAGACGTGGTTGACGCACTTCTACCGCTCCTGGTCCTACAACCCCGACATGATGTCTCCCGAAGAGATTGCCGTCTACGTCCGGGCCTACCAGCAGCCGGGGGCCGTCCGCGGCGCCGCGATGGACTACCGCGCCGTTGCTGAGGACGTAAAGCAGGATGTGGAGGATTCCGCAGAGCTGATCACCTGCCCGGTGCTCATTCTTTGGGGCGAGGACTTCGAGGTAAACAGAAGCTTCAACCTCCTGGAGGTATGGCGGGGGATGGCCAAAGACGTACACGGCGTCGGCATTCCCCAATGCGGACACCTCTGTCAGGAGGAGCAACCGGACGTCATCAACAAGCACCTTATGAACTTCCTGAAAGATTGGGGCGGCTAACCTGATGCGTTGCCCTCGACTCAGAGATCGCGGAGTTTAATGATGAAGCTCATTGCATACCAGAAGGGCGCAGACCGGATGATGGCGAGAGTCCAAGGCAACGAGGTGCTGCCATTCGCTAGCCTCGAGGACTTCTGGGCTGACCCCGAGCGGGGTCTTTTGGCAGCCGCGCAGGCGCTCTCCGGCGGAGAGTTGATCGCCGAGTTGGTTCAAGTTCCGCCGCTGCCCGACACCGCCCGAGTGCTCTGCGCTGGTCTGAATTATGCCGCCCATGCCGAGGAAGCACATTTCAAAGTGCCAGAGCATCCTGACATCTTTGCCCGCTGGCGGTCCACTCTGGCCGTCGATGGCCAAGCCGTTCCCGTCCCACCACGCGAGGACCACCTCGACTGGGAAGGCGAGTTGGCAATCGTTGTCGGCAGGGAACTCCGGGACGTCACGCCGGAAGCCGCCCACGCCGGCTTCTTCGGCTACGCCTGCTTCAACGACCTCAGCGCCCGCAAATTTCAAATGGCCAGTGACCGCTGGACGCTCGGCAAGAATACCGACAGTTCAGGACCACTCGGACCGTGGATCGTTACGGCTGACGAAATCCCAAATCCCGATCAATTGCGCATACAGACCTACGTGAACGGAAACAGCGTCCAAGACGGGAACACGTCAAATCTCATCTTCTCAGGCGCAAAACTTGCCGCCTACGCATCGGGAGCGATGACGCTCAAGCCCGGCGACCTCATCGCTACCGGCACTCCGGATGGCATCGGGGCGACCCGGAAACCACCCATGTTCCTGCATCCCGGCGATACGGTCGCAGTCGAGATCGAGCGGATCGGTCGCATAACCAACAGGATCATTCAACGTTGACGTTGCAAAGGAATGCTCATTGGCCGCTGCAGAAGGCGCCTGACGATCGGATACGAAACGAGGAGACACTGAATGGCGCTACTGCAACCAGACACAGCTCGGATCGGTCACCCGCCGGGTCAACCGGCAGAAGATCGCTTTCCCGATGAACTGGTCTCCGGTACGCCGCGGGAGGTACGCGAGGCGCTGAGTAAGCTGGTCGGCACGAACCAGGTTCTCTACCGGGCTATCGACCTTGTCCGCTACGCATCTGATGCCAGCCCTTATCGCCTCATTCCGCAGGTTGTCGTCGCTCCGCGCACCGTCGATGACGTAGTCGCTCTGCTGAAGTACTGCCGTGAGAACAAACGTCATGCAACCTTCCGCGCAGCTGGGACGAGCCTATGCGGACAGTCCCAGTCCGACGACATCCTGATCGATGTACGTAAACACTGGTACGGCATGTCAATCGAGGACGGAGGACTTGCGCTGCGTGCCCGGCCTGGCGTCATTCTCGGGCACGCCGGCGCCTACCTGCACAGACACGGACGGCGTCTGGGGCCGGACCCGGCCAGCATAAATGCCTGCACGATCGGCGGCGTCATTGCCAACAACGCCGGCGGGATGCGCTGCACGATCGAACGCGACGCCTACCATACGGTGCGGTCGATGACTCTCGTGCTGGCATCCGGGACTGTCATAGACACGGCGCAGCCCGATGCAGAGGCGGCCTTCATGCGCGCCGAACCCGACCTCGCCCAGGGCCTGCTCAAACTGCGCGCCGAACTGATCGCCGACACTGCTCTCGCCGAACGCGTGCGGCATAAGTACATGATCCGGAATACGACCGGTTACCGGATTGATGCCCTTCTCGATGGCGAGACGCCGCTCGAGATCTTCCGCCGGCTTGTCGTTGGCTCCGAAGGGACGCTCGCCTTCATCGCCGAAGCGGTAATCAACACGCTCCCGGTGCCTGGCGCCACCTGCGTGACCTGGATTCCTCTGCCGTCAATCGACGAGGCCGTGGCGCTCGTGCCGGGCCTCGTGGCCCTCGGCGCCGAGGCCGTCGAACTTATGGTCGCACCGGCGCTGAACGCCGCCGCCCAAGCTTTTCCGGGAACGCCCGAGTACTGGAGGACGCTCGATCCCAAGGCTGCGGCACTCTTGGTCGAGTTTACGGGAGCGGACAGCGCGACGCTTGACGAAACCGAAGCTGCGGTACGCGCTCTGGCCGCCAATTGCAACCTGCTTCAACCGCTGGATTTCACCCGTGACGCCAAGGCGATCGAGATCGACTGGCGCGTACGCGAAGGCCTCCTTGGGATCGTCGGAAAGCTACGACCGGAGGGAACGGCGGTCGTCAATGAGGACGTCTGTTTTCCTACGGCTCGGATCGCCGAAGGCGCTCACGACCTGCAGGCACTGCTGACGAAACACGGCTTTCTGCCTGGCGTGGCGGGGCACGCGGCCTTCGGCAACTTGCATTTCACCCTCACGCCAAAGTTCGATGACCCCGCCGATCGCACCCGCTACGGCGCGTTCATCAATGGCCTGGTCGAACTTGTGATCGACAAATACGACGGTTCGCTCAAGGCCGAACACGGAACGGGGCGCAACATGGCCCCGTTTGTACGGCGTGAGTGGGGCGATAAGGCGACAGAAATGATGTGGCGGATCAAGAAGTTGGCCGACCCGGAAGGTGTGCTGGCCCCGGACTGCGTCCTCAGTAGCGATGACGGAATCCATCTACGGCGATTTAAGTCGACCCCCGCGATCGAGGGCACTTCCGATGCGACCCATTGCATCGAGTGTGGCTTCTGTGAGCCGGTTTGCCCATCGCGCAACGTCACCATGACGCCGCGCCAACGGATCGTCGTGCGGCGGGAGATGGCTCGCCAGCCGAGCGGCTCCCGAATGTTTGCGCAACTGCTCAAGGAATATGAATACGACGGTATACAGACGTGTGCCGCCGACGGAACATGCGCAGAGCCTTGCCCGGTGTCGATCAACACTGGGGCGTTGATTAAGTCATTCCGCCAGCGCGAAAACACAGATGGCAGCGAGAAGGTCGCACTCGCTATCGCCAAGCGTTGGCGGCGCGTCGAAAGTATCGCCCGCCTCGGAATGGGCGTGACTGACGTCGTTTCGAGAACCGTTGGCGTCAGAGCCTTAACGGGCCTGACCGCGGTAGCCAGGATGGCACTCAGCAAAGATCTCGTTCCGGCAGTTCCTGGACCGATGCCACAGCAGGCGCCACGCTTGCTTCCACACACCTCGCGGCAAGGTGCCGCAGCCGTCTATTTTCCGGCGTGCATCAACCGCATCTTTGGTCGCGCGCAAGGAATGCCGTCGCGACCGAGCCTGCCTGAGGCGCTTGTCGCGCTATCCGCCCGCGCCGGACAACCACTCTGGATTCCCACCAATGTGCGCGGCCTCTGCTGTTCAACGCCTTGGAGTTCCAAGGGCTACCGGCTAGGACACGAATGGATGGCCACGGCGATCGCGGACGCGATGTGGGACTGGAGCGACGCAGGCGCGCTGCCAGTCGTGATCGACGCTGTTTCATGCACTCACGGCCTACTGGACGATGTACGAACCCACATCGACCGCGAGCGACAAGAGCGGTTCACGAAGATCCAGATCGTCGACGCAATCGCCTGGGTTCACCAATTACTCCCAAGCCTTCACATTAAACGAAAGCTGGCCAGTGCGGCGGTGCATCCCACATGCTCCACGATCCATCTCGGTCTCGAGGAAAAGCTCAACGAGATCGCTGGAGCCGTCGCCGACGAGGTGATCGTACCAATCGGAACAACGTGCTGCGGAACCGCCGGCGATCGCGGTTTGTTGCACCCTGAGCTCGTTATATCGGCTACACGGGAGGTGAAGGCTCACCTCGACGCGCATCCAGCCGAGGTCTATCTGTCAGCGAACCGGACCTGCGAGATGGGACTACAGCAATCGACCGGTAAGCCGTACGAGTCGTTCATCTTCACGCTGGAGGAACTGACTCGGCTCGAAGATGACAATTTAGCGCACACGCGCAGACGACCGCCAAGCCGCCGGTCCGACTAATTCAAGGAGAGAAATATGGCCAAGACCGTTAGTGAAGTGTTCGTCGAGACGTTAATCGAGGCCGGAGTACGAAGGGTCTACGGCGTTGTGGGGGACTCGCTCAACGGTCTGACCGACGCCATACGAAAGAGCGAAGAAATTGAGTGGTTGCACGTGCGGCATGAAGAAACAGCGGCCTTCGCCGCAGGAGCCGATGCTCAAGTCACAGGACAACTCGCTGTCTGCGCCGGCAGTTGTGGTCCGGGAAATCTCCACCTTATCAATGGACTTTATGACTGTCATCGCACCCGTGTTCCCGTACTGGCGATCGCCGCGCAAATCCCCAGTTCCGAGATCGGAAGCGGTTATTTCCAGGAGACTCACCCCGAGCACTTGTTCAAGGATTGCAGCCACTACTGTGAATTAGTTTCGCAACCGGAACAAATGCCGCGCGTGCTCGGAATCGCCATGCGCACTGCCATCGCTAGGCAAGGCGTGGCGGTCGTTATCATTCCCGGCGACATCGCCCTCCGCCACTGTGAATCACAACCGCTCCCTCTCGGCCTTGATCAGTCAGCCTCAGCTACGCTGCCCTCCGCAGAAACCCTGGAAAAAGCGGCGAAAGTGCTGAACGACGCCCAGACCGTCACCATTCTTGGCGGCGCAGGCTGCGCCGGAGCACGCGACGAACTGCTGGGGGCCGCGGGGCGGCTGAAGGCGCCGATCGTTCATGCGTTGCGTGGGAAGGAGTTCATCGAGTATGACAATCCCTACGACGTCGGAATGACCGGACTTCTCGGGTTCGCCTCCGGTTATCAAGCGATGATGAACTGTGAGGCGTTGCTGGTGCTCGGCAGCGATTTTCCGTACCAGCAGTTCTATCCGAAAGACGCGAAGATCGTCCAAGTCGACGTGCGCGGAGAGCAGATTGGCCGTCGCACCCGCGTGGATCTAGGAATGGTCGGCACGGTCAAAGAGACCCTCCAAGGCTTACTCCCGTTGCTGGAGGAAAAGTCGGATCGACAGTATCTCGATGCCTGCCTGCAGCATTATATCCAGACCCGCAAGGGACTAGACAATCTCGCAGTAGGGCATCCGGGACAGGTTCCGATTCATCCGCAATTCGTGGCAAAGATGCTGGATGAGGTAGCCTCTGAGAACGCAATATTCGCCTGCGATGTAGGTACGCCTACGATTTGGGCATCCCGTTACCTGCGCATGAACGGCAAACGACGGCTGTTGGGTTCCTTCATTCACGGTTCGATGGCCAACGCTCTTCCTCAAGCCATCGGCGTCCAGGCCGCGATGCCGGGGAGACAGGTCGTCACGCTCTCTGGCGACGGAGGCATTGCGATGTTGCTGGGCGACCTGCTCACGTTGCGGCAGCTTAACCTGCCGGTCAAGGTGGTCGTCTTCAATAATGGCTCGCTGGGATTTGTGGAATTGGAAATGAAGGCAGCCGGATGGCCCTCCTACGGCACCGACCTGGTGAATCCCAACTTCGCCAAGCTGGCCGAATCTGCCGACATAAAAGGAATTCGCGTGGAAGTACCGGAAGATGTCCGGCCGGCTCTCCAAAGCGCACTTGACCATGATGGCCCATGTCTGGTGGACGTGAAGGTAAACCGGCAAGAGCTTGCGATGCCTCCCACAATCAAAATGGAGCAGGCGTTGGGATTCAGTTTATACATGATGCGAGCGGTTCTCAGTGGAAGAGGTGATGAGGTTATTGATTTGGTCGCAACGAACCTGCTCAACCGCTGAACACTCCGCGCCGAAGTCCGGTCCGGTGATCAGCAACTATTCATTGCGGAGCTGAGCGAACAATTATGGCTAACACAATTCGACTGGTCGCTATTTTGATCCTGTTTGGCATTCATCCTTCCGTTGGTGCGGCGACCCTCACAGCGGAAACGAAAGCAGCTTGGGAAGCTTATCTTCAGGAAGCTAATGCCGCCATGCAAGCTCGACTCCAACCCGGCGCACATTTCCTGTGGCTCGACGACGAACCGGGTCGAGCGGAAAAGATTCGAACAAAAGCCTATATTGCACCCGTCGGCCCGTACATCCCCAAGCAAGTTCCATCAGGACTCATCCACGATTGGCTTGGCGTCGGCTTCGTCCCTAACGCGACAATCGAGGACATCCTGCGAATCGTACGGGACTATGACCGGTATAAGGAGATTTACCGACCGGGTGTAATCGACTCACTCTCTCGCGGTACGGATGGAGTGAAGGATCATTTTTTCATGCGCCTCGCGAACAAATCGGTAGTATCAAAAACGGCACTTAATACCGAATGTGAAGCTTCCTATATTCGCGTGGACGATAGACACTGGTACAGTGTCTCGAACACGACCCATATCCAGGAAGTTGATAAATTTGGAACGCCTGGGCAACGAGCCTTACCCGAAGACGAGGGTACGGGCCTGATTTGGCGGCTATCCAGCATCACACGCTTGGAGGAGCGCGACGGCGGTGTGTACGCGGAGTTGGAAGCCATCGCATTAAGCCGTGACATTCCTGCAGCCTTTCGCGCGTTCGTGACGCCCATCGTGCGCCGCGTTTCGAAGGGTTCGCTCGCCACATCTCTTCATCAAACTAAAGTAGCCATCGATGATACTATGGCGCGCCGCAACCGGGAGAAATCGGTTAAATGACCCGAAGGCGAGGCGGAATAAGTTGAGCCTGAAGACGAAACCCGCTGAAGCTGCGGTATTGGATGGAATCGCCGAATTAGCGCTCGGCCAGTTATCCGGGGGCAGTCTTATTCTAGAGAGCGAAAATGCTGCGGTTCAGCGACGCGCTGATCTCGAAGATCGATCCGAGCCACTGCTTTCAATGCTCCCCCTCGAACTGCGGCGCCTATTTCTGGTTGTTCCGAAGAATCGCGATTGCTTCGTGTTGAGGGTTCTTATTGGCCTAACACCCGAGGTGTGCTCTGAAATGCTGAATGTTCCGATAAGCGAGGTCGAGGATGCGCTCTATACGGCTCTGCAGGAACTGCCGCGCGGCGAACGTACGCCTATGGATCGAACTTGTTCATTCAGCTCAGACGTCATCGACCTAACTCGTCACAGCAGGAGGAGCAATGTTATCCGGGAAGAATTCATTACGTGAGAAGGACCTTTCAGATTATGAGGGACCAGGCCAGACATGGACCCCTTGAGACGTCGCGCCGCGACGTGATCGTTGGCGGTGCGGTCATGGTGGCCGCTTTCGGATTGCCGATGAGGTCACTTGCCTATCAAACAAGCCCCACGAGCGCTTCAGTTCAGCATGCCAATAACCAAGGAGAAACTCGTATGAATATGATCACTACCAAAGACGGAACGGGAATTTATTTCAAAGATTGGGGCACGGGACGGCCCGTCGTGTTCTCGCACGGTTGGCCGCTCAGTGCGGATGCGTGGGACGCACAGATGCTGTTTCTAGGCGAGAATGGCTATCGCGTCATTGCTCATGACCGGCGCGGGCATGGTCGCTCAAGCCAGCCGTGGAACGGTAACGAGATGGACACATACGCGGATGACCTCGCCGCGCTCATGGAAACGCTCGATCTGAGGAATGCCACTCTGGTCGGCCATTCTACGGGAGGCGGTGAAGTCGCACGCTATATCGGCCGGCACGGTAGCAGACGAGTGTCGAAGGCCGTATTGATCGCCGCCGTGCCGCCGCTGATGCTGAAGACAAAGAACAATCCCGGAGGTCTGCCGATCTCCGCCTTTGACCAGATCCGCGCCGGCGTCGTCGCGGACCGGTCCCAGTTCTTCAAGGATCTGACTATGCCCTTCTACGGCTATAACAAGCCGGGCGCCAAGATTTCGCAAGGCGTTATGGATTCGTTCTGGCTCCAGGGAATGCAGGCCTCCATCAAGGGGGTGTACGACTGCATCAAGGCGTTCTCCGAGACGGACTTCACCGACGACCTTAAAAAGATCGATGTTCCAACGTTGATCCTGCAAGGTGACGCGGATCAGATCGTGCCCATCGACGATGCGTCGCGCCTATCGGCCAAACTCATCAAACACTCGACGCTGAAGGTCTATGCTGGGGCGCCGCACGGTATGTGCACTACTCATGCGGACGAAGTCAATGCGGACCTGCTCGCGTTTCTGGAGGCCTGATGCTAAATCATGAGTCGTCGGAGGTAGCTAAATGCGAGTAGCGCGAGGAATATCTCGATCCCTCTGCGTCGCGTGTTTCCTGTTGACCTGCTGCGCGCTCTCAGCGCAGAACAAGGAGCATCGCATTCGGAATATTGTTCTGGTACACGGTGCCTGGGCAGATGGTTCTGGCTGGAAGGGCGTTTACGACATTCTGATCAAGGATGGCTACAACGTCAGCATCGTTCAGGAGCCGGAGACATCCTTTAAAGAAGATGTGGCTGCCACGAAGCGCGTCCTTGCTCTACAGGATGGACGGTGCATTCTTGTCGCTCATAGCTATGGAGGAGCCGTAATCACCGAAGCGGGCACGGATCCATCGGTTGCCGGTTTGGTGTACATCGCAGCCCACATGCCAGATGCGGGAGAAAATGAAGGGGACGACGGAAAGCGATTCCCCAGTGACCTAAGCAAGTCTAACGCGATCAAAAAGACGCCGGACGGTTTCACTTATCTTGATCCGGCGCAGTTTCACGAGTACTTCGCAGCCGACTTGTCTACTGAGCAGGCCGCTTTTATGGCGCGAACGCAGGTGCTGAACGCAGCTGACAATTTCAAAGCAGTCATCACTAAAGCCGCGTGGAGAAGCAAACCGAGCTGGATGTTGGTAGCGACAAAAGACAGAACGATCAACCCCGACCTCGAACGGTGGTACGCAAGGCGAGCCAACAGCCACAAGGTCGAAGTCTCGGGCGCCAGTCACTCGGTCTATGCCTCCAGGCCGAAGGAGGTTGCCGCTCTGATCGAAGAAGCTGCATCTAACGTTGATCGAAAACCTTAATAGCGGCTCGTAAAGAAAAACCGGAGACCGCGCGATTCTCCAGAACCGAGCGGTCATCAAACAACTTTCGACGGCAGCACGAGTTTACGACAAATCCGGAGCATGTAGGCATGAGTGGAGAAACGGCGGCACGGGCAAGAAGTTGGTGCGCACGCCGCGATGAGAAGAACAGAAGAAAGGACTCCGTTCGTTCCTGGATGGACGGACCTGTGTTGCAGGCGGAGCGCGAATTGGTGTATCGGCCTGAGGTCTCTATAGACGAAGCGATTCGCAGAGCCCTTGAGTGGTTCAGAGCGCAAGGAATGGTCCCGCTCGATGGCAAATTAGCAAAGGCAATCCAGGAGGACGCCGAAGCAAGAGCTGTAATACTCGCATCACACATGAACGACGATATGAATGTCGCATTCCTTTCAGCAGTTTCAGCGCTGACCGGGTCGGTAGTCGGTGGCCTGACGTCAGCCATCACGAGTTGGCTGAGCGTGCGCTCCCAGGATAGGGCCGGGCGCCTCGCTCGGGAAATGTCACGGCGAGACGAGCTCTATAAGGACTTCATCGTCGCGGCGTCTAAGACCTATGGCGATGCTCTGATGAGCAACGAGCCACATCTTCAGGAGCTAGTCATTCTGTACGCTATGATCAGCAGGATGCGCGTTTTATCAGCTCCGCAAACCATCGCGTCCGCTCAAATGATCGTTGAAGCCACTATCGACACTTATTTCGCACCGAACAAGACGATCCGCGAGCTGCATGAACTGATCCAGAGCGGGACAGGTATCGATCCGTTGAAGAACTTCAGCGAAGCCGCGCGCGAAGAACTACGGGCTTTGACATCGTTCTAAAGAAATCGACAACTCTGCGCGAGGCCGGGAGCAGGACGATGGCGCGGGTTGCGAATTCCGTACGGATTCGTACGCAGAGCAACCGCTTACCAATGATGAAAAGGCCGTTGAAGCACTTGTAATTTGAAGGAGAGAACAATGCTTGACCACATGATTCTGACTGTCGGCAATGTCGAACGTTCGTTGGCATTCTATGAGGCGGCCTTGAAGCCTCTTGATATCAAGTTCTTCCTACCCTACAAGGGTGAAGGCGATCATCCTGATCTGTGGGGGTTCGGCGATGGCAAAAGGGCGTTCTTCTGGATCAAGCAAGGCAAGCCTGATCCAGCGTCCATTCATTGGGGGTTCATGGCCGAAAGCAATGGTAAGGTCGATGAATTCTACTGGGCGGCAATGTCTGCTGGCGCGAGGGACAACATCTCGCCGCGGGCACGAGTGGAATACTATCCGGGATACTACGCCGCCGATGTGTTTGACCCGGACGGGTATTCGTTCGAGGTCGTCCATAAAAGCTAGTGATAGAACCACACTCGCAAAAGCAGTCAAAG
>Ga0302326_10029224_pt1 | contig 11066 bp, 11 predicted proteins | sample Palsa_T0_3_FD_202264 | JGI IMG/M metagenome (GOLD analysis project Ga0302326, IMG submission 202264) | Peat permafrost microbial communities from Stordalen Mire near Abisko, Sweden - Palsa_T0_3 | ecosystem: Environmental > Terrestrial > Soil > Palsa > Peat permafrost | place: Sweden: Abisko...
ACAGCCGCGCGATCGCCCGCGCCGTCCCCACCACTCCGGCCAGCACCGCCGAGTGGGTCAGGGCCAGAATGAGCAGCGGGTAGGCGAGCAGGCCGATCTCGGTGCCGCTATCCGACAATAGCTGGCCGACCCACAGCATGCGGAAGCCCGTGTTGCGCCGAAGCGGAGGTGTCCCTGGATCACTGACGGCCGTATCGGTACCGCTCGCTTCGCTCACCCTCAAGACAGTACGCGCGAGGGTCATAATAGGGCTAAGGCCGCAATAGCGGAAAAGGGCGCTAATTGGGCAGCGGACCGGCACCGCCCGGTAATTGATCTTCCTAAAAACTCCCCTGCTTTCAGGAAAGCCCACCGCCACGATTGCTAATGAATCCCTAAGGCGGCTGGTGTCACCGGGAGGTGAGGGCTGCCTGGAGGGGCCACGCTGAGCATCCCGAACAGTCTCGTTATCAGCGGAAGTGCTGCCAGCCGCCCGGACCGGCGTGCGGCGCCCCGTCCACGGTGACGCCGACGCCGATACCATCGGCCCGGCGGACTTGCCCAATAACGCGCCACCGTGGCGGCAACTGAGCCGAAACGGGGAATGTGGCGACCAGCGAATGATCTTCGCCGCCGGTCAGCACCCACTCCAAAGCAATGGCGGGAGGGGAGAAACCACCGTCCGTTCCATATGAATCGGATTTTTCGCTGAGCAATGCCGCCGCCTCCGCCAGCGGCCCGCCGGTGACGAGCGCAGCACGGTCGATGTCGAGCGCGACGCCGCTCGCGGCGGCGACATGGCCGAGGTCGGCGACGAGGCCGTCGCTGACGTCGATCATCGCGGTCGCGCCGAGCACCGCCGCCTCGGGGCCGGCCGGGTAGGGCGGCGACGGGCGCAGGTGGGCGGCCACCAGCCCGGCCAGCGCGTCCGACGCCCCGTCGGCGGTGACCCCGGCCGCCAGCAGCGCCAACCCGGCGGCGGAACGGCCGAGCGGCCCGGCCACGGCGATCACATCGCCGGGGCTGGCGCCGGAGCGGAGCACCGGCGGCCGCCCGGCCAGGTCGCCAAGCGCGGTCACCGACAGCAGCACCGAATCCGCGCGGGCGGTATCGCCGCCGACGATGCCTGCCCCGGCCCGGCTGGCCTCGGCCGCCAGCCCGTCGGCCAGCTCGACCGGCCAGCTCGCGGGCAGCGTGCCCGGTGCGGCCAGCGCCACCAGCAGCGCGGTATTGACCGCGCCCATCGCCGCGATGTCGGCCAGGCTGCGCGCGGCCGCCTTCACCCCGATGTCGTAGGCGCTTGACCAGTCCCGCCGGAAGTGCCGGCCTTCGAGCAGCAGGTCAACCGCGGCGACCACGCTGCCCGAGGGGGCGCCGACCACGGCCGCGTCGTCGCCGATTCCGACCGAGGTCAGCGAACCGGCGGGCAGCCGGCCCGCGATCGCCGCGATGACCCCCCATTCGCCCAGGTCCGCGACGGACCTCCCCTGCTCAGCGATGTGCCGCCTCCGTTCCTCTTGGCCCGCCCGATCCCGCCCTCGACCTGCCCACGCTAGCCGTCGCCAGCCTAGCCAACCGTTGCGCGGGCTCGGATGGGGCATTACGCACGAAATTCGCCTACCGGGCTCAAACAGGTCTGGACCATTGCGGTACCTTTGGCAGTTCAGGGTGGCAACCGCAGGCCGCCCGCAGGAGGACGCCATGGTGCAGGCATACATCCTCGTCCAGACCGAGGTCGGCAGAGCCGCCGACGTGGCACGGCAGATCGCTGAGATCGCCGGAGTCACGCAGGCGGAGGATGTCACCGGTCCCTATGACGTCATCGTGCGCGCAGTCGCCGAGAACGTGGACGAGCTGGGCAAGCTGGTCGCTGCTCAGATCCAGGCCGTCGAGGGGATTACCCGGACCCTGACGTGCCCGGTGGTTCGGATCTAAGGACGCCGGGTCGCGGCCTACGCGTCGGCCAGCAGCGCGGCCGCGACCTCGGCCGTCCGCGGCCCTACCCCCAGGGCCACCGCCGTCCGCAGGTCGTCGGGCGTGTCCACGTCCTGGCGGAGCCCGGCGATGCCGTCGAGCGCGAGCTCGACCGCCCCGGCGGCGGCGTGCCGCGCCCGCGACGCGCCGCCGAACATCGGCCGGAACTCAGCGCCCGGCGGCACCGCGTAGAGCGTGGTGCCGACGCCGGCCGCGTCCGGCACGAACACCGCGTCCGGCACGAACACCGCGTCCGGCACGAACACCGCGCCCGGGACCCCGTGGCCGGCCGCGCGCAGTGCCGTGGCCAGTTCGGCCGGGCGGAGCGCGGGCAGGTCGGCGGTCAGCGCCGCCAGACCGGTCCCTGGCCACCGCCGCGCCGCCACCGCCGCCCCCCGCAGCAGCGCCGCGTTGAGCGCGTGCTGGCTGCCGTCTTGGTTGTCCCGCGAGACCTCAAGCGGGTCGCCGGTCGCCTCACCGACGATGTGCGCGCCGAGCGCGGCCAGCCTCGGCCCGGCCACCGGGTCGGACGTGACGACGATCACCCGCGCCACCTCCGGGCAGGCGACGACGGCGGAAACGGTATCCGACGCCAGGGCGAGAGCTAGCTCGTGGCGCCGGTCGCCTGCCAGGACGGCGAGCCGGGACTTGGCGCGGGCTAGTACCTTGACAGGCAGCAGAACCGTCCAGCTAAAACGGGCTTGGTCCGTCATATAGCCGACCACAGGCAGACCTCGGAGCGTGACGTGCGAAACCGGAACATGGGAAGGCCTCCCCGATGAGCAAGCCCTACTCGCCGACGTGGCGGCTGATCTCCGTCATCGTGCTGCGACCGCTGCTTACGCTGCTGATCAGGAACAAGTGGTCGGGCCAGGAGAACATTCCCAGGAAGGGCGGCGTCATCTTCGCGCCCAACCACCTGTCCTACGTGGACTGGGGCACCGACGCCCTCTTCTTCCAGGCCAACGGACGGTATCCGACGTTCCTGATCAAAGACGGGGCGTTCAAGGTCAAGGGCATCGGCCCGTTCCTCTACAAGGCAGGCCAGCTCCCGGTGCACCGGGGCCGCGCGGACGCCGCGCTCGTGCTCAAGCAGGCCGAGCAGGCGCTGGCCGAGGGCGCCGCGGTGATCTTCTACCCGGAGGGAACCGCCACCCGCGACCCGGACCTGTGGCCGATGGTGGCCAAGACCGGCGTCGCCCGAGTGGCCCTGTCCACCGGCGCCCCCGTCATCCCCGTCGCCCACTGGGGCACCCAAGACATCCTCCCTTACGGCAGCAAGAAGGTCCGGCTGTTCCCACGCAAGACCGTGCGCACTGTAGCCGGCCGGCCGGTCGACCTGTCGGAGTGGGCGGGCAAGGCGAACTCGGCCAAGGCGCTGCGGGCCGCCACCGACGCGATCATGGCCGAGGTGACGGCCCTCGTCGCTCAGCTGCGGGATGAGACGCCGCCCGCGGCCGCGTTCGATATGAACCAGTCATCTCTAACGGACCGTGGTTCCACCCCGCAGGCTCAGCCCGCCGTTGCGCCGGACCAAGCGCAGTCGGAGGGGTCCGGGCAGTGAAGGCGGCGGTGCTTGGCGCCGGGGTCTGGGGCACCACGTTCGCGCTGGTGCTGGCCGACGCGGGCACGCCGGTGACGATCTGGGCGCGGAGCCAGGAGACGGCGTCGGCCATCACCGCGGACCACGAGAACCCCCGGTACCTGCCGGGGGTGGCGCTGCCGTCGTCGCTGACCGCGACGACCGACGCCGCCGCCGCGGTGGACGGCGCGGACGTCGTGGTCCTGGCCGTGCCCGCGCAGACGCTGCGGGCCTGCCTGACCGAGTGGGCCGCGTTCCTGCCGCCCCAGCCGCTGCTGGTCTCGCTGATCAAGGGGATCGAGCTCGGCACCCTGAAGCGGATGAGCCAGGTGATCATGGAGACGCTCGGCGTCCCCTCGCACCGGGTCGCGGTCGTCTCCGGGCCCAACCTGGCCAGGGAGATCGCCCAGCGGCAGATCGCCGCGTCGGTGGTGGCGTGCTCGGACGAGTCCGGCGCGCGGCTGCTGCAGCGGTCGTGTCACACCGGGTACTTCCGGCCGTACTGGAACACCGACGTCATCGGGTGCGAACTGGGCGGCACGGTCAAGAACATCATCGCGGTCGCGGTCGGCATCGCGGTCGCGCTCGGCCTCGGTGACAACACGAAGGCGACCCTGATCACCCGCGGACTGGCCGAGATGGCCCGGCTGGGCGAGGTGCTCGGCGCCGACCCGCGGACGTTCGCCGGCCTGGCCGGGCTCGGTGACCTGGTGGCGACCTGCAGCTCGCCGCTGTCGCGGAACCGGACGTTCGGCCAGTACCTGGGGCAGGGCATGAGCCCGGCGGAGGCGCGCGAGGAGATCACGCAGACCGTCGAGGGCGCCACCTCCTACGGTCCGGTGCTCGAGCTGGCGCGCAAGCACGGGGTCGAGATGCCGATCACGGAAGTGGTCGCCGCCGTGATCACCGGCGCGCTGTCGGTCGGAGACGTGGCGACGGTGCTAACGTCACGATCGGCCAAACCGGAATGGTACGGCGCCTAAACCGCGACGATTCCGTTACGGTAGCTGGTTATCGGGGATCACTCGCGTCGATGGAGCCTTGTCCGTGGAAATAGCCCGCAGGCAGCTTGGTGAGAACACCCGGGCGGTGCATCTGCCGCCGACGCCTGAGACCGCGCAGCGGCCGCTGGGCACGCCGATTTACCGGACCGCCGCGTTCGCGTTCTCCTCGGCGCAGGAGTACGCGGCCGTCCTCGGCGACCAGGTGCCCGGATACAGCTACAGCCGGATCGACAACCCGACCGTGGACGCGTTCGCGCGCGCGGTCGCGGCCATGGAGGGCGCCAACCTGCCGCGCTGGCCCGCCGCCCAGGCCTTCGCGTCGGGGATGGCGGCGATCTCCGGGGTGTTCCTGGCCTTCGCCCGGGCGGGCGCGCACGTGGTGGCGTCGGCCGCGCTCTACGGCGGCACCTACAGCCTGCTGCGGAACGTGCTGACCAGGTTCGGGGTCGAGACCGACTTCGTCGACATCAGCGACCTGGAGGCGGTCCGGGCGGCGGTCCGGCCCGCCACCCGGATCATCTACGCCGAGACGATCGCCAACCCCACCACCGCGGTGGCCGACATCCGGCACCTGGCCGAGATCGCGCACGCCTGCGGCGCGCTCCTCGTCATCGACTCGACGCTGGCCCCGCCGGTGATCTGCCGGCCGCTCGAGCACGGCGCCGACCTGGTGCTGCACTCGGCGACCAAGTACATCGGTGGCCACTCCGACGTCACCGGCGGGGTCGTCACCGGGACGCTCGAGCTGATCAGCCAGATCCGCGCCACCCGGATCGACACCGGCGCGTCCCTCTCCCCCGACGACGCGTTCCTGCTCCGCCGCGGCCTGGAAACGCTGCCGGTCCGGGTGCGCCGCCAGTGCGCCACCGCCTCGGTCTTCGCCGCCACGCTGGCCCGGCACCCCGCCGTCGCCTACATCGACTACCCGGGGCTGCCCACCCACCCCGGGCACGAACTGGCCAGGCGGACCTTCGACGCCGGCCCCGAGGGGGTCAGGTTCGGCGCGGTCGTCACCGTCACCCCCTACGGCGGCCGCGAGGCCGGGCTGGCCTTCGCGGGCAAGCTGCGCCTGGCCACCGCGGCGACCTCGCTCGGCGGCACCCACACGGTCGTCTCCCACGTCGCGTCCACCACCCACCGCCAGCTCGACGACCGCGCCCTCGGCGCGGCCGGCATCGACGCCGGCGCGGTCCGCTTCTCCATCGGCCTGGAAGACGTCGAGGACCTGGTAAGCGACGCCTACATGGCCCTCGAAGCCCTCGGCGGCTAACGGCGTGCGGATCGGGCGGTAACGGCGGGGCAACCAATTCATCCTGGCCAGGGACTACCATCTTCGGATTGGCTTGAGCAGCGGAGGTGGTGCATGGGTACGCAGCGCAAGGTGCGGGTCGCCGTCGTGTTCGGAGGGCGGAGCGCGGAGCATGCGGTGTCGTGCGCCAGCGCCGGGCTGGTCCTCGGCGCGCTCGACTCCGGCAAGTACGACGTGGTGCCGATCGGCATCGCGCGCGATGGGCGCTGGGTTCTGACCTCGGGCGATGTCTCCCGGCTGGCGCTGACCGGGGGCGAGCTGCCGTCGGTCGAGGCCATCGCCACGCCCGGCGTCTCGGTCACGCCGCAAGCCGGTCCCGGCGGCGGGGCGCTCGTGTTCAGCCCGGCCGCCTCCGTCCCGGCCGACCTGGGCGAGGTCGACGTGGTGCTGCCGCTGCTGCACGGCGCCTACGGCGAGGACGGGACGATCCAGGGGCTGCTGGAGATGGCCGGCGTCAAGTACGCCGGGGCCGGCGTGCTGGCGAGCGCGGTCGGCATGGACAAGGAGTACATGAAGCTGCTCTTCACCGCGCGCGGGCTGCCCATCGGGCCGTACGCGGTGGTGCGGGACCGGGACTGGGGGTCCGCCGCCTCGGATGAGCGCAAGCGGGTGCTTGACGAGATCGGGGAGCTCGGCTGGCCGGTGTTCGTCAAGCCCGCGCGGGGCGGCTCGTCGATCGGGACGTCGCGGGCGGCCGATCCCGACGAGCTCGAGGCGGCGATCGAGGAGGCGCGCCGGTACGACCGCAAGGTGCTGGTCGAGAAGGCGATCGACGGGGTCGAGGTCGAGTGCGCGGTGCTCGAGGGCGTCGACGGCGGGCCGCCCGAGGCGAGCGTGCCCGGGCAGATCGTGGTCGACCCGCATTCGACGTGGTACGACTTCGACGCCAAGTACCTGGCGGCGCAGTCGCGGATGGAGATCCCGGCGCCCGTCCCCGCGGAGGCACTGGAACGGGTGCAGGCGCTGTCGTGCGCCGCGTTCGACGCGATCTCCTGCGAGGGGCTCGCCCGCGTCGACTGCTTCTACACGCCCGACGGCGACGTCCTGGTCAACGAGATCAACACGATGCCGGGGATGACGCCCCATTCGGGCTTCCCGATGATGTGGGCTGCCAGCGGGCTGCCGATGCCCGCGCTCATCGACCGGATCATCACGACCGCGCTGGCCAAGCCCGAGGGCCCAGACGGCTCGCGCTAGCCGCCGGCGGTCCGGTTGCAGCGAACGCCGGCGCGGCCGGGGATGCAGCGGCTTCGGCGGCGGCAACGACGGGCGGCGGCAACGGGGAAACCTGCCCCCGTGCCGCCGCCCGTCGATGGTGCGCGCGGTGCCCGCGCTGCCGCCTGCTTTACTTCTTCCTGGCGGTGGTCGCCTTGGCGGCGGCCGGCTTCGGCGCGTCCGGCTTTTCGCCGTTGACCAGGGCCTTGAAGTCCGCGCCGGGCCGGAACTTCGGCACCGAGGTCGCGGCCACGTGGATCTCGGCACCCGTTGCGGGGTTACGCGCCGTGCGAGCCGGACGCTCGCTCTTCTCGAAGACCCCGAAACCGGTGATGGCGACCTTGTCGCCGCTTGCCACGGCCGACTGAATGGTCTCGAGGACTGCGTTCAGCGCCTCGGTCGCGGACTTCTTGTCCCCCAGGCGACCCGAGAGCGCGTCGATCAGATCACGCTTGTTCATTATTCACTCCTGCGTTCCCCCACGGGAGGCCGCGCTTATGGGCATGCACGCCTGAATCGCGACCCCTGACCAGCCCGAAAGTAGGCGATCGGGCCTCGGTACACAATAACCTTGGCCAATTTTGGCCGGCGTGTCGGTCCTGTTCAGGCAATCGCGATCTGGCAAATGAACGCATATCGGAGTGAAACCGACGCGCCCGGGCGACTACACGGTGGCGGGCAGCCAGGACGGCCGCCGGGCCTCGAACGCGGTCACCGCGTCCTCGTGCCGCAGCGTCAGCCCGATGTCGTCCAGGCCCTCCAGCAGCCGCCAGCGGGTGTAGTCGTCGATCTGGAACGGCTCAACCAGGTCCTCGGCCAGGCCGCCGCCGACGACGCGCACCTCGCACCGCTCCAGGTCGACGGTGACCTCGGCCGGCGGCTCGGCCTCGGCCGCGTCCTGGATGAGGGCCACGACCTTCTCCGGCAGCACGACCGGCAGCAGCCCCGCCTTGGTGGAGTTGTTGCGGAAGATGTCGCCGAACCTCGGCGCGATCACCGCCCGGAAGCCGTAGTCGAGCAGCGCCCAGACGGCGTGCTCACGCGACGACCCGGTGCCGAAGTCGCGCCCCGCCACCAGGATGGTCGCGTCCGCGTAGCGGGGCTGGTTGAGCACGAACGACGGGTCTTCCCGCCAGGCCGCGAAGAGCCCGTCGCCGAACCCGTCGCGGGTGACCCGCTTGAGGTACACGGCCGGGATGATCTGGTCGGTGTCCACGTTGCTGCGCCGCAACGGCAGCGCGCGCCCGGTGTGGGTGACGAATGGTTCCATGTCCTAGCTCCCTACAGGTCGGCCGGCGCGGACAGCCGGCCGGTGACGGCGGTGGCGGCGGCGACGGCGGGTGACACCAGGTGGGTCCGGCCGCCCTTGCCCTGACGGCCCTCGAAGTTCCGGTTCGAGGTCGAGGCGGACCGCTCCCCCGGCTGGAGCGTGTCGGGGTTCATGCCCAGGCACATCGAGCAGCCCGCGCTGCGCCACTCGGCCCCGGCCGCGGTGAAGATCTCGTTCAGCCCCTCGCCCTCGGCCTGCGCGCGGACCTGCATCGAACCGGGGACGACGAGCATCCGGACCCCGTCGGCGACCTTCCGGCCGCGGATCACGTCGGCGGCCGCGCGCAGGTCCTCGATCCGGCCGTTGGTGCAGGAGCCGACGAACACGGTGTCCACCGTGATCTGCTTGAGCGGCGTGCCCGCGGTCAGCCCCATGTAGGTGAGGGCGCGCTCGGTCGCGTTGGGGTCCTTGGTCTCGCCCGGGGCCGGCACGGTGGCGCCGAGCGGCAGCGCCTGGCCGGGGTTGGTGCCCCAGGTGACGTACGGGGTGAGCACGGTCGCGTCGATCGTGACCTGGTGGTCGAAGACGGCGCCCTCGTCGGTCCCGAGCTCGCTCCAGTAGGCCACGGCGGCGTCCCAGTCGGCGCCCTGCGGCGCGTACTGGCGGCCCTTCAGGTACTCGAACGTGACCTCGTCCGGCGCGACCAGGCCGGCCCGCGCGCCCGCCTCGATCGACATGTTGCAGACGGTCAGCCGGCCCTCCATCGACAGCGACCTGATCGCCTCGCCGCGGTACTCGATGACGTACCCCTGGCCGCCGCCGGTGCCGATCTGCCCGATGATCGCGAGGATCAGGTCCTTGGCGGTCACCCCGTCGGGCAGCGCCCCCTCGACGTTGACGGCCATCGTCTTCGGCTTGATCTGGGGCAGCGTCTGGGTCGCGAGCACATGCTCGACCTCGCTGGTGCCGATGCCGAACGCGAGCGCGCCGAGCGCGCCGTGGGTCGAGGTGTGCGAGTCGCCGCAGACGATCGTCATGCCCGGCTGGGTCAGCCCGAACTGCGGGCCGATCACGTGCACGATGCCCTGCCCGGCGTCGCCCATCGGGAACAGCGTGACCCCGAACTCGGCCGCGTTCTTGCGCAGCGCCTCAACCTGGGTGCGGGAGACCGGGTCGGTGACCGGGCTGTCCGGGCCGGACAGCGAGACCCCGGGGCCGGTGATGCCGGTGGTGGGGACGTTGTGGTCCTCGGTCGCGACGGTCAGGTCCGGCCTGCGAACCTTCCGCCCGGCCGCGCGCAGGCCGTCGAAGGCCTGCGGGCTGGTGACCTCGTGGACGAGGTGCAGGTCAATGTAGAGCAGGTCGGGCTCGCCGGAGGAGCTGCGCACCACGTGGGCGTCCCAGATCTTCTCCGCGAGCGTGCGAGGTTCGCTGCTCATGCGGTCCATCTCCTTCAGTCGCGCTGTCGCCGTCAGGGCGGTACCGCCGTACCGCGCCGGCGCTGGGGTTGTTACCGCGCCGCCTCGACTTGCATCTCACAATTTGAGACGGCAATATCATTACATGAACGATACTAGCGGGGTCGGCGTGCTCGACAAAGCCGTGTCGGTGCTGGCCGCGGCCGAGAGCGGCCCGGCCACCCTCGCCCAGCTGGTCGACGCGACCGGGCTGGCCCGCCCCACCGCGCACCGTATCGCGGTCGCCCTCGAGCGGCATCGGCTGCTGGCCAGGGACGTGCAGGGCCGGTTCGTGCTCGGCCCGCGGATCGCCGAGCTCGCCTCGGCCGCGGGCGAGGACCGGCTGCTGGCGGTCGCCCAGCCGGTGCTGATCCAACTGCGGGACGCGACCGGGGAGAGCGCCCAGCTCTACCGCCGGCAGGCCGACGTGCGGGTCTGCGTGGCGGCGGCCGAGCGGGCGAGCGGGCTGCGCGACACCGTCCCGGTCGGCGCGGCGCTGCCGATGACCGCGGGCTCGGCCGCCCAGGTGCTGCTCGCCTGGGAGGAGGGCGAGCGGATGCACCGGGGGCTGCGCGGCGCCAAGTTCACCGCCACCACGCTGGCCGGGGTCCGCCGCCGGGGCTGGGCCGCGAGCGCGGCCGAGCGCGAGGCGGGGGTGGCGTCCGTCTCCGCGCCCGTGCGCGGGGCGCAGGCGGCGGGCGGGGCGGGCGGCCGGGTGCTCGCCGCGATCTCGGTGTCCGGGCCGATCGAGCGGCTCACCAGGTCGCCCGGGCGGCTGCACGCGGCCGCGGTGGTCGCGGCGGGCGAGAAGATCGGCGAGCTGCTCCGGGCCGAAGTCGGCGGCGGCCGAGCGGGGAACGGCGGCTAAGACAGCGCGGCGAGCGCGACTCTCGCCCCGCCGGAACTCCGAATTACCACCAGCAAGCCTGGTCTAGACCAAGTACAAAAACTCACAAACTTCACGTATCACATAAAAACCTTCATGATCATGGGCCCCTGGTCCTACCGCTTCCGAATAACGCGGCTTAGCCTCGAATAGTTGGCGCGGCCGCGCGCGAATCGAGTAGGGGTGCGCATATGACGGGTTCACGCCCATGAAGGTGGCTGTCGTTAAGGAGAGCGCGCCGGGGGAACGGCGCGTCGCCCTGGTCCCCGAGACCGTGCCGCGGCTGACCGCGGCCGGCCTTGAGGTGCTGGTGGAGGAGGGCGCCGGAGACGCCGCCTGGTTCCCTGACAGCGCCTACCGGGCGGCCGGGGCGACGATCGCGAAGACGGC
>Ga0302326_10029229_pt1 | contig 11065 bp, 8 predicted proteins | sample Palsa_T0_3_FD_202264 | JGI IMG/M metagenome (GOLD analysis project Ga0302326, IMG submission 202264) | Peat permafrost microbial communities from Stordalen Mire near Abisko, Sweden - Palsa_T0_3 | ecosystem: Environmental > Terrestrial > Soil > Palsa > Peat permafrost | place: Sweden: Abisko...
GGGCGGCCGGCGCGGCGTCTGGCGCCGGCGGCGGGCCCGAGCGCTCAGGCGCCCCTGACGCGGGATCGGCGTCCTCACTCATAGCTCAAAGCGCCCGCGAGTTGGCCGCCAGGCCAACTCGCAAGGAAAAGCATGGATGCTTTTCCCGCCAACTCGCAAGGAAAGCATGGATGCTTTTCCCGCCAACTCGCAAGGAAAGCATGGATGCTTTCCCCTTTCCCGCTCACGCCACGCGCGCGCGGCGCCGGGGCCGGCGCAGGACCGCGGCGAAGCGTAGGGCGGCGCCTCGAGCCAGCGCGAGCGCCTCCTCCCGTTCGGACCAGGCGAGCACCGCCGGTAGCACGAGCAGCACCCCGCCGAGCGAGACGGTCAGATCGATGAGGGTCACCAGGCCGAAGTCGCGCAGCATGGTGATGTCGGAGACCACGAGCACTCCGAAGCCGGCGATCGCGGTTATTCCCGAGGCGATCACGGCCGCGCCGGTCGAGCGGTAGGTACGCGCGAGGGCGGGCTCGAGCTCGTATCCGGCCGCCCGCTCCTGGCGGAAGCGCTCGGCCAGGAGCACGCTGAACTCGGTAGAGATGGCGATCACGAGCGCGCCCAGGGTGGCCGACATCGGGTTCAGCGGGATACCGATCACGAACAGGATCAGCGCCGACCATCCCGTCGCGAGCGCGATCGGAACGAGGGGGACGATGGCCCGGCGCACGTCACGGAACACGGCGAGGAGCACCAGTCCGACCGCAACGATCCCGGCGAGCAGCGTCCACAGCCGCCGCGAGGACGACGACAGGGCGGCATTCGCCTGCGCCGCGAGCACCGGCAGGCCGACGAGACTGGCGCTCACCCCCCGGGGGGGATGGAGCTGTGACTGCATGTAGTCGATCACCCGCTCCTGCTTGGAGAGCGGCATCAGGCGGATCCCGAAGGCGACGGTGGCGTAGCGGTAGTCGGAGGTGATCACGGCGGACTTGAAATACGCGGGCAGGACGGCGAGCAGGCTTCGGATCTTGGCTTCGGTGAGCGAGCCCGAGCTCGTTCCCGGGCTCGTCGTGGCCGACGTGCCCTGCGAGAACAGGTCAGGGAGCGATAGGGCCGGACACAGCGTCGCGCGCGCACACCCCTTCTCCTCGACATAGCCGAAGTGGTTCAGCAGGCGCTGCTCGTAGGACACCATCCAGTCCACGATCCTCGGCTGCGTCAGGTCGCGGGCGCCAATCGTCACGTCGATCTCGCCGGAGACGCCGGTCACCCGCTCGAGCGTGCTCAGGTTGCGCAGCGCCGGCATGTTCGAGGGCACGAGCTTGGTGACGTCGGATTGGACGGAGGTCTGCGTGTCGGCGAACCAGCCGGCGAGGGCGAGTACGGCGCCGACCGCGAGCACGCGCCCCGGCCGTGCCACGCTAGCCGAGATCGCCCCCCGCGCCGCGGCCCGCCCGCGCGTGCCGACCCCACGTGAGGCGGTGATGAGCGCGCGTACGAGGCGGGCGGGGAACCACCGTACGAGGCTCCCGCGCGCATCCCCAAGGATGTCGCCAGCACCGCGAAGCGCGGCCCCGAAGGCACCGCCGTCGCGCTCTGAGAGCACCAGCGCGGACGCGGACGCGCACAGCGCGCACGCGAACGCGACCGCAATCCCGACGACGAGCAGGATCCCGAATCCCTGGACCATGGGGACGGGCGAGAGCAGGAGCACGAGGAAGCCGGTGGCGGTCGCGAGTGCGGCGGTGGCGATCGCCGGCGCCCCCGTCCGCGCCGCGTAGCGGACCGCGGCCACCGTGCTCTGCGCGCCCTCCCCGTCGCGGGCCTCCTCGATCCGCGACTGAAACTGGATCGCGTAGTCGACGGCCAGGCCGATGAGCACCGGGAGCACGGCGATCGAGGCCATGGTCAGCGACGCCCCGACGAGGGAGACGGCGCCGAAGGTGATCCCGGCCGCCGCGAGCGCGATGGCCAGCGGAAGCAGGCGCAGGCGCCGCCGGAAGACGAGCAGCAGCATCGCCGCCATCACCAGCAGCGACGCGATGAGGAGTACGCCGACCGACGCCGTGATCTTCGCCGCGAGATCGTTCAGGACCACCGGGGCTCCGGTGACCATGTAGGTGCCGCCGTAGCGTAGATGGAACAGCGGCATCCTCACCACCTGGCGGATCAGCCCGATCGCCCGCTCCTGCTGGGACTGCGAGAGCGAGGAGCGCAGCCGCACCTGGATGAGCGCCGACCTTGCCGTGGGAAACAGGTAGGCGAAGCGTGCCTTGGGCTGGTTCGCTCCGCGGGTGTCGTCGAAGACGACCGAGGAGATGAACTGCTGGTTGTCGATCGTCGGATCGGACTGGATACCCGAGTTGAGCGCCAGCTCTTCGAGGCTCTCCGTGTTCTCCGCCGACTGCAGCTCGCCCGCGGCCTTGGCATCCTGACGCTGCACCGCGAGGCTCTTGTGCTCGCCCCGAGCCGCGTTCAGGGCCTCGCTCTCGGCTACGGCCACGCTTCGCCGGTCGGCCGCGCCGATCGACTGCAGGCCCTTCTGAACCGCGATAACCGCCTGATTGAGGAAGGTGGCGGGTCCGTAGACAACCTTCACGTAATGCCCGGCCATGAGCTTCCCGCACGGACTGCTCCGGCCGCCGTAGGGCACCGCTTGACCGGCGGACACGGGTTGGAAGGCCTGGAGCCGGCCGTCGGCCACGTCCTCCTGACCCGCGAGGCACGCCTCGAGGAACGTCAAGCTCGCCAGGTCCTTCGTCTCCACGAGGTCGGTCAGGGGCTCCCGGACCAAGATCACGATCGAGTCATCGCCGAAGTGGCGATGCCAGTCCTGGGTGGCGCGGTAGCTCGACGAGGACGAGCTGACGAAGGTGTCGATTCCCGTGCTCGGCTCGAGCCCGAGCGCGAGCACCCCGCCCCCGAGCGCGAGCGCCGCCAACGTGGCCAACACCATGACCGGCCTCGCCGCCACCGCCGCGGCCACGCGCTCAAGTCGATCCCTAACTGTCACGGCCCGTCAGGCTAGCGGTGCAACCAAGGGCATTCATCACTTCGGCCGTGCCGCGGCTCGATCACATGCCCTTCATTCCCCCGCCGGCGTCAGTCCATCGTGAGCGGCCCGCGCGACTCGCCCGCGAGGAACTGCTGGATGAAAGGGTTCTCGGAGTTGAGCATGTCCTCGGCCGGGCCCGCCTCGACGATGCGCCCCTTCCACAGGACGTTGAGGTAATCAGCGACCCGTCGGGCCATCATCACGTTATGGGTGATGACGCAGAACGTCGGCAGGTGCTCCTTGTTCTGCTTCTTGGCCTCGTCCATCATGTCGCGGTGGACCTCCTGGATGAGCTCGCCCAGGAGTGAGGTACGCACCGGGTCAAGGCCCGAGTCCGGCTCGTCGAAGAGGACGATGCTCGGCTCGAGCACGAGCGCGCGGGCGAATCCGGCCCGCTTGCGCATGCCGCCCGAGAGCTCGTTCGGGTACTTGTCGCGCGAGTGCCCGAGCCCGACCTCCTCGAGCCTCCGATTGACGATGTCAGCGACCTCGTCCTCGCCCTTCTCCGTGTGCTGGCGGAGGGGGAAAGCGACGTTGTCGAACAGGTTCATGGAGCCGAACAGGGCGCCATCCTGGAACAGCAGCCCGAACTTCTTGCGCATCTCGAAGAGGTCGTCATCGCGCATGTTGGGGACCGACTTGCCGTGCACGAGCACGTCGCCCTGGTCGGGGTAGAGCAGGCCGACCATGTGCTTGATGCACACGGACTTACCCGTCCCCGACGGACCCACGATCATCGACACCATCCCCTCGGGGAGGCCCATGTTGAGACCTCGGAGGATCCGGTTGCGACCGAACGCCTTATAGGTGTCGATGAACTCGACCGCGTCGGGGCGACCGCTCGGGTACTGGCGGTAGGTGTGCCACTTGTACTCCTCCTCCGAGGCCCCCTCCGGGGGACCGGGTCGGGGAGGGTGCTCGTCGACCACCGATACGCGCGAGGACGGCTCCTGCTGCCCGTCCTCCCCGCCTTGGCCTCCGGATCCGTACTGCGCCATGTGTCAGCCTCCGATTGGTGCCCTGGGGTTCGCGCCCCAGAACAGCTGGGTCCCGAGCATGCCGATGATGTGGACGGAGACGATGTTCACGACCATCGACTTCGCCGTCGCCGTGCCCACGCCGACAGGGCCACCACTGGCGTTGTAGCCGTAGTAGCACCCGACGAGAACGATTACGGTGGCCATGACCATGGCTTTGATCACGCTATACAACAAGTCAGGAGGGTTTTGGAATTCCCAGAAGATTTGTAAGAAGCCTCCGGAGGAGACGTCTCCAATCTGGTGGACAACAACAAGATAGCTGGCGAAGAAACCCGCTCCGATCGAGCAGATGTAGACGAACGGGAGCACGAGCCAGGCCGCGAGCAGGCGCGTCGCACACAGGAAGGTGACGCCGCTGATGCCCATGACCTCGAGGGCGTCGATCTCGTCGGAGATACGCATCGAGCCAAGCTCGGCGACGATCCCCGTTCCCACCTTCGCGGCCATCATGTAGCCGAAGGCATAGGGGACCAGCTCGCGCAGGTCGCACCAGGCGGCGAACACGCCCGCATAGGCGGCGACGCCGTTGGCGTTGTCGAAATAGGCGCCCTCGACCCCGCACTCGAGCCCGATGATGAAGACGAGCCCCCAGATCACGAGCGTCGAGGAGACGATGAGGATCCCCGACTGACGCAGGACCTCGCCGAAGAACTTGAACACACGCAGGTCGAAGACCTCGCGCATGACGCGAGCGCAGAAGCCGAAGATCTCTCCGAACGTCTCGATCCAGGCGCGCGGGGCCGCGAGAAGGCCGTCCATCAGCGGTTCATCCTCATTTCGGGATCGTCGTGAGCGCGGGATGGGTGGCCAGGAGGGTCTGCGTGAAGGCGTAGTTGAAGGCGAATACGCCGAGGAAGGCGATCACCACCGCCTGATTGACGGCGCGACCGACGCCCTCTGCGCCGCCCGAGGCCGTCATTCCCTTGTAACAGCAGACGATCGCGATGATCCCTCCGAAGATCGTCGTCTTGACGACTGAGCCCCACAGGTCAACCGTCGAGGCGTTGTTGAAGAAGGTGGCAAAGAAGGGGCCCAGGGTGGCGTGGTTCACGAGGGTCGCGAGAATCCCGCCGAAGATGCCGAAGAGGAGCGCGTAGACGTCGAACAGGCCGGTGAGCAGCATCAGCGCGAGGAAGCGGGGGACGACGAGATTCTTGATCGGATCGACGCCGAGCACCTGGAGGGCGTCGAGCTCCTCGCGGATCTTGCGCGCGCCGAGGTCAGCGGTGATCGCCGTGCCCGCGACGCCGGCGAGGACGATGGCGTCGACGAAGGGCGCGAACTCGCGGATCGAGGCGAGCACGAAGAATCCCCCGAGCCGGTCGATGGCCCCGAAGAGGACGAGGAAGTTGGCGGCCTGGAGGCCCGGGGCGCCGTATCCGAAGGCGACCGTCGAGATCAGCAGCGGGAACCAGCACAGCTTCAGGCCGAACAGGAACTGGCCGACGAACTCGCTTCCGTACGGGTACGGCGGCCTGACCGCTGAAACCAGCGTCCTCGCGGTCAGAATCATCATGTTCCCGACCTCTTCGAGGACGTTCTTGGTGGGCAAGAACGCTCTGTCGGCGACTGCTCTGATCAATGCTCCTCTTCCTCCCCGTCCGCGGGCGGAAAGCCAATGTGCGAACCGCCCGGCGAAAGCCTATGCCCTGGAGAGCCGGGATGCCAACGTATAACCGACTTCCGGGCCCGCAGGACTCCGGAATCGAGAGCGCCAATCGGCTGGCGCCGATTGCGTTGCGAGTTCGGCCGGCGCCGAACTCGCAGCGCGGCGGAGCACCCTCCACCGCCGTGGTATGTTCCGGCCGCCGTGTCTGGGTGGAGACTGAGGAGCGCAGCGATAGCCGCCGGCGCGGCCGTCGGGCTGGCGCTCGCGGGCTGCGGCGGGGGATCGAACCAGGCTGCGAGCGAGCCGAGCGGGAACTTCGCGGTCGATGTCTCGGCCGCCACGTTCCCGGTCAAGCAGGTCCTGGCTCAGCACTCGGACATGGTGATCACGGTCCGCAACACGGGCACCAAGCCGATCCCCGACATCGCGGTCACGATCACCGACGCGGGCGAGGGCACCTCCGCGCAGCCGTTCGCCGAGGATCTCCACATGCCGGGCCTGGCGGACCCCTCCCGCGCCGTGTGGATCGTCGACCAGGCCCCATGCCCGGCGAGCGCGACCGACATCACCCGCGACGGGGAGTGCGCTCCGCTCGGCCCCGGCGGCGTTCGGCAGACCGGCGGCCCCGGCGGCGCCGTCACCGCGTACGCCAACACGTGGGCCATGGGACATCTGGGGCCCGGCCGCAGCGCGACCTTCAAATGGGGAGTCACCGCCGTCCAGCCCGGCGTCCACGTGGTCCACTACCGGATCGCCGCCGGCCTGAACGGCAAGGCCAAGGCCGTGTACGCCGGCGGTCAGCCGCTGTACGGAACCTTCGTGGTGGACATCTCCTCCCGGCCGCGGGAGTCCTACGTCAACGACGCCGGGCAGGTTGTCACTGTGCGGTGATCGTGGTTGCGGGCCGCCCGGGGAGAGGGAACAACCGGGCGGCCCGCCCACCGCGATGGCGTGCGCTCACAGCGACGCCAGAACGCGCGGATGGGCTTGGAGCGTGTCCTCTCCCGCCTCACCCGTGCGAATGCGATACGCCTGCTCGACCGGCAGGACGAACACCTTGCCGTCGCCGATCGACCCGGTGCGGGCGTGTCGCAAGATTGTGTCGACGATCATGGGCGCGTCACCATCGGCGACCGCGCATTCGATCTTGACGTTCGAATGAAGATAGGACCTGAACTGAGCCGGAAGTTCGCCGCCAGGCAAACTCTCAACGGCGTGAAGCGCCCCTGAGCCGCCAGACGAACTCGCAATGGCGTGGGCGCCGGCCCACGCCACGCCCTCCTGGCGGCCTGATCCTTGGGCCGCACAGACCGTGACGCAGGGAAATCCGAGCTCCAGGAGCTCGGAGCGAATCGGCTCGAAGGCTTCCTCACGTACGTATGCCATGACCATCTTCATCGTGCCATCAGTATTCGCCCGACGAGGGGTGCCGTCTTTAGCCACGTGGAGAAAGATCGCTCTCGCGAATGCTCCTAAGCGAAGCCTGCGCCGTCCGGCGTATGCATCGAGCGTTGATTTGGCCATCTGGATAGTGACCCGCGCTTCCCTACTTCCCTAGTCTTCTCGCGTTCACGTTTGTCCCCGGACAGAGTCCGCGACCACGTCAGCGCGCACCCGCCGCCGGAGCGCGCCAGGAAGGATCGACCACCAGCATGCCCATTCGCCAGCAGAACGTCACCGCCGCGCAGTGGAACTCGAACGGTGGCGCACTCGGCGCACCGGATCTCACCTCTCCCGACAACCAGGTCTTCGGGGAGAACGTCTTCAGCCCCACCATCCAGCGCCAGCGACTGCCCAAGGACGTGTTCAAGCGCCTATCGCAGACGCTCGCGAAGGGTGAGGCGCTCGACACATCGCTGGCGGACGCGGTGGCGCTGGCGATGAAGGAATGGGCCCTGGAGAAGGGGGCAACGCACTACAGCCACGTCTTCCAGCCGCTGACCGGGCTGACGGCGGAGAAGCACGACAGCTTCTACGGACCCACGGGTGAGGGAACGGCGCTGGCCGAGTTCTCGGGCAAGGAACTGATTCAGGCCGAGCCCGACGCCTCGTCCTTCCCCACGGGCGGGATTCGCGCGACGTTCGAGGCGCGCGGCTACACGGCTTGGGATCCGACCAGCCCGGCCTTCATCCTCGAGAACCCCAACGGAGCGCTGCTCTGCATCCCGACCGCGTTCGTGTCCTGGACGGGCGAGGCGCTTGACCACAAGATCCCCTTGCTGCGCTCGATGGACGCGCTCTCCAAGTCGGCGATGCGGGCACTCCGGTTGCTCGGCAACGAGACCGCCGTGCGCGTATTCACCACCGTCGGCCCCGAACAGGAGTACTTCCTGATCGACGAGCAGTACTACTTCGAGCGGCCCGACCTGATCACCACCGGGCGGACCCTCTTCGGCGCCAAGCCGCCTAAGGGTCACGAGCTCGACGACCACTACTTCGGCTCGATCCCCGAGCGGGTGCTCGCCTACATGCTCGAAACCGAGCGCGAGCTCGCGAAGGTCGGAATCCCGATCAAGACCCGCCACAACGAGGTCGCGCCGGCCCAGTACGAGGTGGCCCCGATCTTCGAGAACTCGAACGTCGGCTCCGACCACCAGCAGCTGACCATGCAGATCATGCAGAACGTCGCTCGCCGTTACGGCCTCGTCTGCCTACTCCACGAGAAGCCGTTCGCGGGCGTCAACGGCTCGGGCAAGCACAACAACTGGTCGATGGGCACCGATGAAGGCGAGAACCTGCTCGAGCCCGGAGACACCCCGCACGAGAACCTTCAGTTCCTGTTCTTCTGCGCCGCGGTGATCCAGGCGGTGAACAAGCATCAGGGACTGCTGCGGGCGTCGATAGCGTCACCCGGGCAGGACCACCGGCTCGGCGCCAACGAGGCACCCCCGGCCATCATCTCGATCTTCCTCGGCTCGGAGCTCGAGAAGGTGTTCGAAGCGATCGAGCGCGGCGAGACGGGCGAATCGACCCCGGAGTCGTTCTTGGGGCTGGGCACGCCGGTGCTGCCCCCGATGCCCATGCACGGGGGCGACCGCAACCGTACGAGCCCGTTCGCCTTCACGGGTAACAAGTTTGAGTTCCGGGCCCTGGGTTCGAGCATGTCCCTCTCGCTCCCGAACACGGTGCTCAACACGATCGTCGCCGAGGCCGTCGACTACCTCTCCGAGGAGCTCGAAGACGCCATGGAGGGGGGCGCAAGTCTCGAGGAGGCGCTGCGGCCCGTCATCCAGCGCAGCTATGCGGCGAACAAGCAGATCGTGTTCGGCGGCGACAACTACTCCGAGGAGTGGCACGCCGAGGCCGAGAAGCGTGGGCTGCTCAACCTGAGGGCCACACCGGACGCGTTGCCCTACCTCATCACCGACGACACCAAGACGGTGTTCTCCAACTACGGGGTCCTGTCCGAGCGCGAGCTCGAGTCCCGCTATGAGGTCTCCCTCGAGCAGTACGTGACCAAGATCAACATCGAGTCCGAGACGGCCTCCACGATCGCGCGCACGATGCTGCTCCCCGCCGCCGTGCGCTACCTCGCGCTGCTGCGCGAGAGCGGCGTGTCCTCACTGGCCACCGAGACCCAGGAGATGGTGAACGAGTTCATCGATGCGATCAACGCCCTCGAAGACGTGAATCTCGACGAGAACCACCCGGACGGGGACCTGCTCGAGGAGGCGAAGTACATGCGGGACACCGTGCTCTCGGCGATGGGCGCGGTCCGCACGAACGCCGACAAGCTCGAGAAGGTCGTGGCCGACGACCTCTGGCCACTGCCGAAGTACTCGGAGATCCTGTTCATAAAGTGAGCTCGGCCGCGGGCGCGGCTAGGACGCGGGGTCGCTAGTGGCGCACCCGCGCACCGCAACTTGCAGGGCTTTGCTGGGTTTTCCGCTACGGTGGATCGCCAGATGACGAGTGACCTCCGCGCTCGGCGGGCTGCGCGCGGTCGTCGGGTTTCGGGGCTCGGCCGGCCGCTTGCGCTCCTGGTCGTAACCCTTGCGCTGGTGCTGGTGGGGATTCCCGCGTCGCTGGCGGTGGGCGCGGGCAAATCGCCGGCCCTCACGATCCCGCTCCCGCTCGGCCTGCCTCCGATCGTGCTTCCCGTGCTTCCCGGCATCGGCGAGGCCAGCGGACAGGGCGGCGGCGCGTCGCCGGGGGGGTCGCCCGGCTCGGCGCCGAGCACCACTCTCTCGCCGCCGCCCGCCCCGCCGCAGCCGAGGGACCCGTTCAGTGGCAGGGCCATGTGGATCTGGGAGCTCCCGGCCTCCTCTTATGGCAACCTCGCGGAGATCGTCGCCAAGGCCAAGCGCTACGGCGTCAGCACGCTGATCGTCAAGAGCTCGGACGGCGTCCAGCCCTGGGCTCAGTTCACACGCGCGATGGTCTCGACCTTCACCGCGGCCGGGCTGCATGTCTGCGCCTGGCAATACGTCTATGGCCGGCACCCCGCGGATGAGGCGCGGCTCGGGGCGGGCGCGGTCAGGGAGGGCGCGACGTGCCTGGTGATCGACGCCGAGAGCGAGTACCAGGGACGCTACGCCGCGGCTGAGCGTTACCTGTCGTTGCTCAGAGCGGAGGTCGGCGCCAACTTCCCCATCGGCCTCGCGGGACTCCCCTATGTCGACTATCACCCGGCGTTCCCCTACTCCGTCTTCCTCGGGCCCGGCGGCGCCCAGTACAACCTTCCGCAGATGTACTGGAGGGACATCGGCACGAGCGTCAACGACGTCTACGCCCACACGTATCTGTTCAACCGGCTCTACCTGCGACCGATCTATCCGCTCGGGCAGCTGTTCGAGAATCCGCCCCAGGGTCAGGTCGTCCGCTTCCGCCAGTTGTCCACCGCCTACGGAGCAAAGGGCGTCAGCTGGTGGGACTACCAGGAAGCGACCGGTTCGAACTGGCGCGGGATCTCCCGGCCGACGGCGACGCTCGCCGGTTTTGCTCCCGATGACGAGGTGGCCACGATCGGCAGGGGTTGGAAGGGTGACCTCGTCGTCTGGGCCCAAGAGCATCTCTACACCGCGGGCTACCGCATCCCCATCGACGGGAACTTCGGCCCCCTCACCCAGGCCGCGGTCGAGGAGTTCCAGACCGCCCACGGCCTCCCGCCGACGGGCGTGATCGATGTCGGGACGTGGGCCCTGCTCCTCAAGTACCAGCCCGTCTACGTCCACTGGGCAGCGCACTCGAACAGGCACGGGATCGCGCGCACGGCCAGCACGTCCCAAACCACTCCCCCACCCCTCTCCGCCTCCCTCCCCGGCCGCAACGAGCTTCGAGGAAATATCGGTCAGGGCCGTTAATTGTGCTTTGTTACGTGGTGGGTCTTCCAGGAACGTTGTGCCTGTAAGGGCGATGTCTGGGGGCGCGTCAGGCGAG
>Ga0302326_10029231_pt1 | contig 11065 bp, 9 predicted proteins | sample Palsa_T0_3_FD_202264 | JGI IMG/M metagenome (GOLD analysis project Ga0302326, IMG submission 202264) | Peat permafrost microbial communities from Stordalen Mire near Abisko, Sweden - Palsa_T0_3 | ecosystem: Environmental > Terrestrial > Soil > Palsa > Peat permafrost | place: Sweden: Abisko...
ACGGCGAAGGTCAGCAAGCCGGGCCCGGTTGTCGCGCAGCGTCGGGTCATCCAGAACCTGGGGCATCGATTCTGCAGGAGCGCTCTTGGACGTCTCCACCTGCGATTTGGTGTCCGCTTCATCCGCTTCTGCCTTGGCCAGATCGGTTTGTATTTGGCGCAATTTATCTGCTGCAACGCTCTCCTGCGATTCGTTAGGAATTACGATGCCGGTCTGGCGCGCGTATTCCTGCAGCGCCCCCTCAGAGTCCTGGAGCTTGCCGCGGGCATCCGCGAGCTGGGCGGTAAGGAACTTGTTGGTGTTACCCGCAGTGTTGCCTCTGGCTTGCTGAGCTTGCTCGATAAACTGCTCGGTCAGAGTGTTGGCGGTATCCGCGGTCAGCTGCGGCTCAGGACCGAGCACAGCCAAGGAAATGAGGTCCGAAGTTCCATCGACCTTAACCTTGGCGTCTTCCAGCATATTCAAGACCACAGCTTCGCCCTCGGCAGTGGTCGGTACAGCAGGACCGAACCAGCCGCGAATGGTACCGACGATGCCGCCGTTCGCTGCGATGGCCCCGGGAACCTTGGGGCCCATTACTTCCGCCGTCCGCTGCATCACCGGCGGACTCTTCAATAATTTTGTTTGGGTCTCAATGTAAGCATCGCCGGTGAGCTGATTGGACGTCGGATCAACGTCTTTGCTGTTCATAAAGTCCTGGTTGATCCCAGTAACCTCAAGGATCACTTCCGACCGGTAAACTTTGTGCGCGATGAGCGTATAGAGCACACTCACCAATAGCACGCCGCCCATGATACCGATGACGGCGACGCGATGGCGGCGAAGCAAAGCAGAGTAGTTCACCGAAGCTTCGGGTTGAGGACGATGTTCCACCATGGGACGCGACAGTTCTATGGAGTTTGGGCGTCCTAAGTTCCGGCCTTCGGAAGAGCGTGGTCCAGGAATGATCTGCTGGGTCGGAGTCATCTTTTGTAATCCTTTCGGAATCGATCGAGTTGGTTAGAGCGGTTTCACAATGATTGTTGCGAGACCGCTCTCCAGAGCCGATCGCAATCAGGTGCAGTTCGATGTGGACAAACTAGGCCCCCCATCAAGTCGGGGGTCTCTCCTGGGGCCATGCTTAGGCAAAATTCGAAGTCAGGTGCTTAGCGCCAGATGAGAACGCCGGTCCCGATGCCGATGGCTGCTTCCAGGCCACGGGCGCCAACCTGCTTACCCAGACTGTTGGGGACATAGACGATGTCGTCAGGCTTCAACTGGAGATCAGGAGACTTGTTCTCCATGATCTTCTTGACATTGAGGGGGATCTGTTCCCGCTGTGCTGCACCATCGGCGCGAAGAATTCTGGCTCCGCTGAGGGACGCGGTCTTGTCCCACCCGCCGGCCAGGGCAACCGCCTGGGTAACCGACATGGTTTCGTTTTCAGACATCACATAGCCGCCAGGCCTGGTCACGTTGCCCAACACGTACACCATGCGGGCGCGGTTCACGGTGATGACATCGTGGGGCTTGATCAGAATGTTGCCTTCCGGCTCTTTCCCACTCATGACCGCGCGTATATCGATGTGGGCGATGGAGTACTTGCCGGTGGGATCGGTGAACGCGCCCTGAACCGGAATGGGCCCCTCGCTCAGGTTGCGAGTGATCAGCACTGTGTCACCAGCATCGGCGCGCAACCCCCCCGCCTGTCCGATGACTTCCATCAGGTTGCGATTGCCCCTCAGTTGAACCACGCCCGGAGTGGTTACGTTGCCGGCAACAGAAACCGGCTGGCTATGGAATTCATTCACCTGCACGGTGACCTGCGGGTCTTTGAAGTACTTCTTGTAAGCGGTGACGAGATTGGCCTGGAATTGCTCCACGGTCAGACCAGCGGCACGCACCGTCCCAATCATGGGCAGGGTCACGCTGCCGTTGTTATCGACCTGCGCCGGCTTGTCGGGGATGTCGTCCGCGGCAAATACGCGAACGGTGAGCAGATCTTCGGGTCCCAGTATGTAGCTGGTCAGATTTGGGGTGCCCGCAGAAGGCACAGTGGACGCGGAAGCCAAAGTCGCAGGCAACGGAGCGTTCATCGGAGTGCCGACGCGGCCATCCGCAGCGACTAAGCTCTGAGCCTGAGCTGAAACCGACATCAAGCCCGGAAAGCAAAGAGAAAGCAGGATCAGTTGGACTGGAGACTTGCGCATAATTCACTCACCATTGGGTATTGAAATCTCGCCCGAGAAATACCTCCGGCGGGGAACGTGCTCGGTAAAGAGCGCTGGAGACAGGGATCGAGTTAAAAGCTTAGGGTGCCAACCAGGGAAGCCGGCAAGGGGGACGTACGAGACCATAAACGCACGTTACTTCGGGAGAACCAAAAAACGGGATAGACAGAAGTTGACGCAAAGTTTGCTAGAGCTGCAGCTAGGCCATCATCCGCTCCGCAACCGCCGGAGCATACGGTGAGACCCAGTCAGGATGTACTTCGACCAAAACAGATCGGCGTAAAAGATTTACTGAAAGAATGAGCCGTTGTGAACGGCGAACCTCGACCAGGATGCCGTTCAAGCCCGCCAAGGGGCCGCGCAAGATGGAGAACGAACCTGCCTCGCCGACCTCAGTGTACGGCCAGGCTTCGACGGGCACATCGACGCGGACGGTCTGCTGCAGCGCCTCAATCTCTGCCTTGTCCGCAGGCAGTGGGTTGGTCCCGGCCCGAACTACGTCGATCACGCCGCTGGTCATGAGAACAGGCACGATCAAGGACCGGTTGGTGGAGCAAAAAATGTAACCAGGGAAGAGCGGCATCTCAACCACTTTGGTGCGATCCGCCCATTGCCTCTTTGACTTATAAAGAGGCAGGAACTCGGTAAAGCCCTTTTCCCGCAGAGCGAGTGAAACCTGCTTCTCGTGCCTGGGGCGAACGCGGAACGCAAACCATTCATTCGACTCGTTGGACCCTAGATCGCGATACATGAGTTTCTCCGTTACAAGAGTGAACTTGCTTACTGCAAATCCCTTTGGGATCTCACTTCGCTTCGAGGGGGGAACGATGCGAATATCGATGGTGTAGGACGTTTAATTTTTGCGGTACCGGGCGGGCTTCCGCCATCTCGGTTACAAAACCTACTTTCAGGTTGCCTCAGCGTCATCCACTCCGATGGTGCTATAGACGCCGACAGGTGTCAACAAAATCCACTTGCCAGGAAGCGGCAACTTGCGACACAGCCCAAAGTCCGTCCCAAAACAAGGAAGTAACAAGACCTATTGGACCGAAAGTAACCTAAAGTAACCGAAAGTAACCTATTCGTAGCTTCGCCATGTCAGTCACATCGACCAGACTTGGAAAGGACTTTAATTTCCCTGTGATAATGACATCAAGTACCACCACTTGGGGGATTAGCGGTTGATTGACGGTTTTGGCGGTAAAAAGCCTCGTCCGTCTTTCCGGTCTTGAATGCCTACATCCCGTAATCTAGCGGCATCAGTGCCTAGTGTCAATACTTTATGCAGCTTGCATAACTCCAACGCGGATTACCTTTGGAATGCGGCTCTCTCACGCTGATTACCTCGAAGTCCCATGTAATCTTGGGGGGAGAGCGAGGAGTCACACCCTGTGATTCTCCGGTTGGCTACGCCGAGCAGCAGGGCGGCGCATGGCGTCGACCGGCGTTGGAGGTGCATGGCGCTGCCGGAGTTCGGCATGACCTGCGGCCAAGCGCTCATGCCGACCTGTGACTCGGAATCTCTTCAAGCGGAAGGGCGGTTAAATTGGCAGGGTCGTCAAGGGTCCCGTTAATCACCTGAGCGAACAGTCCGTTCATGGTTTCAGCGCGACGCTTCCAAGTTTGCTCCTCGGCAAAGGCGAGGGCAGCCTTTGACATCGCCAGTAAAGACCCCGGATTTGTGCCTAGAGTCTCAAATGCCCGTGCCAGGTCGTCGATCACTTGGGCGGGGAAATTCACCGGCACTTTGATCGAGGCGTCTTGAGGAACGAAGGCTTGAATTCCTTGATGGTTGAGGGCAACCACCGGAAGACCATGTGACATAGCCTCCAGCACTACAGACCCGAAACTGTCACGCAACGAGGTGAATACGAAAGCGTCAGAACTTTGAAAAAGCGCTGACATGGTCTCGTGAGGAACCTGGCCAAGGAACTCAACCCGATTGGTCAGCCCAAGGGACTTTGTCAGCCTCTCCAGGTTCGATTGCTCACTTCCGGAGCCAGCCACCAGCAAAGAGATTTCTTTGTAGCTGCAATTTGCCAAGGCGTGCAAAGCGATGGCCAACCCTTTTTGTGGCTCAAGCCGACCTGCCCATAGGAGAGTGATCTGCTCGCCGAAGTGTTTTGGGGTAGGATTCGTCAGACGACCGTCCACGCCGCAATCCAGGAACAACCGAACATGCTTTGCACCAGCCCGTTCGAGCAACTTCTTGGTCTCGATATTGGTTGCCAACACCAAGTTGGTACTAGCCAGAGTTCTCCGCAACTGTGGCGAAAATCGTAGACGGGTTAAATTCAAGCTCCGCAGAACTTCTTTCACTCGGTTCTGACGCAGGTGCGAGATGAAAGCCAGAGGGAAAGACTGTCCCCCGCCGATCGGGCCCCAGACTGCTGGGACGGGCAATTTCCAAAACGGTGGCGGGACAGCGATCGTGGACCAGCTAACGTGGTGCACGAGATCGAAATGAACCTGATCATGAAGCAGGGCTGCCTGCTTGTAAGCTTCGCGCATCCAGAGCCAGTAATGGAGACGAATTCCTCGCTCCTGATTAAGGCCTGGGGTCCAATAGTCAAAACGACTTTGGGGAGCGGTCCAGATGAATTGAATTCGCGCATTGGGCTGGGTAGCGAGGTACTGGTCGACCCGGTTCTTATATTCCGGATGAGCGATCACCCAAATTTGGTTGGTGCGGGACAATTGGCACGCCCAATTCCATGTGAATCCGGGTTCGGATCCCAAACCGGGACCGCACGCATGGCCTACTATCAGGATCTTCATGGACGAGAATGCTCCTTGTTTGCCACCTGCATCGAGGAAAAAACTAGGGGGTTAGTCCCGGAGCTCGATCCCACCGCATACCCAGACAAGCCTCTCCGTTAGGCCTCGTAGCTCGCCCAGGGCCGACTGTAATGACTCGATCACTACCCGCGTTCTCAATTGGCCACCGGCAGGGGGGAAATTTCGCAGGCAGCAGACAGCAAATTGCGATCCTGTTGCCAGAGTTTAGTACGCCGGTTGCCGGTGTCGCGTTCTTTTTTCGCCTCTGCTTTATTCTCCTGCGTTATACCTCTTGGAAAGCGTTGACCTCAGCAAACTCCTGGGATCGGTCGACCAGAGAAACACGTTCTGGCCGGGGTCGTGCGAGTCCTGAAAGGCTCGGCGCAATCAACAAGCCAATGATGCAATAGAGCGGGATGGCGCCGCTCGGAGTTTCGAGTACATTACCGAAAAAAGCTGCGAATATAGTCGAAGAGTACGCTGCAAGTCCGAAGGCCTTCCCCGTTACCCTATATAAGCGCCACAACATGGTTATGCAAGCAAGCTGCAGCGCGAAAAATATAGAGACGCCGAGCCAGCCGGAATACCCAAGGGCAAAATAAAATATGTTGTGCGGCGTACGGATATCGGAGTCCTTCAGATACGAAACGAGATTCTTTAGTAGAAAACCGTAGCCGGGCCCGATGATCAGATTAGTCTTATTTTCTTGAGAATTCACCCAAATCGCGTGCCACCACATTTCTCTCCAGTGAATGGTTCCCGCATACATCCCGGTATCTTCTGAACCCGTGTAGTCCTTAGCGAGTTCTGGATCGATGGCAGACAATCCCCGGGCCACAATCTCTCGGGAGGATATCGCGCCGCCGCGGGTGGAGGGCGATGGCAGGTTGACGTCAAAAACGGCGCCCAGCACCAACAGTGCGGTAAGTCCGAGGAAAAACATCGCAACCGGCTTCATCTTCTTTTCCAGAACACCCCAAATCAAGAACGACAGCGCCGCACCGAACCAATCGGAGCGGACTTGGCCAACCAGGAATATGATGGCGGCGACCGTCATCGGAAGCCAATAACGGCTTGGCTTAGGCACCAAACACAGCAATCCGAGGATCACGAACGCACCGCCGCCAGCCTGACCGAATATGGGAACTGAATCCGAGCCGGGCATGGTAGCCGTGACGTTGTGGAGAACCAGATAATAAAGTGGGCCGTAGATGCAGAGACCCCAAGCATAAAATTGCAACAGCCGCTGCATCAGTTCAGGTCTCCGAGTTCCTACCCAGAGGCCCAGGAAAAAGAAAAGAGGATAGAGGTTGAATACAAGATTTTGTATGGCAACGAGTGGCGAGAAACCGCTAAATAGTCCACGAATTGTCTCGAAAACGCCGTAAAGAATTGAAATGAGCAGAACCCAGCTGAACGCTCCCAGAGGGCCCCCGAGGGTCAGAGCTCCAAACCAGCGGTCAAAGAGTTGGCGTGGGCGGAAGATGACGAATGCAGCGAGGGTAAGGTCACCGATAAAAAGCTTTGCCGGTGGGATGCCGAGATAAGAAAAGCTGCGGCCGGTAAGGCAAAAACCCACCAGAAACAAGAGCAAGTATTTCGACCAGGCGTCCCAGTCACGCAGTCTGGTGGAGTGAAATGCGGCTTCCGGACTGCCCATACCCTAGTCTCCAGTACCAGCAATTTTAGGGGGGTTTGCCGGCTTTTTGATAGTACGGACGGGTTTCCCGGCCGCTTACAGTCGGGGTGAGGTCTTGCCTGAAGAACCTCACACCAGAGGTCACCTCTTTAAAGGTGACTTCGAAAACGAGATCGGGGAGAGCCCTGTGGGGGGTACCGGGCTATTCAATGCCTGCCTGGCGGAAATTACGCCAAGCAATTCACTGCCTACACCACGTAATCTAGCGAGCCCGGCCTCTGGTGTCAACTACATCCATCGCCGAAAGTGCACCGTTCGCTCATTGTCTCGTTACCTCGGTGCGGTACTAGTTGGATGCGAACCTGTGGTTGAATCCATCATTTTTGAACATAGTGTGCGCTCTGCACCGCGCTGGGGATAAATCCGTATCCGGACGGGTAGCTTTTCGGGTTCGCTCCGCTTCCCCACATCCCGATTGCCTTGACCGTTGTGCCCGGGGTAACGAAAAAGGGCGCGGTATAGAGCCAGGAAGAGGTGGTCGGGGCACTGCCATCGGTGGTGTAGTAAACAGAGGTATTCCCGCGTGGTCCGGGACCGCTCGTCAAGCCGGCATCCGTCAGGGTCACTTTAATCGGTTCAGAATAGGTACCGGTGGGGCTGGGCGAGATGGTAGGTGCAGCACTCGGGATCGCCGCGCATTTGCCGCTGGTGACATTGCCAACCTGGGCTGGCATCGCTTGTTTCCAGTCCCCCTCTTCCTTGATGAACTGCTGGTTAACTGGACTACAGATGTAATTGTTCTTGATTTCCCACGGCGTCGTCCCCACCCCCCAAGCAATCATGGGTGCGTTGTTTAGCCCCTCCACCAGGTTGTTGTTATATCTGGCTCCGTTTCCTCCCGCTTCGATCCCGTACCCTATGTAGCTCGGGGCTGGCCCGGTGGGGACGTTTTGGATGAGAACATTGTTTTCCACTCTCACTCCCGGAACCTTTGCACCGTTATTGCAGCACGGGAAGGAGAGATCAAAGGTGCCGAAGAACGGATTGAACGGGTCGTGGTAGCTGTTGTACTCAAAGCGGATGTTTTCCGTTGGTTGCGGTTGTTCCTCCCACGCCATGCGATGAATTCCGCTGAAATCATTGAACTGTGCGGTCACATTGGAGGTGGTGACGGTGGTGGGAGGCTCGCATCCATGTGGGCCATTCACGCACAGGAAATGGACTCCTTCTCCGAGATGTATGAATTGGTTGTTGGAGATGGTCATTCCCCTGGTAGTGCTCTGTACGATAATCCCGGCACAATTCCCGGCTGTATCAACGGTGTAGGAAAGCAACGGTCCGCTATCCGGCGATATGCAGGAGGTGGCATCTCCGAATATGTTCCAGGTGACAGTTGCATTTGACAGTATCTGAGCATTCGGGTCGTTGGGGCTTCTGCCGCCGTCAAAGTAGATTGCCGGGCTATTCCCCTGGCTAGCGCAGCATGGCAGTCCGGTGAACTGATTATGTGTGATCGTCAGATTCGAGTTGGTGGTTGTTACGAAAATTCCGCCCGCGTTTTGGAACCCGAGGTATTCAATTGTTGTGAAAGATTTGCATCCAGGAGCCAAATTGAAGATGTCTGTGCTGCCGCTGGTAAAGCTTGCGGACAGGATCGCTGTAGGTGGGGTCGCTTCGGGTCCGGTGTAAGTTACGCCGCATTTAAGCTCAAAGCCAGAGGAGGCCTTGTAGGTTCCAGCCGCGAAGGAAATCGTATCCCCCACCGAAGCCGCGGCGATGACTCGCTGAATGGTCGAATAATTCTGGCCGGGATTCACCCGATACGTGGACGCGTGGGCCAGGATGCAGGTAGTCACAAGGAAGATGAGCATTGGCTTTGCGATCGATGCAACACCAAAGCTGGGTGCTAGTCGATGAAACGAGTAAAACTGAGAATCGGGATTTGAACCTCGTACGTGCCGGCCCATGAGCGACGTTGCTACAAACTTCGGTTGCATTTTCCGATACTAAAGCGTTTCGGTTGAAACTCGGACCGAACATTGCGCAGATTGCAGATTTGGGGCACTCGGCTCGGTTACCGATGCCGGCCTGCCGGGAAAATCGAATTTTGACGTGGCCGACAAGTTCCCTCGCCTTTGCTCAACGGCGGGACGCGACTGAAACAGAGTCGTGGCCTCTCCGTCAGCAACCAACTTGGTGCTAGTTGGCAAGAAGCCGAACGTGTGGTACGACGGTAAAGCGGTGTTGGCGTTGGCGACTGGTTTTGGTGAGCTGAAATCGCAGTTGGCTTTCCGACCGGATTTATTTCAAATCAGTGCGCCCAAGGGTGTTTAATCTCAACCGTTGTGAAGAAGGAGAATGTATGGCAGATCTTGATCAGCTGAAGCAGAAATATTCGCCCGTGATCCAGACGATTGAGGGCTTTGGCGACTTAGGCGCAAAAGTGGACTCAGTAAGCCTGGATGGAGAAAAGCTATATCTGAAGGGCTCCGTGCCCTCAGAAGTGGTGGCAAATCGGGTATGGGATGTAATCAAGCAGGTGGACCCGGTGTACTCGGACCTGCACCACGAAATCGCCACCACCGGTGGTCCGAATCAAAGCTACAGTGTCAAGAGTGGGGACAACCTCTCCAAAATAAGCAATCGTTTTTACGGGTCTCCCAACCACTATTCCAACATTGCCGCTGCGAGCAACATCTCCGATCCGAATAAGATCCAGGTCGGACAGCAAATTACAGTACCTGTGCTCACCTAAGCACAACTCGGTCCCGGTCGTGCGCCGCTCCCCTGGAGCGGCACATGGCCGGCACAACGATTCCCACCTCTTGACCGGCTTGGCTGGCATGAAGGGAAAGGGCGATTTGGTGGTCGGCCGAAGCCCCGAAGGGGGCGTCCAAGTCGTTCACGTCTATCGAGTAGCCAAATTGCTTGACAATCGGGTATTTCGAGAGCTGCGTCTCCTCCGTTCTCAAGGTCCTCGAACAGCCTGCTAATCGCATTTTGAAGATGAGGCTGAGCCCGCGACCTAGTGGACGGTAACAGCTGATGCAGTAGAGCTGCAGGGGCTAAAGCCCGACATATTCTCAATCGTGTGCGGCCCGACTAAAGTCGTGCCCTGATACAAAGCATAAGAGCCGCGAACCCTACAACACTCGCGCATTTCGCAGTTTTGGTTCTACTCCTGAATCAACTGTTAGAGTCCACTCGTCGATCGCCGCGGAAGGATACCAACGGGCGCTTAAATAAGGACGACGGCCTCCGGTGTAGTTCCCTGGCGCATGGACCATCATTGCGAGACTGGTCAGAAAATCAAGATTAATCCCCAAGGCCCGCGGCCAGAAGCGGATGTTTACTTCGTATCTGGTTTCCCCGGCTAACCCTTCCAGGCGGGCGCTCGCCCGAAGCCACGAAAAATCCACACTGTAGTATCCCAAAATGCTCAGCGGTCGAGCAAAAAATTCTCTCTCAACCCATTTTAAATCAATAGCTTACAAACTTACGTAATGCCTAATCGGTGTGATTGCCGCAACCTCGGACATGCGCGGATAGTAGCACCAACAGGACAGCAAATTTCGCCGGCGGTACCACGTATCTCGAGGATGCGAAAGCCCGTTCGCGCCTTTGAAATGGCCTTCTCCCCAGGGCCGCGTTGCTTCGAATTTCCGACTGACGAGGCAATCAATGCGTATTTCCCTCACAGCACGGGTGTGTTTCGGGCTCCTGTGCGTTTTTCCGATTTTGATAGCAGGGTGTGGTAATCCCTCGTCTCAGACCCTCGATTCCCTGACGGTCACAGCAACACCTTCCACTCTACCCGTAGGTGGTGCCGCAGTTCTGAAAGCGGTAGCACATCTGAGCGATGGCACAACGCAGGATGTAACTGCAGGCACGCAATGGAGTTTGTCCAACACCGCTCTAGCGACGATCGGCAATGGAGCCGTTACCGCGAAGGCATTAGGTACGGTGACCGTGCAGGCTGCCTATGTTGAAGTCGCACCGGCCGGCTCATCCCCATCGGCGGCAACGGCTTCTCCTCAGAACCTGAGTGCATCGACACAGATCACAATTACCTCGGCGGGTAACGTTCCCACGATCAGCTGGAATGCGCCGGCGGCAATCTCATACGGCACCGCATTGAGCAGCACGCAATTGAACGCCACGGCCAACGTGCCCGGAACATTCGCCTACACACCAACGGCCGGGACCATGCTCAAAGCGGGACAGCAGCAACTTTCCGCCACTTTCACGCCGACCGACACAAAAACCTATTCTGCCGCTACAGCTTCGGTGCAGCTTACGGTCAACCAGGCCACTCCCGTGATCACCTGGGCTACGCCGGCCGCCATTTCGCCGGGAACCGCCCTCAGCGGGACGCAATTGGATGCCACCGCCAATGTGCCCGGCAGTTTCATGTATAACCCGGCGGCGGGCGCGGTTC
>Ga0302326_10029233_pt1 | contig 11064 bp, 10 predicted proteins | sample Palsa_T0_3_FD_202264 | JGI IMG/M metagenome (GOLD analysis project Ga0302326, IMG submission 202264) | Peat permafrost microbial communities from Stordalen Mire near Abisko, Sweden - Palsa_T0_3 | ecosystem: Environmental > Terrestrial > Soil > Palsa > Peat permafrost | place: Sweden: Abisko...
CTCGACCATGGAGCGAATGGTCGCCCACCTGCTCGAGGTCCACAACGGCGCGCTACCCGCGTGGCTGTCTCCGACCCAAGTACTGGTCCTTCCCGCCAGCGTGGACGCTCGTGACTACGCGACCACCGTCAAGAACCGACTGGCGGCCGAGGGACTGCGCGCCGAACTGGATGAGCGCGACTCGACCCTGGGCGCTCGCATCCGCTCCGCGCAGCAACAGAAGATCCCGTACCTGGCGGTCGTCGGGCCCCGTGAGCAGCAGGCTCAGACCATCTCGATCCGACTTCGCAGCGGCGAACAGCTCGCCCCGCTCGCGATCGAGCAGTTCGCAGCGATGGCTGGCCGAGTAGTCGGTTCCCACACGTCATCTCTCACGAACACCTAATGGCCGCCCCTCGGCTATCAAGACAGCGCTGCTCCAAGCCGCAAAGGCGGCTCTTTACCCCGTGTGCAAATGTGGGCTAGATGGTGGGTTTTTGAGCCACTATTTGGCGGTGCCGAGTCGCTCTGACCGCGTCGTGGACCCCCGAGCATGAGCGCCGCGTCTCATACGCTCGCGGCTGGCATCGCACGTGAGACGCGGGGTCAGGATCCGACGCAGCGGTTCGCGTGGCTGTCTCCGGGACGCGTGACTCGGATCACCCGCCACATCCGGTACTGGTGGATCGGCTTGCCCCGCAGTCCGTGGACCAGCTTCGTCGGCGCGCCGCCGAGGACGACGTTGCGCGGCGCGAAGAAGTCCAGCCCCGTGCTGTGGGCGCTCTTGTCAACGAACGTCACCCCGTGCACGCGGTCGAGCGGCACGCCAAGAGCCCACGCGAAGCCGGTCGCTGCCGTGTGGTTGATCGAGACCGAGCTTGATGCGCACACAAAGATGCGCGCGTCGCCGCCCACCTGGCGCGCCACCGCCGACAGGTCGTCGTAGCTGTGGACCGCGGTCCAGGCCAGCCGCTGCTCCCTCGGAATGGTCTTGTACGGCCCGGCAAAAGCAGGCGCGGCGATGGCGACCAACAGGCCGACTGCCGCCAGGCTGGTCAGGCCGCCTCCCGCGAGGGTCGCCAGTCGGACGACGCCAACCGCAGCGAGCACGCAGGCCAGCGCGGCGGCCGGCAGCATGAACCGCTCCAGTCCTGGGTAGCCGGCGAGCGTCATCACCTCGACCACCGCCACGTAACTCAAGCTGAGGCCCGCCAGCGTGATGATGACCCAGTCTCGGGCCCGGACCGCAATAACCGTCAACACCAGAGCCGCGATGAGCACCGGCCACACCGTGAGCTCGGTCGCGCGCTTGAGGACCTCGAGGAAGAGGCCGGTGTGCACGGCCGCCGGATGGCCGCGAGCATAAATGCGGGCGTGCGAGGACGCCTCCAGCGGGTGACCGTCAGCGATCCCCGGCGGCAGCACCCACCCCAACGGGACGATCACCAGCCCGACGAGCAGGACGATCCCCCGGACGACGCCCCGCCTGCGCCACAGATACCACAGCGCGTAGGCCAGCAGGAAGACCGACGCCTCGGGTCGCATCAGGCACAGCGCGACGCCGGACCAGAAGGCGGCCATCCTCCGTCCCGAGAAGTGCCATTCGATCCACAGCAGCGTGGTGGTGATGACCATCGGCTCCGAGGTAGCCCGATACATGTCGTGCATCCAACTCGAGGTGAGGACGACCGCAATCGCGCCGAGCACGCCGGCGATCGGTCCGGCGTAACTCCAGTCTTCTGAGGCTGCGAGCCGGTCGCCGAGCCGGTAGGCGGCGTACAGACCGAGCAGCCCGATCCCTCGGGCAAAGGCGATCCACAGCTTCACTGCCACGCCAAAGAACCCGAAGATCGTCGTGAACAGGACCGGCAGCGGCTTCCATGACGGACCGCCCCGGAAGATGAGCGGCAGGCGGGGCCCGATGACGTGATGGGCGATCTCGTGGCCCCACACCACCCAGGAGAACGAGTCATAGCCGGGCAGCGACGGCAGCGTCAGCACCGAGATCACGCCCAGAACCAGGCACACGACCAGCGCGATCCCGTCGGGCAGCCAATTGGATGACGGGGCGGCGACGGCCGAGCCGTCCGGACCGATCGAGGATCTGGACCCCGTCCTCGGGCGTCGCGCAGCGGGGACCATTACACCGATGATGGCGAAGCAGGCCGCGCGTTAAGGCCGCGGTGGCGAAGCAGGCTGCTTCCTACGCTCGTGCCGCGGACCTCGCCGCTCAGACCCAGCGCGAGCTTGGGCAGCGGTCACGAGGTTCTCTACATCATCGCGGGCCGAGCATGGCGTTGGGTGGAACCTTGGTTGTGCAGGAGATCGCCGACTGGCAGCAGGTCCGGCGCCAGCCACCGAAGCGCACTTCTCCTCTCACATGCAGGCGTCTCGCGGCCTCACGATCCGGCCTCCGGACTGCTGCTTTGACTCAGCCCAGCGATCGCCTTCGGGCGCGCGCTTCGCGACGCGAGGTCGGTGCGACCGGCGAGGTGAGCGATGGAGGGTTGGGCATGCGAGGCGTCAGGGGAAGATCGAAACGAGCCGCCTGCTCTCTCCGAACACCGTCAGGACGCCAGACTGGCTCAGCCGGACCTCTGATTAGGATCCTGACGGTGGACTTCTTTCGGTGGCATGAGCCTGCGCCCAGCGGTGACGAACGTACCGATCTGACCGCGTGGCTTGAGTATCAACGTCACGAGTTTCAGCGAAAGCTGCGCGATCTCGACGCTGAGCAGCTGGCGCGTTGGGCGGTTCCGCCGGTCGGCTCTCGGTGCTGGGACTTGTCCGCCACATGACCCAGATGGAGCATGCCTACCTCAGCTGGGGACTCGGCGGCGGGCAACGACACAAGCTCTACGGCGACGATGACTTTGCCGGCGGCGCCCCCGAGACAATTGAGGCAGACCTGAGCCAGTATCTCACCGAGGTGCAGAGGGCGGATGCGGCGGTCGCCGCGCTTCCCTCACTGACCTCGCCTGGTCGCGGGCACGGGCGGCCGCTGGGGTTCACGTTGCTGACGATGCTCGACGAATACGCGCTGCACAGCGGACAGGCACACATGCTGCGTTTCGCCGCTCTGGGTCAGATCGTGCGGTAGGCCGCCGGCTGTGGCTGGCGGGTGTGTGCTTTCACCAAGAGATCTCGGCTGGCGCTGACGCTCGCTCTGCGACGTCAGCGCTCACACCGGGCCACTACCGGATGACACCGGCAAGCGGCAACTGAGCAAAAGTGCGGAATCGTCGGATAGGCCGAGCCGCCTTGCGACGCTCGGCCCTCCTCAGAACCGGACGCGCGACTTTCACCGCATCCTGCTCAAGCAACGTCCGCCGAGTCTGGCAATCCCAAGGCCTACGATCCGTCCATCGAGTCGGGCGGGTCGTCCGCAGGTCCGCTCACCCCGGCCGTTGGCCGCGGCGTCTCGTTTGTCCATTGGTTGGGTCTCATCGTTGTCGTCTGTCGCTGTGGTCACCTGACCACGTCAGCGCGCTTTCGCGCCCGGGCACCGGGCCGGTCGCCTCCGGACGAGGCTTGAGGAGTAACGGCCGCGGGCGCGGGGTTCTGTTCAAAGCAAAAACGCGAGCTCGTGGCCGCCTGGGACAATGCAGAAGCTGCGTCGCCATGAAGGCATGGCGAGCTACGCGTTTGGATCGTCGATCAGGAACAGCCGGGCGCTCGAATTATGGGTGTTGCGACCGCGGTGCCCACGGCCGGTCGCGAGCGTGAATGCATCGCCGTCGGAGACGACCATCGGCGGGTCGCCGTCAGAGAACTCGTACTCGACCTCGCCCTCGAGCACGAAGCCGGCGTGACCGTCTAGGCACCACTCCTCACGCTTGGCGTGAGGGTCGTATTCGACGATCGCCCAGCGGCGGCCGTCGACGTGGGTCTCGCGGGCTTTGATTCCGGGCACGTCGTCGGCCCACGGCGTGCTCCCGAGTGCGATCACGGCGTTCTGAGCGAACGGCGCCGGCGTCTCAGCGGACATTGGTTTGGCCTCCGGTTGAGTGTGGGCTGATCGGAACGCGGGTCATGCGGGCTCTCGCAGCAGTTCCATCGTTGAGCAGTGGATGCCTCCGCCGTTGTGGTGGATCTCGTCATATGGGATCGGGATCACCGTGACCCCGCGGCGTTCGAGCGCCGCTGTCGTCTTGGGGCAGTCGTCGGTGATCACGACTCGTCCCGGTGCGACCGCCAGGCAGTTGATCGCCCAGTGCTCCTCGGGGTCGACCCAGATCGGCTCGATTTCGAGCTGCTGCAGCCGCTCGAGGAACCAGTACGGCAGGCCGGTGGGATCGACCAGCGCCTTATCGACGTCGACCATTCCCAGGCGTCCGTCGAGATGGATCGCGAATCCGGTCATCGGGACGACGATCAGCTCGACCCCGAGCCAGCGCAAGGTCTCGCGCAATTGTTCGGCGCCCTCTTCGTTGCAGCGGATCGAGGTCCCGTATGCCGCCGTCGTCGCGTTGAGCTTGACCAGCGAGCCGCCTTCGACCATGCCGGTGCCGACGATCGTCCGCAGGATCGGCGCCCCGCGGTTGACCACCGCGCGCGAGATGCTCGCTTCCTCGCCACGTCGCATCAGGGGCGCCAGACGTCCGATTACGACGCCGCCGGGCATCGAGACGAGCGGATCGCGGGTGTAGATCGCCTTCGGGAACCGTGGCGCGATCGACTCGGCGAGGACCACCTCCACGCCCTCGCGCTCGAGTGTCGAGCGCAGCCCAGCGTGCTGCTCGGCGAGGCGCTCTAGATCCGGGGCACGGTCGCCGGTCCAGTACCAGCCCCCATCCGGGTCGACCAGCGCGTCGACCCTCGGGTCGTAATGACGTGCATCGATCTGCTCGAACTCGGAGCCGGGAGCGCGCATCAGGACGACTCTGAGAACGCCTACCTCGTCGTGGGAGCCCCAGCTCGCTCCCCAGCGCTTGCGCAGCTCGCGCTCGTCGTTGAATCCGGGCTCGGCCACCGGCGGGCATAGCATCTGGTAGTAGCCCGGGGGCAGGCGCTCGACGTCGGTTGCGGATGTCACTGGGGCTCTCCTCCTCGGTTCTTCGGGGGCCGGCGGGGTGGGGGGATTTACCGCCGCTCGTTGGTGGTGGTCGCTGACCGGTTCGGCGGCGCGACGGCGCCGACGACGACCGCGAGTTCGTTTCCGTTGTTGAGGTAGGCGTGCTGCGCCCGCGGGGGGACGACGATCGTGTCCCCCTGCTCGAGCGTCCATACGCTCCCGGCGATCGTCATCCGGACCTGTCCGGCGACGCAGTGGATGAACTCCTCGCCGGCGTGGGCGAGCGATTCGAGCGACGCGCCGGGCTCGATCTCGATCCGGAACGGCTGGATCTGCCACGACGGGCTCGTGAGATAGGTGACCTTCGGATCGTCGTGCGAGCGCGGCGCGGTCAGCGCGTCGGCGGCACGAACGTATTCGACCCCGCGACCGTGGATCTCGGCGAGCAGGTCGGCGATGTTCGCGTCGTAGGCGTCGGCCAGTCGGATCAGCCGTGAGAGCCCGATCTCTGTCTGGCCGCGCTCGACGAGGCTGACGAACGCAGGCGAGAGCTCTGCGAGCTTGGCGGCCTCGCGCAGCGTCTTGCCTGAGCGCCGGCGCAGTGCGAGCAGCCGCTCGCCGAGTGCTGTCCGCATCGCGTCGGCGGGGTGATCGGTGGTGACGTCGCTGGACATGTCGGGACCGTAGTCGAGATCGACGCTGGGTGTGTTGAAAATATTTGACATACGCTCGGCCTCACTATACGGTGCCGCCGCATCGACGCGAAGGGAGATGATGTGATGGTTCAGGTTCAGGAAGTGCAGTCGGCGCTGTGCGCCCGCGAGCCGGGCGGCGGCTCAGCCGTGCTGGAGAGATGGGGGATCGATTCGGAGTACGGCGTGCTTCGGGATGTCCTGCTCGGCGGTCCCGAATCGTTCAGGTGGCTTGGCGAGGAGAACGCCCAGTACTCAGCGCTGGTCCGCGAGACCTTGCGCCGCGGCGATCGGTTCGACCGAGACGCAGCCTTGCGTCAGCATGCCGAGGTCGTCGACGCCTTCCGGCAGGCGGGCGTCGGAGTCCACATGCTGCCGGCACGCGACGAGCTCGCCTATGGGGTCTACGTGCGCGACTCGAGCTTCATGACGCCGTTCGGCGCGGTCGTGACCCAGCTCGCGAACCCGCGCCGGCGGGGCGAGTACGCGAACGTGCTGCGCTTTTATCTCGAGCACCAGATCCCGGTCTACGACCTCGTCAGCGCGGGGAACTTCGAGGGCGGGGACTTCAACATGATCGCCCCGGGCCGCGTGCTGCTCGGCTACACCGGCATGCGCACCGAGGAGGTCGCCGCACGGCAGGTCGGCGACTGGATGGAGGCCGAGGGGCTCGAGGTCCACTACGCGCCGATTGACGAGTTCTACGTGCACATCGACCTGATGGTCTGCATGCTCGCCGAGAAGCTCTGCGCGGTCTGCCTGGAGACGACCGACCCCGACGTCGTGCGGTGGATCGAGGGCATCGGCATCGAGATCGTCCCCGTCGGGTTCCGGGAGACGATGGCGCTCGGCGGCAACGTCGTCGCGCTCGGCGACGACCGGGTGCTGTCGACGACCGCCGCACCCGAGCTCAACGCGCGGCTGCGCGCCCTGGGCTTCACCGTGTACGACCCGGACTACAGCCAGTTCCTGCTGGCCGGCGGCGGCGTGCACTGCTCCTGCCAGCCGCTGCGAAGGGACCCGGCGGCGGCCAAGGCGGATCGTTGAGAACAAGCGACGGCAACTGCGTCGCGCAGCTCACCCGGCTGGACAGCAACCGCCTGTTCGAGACACTCGAGCAGGCCTCGCGGATCGGGCGCTGGCGCGAAACCGGCGTCCGGCGACTGGCGCTCGACGACGCCGACCGAGCGATGCGCGACAGGTTCTGCGGCTGGTGCGTCGAGAGCGGCCTGGACGTCGGCGTCGACCGCGTCGGCAACGTCTTCGCGCGTCGCGACGGGACCGCGGACGAGGCCCCGGTGATGATCGGCAGCCATCTCGACACGCAGGTCGCCGGGGGGCGCTACGACGGGGCGCTCGGCGTGCTCGCCGGGCTCGAGATCGTCCGCATGCTCGACGAGCACGCGATCGCCACCCGCCGGCCGATCGTGATCGCGAACTGGTCTAACGAGGAGGGCGCCCGCTTCCAGCCGCCGATGCTCGGCTCCAGCGCCTACGCCGGCGCCATTGAGCCCGCCGACGCGCTCGCGGCAACGGATCGGGACGGCACGACGTTCGGCGACGAGCTGCGGCGGATCGGATACAACGGCGATCTGCCGATCCCCGGCTCCCCTCCCGGCGCCTACTTCGAGTTCCACATCGAGCAGGGCGACGTGCTCGACCGGCGCGGTCTCGACCTCGGCATCGTTACCTCCGCATACCCATCTCGCGGGACCGTCATCGGGTTCCGGGGCGAGACCGCGCACGCCGGCGCGACCCCGATGCGCCGGCGCCACGACGCGCTGGTCGGCGCGGCCGAGCTTGTGACCGCGCTCGACGCGCTCGTGTCCGACGGCGGCGACCAGGTGCGGGCGACGGTGCCGCAGTTCGACGTGTGGCCCAACCGCCCCGGGATCGTCGCGGGCGAGGCGACGGTCACGGTCGACGTTCGGCACGCCGATGCCGCCGGGCTCGAACAACTGTGCGAGCGGTTCGACGAGATCCGCGACGACATCGCCCGGCGACACGGCCTCGCGATGACAGTGGAGCGGTCCTGGCAGTTCGGCGTGGGCGTCTCGTTTGACGAGCCGTTGGCGGCGGTCGCGCGCCGGGCCGCGGCGGACCTGAAGGTGACCGCGATCGACATGCCGAGCACCGCCGGCCACGACGCCTACGCGCTCGCGGCGATCGCTCCGACCCTGATCCTGTTCGCACCCTGCCTGAAGGGCATCACCCACAACGAGCACGAGGACGTCGACCCTGACCGGGTGCTGCGAGCCGCGGATGTGCTCGCCCGCGTCGTTTTGGAGACGGCCCAACGATGACCGGAGGTCATGACATGGCGACGAACGAGTCCCTCGACTCGGATGCGATCACGTTTCGGCACATCCTCGGCGAGGCGTTCATCAGCAACGGCCCGCTGGCGTCGGTGACGGTCGCGCTCACCGCCGCGGTGGCATTCGCCGGCGGCGCGCTGCCGCTGACCGTTCTGCTCGGCGCGCTGATCGCGTTGACCTGGATCAACACCCCGTATCAGTTCTCCGCGTACATCAGCAGCGCCGGGGGGATCTTCTCGTTCATCCGCTCGACGCTCGGCGACCGCTGGGCGCTGGGCGGCGGTATCGGCTACTACCTGTACGGGCTGCTGCTGATCCCCGCCAACGCGCTGGTGATGACGAGCATGTTCGTGTACGTCGCGAGCGTGTTCGACGTCACGCTTCCCAGCTGGATCTGGATCCCGATGCTGGCGCTGATCACCGTAATTCCGTTCCTGCTCGCGTACTTCAGGATCACGCCCACGCTCGTCTACGGCGTGATCACCGCAGCGATCGAGGGGGTGGTCGTGATCGCGATCGCGATCGCGCTGATCATCCACGCCGGCCACGCCAACACCGCGAAGGTGTTCGTCTCCCCGCACCTCGCCGTCAACGGCTGGAAGGGCGTGATCATCGGGATGGCGCTCGCCTACACGGCGCTCGGCGGGCCAGAAGTCGTCGTCTTCCTCGGCGAGGAGACCACCAAGGCCCGCGACAGCATCCGCCGTGCGCTGCGGATCGCACAGCTATCGGTCGTCGGCCTTTACCTCCTGTACTCGTATGCCGTCACCGTCGCCTGGGGCCCTGGGAAGATGGGTGATTTCGCGCTAACCACCGCGCCTGGGCTGGTGCTGCTCAACGGCATCGCCGGACGCGTCGTGATGCTGATCGTCTCCCTGCTCATCCTCAACAGCATCGTCGGCGTCAACGTCGCGATCAACATCACCGCCTCGCGGATGCTCTTTGACCAGGCACGGATGGGACTGTGGCCCGCGGCGCTCGCACGAACCCATCGCCGCTACCACACGCCGGTACTCGCCCTCGCCGTCACGACCGTGATCGAGGTCGCCGCCGCCGTCGCCGCGCGACAGATCTGGGGGCCGCTTGAAGGATTCGTGATCCTGATCGTCGCCGCCACGGCCGGGGCGGTCTTCTCGTTCATGATCACCGACGCGGCGCTGATCAAACTCGGGCTGGTGCGCGAATCAGGAGCGCGGCTATGGCTGGTGTGGATCCCTCTCGTGTCGATCGCGCTGCTCGGCGTCGCCGTCTACGGCAACTTCTTCCCGATCGACTTCCCGACGACGATCGGCCCGATCGCACTGCTCAGCTGCATGATCGCGGGATTCTTGTGGGCGACCGTACGCGGCAGACGCGGCGAGACGATCCCCGCCACGGTCCACGACCCGGCACTGGCCGGCCCACCCGTCGCACCGTCACCGGAGCGCGAGCGGGTTGACGCGTGACCGCCGTGCCGCCGGCGACACGCGGGACCACGGCCGCGCTGCTTGACCCGACCGACTGCCTGCTGGCGATCGTCGACGTCCAGACCGGCTTCATCGACCGGCTCGGCCACGACGTCGCCGCCCGACTGCTCGAACATGTCACGCTCGTCGCAACCAGCGCCCGGTGGCTGCAGATGCCGACGCTCGTCACGGTCGAGCGGCCCGAGGCCTGGGGCGAGACGCACCCAACCGTCGCCGGCGCATCGACATCGGGGGCACAGCTTCGCAAGGAGGTGTTCGGCCTCGGCGACGACCCGGCCGCGCTAAGGGCGGTCGCCGCCGCCGGTCGCGGCACGGTTGTGCTGTGCGGGATGGAGACCGAAGTCTGCATCACGCACTCCGCCCTGAGCCTGCTCGAGCGCGACTATGCGGTCGCGTGCATCGCCGACGCGGTCGCCTCACCTGACGATGCCGGGCACCGACTCGGCCTCGAGCGGATGCGCGACGCCGGAGTCGTGCTGCTGTCGGCCAAGCAACTGCACTACGAATGGATGCGAACCGTCGCGCAGGCCCGCAGCTTCCGCGCCGAGCATCCCGAGGTCGAGGACCGGCTGTTGTGAGCGACGGGGTCACGCCTCCGGTCGCCGAGCGCTGGTTCCACGAGGCTCTGCACGCCAGCCCCGTCGTGGGCCGAGCACGGCGACTCCTCAAGCCCCAGGGGCTCGGCGCTACGCCACCCGTCGGGTTCAGCTTGCGGGGAGACCCTTCTCAAAGACGCCGAGATCATTATCTGTCTCAACCCAGCCCTGCTTGGACCGGGCCCAGATCTCTGCTCCAGGTTGGATCCACGAGGTGTCGTTGAGCGTGCCCGCCTTGATCGCGACGACGCCGGGCATCGAGCCGAGAATGCTGACGATCGGCGAGCCGCAGTTGGTGCAGTACTGGCGCTGGACCGGCGTCTGGGTCTCCTCGCTTGTCGTTTCAAACTCTCCGAGCGTGTCGCCCGAGACGTGAAACGCGGCGTCGGCAACGACGACGTTCAGCGAGAAGGGCGCGCCGCTCTGGCGCTGACAGATCGAGCAGTGGCAGACAACAGTCGCCAGGGGCTCGGTGCCCTCATCCACGACATAGCTGATGTTCCCGCACATGCAGTGCCCATCGAACTTGCTCATTCATCGCTCCTTCGGTGGTTTGAGGATTAAGCCTCGGACCTTGTGGGATGAGGAGGCCCCCGACGAGTTGCAGGAGTATCGCGGCTCAGGGCGCCGGACCCGTCGTGGCTGGGTTGGCGGATCGGCCGGGAGTGGCGCTGTGGGCGCCGAGCTGACTCGCGTGATCACGACTGGCCGGCCGCACTCGTATCCGCATTCCCGAACCGGCGAGCCCTTCACGGAGGCGCAACAGAGGCTGCTTTACCAGGGATTTCTGGAGCGAGTTGCAGGCCTCACCAATATACGGCGGGTGGGATTCGAACCCACACGTCCCGAAGGACAACGGCTTTTGAGGCCGTCGTGTCTACCGTTCCACCACCGCCGCGGAGTCGGCCAAGTTTAGGCGCCCGGTGTCACGCGCCGCTCAGGCGCCGAGCACGAGCGCGAGCAGCTCGTCGGCCAGCGCGGGCGGCGCCGCCACGATCCCGG
>Ga0302326_10029234_pt1 | contig 11064 bp, 11 predicted proteins | sample Palsa_T0_3_FD_202264 | JGI IMG/M metagenome (GOLD analysis project Ga0302326, IMG submission 202264) | Peat permafrost microbial communities from Stordalen Mire near Abisko, Sweden - Palsa_T0_3 | ecosystem: Environmental > Terrestrial > Soil > Palsa > Peat permafrost | place: Sweden: Abisko...
CCACCTTGGCCAGATTGGCGGCCATCGGTCCGCCCATATTGCCGAGACCGATAAATCCAATATTCGTCATGGTAAGCCTCGCTCCTACGGAAACTGTAACTCCAAAGCACCGACGGACTTGAAGTGACGATCGACGATATCGTCCGTGACATCCTCAAGCCGGGCCGGATGCCACGCCGGATTACGGTCCTTGTCGACGATGGTCGCGCGGATGCCTTCCATGAAGTCACGTCCGGCAATGCACGCCAGCGCGATACGGTAGTCCTGCTGGAAGCTCTGCTCAACCCGTTCGAATTTGGCTGCGTCGCGCAAGTTAAGCAACGTGACCTTTAGCGACGTCGGCGATGCTTTGCCGATGACGTCGAAGGCGGCGCGTGCCTGATCTTCCGCGCTGCCGCGCAGACGCCCCACAATGTCTTCGACCTTGTCTGCGTTGTAGCAGTGATCGACCCAAGTTCGAGCGGTCTCCAGTTTCCCTGCTGCCGGCTGCGTGGCTATTTCGTTGAGCGTTGTGCGTGCCTCCGCGGTGGAGCGGCACTCCGCGAGCGCACTTGGGAGCCCCTCGAGGCTGGAGGTTGGGATATGAGTATCGGCAAGCCCGGCGTAGATCGCGTCTGCCGCGTTCATTCGTTCGCCGGTCAGCAGGAGATGCGTGCCGACCGATCCTGGCGCGCGCGCCAACAGATAGGCGACGCCCACATCGGGAAAGAAGCCAATGCCGACTTCCGGCATCGCCACCGAAGATCGCTCGGTCACGACGCGATGGGCCGCATGCGAGGCAAGGCCAACCCCGCCGCCCATCACCAAGCCGTCCATGATCGCAATCACTGGCTTTGGATAGCGCGCGATCAGCACATTGAGATGGTATTCGGTCGCCCAGAATTGTGCGGGCAGATCACTACCCGACTTCGCCGCGTCGTAAAGCGCGCGAATGTCGCCGCCTACAGCAAAAGCACGGTCGCCGTCGCCGTCGATCAAGACCGCGCCGACTGTGGGATCGTCAGTCCATGCGCGCATGAACGTCGTCATCGTTTCGGCCATGCCGAGCGTAATTGCGTTCAACGCTTTTGGCCGATTGAGCGTGATCCGCCGCAGCGCGCCTAGCTCGCGGATGACGACATCGCCGTCGCCAATGACCTTTTCGTTCATCGTCCGACAAGGCTTCTGGCAATGATCAGGCGCATAATCTCGTTGGTGCCTTCGAGAATCTGGTGGACGCGTAGATCGCGCACGATTTTCTCGATGCCATATTCCGACAAGTAGCCGTAGCCGCCGTGCAATTGCAGGGCCTGATTGGCGACATCGAAACAGGTATCGGTGACAAACCGCTTGGCCATGGCGCAAAGCTGGATGGCATTGGCTTCCCTGGCGTCGAACGCCGCGGCGGCGCGCCAGAGAAAGGCGCGGGAGGCTTCAAGCGCGGTCGCCATATCGGCGAGGCGGAATTGCAATGCCTGAAATTCATCGAGGCGTTTGCCGAAGGCCTTGCGCTCTTTCATATAGGCCATGGCTTTCTCGAAGGCTGACTGCGCACCGCCGAGCGAACAGGCCGCGATGTTCAGCCGGCCGCCATCGAGCCCGGCCATGGCAATCTTGAAGCCGTCGCCTTCGGCGCCCAGACGGTTGGCAACGGGCACCCGCACATTCTCGAAAACAACAGCACGCGTCGGCTGCGCATTCCAACCCATCTTTCGCTCACTCGCGCCGAGCGAAATACCTGCCGTGTCGCCGGGCACCACCAGGGTCGAAATACCAGACGGCCCCGCGCCGCCGGTACGCGCCATCACGGCGTAGAGGTCGCCCGCGCCAGCGCCCGAGATGAACTGCTTTTGACCATTGATCACGTAATGATCGCCATCGCGCACGGCGCGAGTCGCAAGCGCTGCCGCATCAGAGCCCGCGCCCGGTTCGGTCAAGCAATAGCTTGCCAGAAATTCCATGCTGCAAAGCTTCGGCAGCCATTGCCGGCGCTGGTCGTCGGAGCCGAAAGCGTCGATCATCCCCGCTACCAGATTATGGATCGACATATAGGCGGCGACGGTTGGGCAACCCGTCGCCAGCGCCTCGAAGATCAAGGTTGCGGCGAGCCGCGATAGCCCCGAGCCGCCGACATCTTCGGCAACGTAAATGCCACCCATGCCAAGCGCCGCGCCCTTGCGCATTTCAACAACGGGAAAATGTTTGGCCTCATCCCAGGCGATCGCGTTCGGTGCGAATTCTGCATCAGCGAAATTGCGCGCCATATCGCGCAGCGCGGACTGCTCCTCATTCAGTGAGAATTGCCTGGTGCTGGTTGAGGACAGGTCGGGCATGGTGGCGCTATCAGTCCGGCGGCCGATTAGGTTGTCAGCTTGGCATCGCAGTGCAGGCTTGTGAAGCGGCGACAGCGAGAATTAGAATGATCGCGGTGAGGTTGGGCAGCGCCGCTCCGAGGGCGTGTATGAGGGAGTAAGCGTGCGATGACTACAATGACCGCTGGAGTGACAAAGGCCGGCACCGGTATCGACGGCATTTCCTGGAACATACTCGGCCAGACGTATGTGCCGAAACAGGTTTCGGAAAGCTCGTTCTCCTGGCACGCAACGCTGCCGCCCGGCACGTTCGTACCGCCGCATATCCATCCGACGCAGGACGAGTTCATCTACATGCTTGAGGGCCGGTTCGAACTCGTGCTTGACGGTCGCGAGTTCGTCGCTACCGCCGGCGATCTCATCCGGCTGCCGATGCAAATTCCGCACGGCATTTTCAACAAGAGCGACCAGACCGTGAAATGCTTCTTCTGGGTCGCGCCGACCCGCAAGCTCTATGATCTGTTCTGGGCGATCCACAGCATGAAGGAACAGACGCCGCCGGAAGTCGTCGTGCTTTCGGCCAAATACGAAGTGATGTTCCTGCCGCCGCCGGCTTGAATGGGCCGATAGAGCTACGCGGCCTTGTTGACCTGCTCGCGGGAAAATCCTGCCTTGGACGCGTAGCCGCGCACGATGGCCTTGCGATCCTCGAATGACAGCACGTCGTCGATATTGATGAAACCGTCCGGCGCGCGCTCCTCGACGGCGTCGATGACACCCTCGGGACCGCCGCGGCGGTTGTTGCGCACGATTTCGGCCGTCATCGGCAGCCGCGTTTGCTCGTAGGCCCATAACGCCTGCGCCGGATGCTCTGCATCCTGGAGCCGATCGGCCAGGAACCGCGCGTCGAGGATCGCCTGCGAAGCGCCATTGGAACCTACCGGATACATCGGATGCGCCGCGTCGCCCAGCAGGGTAACCCGGCCAAAACTCCAGCGCGGCAGCGGATCGCGGTCACACATCGGATATTCCCAAAACTCGTTGGTCGCCTCGATCAGCGCCTGTGCATTCACGTAGGGAATGCGGAAGCGCTGCACACGCGGCATCAGATCCTCGAAGCGGCCCGGCCGCGACCAATCGTTCTTGTGCGGTATCGGCATCGATGCATCGCCGACTCGGCCGACGACGGCCCAATTCGTCAGCCGCTTGTCCGGACGCGAACCCTCGGCGATCGGATAGATGACTAGCTTGGCGGCGAGCCCGCCGGCCACCACCATCGAGCGGCCGGTGAGGAAGGCTGGCCAGTCGATTGCGCCGCGCCATAACATGAGACCGTTCCAGGCCGGCGGGCCCTCGTTGGGAAAGAGCTTTTCGCGTACCGCCGAGTTGATGCCGTCCGCGCCGATCAGCACGTCGCCACAGGCGGTGTGTCGATGTGCGCCGCTGCGATCGAAGAAATAGGCGGTCACGCCGGCGTCGTCCTGGCTGAATGAACCGAGCCGGCAATTCAGGTGAATGCGGGATTCGCCGAGCCGTGCCCGGACTGCCTGATAAATCACGCCTTGGAGCCGGCCACGATGGATCGAGAATTGTGGGATGTCGTAGCCGGCATCGATTCCGCGCGGCTCGCGCCAAATTTCCTGGCCCAGCCGGTTGGTGTAGAACAGCTCGTAAGTTCGGATGGCGACCGCGTCGAGGCGATCGAGCAGGCCGAGCTCGGCGAGTTCCTTGATCGCGTGCGGCAGGGTGTTGATGCCCACGCCGAGCTCGCGCATTGCGTCAGATTGCTCGAAGATTTCGCAGTCGATGCCGCGCGCGTGTAGCATCAGCGCGGTCACCAGACCGCCTACGCCGGCGCCTGCAATAATGGCTTTCACGACGAGTACTCCTCACAAGGCTCACGCCTCTCGCCTTCGCACTGAGTGTGCCGCGCGCGAGGAAAAATGCAATAACTTGAGGCGCTGATGGTTACGGCCGGCCAGGGCAGCCGTACTGGGCCGCGAGGCAGGATAACTGCATCTGGAATGAGAGCCGGTTTTCACGTTACCCGTCGGCCGCTGTTGCGCCCGCGAGTTTCTGTTCGAAGACCCGCGCGCCGCGCGACTGCCAGAGATCGTTGGCCACCATCCCGACCGCCATTGCGATGACAAAGACGATTACGCCGGGCGAGAGCGTTGCAAGGTCCGCGATCGCCGGGCCGGGACACAGTCCGACCAGTCCCCAGCCGATGCCGAACAGCGCCGCGCCGGTGACCAGCGGCCGGTCGATGGTGGTTGCCGTCGGCCAGCGCATTTGCGTATCGAAGATCGGTGTGCGCGGCCGTACCAGGGCGTAACCGGTGCCGGCAACAGCAAGGCCGGCCGCCATCACCACCGCGAGGCTTGGATCCCAAGCGCCGCTTGGAATGCCGAAGAAGTCGAGAAAGGCCAGGACCTTTGTCGGCGAGACCATCTGCGAGATGACAAGGCCAAGGCCGAAGATGAAACCGCAGAGCAGACTTGCGAGCGCTGGCATGGTTCAACCTCCGATAACGTGGCGCATCAGCGCGACAACGACGATAGCCGCAATCATGAAAACGCCCGTCGCGGTGATTGAGCGCGGCGACAACCGCGCGATGCCGCAAATGCCATGGCCCGATGTGCAACCGTTGCCGAGTCTCGTGCCAAAGCCGACCAGAAGACCGGCCACAACGATGATCGCGTAGTTCGTCGGCATCCGCGGCATCGGCACCCCATGGCCAACCAGCGCGGCAGCAAGTGGTGCGGCGACAAGGCCGACGATGAAGGTCAGCCGCCAAAGGCGGTCATGGGTGCGCGGGTTCACCAGTCCATCGGCGATGCCGCTGATGCCAGCAATGCGGCCGTTGAACAACATCAAAAGCACCGCCGCGAGCCCGATCAACGCACCACCAATTGCCGCCGATATGGGAGTAAAATTTTCCATGAGGACTCTCTTCGAATTTGCCGATTTCAGTCCGCGAACTTTTTGCGATTAGCCGATAGAATATGGATTGGCGTCCACGGCGGCAATGATCTGGCGAATAATGCGGATATTCCCGGTGTTGAAAGCATCAATCAGCGGCCTGGCGGTTTTGATCGCAATCGATCAGCGTGTGGCCACCGCACAGGCATGCCCGCCGAATTCCCATCCTGTTGCAGTTTACATTCCGGGCAACCTGCGCACGGCACATTGCTGGTGTAATGACGGCTATATCAATAATGGTGGCGTTTGCGTTCGCACGCAGCAACCGACGCCACCTCCGGGCATCCAAGTACAACCGTCACCATCAGGCACCAGTATGAATCCGGTGAGATAACAGGCTATCTTGTCGCCTCGCTACCGATGACCGAGGCGCCGGATGGACTTCACGCTGTCTCCTGAAATCGAAGATTTGCGCGTGCGCACGCGCGCGTTTGTTGATGAGCACGTGCTGCCGCTCGAGGCCGACCACCACAATTTTTCCGATCACGAGAACATACCCCACGACCGGCTTGAGCCGGTACGGGAGAAAGCAAAGAAAGCAGGGCTGTGGGCGCCGCAGTCGCCCAAGGAATACGGCGGCATGGACCTGCCGATCGTCGCCTGGGCCGTGATGTATGAGGAAGCCGCGCGCTCATTGTTCGGTCCGCTGGCGCTCAACTGCATGGCGCCTGACGACGGCAACATGAACGTGTTGAAAAAACTCGGCACGCCAAAGCAGAAGGAAAAGTGGCTCAAGCCAATTGTCGAAGGCAAAGTACGCTCATCGTTTGCCATGACCGAGCCTGCGCCGGGCGGCGGCTCCGACCCGAGCATGATCAAGACTTACGCCGAAAAGCACGGCGACACGTGGAAAATCTATGGCCGCAAGTGGTTCATCACCGGCGCCGATGGCGCTGCGCATTTCATCCTCGCAGCGCGCACCTCCGACGATAAGCGCAAAGGCATAACGACATTCCTGTTCCATAAGGACCAGCCGGGCTGGCGTATCCTGCGCCGCATCGAGATCATGGGACCGGAGGAGCACGGCGGTCATTGTGAACTTGAATTCGACGGGCTCGAAGTGCACGACGATGATGTGTTTGGCGGTATCGGAAACGGCCTGAAAGTTGTTCAGGTGCGGCTAGGTCCGGCACGGCTAACGCACTGCATGCGCTGGCTCGGCTGGTCGAAGCGCTGTGTCGAGATCGCACAGGAATACGTCAACCGGCGCGAAGGCTTCGGCATCAAGCTCGCTGACCGTGAGAGTGTGCAAATGAAACTCGGCGAGGTCGGCCACAACATTCATATCGGCCGCCTGCTCACCATGCACGCCGCGTGGAAGCTCGACCAGGGCGACTACGCCCGCAAGGAAGTGTCGATGGCGAAGCTGCATTGCGCCAATACGCTGCATCAGGCCGCTGATGTCGCGATCCAGCTTAACGGCGCCCGCGGTTATTCCAAAGACACCATCGCGGAATGGGTCTATCGCGCGGCGCGTGCTGCGCGACTGGTGGATGGCGCCGACGAAGTACACAAAATGGTGTTGGCGAAATTCATGCGTGAAGAGGGCCGCGATTTCTGGACGTGGAGCGCGGGAAATAGAGTGTGACGGTCTCGGAATCGCGCCGGGCGGCTATTGCTTCTCCAAGCCGGCGTCTGCGATGACATGGGCCCACCGATCGATTTCCCTCCGCATGCGCTGGTCAAGTTCTTGTGGCGGTAGCGCGTTCGCTTCAAAGCCGACTTCCTTGAATCTCGCTTTGACGCCTGGATCATTGAGAATCTGCGTCGACGCGTGGGTCAAAACATCGACCACCTGATCAGGCATCGTCTTTGGGCCGTACAGCGAGTTCCACGATGTTACGACATAGTCCGGTACGCCGGCTTCAGCCATCGTTGGGACTTCTGGCAATTCGGTCAGGCGCGCGGCCGAGGTGACAGCCAGCGGATGGATCTTCCCGGCGTCGATCTGCGGGCGCAGGCCGCCATAGGCATTGACGACAAGATCAACGTCGTTGCGCAAAAGTGCAACTGAAAGATCCGTCGGCCCACGATACGGCACCACGGTCACAGCGAGCTTCTGCGACGACTTGAGCAATAGCGCCGCAAGATAATTGCTTGTTCCGGCGCTTGAGGTTCCGATCGTCAGTGTATTCGGTTTTCCGCGCGCCGCATCAATCCAGTCTTTGAGCGTCTTGTACGGCGATGATGCGCTGGTCACGAGCAGGTAGGCGAACTCGCTCACGCCCACGATTGGCCTGAAATCCTGCCGCGGATCGACAGCTTCATTGAACAGGCTGACGCCGATCGCGTTGTTGTTGCCGACCCATCCAAGGGTATAACCGTCAGGCAGTGCGCCGGTGATCGTCCGATCGGCGATCACACCGCCGGCGCCTGGCTGATTTTGCACAACGAATTGGATGTTGAAATGGTCCGACAGCTTCCCGGCGAGGATGCGAAGCACGATATCGGATGCTGACCCTGCGGCGAGCGGGGTTATGATCCTGACCGGGCGCGAAGGATAGTCGCTCTGCGCAGGCGTGGAGGTCGACACCGCGCTAATGCCTAACCAGAGCGCGCTCGCAAACGCTCCAATGCGAGCGCCTCTTGATGCTTTGGTCGTGCCGTCAAAGTACGGAGGCAACGGTCTCCGCACGCTCAGTCGCGCCAACTCGAATCGACCGCGTCGAGCATGCGCAGGTAAGCCGGCCAGTCAGCCGAGCCACGGCCGGAATCGTGATGCTCGTATTGACGCGCGGTTTTCTCGCAGATCTCCGCTGGAATCTCGATGAGCGCGTTTCCAGTCGCTTCCATCTTGAGCTGAATGTCGGCGGCATCGAGCAGCGATTTCATCAGCACGAAAGCCTCGCGTGTCGTTTTGCCGACCGTGAGCAGGCCGTGATTGTGCATGATCAATGCGCGGTTCTTGCCGAGCGCCTTGTTGATTCGCTCGCGCTCGCCGAAATCCTCGGTGATGCCTTCGTAGTCGTGATAGCCCACGCGATTGAAGAACCGCACTGCCGGCTGCGAAAGCATGCGCAGTCCGGACTTCAATCCGGCGAGCGCCATTCCAATCTCGGTATGCACGTGAACAGCGCAATTCACGTCCGGGCGGGCGGAAAGCACGCCGCCATGCAGCGTGAAGCCGGGCCGATTGACGCCTGCGGATTCGTCGAGGTCATCGTCCATGCTGACCTTGACCAGGTTCGATGCGGTGACCTCGGTGTAAAGCAGTTCATGCAGTTTGATGAGGAATTTGCGATCCTCGCCGGGCACCCGCATCGACGAATGGTTGTAGATCACATCACCCCAGCCGTAATGCGCGATCAGCCGGTAGGTTGCCGCGAGATCGAGACGCGCTTGCCATTCGGCGGGCGAGATATCGGTCTTTCTGACTGTAGCGATCTTGACGTGTGGGTTCATGGGCCGGCCTCCGGGTGGGACGGGTGAGATTACCATTCCGCGACCCTTCCGCGCAGCCCCCGTGCGTAGGCCGGGCCAAAGCTCATTTTTCGCGCGAAAATCGACTGTTTTATCCAAGGCGCCGATGCGGCCAATCGGGCGCCGGCTATTTCCTTTAACGGTTCATCAACTCTCGCCGATGAATTGTCGTTTATGCAACCCGCTTTGCGGCTCTGTCCTTTTATTGGAAAAGTCGCTGCGCTGGCAGCGGTTTTGATGCTGGTGTTTGGCGCCGGCGGATCGATCTTCGCGGCCGGCGAAGCAGGGCTGCGGACTCTTTTGGCACAGTATCGGCGGCCAGCGGGCATTCCCTACCCGAACGAGGATCGATTTTCGCGCGCGAAGTACGAGCTGGGTCGCACATTGTTTTTTGATCCAATCCTGTCCGGCGCAAAAGTCCGATCCTGCTCAAGCTGCCATAATCCCGGTTTGTCGTGGGCCGATGGTCAGCCCCATGCCATAGGCGAAGATCAAAAGCCGCTTTCATCCGGGCTGCGGGCGCCGACCCTCCTCAACGTCGCGTGGACGCCAAGGCTCGGCTGGGACGGTCACTTTCACGATCTTGAAAGTGTCGCGATCGGGCCGATTACGTCGCCGGACAATATGAATCTACCGGAGCAGATGATGCTGGAGCGGCTCTCGGCAATCCCGGGCTATTCCAGGGCTTTCGATGCGGCTTTCGGCAAAGGCGAGATCACCACGCCCAAGGTTGAGGAGGCGCTGGCGACATTCGAGCGGTCGATCGTGTCGCGTGATGCTCCGTTCGATCGCTGGATCATGGGGGATCCGAACGCGATTAACGCATCTGCCAAGCGTGGTTTTGCTCTGTTCAACGGCAAAGCCAATTGCGCAGCGTGTCACAGTGGCTGGGCTTTCACCGATGCATCATTTCATGACATCGGTGTTGCCAAGGGCGACGACATTGGGCGCGGCCGGCTTTTCCCATCCTCGGTGAAGCTGCAATACGCGTTCAAAACACCGACTCTGCGGGATGTGACGTGGCGTGGGCCTTACATGCACGACGGCTCGCTGCCGACGCTTGCAGACGTGATCGATTTATATGATCGGGGCGGTATCGACCGGCCAAGCCGCGACGAGGCAATCCATCAGCTCAATCTGAGGCCAAGCGAAAAGGCCGATCTCATCGCGTTCCTGCAAACGCTCGACGGCAAAAGAGACCAGGTCGAAGTTCCAGTATTCCCCCGCTGATCTTGGTTTGCGGCGTTTCTTTCAGATCATCGCTGGCAAGTTCGAGCCGACAAGTCCAAAGCCGACGATCAGCAACAGGCCGCCGACGGTCTGAAGTACTTCGACATAAGCTGGAAAGCGCTCCGCGACGTACGCGGTTACCCCGCCAATTATTGCGCTGATCAGGCCAGCAAAACCGAGCATGACATTCCCCCGCGCCGGTACTTCCGGAGCGCGGAGGTCGTACCAGTAACTACTTACCCGCGGTCTCGACCAAATCGCTCAAATTTTCTGCAATTCGCCTGTGCTGTCGTCGAAGGTTAACCAATACCTAATTGTTCATATTAAAGCGTTACCGATTTCCTAAAATCTGTGGTAAAGAAAAGCTTAATTAAACCAGTGAGCTGCGTGCGGCGGCGTATCTGGTCCCTGAAGTAGCTCACATGGAGATCCTCAGTCATGAGGAGGGTAACCAAGCGGCTGCCGTTCGCAGCCGCGCTTCCGCTTGCGTGTCTTTTTGAGGCTCTGTTCACGGGCTCTGCGAGCGCGCACGTGAAATGGTTTTGTGCTTATGACGTCGCAGGGCAGCCTGATGGCCTGGAAAATGTTCTTTGCCCGGACTTTGAAATGCTCACGGGCCTTTCAGTACTGGCTTTGATGGCGGGATCGGTATTGGAGAATACGCCGATCGGTTTCGCCATACTGCGTGCACTGGATGCCGCAACCCGGCTCGTGCGCGATAACCTTGAAATAATCTTTCGCGCCGGCTGCGCGTTCTTCTTCATCGCGATCTGGGGCGCCGGCGGCATCTTGCTCACGCCGGAGTTGAAGACCGACTCAAATTTGATTGGAGCAATTCAACTCGGCATCGCCGCAGGCATGCTGTCACGGAAGACGATGCCGTTGTCCGCTCTGGGTATCTTCGTTTTGTTCGGCGTCGGAGTCTGGAACTACGATCCATTCCATCTCGCCGACTATCCGATTTTTCTAGGTGTCGCTGCTTATCTGGCTTTGGTCGGCGGTCAAACTGACTTTTTCGGTAAGCGTCCAATTGATGTGCTGCGCTGGGCTGCCGGCATTACCTTGATGTGGGCGTCGATCGAAAAGTGGGCCTATCCGGAATGGTCATATCCGCTGTTCATCACTCACCCGGATATGGGGT
>Ga0302326_10029238_pt1 | contig 11063 bp, 10 predicted proteins | sample Palsa_T0_3_FD_202264 | JGI IMG/M metagenome (GOLD analysis project Ga0302326, IMG submission 202264) | Peat permafrost microbial communities from Stordalen Mire near Abisko, Sweden - Palsa_T0_3 | ecosystem: Environmental > Terrestrial > Soil > Palsa > Peat permafrost | place: Sweden: Abisko...
GCGTGCGACGAGCTGGACGGGATGCCCAGCAGCCAGGTGACCAGGTTCCAGGTGATCCCGCCGGCCAGTCCGGCGGCCACCACGGTCAGCGTCACCAGTTTGGTGTCCACCAGGCCGCTGGCGATCGTCGCCGCGACACTCAGCGACAGGAACGCCCCGACCAGGTTCAGCACGCCCGACAGGCCCACCGCGACCCGCGGGCTCAGCGCCTTGGTGGCGATGGAGGTCGCCATCGCGTTGCCGGTGTCATGGAAGCCGTTGGTGAAATCGAATCCCAGGGCCGTGATGACCACCAGAACAAGCACAAAGTCGTTACTCACACCGATAGCGTCCCGATCGCGATTGGCGCTGTCGAGAAGTGCGACAAATAATCAGCCAACTTGCCGGCTGCGCATCACCGGGCGTTCAGTGTCTGTTTGCCTTGGACACCGCGATCGGAGTGGGGGACAAGGCCTCGTACCCGGACTCCTGCAGGTTCGCTGGCGAGCCGACGATCAGGGGATCTGTGTGCCCGACCGCGTCGTGGTCCTTGCCTGCGTAATCGAAGCCGGCCAGCAGGCTGCGCATGGCCTCCAGCCGGGCGCGCTTCTTGTCGTTGCTCTTGACCACCGTCCATGGCGCGTCCGGCGTGTCGGTCCGCCGGAACATCGCGACCTTGGCCGCGGTGTACTCATCCCACCTGGTCAGCAGCGCGATATCGGTGGGGCTGAGCTTCCACTGCCGGACCGGGTCAATCTGCCGGATGGCGAACCGGGTGTGCTGCTCGCCCGGCGTGACCGAGAACCAGAACTTGGTCAGCGAGATGCCCTCGTCTACGAGCAGGCGCTCGAACTGAGGTGCCTGGCGGAGGAAAGTTTCGTATTGCTCTGCTGTGCAAAAGCCCATGACTTTCTCGACCCCAGCGCGGTTGTACCACGATCGGTCGAACAGGACGATCTCTCCGGCCGTCGGCAGGTGCGCTACGTAACGCTGGAAATACCACTGGTGCCGTTCGCGCTCGGTGGGGACATCGAGCGCGACGACCCGGGCGCCGCGCGGGTTCAGGTGCTCCATGAAGCGCTTGATCGTGCTGCCCTTGCCGGCCGCGTCCCGTCCTTCGAAGATCACGACAAGCCGGCCGCCGGAGTCCTTGACCCAGTACTGCAGCTTGAGCAATTCGACCTGGAGCAGTCGCTTGTGATGGTCGTATTCCTCGCGGCTGAGGCGCTCGGCGTAGGGGTAGCCCTCCCGCCAGGTGTCCACCAGGGTCCCGTCAGCATGGCGGAGCACCGGGTCGTCCTCGTCGGAGTCGTCCACCCATACGCCCGGCGGCACGACGCTGACGCTGGCCGGGTCCTCGGCGCCGGTCTCAGGTGGGCCGGAATCGCGCGGGCCGGGATCATGTCCGCCGGCGTTCAGCTGTTCGGTCATCGCGGTCTCGTTCGCGCCGTGTCCATGCTGGCTTCCTTATCCGTAGTGTCCAGTTCGATCATGCCGCAGAGCGCGGTGAGCGTCTGGCCGAGCGGGGCGTCGAGGCGGACGTCCGCCTGGGCGTCACCGCGTGTCGGCCCGTGGTTGACGATCACGACGGGTATCGCGAGCTTTGCCGCATGCCGCACGAACCGGTAGCCGGACATCACGGTCAGCGAGGATCCGAGGACAACCAGCGCGGCGGACCGCTCGAGGAGTCCGTAGCACTCATCGACGCGAGGCCGCGGCACGTTCTCGCCGAAGAACACCACGTCGGGCTTCAGCAGGCCCCCGCAGCGCTGGCACGCCACGACGTGGAAGCGCTCCTCCTGGTCAGCGGCGAGGACGGCGTCCCCGTCGGGGTTGATCTCGGTTACCCGCGCGTCCCAGCCGGGGTTCGCCGCGCGCAGCCGCCGGTCGAGCTCCGCGCGGGAGGTGCGATCACCGCAGTTCAGGCAGACGACCCGGCTGAGGCTGCCGTGCAGCTCGACCACCTGCCGCGCGCCGGCCGCCTGGTGCAGGCCGTCGACGTTCTGGGTGATGATCCCGGTGAGCAGCCCGCGGCGCTCGAGTTCAGCGACCGCGTGATGACCTGCATTGGGGCTGGCGCGGGCGATGTGCCGCCAGCCGAGCTGGCTGCGCGCCCAGTACCTGCGACGGGCCGCGGCGCCGCCGACAAATGTCTGGTACGTCATCGGCTCGGCCCGCCGTGCCAGCCCACTGGGCCCCCGGTAATCGGGGATGCCGGATTCCGTCGACAGCCCGGCCCCGCTGAGGATCACCACGTCGCCATCGAAGACCAGATCGCACAAAGCCCCGAACCCCTCAGTGCGCACGCTCCCTCGATCGGCCAGCGCGCGCAGGGTGCCGTCACCGGAGCCGCCTGCTGCCTGAATCACCCCTACATGCTGCCTGATGTCCGGACCTTCCTGCGCCACGCGCATACTCTTGCGCAAAAGGCTGCGGGCCGGCATCGGAGGACTGAGCATGACCACGCCCAAATGGCTGAACTCGGCAAATCCGCCCTACGGCGCCGACCCGACCGGGGCGGACGACTGCACCGACGCGCTGCAGAACTGGATCGACGTTCTGGGCGGCGGTGTTCCCGGGTACCTGCCCGCGGGCAGGTACCTGATCAGCCAGCCGCTGGTGATCCAGAACTCCGGGACCATCATCTTAGGCGACGGGGGTGCTACTGCCAGCGGCGATGACGCCGGCAAGGACCTGGGATCGGTGCTGGTGGTGGGGGGGCCGGGTTCGCCAATCCCGGCTACTCCGACTGCGCGACCGGGGCGTTCCTGCTGATAGACGATCCCGCCGGGAGCGGGGGGCTCAATGCCGGAACCCGCATCAGGGATCTGTGGATCGACGGCACGGGCTCGCCAGCGAGCGTGGACGGATTCGCGATCTGGGGAAACGTCCAGGCAGCGCAGTTCGAGCGGGTCGGCGTCTACAAGGTCACCGGCAACGGCTGGGGAGCCTACAAGGGCACCACGGCGGGCACCACGGCCAGCCAGACCGTCGCCCCGAACGGGATGCATTTCTACTCCTGCCTGGCCGGCTCGTGCGGCGGGGACGGCTTCCACGGCGAGTTCGACGACTGCGAGCTGGTCGACTGCCATGCGCAGAGCTGCACTGGCGACGGGTTCCACATCACCCGGGCCAACAGCCGCTTCGTCGGCTGCCGCGGCGACCTGTGCGCGAACGGGTGGACCTTCGACGTGCGGCTCAGCACCGCCGGGTACCAGGACGCCAGCACGCTGATCGGCTGCGGAACCCAGCGCAACAACTACAACGGGCTGAACGTCGTCAACTCTTCGGCGACTGGCGTTCCGGCACCGACAGCGGCAAGCCGGCGATCATCTTCGATAACGGCTTCCTGAACTTCGTGACGGCGGCTGTCGACGACGCTGCCCCGGCGACCACGCTGTATCTCGGCCCTGGCGTGTACCAGGGACAGGGCTTCCAGCCGTCGATTCCGGCGATCGCCGCGGCCGGGCTCGCCAGGCTGAATGCGGCAACTCTCGCCCTTGCGGGCACCGGGAGCACCTTCGGGAGCCTGCTGTCGGTCAGCAACGCGCAGGCTGCACCCGCTGCCGAGGCGACAGGTTTCGTGGCCGCCGCCGCTGCCGACAGTGTTCTTGGCATCCGGGTCGCCGGTGACGGGAGCTCCCGCTGGCTGATCGACTCCAACGGGCTGATGAGCTGGGGGCCTGGCGTCGGCCTGGCGCCCGACTGCACGCTCGACCGGCAGGCCGCGGGCATCATGGAGTTCGCCTCCTGCGACCTGGACATCGCGACCGCGGGAAAGGGCCTGCGGGTGAAAGAGGGCGCGGACGCGAAGATGGGCACCGTCGTGCTGACGGCCGGGTCCGGCTCGGTCGCGACCGCTGCCGTGACCGCAGCCTCGCGGATCTACCTGACCAGTCAGGCCGATGGCGGCACTCCGGGCTTCCTGCGGGTATCGGACCGGACCGCTGGCACATCGTTCACGATCACCTCATCCTCGAGCACGGATACCTCGACGGTGGCGTGGCTGATCGTGGAGCCGGGGTAGTTGACGCACAGCGGATCGCAGCGACTTGCGCGACGACGTGCTCGGCGCGCACTGGTCTGCTCAGCACCGACCGGCATAGTGTCGCAGCATGAGCGATACGTTGCCGCTGTTCCCGCTGGGCACCGTGCTCTACCCGGGCCTGCTGCTGCCGCTGCACATCTTCGAGGAGCGGTACCGGCAGCTGGTCCGGGATCTGCTCGACGGACCCGAGCCGCGGCGGTTCGGCGTGATCGCGATCCGCAAGGGCCGCGAAACAGGCATCGATGGCATCTCGGCACTGCACGAGATCGGCTGCACGGCGACGCTGCGCCAGGTCACCGAGCACGAGGACGGCCAGTACGACCTGGTGACCGTCGGCACGCAGCGATTCCGCCTGCTGGGGCTGGACGAGTCGCAGCAGTACCTGCAGGGCGAGGTGGACCTGCTCACTGAGGACACCGGCGACCAGGCAGCCGCCGGGCTGGCGTCGCGGGCCGTGCAGGAAGCGTTCCGCTCCTATCTCGACGCCCTCTCCCGGCGGGGAGTTACCCAGGTCAGCGTTCCTGACCTGCCGGACGAGCCGGTGCTGCTGTCGTATCTGGTGGCCGCATCGATGATCATCGAGCTGAGCGACAGGCAGGTCCTGCTCGCCGAGCCGGACGCCGTCCGCCGGCTGAGTGCCGAGCGCGCGCTGCTGTCCAGGGAGACCACCATGCTGCGCTCGCTGCGCTCGACGCCGGCCCCGGACCTTCGGTACTCGCCCTACAACCCCAACTGAGGGCCCGGCCAGGCAGCTGGGGAGCCGGCCAGGCAGTTCAGGGGTCCGCGGGTCAGACGGTAGTGGCCAGGCCGCCGTCGACGGGGATGACGGCACCGTTGACGTAGGCACCCGCCCGCGAGGCCAGGTAGACAGCGACCCCGGCCATGTCGTCGGGACGGCCGATCCGGCGCAGCGGGGTCGCGGCGGCGATCTGCTCGCCGAGCGTGGCCAGCGTCGACGCCATCATCTTGGACTCGAACGGGCCCGGGGCGACGGCGTTGACGGTGATGTGCCGCGGCCCCAGTTCCCTGGCCAGGACCCGGGTCAGGTGGTGCAGCCCGGCCTTGCTGGCCGAATAGGAGTAAGTCGGCATTGACGGCACGTGCAGCCCGTCGATACTGCCGACGTTGATGACCCGCGCCGGATCATCCTGGGTCCCGGCGGCCTCCAGCAGCGGCAGGAATGCGCGGGTGAGGAAGAACGGCGCCTTCAGGTTGAGGTCCACGACCTTGTCCCAGGCCGCGGCGGGGAACTCCTCGATCGGCGCGCCCCAGGTGGCGCCCGCGTTGTTGACCAGCACGTTCAGTGCCTGCTCGCGGGCACCGATCTCGGCTGCCAGCCGCAGGCACTCCGCCTCGGTCGACAGGTCGGCGGGGATCGCCGCGACGGGTCCGTACTGCTTGAGCTCCAGCTCGGCGGCGGCGCACGCATCGGGCTTGCGCGAGCTGATGTACACCCGGGCCCCCGCCGTCAGCAGCCCGCGGGCCATCATCAGCCCGATGCCCCGGGTCCCCCCGGTCACCACAGCCGTCTTCCCGGACAGGTCGAACAGGTCCATCTCTCTCTCCTTGCCTCAGGCAGCGGCGGGTCCGAGCCGAAAGACGCTGGCCGCGTTGCCGCCCCAGGCGCCAGCCACCTGCTGCGGCGTGCAGCCCGCCTCCAGCAGGACCTTCTCCAGGACGCGGGCGTTGCGCTCCACACCGGGCACGCCCGGCCAGTCCGTACCGAAGATCATCTTATCGGCCAGCCGGCGCAGCGAGGGGCCGTAGTAGTCGGCCAGCCGCTGCGGCGGCAGCCCGGACACCTCCAGCCACACGTTTGGCTTCATCAGGGCCAGAAACGCTGCCTGGTCGTACCACCAGCCGCGGCCGCCGTGGGCTAGCACCACGGTGAGATCAGGGAAGTCGCGGAACACATCGTCCAGCAGCGCCGGGTCCGCGCAGGCATTGCTCGAGCCGGAGAACGTCGAGGTGCCGCAGTGCACGATCACCGGCAGCCGCCGGTCCTGCGCCCAGGCATAGGCCGGGTACAGCATCCGGTCCCTGGCCTCGAACCCGCCGTGCACCGGATGGATCTTGAGCGCGACAGCGCCCAGAGCGACCTGGCGGGCGAGCTCGGCGGCCACCGGGTAATGCAGGTGCGGGTTGATGTTGGCTACCGGCCGGAACCTGACCGGATTGGCCTCCACCAGCGGGAGCACGTCCTCGATCGGCTGGATTCCGGTCGCCTTCGGGCTGTACTCGGTAAACAGCAGGACGTGGTCAGCGCCCTGCCGGGCGAAATGGCCGTCGATCGCCGCCGGGCGCGGCACGCCGTCGCCATCGAACAGCTCGTCCAGCGGGATGCCGGTACCGAAGGTGCGCACCCAGGCCTGCCAGTCCGCCGACAACGTCGGGAGCCTGGCCACATGCACGTGCGCGTCGACCAGGAGCTGGCCGTCGATCACGTGCGATCCAAAACGCTCATGGCGTGCTCACGCAGCCGGAACCGCTGGACCTTGCCGGTGGCGGTGAGGGGGAGTTCGGTCAGGAACAGCACATGCCGGGGGCGCTTGAAGGCCGCGAGACCGGCGCGGCAGAACGCCACCAGCTCGTCCTCGGTCAGCTGCTGCCCGGGCCGGGCGACGACGCAGGCCACCGGCTTGTCCAGGCCGTCGCTGTCGGGGATCGTGACCACCACAGCCTGCTCGACGCCGGGGTGGGCACGCAGCCGGGTCTCGACCTCCGCGGGGGACACCCACATCCCGCTGACCTTGAGCACGTCGTCGCTGCGGCCCAGGCAGGTGTAGTAGCCATCGTGGTCGCGAGCGTAGATGTCACCGGTCCGCAGCCACTCGCCGCGGAACACCCGGCGGCTGACCTCGCTGCGGCACCAGTAGCCGGTGGCGATCGAGTCGCCCTTGACATACAGGCTGCCCGGCTCGCCGTCGGCCACCAGCTCGCCGTCGGGGTTCTCGATCCGCAGCTCGTAGCCGGTCACTACCTCCCCGGTCGTGCCGGGCCGGACCCGTCCCGGCCGGTTGGAAAGGAAGATGTGCAGTGCCTCGGTCGACCCGATGCCGTCCAGCACCTCGACGCCGAACCTGCCGGTGAAGCGCTTGTGCAGGTCGGCGGGGAAGGCCTCCCCGGCGCTGACGGCTAGCCGCACGCTGGCGAAAGTGTCAGCGGGCAGATCAGCGGCCAGCATCGCCGCATACGCGGTCGGCGCGGCGAAGAACAGGGTGGGCCGGGTACTGGCCAGCACGCTGGCCAGCCGGGCCGGCGTGGCCCGCGCGCGATCAAGGACAGTGCGGGCCCCGGCCGAGAAGGGGAAGGTCAGCATGTTGCCCAGGCCGTAGGCGAAGAAGAACTTGGCGGCCGAGTAGCAGACGTCATCGGGCCCGATGCCGAGCACGTCGGCGCCGTAGGTCTGCGCGGTCGCGCGCAGCGAGCCGTGCCGGTGCATCGCTGCCTTCGGCGTTCCCGTCGTGCCCGAGGTATAGAGCCAGAATGCCGGGCTGTCGGCCAGGGTCGGTGCCGCGGCGCGGGCAGCCGCCAGGTCGGCGGGACCCGCCGCGGCCAGGAACCCGCGCAGCGTGCGCACCCGCGCGGGTGTCCGTTGGGCAGCGGGCCCCAGCAGCGGCGCGAGATCGGCGGTCTGGCCGGCCACGACTATCTCGTGCAGGCCGGGCAGGGCGGCGGCGTCCACGGCGGCGCCGGCGAACTCGCTGCTGACCGCGAGGAACCTGGCTCTGCTGTCGGCAGCCAGTCCCGCCAGGTCGCTGCTGGTGGCCATGGTGCTGACCGGGACCGGCACCGCGCCGATGTACAGGCCGCCGAGGAACAGGGCGAGCAGCTCGGGACTGTCGGCCATGCACAGCAGCAGCCGCTCCTCGGCCCGCACACCAGCCGCGACCAGCGCGGCTGCGGCCTGCCAGGCGAGGTCGTCGAGCTCGCGGTAGGTGACCTGCGTCGCCGAGCCGGCCAGGTCGATGGCGGTCACGGCCGGCCGCTCCGGCGTCGCGGCGGCATTGGCGCCGAGCAGCCAGCGGGCCGCGTTGAACAGCTCGCCTGCGCCCGTCGTCGGCCGGCTCGCGGCGGCGTCGTGCTGGCCCGTGCTAGTAGACGCCGTGCTAGTCGTCACCGAGCTGGTACTCACTGGCAGAGATTCCCTTCGCTCCAAACTCTCGCCCAGAATCGCACGTCGCCGTATCCGGCGGGTAGTCCGCTGGCGTCGTTGCTGGTCCGATCCATCAGCAGTTCAGATCATCTCCCCAATAACGGCGGAAAACCGAACTGCTGACGAATCGGCCCGCCAAGCGGGCGGGGCTGCAGCCCGGCGTGGCAGGCTGGCCCATGTGGCTCTCACGGCGTCGGCCCGGTCCAAGCGGGCCGGACCACCGGGCGTGCCCGCGACTGGCTGGCGGCGCTGGCTGCCACCCGCCGCCAGTACCTGGTGGCTGGCGCTCGTGGCTGCCGTGTTCACCCTTGCCCAGCTGGTCTTCGTGGTACCGCGGCTCGGCCTGAGCTGGGACGAGACCGTCTACGTCAGCCAGGTCAGCGCGCACGCCCCGGCTGCCTATTTCGATCCCGCCCGGGCTCGCGGCATCTCGCTGCTGGTTGCGCCCGTTGCTCTGCTCACCTCGTCGGTCACCGCCCTGCACGTTTACCTGGCCCTGGCGTCTGGACTTGGCCTGTTCCTCGCCCTGGTGGTGTGGCGGCCGCTGCGGCCGGGATGGCTGCTGGCACTGGCGGGGCTGGCGTTCGGCGGACTGTGGGTCACGCAGTACTACGGCCCGCAGGCGATGCCGGACCTGTGGGTGGCGCTCAGCGCGCTCGCCGCCGTCGGGTTCTTCCTCCGGGCTGCCGGGGCGGACCGGGCCTGGGTGACAGGCCGGGACGTGGCGGCGCGACATCCGGTGCGCGCGCTGGCGGGGCTTGCCGGGTGCATGGGCTGCGCAGCGCTGTTTCGCCCGGGTGACGCGGTGTTCCTGGCCGGGTTCCTGGCCGGCGCGGTGATCCTGGTAGCCCGCTGGCGGCGCTGGCAGCTCCTGGCCGCAATCGTGGCCGGCCTCGCGGCGGGCGGCGCCGAGTGGGTGATTGAGGCATACGCGAGGTTCGGCGGGCCGCTTGCCCGGCTGCACGCCGCCAGCCGGGAGCAGGGCGGGTTCGGCCTGCACCTGGGCGTGTGGGCGCAGCTGCGCGCGGTGAACGGCCCGACGCTGTGCCGGCCCTGCCTGACCGGCTGGCACGACCCGGAACTGAGCCTGTGGTGGCTGGCCCTGCCGCTGCTCGCAGCGCTCGGGGTGTGGGCGGCGCGGCGGGCCGGTCGGCTCGGGTCCTCGCTGCTGCCAGCCGGGTGCGGTCTGGCCGTCGCCGTGCAGTACCTCTTCCTGATCGGCTACGCGGCACCCCGGTTCCTGCTGCCGGCCTACGCATTGCTGGCCATCCCGGTGGCCGACGCGCTCGGCTGGCTGCTCACCGGGGTGGCGCCGCGCTGGCGGGAGGCCGCGACAGCACTGGTCGGACTCGGCCTGACGCTGCAACTGCTCGCGCAGCATGCGGTGCTTGGCCACGAAGTGCGCGGCACGGTCGCCTTCCATGCCGATTACGGCGTGATCGCCGCCGATTTGCGCAAACTCGGCGTCATCCCGCCATGCGTGCTCAAGGGAGACCAGTTCATCCCGATCGCGTTCTTGGCCGGCTGCGCCTCGGCGCGATCGCCGGCCGGAGCCAAGCGGGTTGCCGTGCTGGAGCAGCCGGGGGTGCACCCGCCCCGCTACGCCCGGCACTGGCAGCGCCATCGGCTGCCGGGCACCGGTGTCCTGAAGCTCGTTGCCTACCTGCCACCGCACGACTGAAAGCTGGCCGGCCCGTGGTCCGGCCAGCGGTATTGGGGGGAGTGGCCGGGAAATCCCGTTTTGACGCATGATAATGGTTTGCCGACTGGGCATGTGTCGTGCAGCCTGTGGCTGACGCCATACAATGCGGTGTTCTGCTGGAATCTCCTTCTCCTAGGCAAGGCATTGATTTATGCGCTGGTCACAGCTGCACATTCCGACATTGCGTGAAGACCCGGCTGAGGCCGACGCCGTCAGTCACCGGCTGCTGCTGCGGGGCGGTTTCATCCGCCAGCTCATGGCCGGTCATTACAGCCTGCTCCCGTTTGGGGTCCGGGTTCGGGCCAGGGTCATCGCGGTGATCAGGGAGGAGATGAACAGGATCGGGGCGCAGGAGTTCCTGCTGCCGGTCATGCAGCCGGCCCAGATCTGGGCACGCAGCGGCCGGCTCGCCGTGATGGGGGAGGAGATGTTCCGGCTCAAGGACCGCAAGGGCGCTGAGGTGGTCCTGGGCATGACGCACGAGGAGATCTTCACCACGGTTGCGCTGGAGCTGTCGTCCTACCGCGACCTGCCGCAGTTCTGGTACCAGTTCCAGCTGAAGTTCCGGGACGAGCCGCGGCCCAAGAGCGGCCTGCTGCGGGTCCGCGAGTTCACCATGAAGGACTCCTACAGCTTCGACGCCGACGAGGCGGGCCTGGACGCTTCGTTCGACGCGCACCGGGAGGCGTACGAGCGGATCTTCGAGCGGCTCGGTATTCCGGCGATCGCGGTCGAGGCCTCCAGCGGGAACATGGGCGGCAGTGACTCGGTCGAGTTCATGTGCCCGTCGGACGCCGGAGAGGATCTGGTCGCCCGCTGTCCGGACTGCGGGTATGCCGCCAACCTGGAGAAGGCGACCTCGGCGCTGGCCCCGGTGCAGGACGGCAGCGGTCCGGCAGCGCCGGTTCGGCTGGCGACGCCCGGGGTGCGCACCATCGATGACCTCGCCAACAAGCACTCCATCCCGGCCGACCGGCAGATCAAGACCCTGGTGCAGGTGATCGACGGGCAGCTCACCCTGGTGCTGCTGCGCGGCGACCATCCGCTCGCGGCGCAGAAGCTCATCGACGCGACTGGTGCGGTTGACATCCGTCCCGCCCAGCCCGAGGAGATCGTCGAGGCACTGGGCGCGTCGCCGGGCAGCCTCGGCGCCGTCGGAGTCGCGCTCCCGGTCATCG
>Ga0302326_10029239_pt1 | contig 11063 bp, 9 predicted proteins | sample Palsa_T0_3_FD_202264 | JGI IMG/M metagenome (GOLD analysis project Ga0302326, IMG submission 202264) | Peat permafrost microbial communities from Stordalen Mire near Abisko, Sweden - Palsa_T0_3 | ecosystem: Environmental > Terrestrial > Soil > Palsa > Peat permafrost | place: Sweden: Abisko...
CCAATAAAAGAAGGGGACTGCGGAAAGCATGCGCTTCTCCCAGGTAGTTGCCGAGTAAGTGAGGAGCCAAACGTAACTGATCCGGTCGCCTTCGGAGTTGACGCCACCGAGTGTGTCTCGGAGAACCGCAACTAAAGGAATGTCGCGGCCAGACGCTTCAGCGTCTTCGCAAGATCTGCAAAACAGAGTCACTAGTTGCGCGGAGTTACCAGCAGGACTCGATTTCCAGTAATAATGCGCCGGTAGCGGGTCTTGTGCCGCTTCGAGGAAGTTAAAGGCAACGAAGGCAAACCAGATTGCGAATACACCTATCCATTTGCCTTTCATTCTTGGAAACCCTCCTGAGAGCAAGCTCTTTGTACTGACGCTCGGGACGCCCCAATGGATTCCTAATAAAAAGTGATTATGTCCCAGCAGTCAGGGCGTCGAAAACGCCAGTCTCCACCGTCTCACCGTGCTTCATCTGGACAAAAATCCGATAGCGTCCGGGCGACGGGAACCCATACGGAAAACTTACAGTATCGGTGCGCGCGCTGGGAAGGGTTGGAGAGCTGTCTCCCATGTGCATGGCTGAATGATCCTCGGGAGCCTCCCCGGACGCCAGCATTAACGCCGCCATCGATACCGAGCCGTTTGGATGAATATGCGCAAAAACCGTGCCATCGGTCTTCACGAAAGCGGCATGCCCCAGCATTCCCATGTACAGAGCCATGTCAGTCGGTGCCGTACCATCGGGTTTCGTTAGTCGAAAGTTGAAAGATGTGGCTCGCTTGGCGGCTAACGGTTTATCTCCTCGCAACCATTCCATCTTGTACCCGTCGGGCAAAGTGAAAACTGTGTTGGCAGTGGATGCTTTCTGCCACGGCTCAGTCACCGCCGCAGCGTCGTCTCCCGCCAGCGGACGAGAGGTGAGAGCCGGGATCTCGATCTGGGTCACCATCGTCTCCGGAAAACCATTGGCATGGACAATATCGGCGTAGAGTTTATAGCGTCCCGCTTCCATCGAAGGCAAAGTAAGGGCGAACGTGCCATCTTCACGTTGTTCTGGATGAAGGTGATAGATTGCATCCAGACCCGGTTGGCGAATAACGTAAAGATGCATGATGTGTCCATGATCGGGCACTAAGTCGTCCATTTTGCGGATAAAGACGCGGAACGCGGCCAATTGAACCGTGTTCGCCTGCATCCAACCGGGCTCGCTCATTTTAAGGGAGAGATCTGTCCCATTCAAAATAGCGGCCATGCCAAGCGGCCTGTAAATGCGGAGATTATAGTCGTTCGCTTCGGAGTTCCACCAATAGTTACCTCCGAAAGCAACAGCCAGAACAATAATCGCGCCGATGACGGTCGCCTTGCGCCCGCTGCGGAGATTCGCCGCCGTGGGTTCTTGGCCCGCATCGAGCTTCGCTTCACGCGTGGCAGCGCCGATCATGGCAACCATTCCCGCCGCTAAAAAGAGACCCAGGACAGAGAGGATTGAGCCGAGTCCCCATTCCATCCTCTTGCTCGCACGGGCAAAGGAAGGAACAGGCACCGATAGAGTGCCCGGCCCCTGCGCACCATCCACCGTAAGCCGCACCTGCCAAGAGCCGGAGGTCATCATCCAAAGCGAGCCTGTGAAAAACTGGGAGTCCTGGGAGGAAGCTTTGAGCGGATCGGGAATCGGCGCAAATTTGGAACCAGCTCCCGTGATCGCCAGCGGCACGGCGCGGATACTCCGAATGCCGGGAGACTGCGAACGTACTTCAATTTCAGCCACGCCGGGAATGGTGAGGGGTGGGCGGACCGTTACGAACAGTTGATAAGGGCCCGCTTTGCCTTCCAGATAAACATCCGGGCTGCCAATGTGCGCGCCGGCAAGCGCGCTGAAAACAAGGAAAGCCGCGCTAAAGCGAGCCGTCTTCACCGCTTAAGCTTTCCCAGCCATTCCCCGCGCGCCATCCCCCAGCGAACCGCCAGCATCCCAAGTAGCGCCGCGCAAATCAGGCCAAGCCCAAATTGCAAGCTTGAAAACGTTGAAGGATAGAACACGTTGCGCGCCATGAACGAAGTGGGCGGCATAGCGTAAAAAAGATAGCCAGTCCCGAAAAACCAGTTGCGCGATGTAGGAGTCATAAGGAAAGACGCGAAAGGCCATTCAACGGCAAAGAAAAGCGCCACCCAGACGAACCCGCTTGCGGCCGCAATCTTCCAAGCGTTCCAGTTCTTCGTTCGCTGCCATAAAAGGTCAAGCCCAAAAGCAGGCACGACGAAGAGCAGAGGAAAATCAGGTGGAATAAAGTGTGTCACTTGCTGATACACCGGACCCAGCTTCGGTTCGGCGGGAAAAAGGGGCAGAACCAGAATCAAGCCGAGGCGGAACAGCGTGTAGAAGGCGGCGACGTAAGTGGCCGCAAAGCGGTAACCCGTGAGCCTCCACGCGAGCGCCAGCATGATGGGCGGTAAAGCGGCAGTCACCAGGTAGGCGCGCAGCGAATGCAGATAAACGCGTTCGGTCGATTCCATGAGCACAATCATGATTTGCACTAACATGATTCCGCTGATGTAGAGGATCAGTCGCCGCTCAGCCACATGAGAAGAAGATTGCGAGCGGTTCATATGTCCAGCAAGAAGCACCAGGGTGCCGATGACCACCGCGTAAACGCCCAGGATGAGAAGGATGTGCGGCGGACTGACGATTTTTACGTCAAGGCCATAAGCATCGTGCCACCAGTTATCGAACGGCGCGGAGGTGAGCATGGCAATGCCGCCCCAGGAAGCGATGAACGCGCCCATCGGAGCGCGGAATCCAAAAATGTGCACCGACGAAGCTGCTAGCGGAGAGTTCTTGGCGAAAGTGGTATGCAGTATCAAATAGCCAAAGGCAATACCCGCCAGAACACCACACAGATAAATGGCCATATGGGCGGGAGTCCAAAACGTATCCCGGCCAATGGATTCATGCCACGAAATGTCCCAATACCCGCCCACTGTCGCTGACGTCGCAGCAACTGTGGCGCACCAAACGTACCAGGGAATGGCGGCTGTTCTCTCGGATGCTTGGGCCCGAGACTCTGAAACGGAAGAGATAGGGCTGGCTTGCGCTGGTATGGATGCCATTCGTTAACTCCGCTGCCCCATTATCGCGCGATGAAATCGGATTTTGTAAGCCCCATTAGTTGCGAAGGCGAAAGCGCCCTACATCATTGCGACCGGCGGTGCAGGCTCGTCCGGACTCCCTGCCGCGCCCAGCGGCCAGCGAATCATCAGGTAACCCAACAACAGCATCACCACAAGTCCGAAGACATAGGACGGTTCCTTGAAAATCTGTAAACGATCAAGCAGGTTCTTTGGCAAAAATTGCATCCCCGCCCAGACCAAACCCAGAATCGCTTCGCCGGCGATCAACCCGGACGCGGTGAGTACGCCGGCATTTTCCACTCGGGCGCGTTGCGCTTCGTTATAGCCGCGGCGTTTGGCCAAGGTGTCTCCCAGCCAGCGGAACAGGCCGCCAATGAAGATGGCCGATGTCGTTTCAAAGGGCAGATACATGCCGACAGCGACGAGCATGGGGCTTTTCACATTCATCGCGATAAAGGCGAAGCCCATCAGAATGCCCACCACAACCAGCGGCCAAGGCATATCGCCGCCCACGATGCCCTGCGCCAGCAGAGCCATCAGGCCGGCCTGCGGCGCGGGCAGTTGCCGGTCGCCAAAGCCTGTTCCTCCTGTCTTGATGTCGCCGGCGTATAAAAGCAGCAAAGGGAAATACATGACAAGGCTGGCCACCACCACCGCCAACAACTCGGCAATTTGAATGTTGCGCGGGGTGCCGCCCAGAATGTAGCCGACTTTGAAATCCTGCAAGAGTTCGCCCGCGACCGCCGACGAAACGCAAACCACCGCCGCCACGCCCAGCACCGCCGCCACACCGCCGATGCCGGAAACGCCCAGCGACACCATTAACAGCGCCGCGATGAGCAAAGTGGAGAGGGTCAAGCCTGAAACCGGATTGTTCGATGATCCGATCAATCCACAGAGGCTACCCGAGACAGTCGCGAAGAAGAAGCCCAAAATCAGCATCACCACCGCCGCCACGATTCCGCCGACGACTTGCCCGGAAAAATAGATGTACAGCGCGATCATCAAACCGAACACCACCGCGATGAGACTGAGCACAACCTTCGTGCTCATGTAGCGTTCGGTCCGGCTGACCGTTAATGTCTCATGGCTCGATTGTTTCGCTTCGATGAGTGTGCGCCGGATGCCAATTGCCAAGCTGGTGCGCATGCGAAACAACGTATAGCCTGCACCTACAAGCATGCTGCCCACCGCGATGGGCCGCACAATATATTTCCAAACCGCCGTGGCCGTCGCGCCCCAATCGTCGAGCTTGGCATCGGCTGGCAGGAATGTACGTAGTTGCGGTCCCATGAAATAAATCAAAAGGGGCACCAGAAAGCCCCACGCGAGCAAGCCGCCCGAAAATTGCAAGGCAGCCAGTCGCGGGCCAATGACGTAGCCGACGCCAAAATAAGCGGGACTGATGCTGGGCGCCGAAAAACTGGTGACACCCCCGGTCGCCAAAATGTTTGTCGATCCCGCGCCGCCCAGCCGCACCCTGGTTGACCCCAACTGTCCAATGCGCAGCGGAAATCCGGCGTCCGCCGCAAACAGTTGAAATCGGCCCAGCAGGAAAACGATTCCGCCGATGGCAATATTCCAGAACAGGAAGCGCGCGGCCTCCGCACCGCGCTGGCCGGCTTTGTGAATCTCCGAGGCGGCTACCGATTCGGGGAACGGCAATTCCGGATCTTCCACCATCACCCGCCGGACGAGTGAGATGAACAGTACACCTAATACGCTGCCCACCAGAATGAGCACCGAAGTTTTCCAATACGCATCGACGAAACCGAAGGAATTCCAAGTATGGGCAATCAGGAATGCGGGAATCGTGAAGATGGCTCCGGATGCGACGCCTTCGCCGATGGAGCCGCTGGTGCGGGCAATGTTCTCTTCGAGCAGTGACCCTTTCCAAGCGCGCAGGACAACCATGCTGATAACCGCGGCTGGGTAAGTGGCGGCCACCGTCACTCCCGCGCGCAAGCCCAGGTAGGCATTGGTAGCGCCCAATACGACGGTCATGCAAAGTCCGAGGGTGATGGCGCGAGCGGTTAGCTCACGCATCTCCATATGTTCCGGAACGAAGGGTTTAAAGGGCCGGGCCTGGCTGCTCATATAGTGCAGCTATTTTCGCAAATATTGATCGGTACCGTTAATCCAATCTTCGCGAGGCGGAGTGAACGTGTCGATGGCCAGGGTGTCTTCGAGCGCCAGCGCCGAGTGCGGGACATGCGGTGGAATGAAGAGGAATTCTCCTGCCCGCAGAACGATCTCTTTCCCATCAATCGAGAATTGCAGCGCGCCGGAAAGAACCTGGCTGATCTGTTCATTATGGTGGCTGTGATTGGGCACCAGGCAGCCCTTCTTCATCAGAATGCGTGCCACCATGACTTGATCGCCCACTACAAACTGGCGGTCAAAGAGAGGATTTACGTTCTCTACCGGGATGGTGTCCCACTGGACATATTGGACTGCGAGCGGCTTGGTCATCAGTCAACGATCATATCTTGATCGCTAAATCAATATCTCTTAACCGCGTTCGCGATTGGCGCCGCGCTTAGGATCTCTACGGCGTCTTTTTTCAGTGCGGCCGCGCGCGGATCGGCCTGCTGGCAACTCAAATCCGGCGTGCGGACGCCTTTGTACTCGATGAAAATAGACTTGCCGAACGATACGCTCTTCATACAGTGACGCACGGGCAACTCATTCAAAGGGCCTGCCGCTTCCACGTCTTGTAAGATTCGGTCGCAGATCTCCTTGGCCAGCTTCACGTTTTGCTTTGAGCCGTCTTTTCGCTCCACGATGGCGCGCCCGCTTGATTGCTCAATCGTCATGCGCATGCCAGGAACATTTGTCGAGCCGGAATCGATCACCGTGACTTGCGCTCCGGCTGACAACGCGCAACCGCCGAGAAATGCTAAAACGCCGCAGAGTTTTCTCACACCTTCATTGTGTCCTATTTTTTCGCGTTGGACGCCAGCCCACTTAGCAGCAGATTCGAGCAGGCGGTCACAAAGTCTACCGGGGCTAGCCCATCGGCAAACGGCGTTTGGTCTAATTTCAAGGCACTGATGCCATGCACTAACGACCACGCCGCGCAGGCCATGAGCCGAGCATTTCCCTGGCGCAGATCGCCTTTGCTTTGGCCTTCGGCAATCGCGCTCTCCAGAATCTGAAAGGCGCGTTTTTCTGCTTCGCACGGCGGTGCGCCGCTCTCTTGTGGAGATCCAAACATGACTTCGAAATAAGCCGGGTTTTCCCGCGCAAAAAGAACGTAGGCCACGCCCATGCCACGGATGCGCGCGATGGACTCAGCACCAGCCGCATCGCGCCCGGTTTCGAGCGCGATGGCGAACTTCTCAAATCCCGCTTCGCGGATGGCGGCTAATAGTTTCGCTTTGTCCGCAAAATGGCGGTACGCCGCCATGCGCGAAACACCCACATGCGCGCCAATTTCGCGCAACGTGAGCGCTCGCACGCCTTTCTGGGCAATCAACTCCAGCCCCGCCTGAATCAACGCGGTACGAAGATTCCCGTGATGATAACTCTTGTTAACCGGCACTAATAATCTAGCTGGCGGCTTCGGCCGCTTCCGCGCTGCCGTATTCTTTCAGCTTGTTGAACAGCGTTTTGAGGCTGATGCCGAGAATTTCAGCCGCGCGCGTTTTGTTGTTCTTAGTGTGCTGCAAAGTGACGAGGATAAGGGCTTTTTCGGCTTCGGCAACGGTTGTGCCGACCGACAAGCGGACGCTTTCGGGCTCGAAGATCTGGCCGGCATGCCGGGACCCGACGGAGACGCCGAAATCGTACGGCAGATGCGTCATCTGAATGGTGTTTTCGCCGGCCATGATGACAGCGCGTTCCAAGACGTTACGGAGCTCGCGGACATTGCCGGGCCAGGAGTACTTCTTGAAGGCTTCCATTACCTCGTCGCTCACGTTGGTGACGCTGCACAAATGTTTGCGGTTGAGCGATTCGATCAGGGCTTCGGCGAGAACAGGCAGATCCGACATGCGCTGGCGCAACGGCGGGAGCGAAATCTGGAAAACGTTGAGGCGGTAGAACAGATCTTCGCGGAGATCGCCTTTTTTGAGAGCTTCATCGAGGTTGCGATTGGTGGCGGCGATGACGCGGACGTCGACGGAGATTTCATTCTTTCCGCCTAGGCGGCGCACGCGCGAATCTTCAAGAACACGCAGAAGCTTGGCTTGCGTGCCGGAGGGCATCTCGGCCAGTTCATCGAGGAGCAGGGTGCCGTTTTGGGCGAGTTCGAAACAACCGGCGCGGCGTTCCAGCGCGCCCGTGAACGCGCCTTTCTCGTGGCCGAAGAGCTCACTCTCCATGAGTGTTTCGGGCATGGCGGCACAGTTGATGGCAACAAAAGGGCCGCCGCGGCGTGGACTCAACTGATGTACGGCGCGCGCGACCAGTTCCTTGCCAGTGCCGCTCTCGCCCACAATGAGGACGGCTGCTTTGCTGGGCGCCACTTGGCGAATGACTGAAAACACCGCTTGCATCTGGGGCGAAGTGCCAACCATATCGGCCAGCACGCCTTGATATTGCAACTGACGCTGCAGGCGTTCGGTTTCTTCGGTGAGCTGGCTTTGTGACGCGGCCCGCTCGATCAGGAAACGCAGAGCGGCGGGTTGAATGGGCTTTTCGAGAAACCAAAACGCGCCGAGATCGTGGGTGGTTTCGATAGCCGTTTCGATGTTGCCGAAAGCGGTGAGAACGATGGCCGGCGGCATGTTGCCATCCGCGGCCAGGCGCTTCATGAGCTCGAAGCCATCCATGCGCGGCATCATCAGATCGGTGACTATGACGTGCGCCGAGAAACCGGATAGCTTGTCGAGTGCTTCCTGTCCATCGGCCGCCGTTTCGGCGTGATAGCCCCAACCGTCCAACATGGCGGCTAGGCCCTCGCGCTGAGATTCTTCATCGTCAACGATCAGAACGTTAATGGGTTGACGGGCCACGGTCTTTGTAGTTTAGCGGATGGAAGTCTCTAATGTAGCCAAGTTCCCTGCGCAAAATTGCCAATCCCCAAGAAGAACCGCTTGCTGGTGCGCGCGGTTCGGTTGCGTTCTTGATTCCGCAAGGCCCCCTTTCCGAGCCGCAACCGCCAGACAGTTCCGATGATAATGAAAACCCTTCCCTTACAACGCACGACCGCTAGCCGAGCCGCGACTGCGAAGGAGCGGTAACGATAAGTGGTGTTCCTGCTGTTTTTCAACGGAGCCTTGAAGTCGTACGGCACAGCGAAACAGCAAAGGCATTTTGCCGCCTTCGAGCGGCAAGTGCGCCAGAATCCAGAGCAAAATGGAAACCAGCAGAATGACGGTTCCGGCGCGGCGGAGAAAGACCTTGGCGCGATCCACCAGCCGCAAAGACAGTGACTGTAAGGTAGGCCAGCGATAAGGCGGCATTTCGAGAACGAATGACGTGCCTTTGGTTTTCAGAATGCTGGATTTCAATACCCGGGCCGTAAAGATGGCGGCCAGAAAACCAAGTACGTAAAGGCCGAGCATGGTAGCCGTTGGCAGCGAGAGCAAATCGCCCAGGATCTTGGTATTGGGGATGAACGCCGCAATGAGAAGGATATAGATGGGCAGGCGCGCCGAACAAGTCATCAAAGGAGCGATCATGATGGTGGCCATGCGGTCGCGCTTATTTTCGATCACGCGCGTAGCCATGATGGCAGGCACGGCGCAGGCGTAAGCGGACAGCAAGGGTATGAACGACTTGCCTTGCAAGCCGAAGATGGCCATGGTGCGATCGGCAATGAGAGCGGCGCGGGCCAGGTAACCCGAATCTTCCAAAATGCCGATGAACAGAAAGAGCAGCAGAATTTGCGGCAGGAAGACCAGGACAGAGCCCACCCCTTTCCAGACGCCATCAACCAATAGGGACGTAAAAGGCGAATTGGGAAGAACCTGCGTCATCCACGCGCCCGAAGTTTGAACCTTCGCCGTGAGAAAATCCATGATCGGTGTGGCCCACGAGAAGATGCTCTGGAAAACAGCGACCAGGATGGCGGCGAAGATGAGCGGTCCAGCCACCGGGTGCAGAAAGATGCCATCCAAGCGGCGGGTCCAAATGGGTGGAGCAGGCGCGCGATAGGAAGCGCGTTTGCCCAAATTCGCAGCCCACTGGCGGCATTTAGGCACGTCCTGCAGTATGGGAAGTTCAATGCGCGCCGGCGGAGCGTTCAAGCGGGCAGCCGTGCCAAGCAGAAACTGCTGAATGCGATCAATCCCCGTCCCTTTGGCTGCGCTAATGAGCGCCACCGGCGAATTGAGTTCTGACGAAAGAGCCGCTACATCCACTTTGCCGCCACGCTGGGCCAGATCGTCAGCCATGTTGAGCAAGATCAGCGTAGGAAGGCCGAGGTGTAAGATGGGGGCGGCCAGCACGAGATTGCGGCCTAAATTGGTGACGTCCAGAATGAGGATCACGGCATCGGGCTTGGGAAAATCGGGCCGGGTGCCGGTCAGCACATCGTGCGTGACCTGCTCATCTTCGGCGCGCGGATGCAGACTATAGACGCCGGGGAGATCGACCAGGAAGACTTCCTGGTGGCCCTTGAGCTTGGCCTTTCCCATGCGGTGTTCAACGGTAACACCGGGAAAATTCGCCACCTTCTGGCGCAAACCCGTGAGCCGGTTGAATAAAGTAGACTTGCCGGAATTCGGCGGCCCGACAATGGCCACAATAATCGGCCGTTCTCCCGGTGGCCGCGGCGGCTGGATCGACGGATTGGGTAACAGACCCGCGCGGGGCGTTTCGCCGTGGCAATCGCTCATGAGAGCACAATTAAATCCGATTCCGGATCGCGCCGGACGTATAAATGCGAGGCGGTCTCCTGACGCAAGGCCACTTCCGACCCGTCCACTCGATAAACCCTTGGGCCTCCACCGGGTGCCTTGCGGCTTAGAACGATTTCATTCCCCGGCAGGAAACCCAGTTCCATCAGCCGTCGCGCCATGTCCGCCGGCAGGTCCAGTCTATCCAGGATACAACGCTGTCCGGTGCGTAGTTCCGCCAGCGTCTGCTGTCGAGCCGGCGCTTTGTGGTGAGGATCAGCCATAGGGCAAGAACCGATATCGGACCATTTCAGTATGAGATACTCTGGTGCTGCTGTCAACCGCTTGCTTTGCAAGGGGATAGGGCGGATCTGAATGGCTCAAATGATACCTGGGCGGGATTTTGATCACGGTGCTATGATGCTCGGTGTGGTGCGGGAGGGTTCGCAACATCCTACTCCAGCCTTGGAGCGCGAAGCGGGCGGAGCCTTCACCCGCAAGGAAGTTTGTCGGCTGCTAAAGGTTGAGCCGCGCCAGTTGCGAAGCTGGGAACGCCAGCGCCTCATTCCCGAACTCTCGCAATACAAATTTCGCGATCTGTTGAAGCTAAAGCGTTTGGCAAGGCTGCGCCAGGAGAAAGCGAATCCGAGGCTGCTGAAGCAGGCTTTGCATACCCTTGACGATTACTTGAAGGATGCGCCTGAGCTGGGTGAGGACGTGCAGGTTTATACCGAGGGCCGACGCGTGCGCATTCAGATCGGGCGGCAAAAACTCGAAGCGGGTTCGGGGCAATTGCTGTTCGATTTCGCCGAAGAAGAGATCAGCAAATTGCTGCAACTCCCCGGCGCTCAGCATAACGCGGGCAAGATCGCCGAAAAGCTGCGGAACAAGCTGGAGGCCGACCGTTGGTTTGAGCGCGCGCTGCAATTGGAGCAGCAGGGTGCGGAGTACGAAGAGGTCATCGCAGCCTATCAAAAGGCGGCAGAACTTGACCCGCAATCGGCGGGCGCGCTGGTGAATCTGGGGACGGTGTTTTTCAACGGCCACGCCTGGGCCGACGCGGAGGAGCATTACAAAAGGGCTCTGGCGATTGACCCCGATTACGCGCTCGCGCATTTCAACTTGGGCAACTTATACGACGAGAAAGGCGACCAGCCG
>Ga0302326_10029240_pt1 | contig 11063 bp, 9 predicted proteins | sample Palsa_T0_3_FD_202264 | JGI IMG/M metagenome (GOLD analysis project Ga0302326, IMG submission 202264) | Peat permafrost microbial communities from Stordalen Mire near Abisko, Sweden - Palsa_T0_3 | ecosystem: Environmental > Terrestrial > Soil > Palsa > Peat permafrost | place: Sweden: Abisko...
GCTGGCACCGGCGAACATCAGCACGATCGTGATCAGCACGAGTGCCAGCAGCACGACCAGCGAGGCCATGTCGGTCAGCTTGCGGCGCACGAAGGATCGCCCGCGACGGCACTCGAAGACGACGTTGAGTGCCCGCCGCGTCGCTTCGAGATAGCCGGTGCCTCCGTATAGGGCGGCGGCTACGGCGACCGCCAGCGCCGCGGCGGCGGTGCCTCTGCTCTTCAGCGCCGCCTTCACGGCCGCCGACAGCGGCGCCAACGTGACCGCCGGAACAACGTCGCGCAGGTTGTTGACGATCGTGTTGTAGGTGTCCGGGTATTGGCCGAGCACTCCGAGCAGCGACACCGCCAGGAGCAGCATCGGAAACAGCGACATCAGCGCGTAGTAGGTGAGCGCGGCCGCGTGGTGCGTCGCCTGGTCGCGGTAGAAGGAGACCACCGAGCGCCTCGCCACCGTCGGTATGCGGCTCACCGGCTCAGAGCGTAGCCGCCGGCGAAGCGGACCGGCTCGCACGCGCGACGCCAACCGCCACGGCGGAGCAGCGCTGCGCGCCGACCGAGTGGTGCGGCCGCGCTACGGTTCAGGCGTAGGCGGGCTGGCCGGCGCCGAGGGCGATTGCCTCGATCTCCTCGGCCGCACGATCAAACTCCTCGTCGGCGAGCACGGGCGTGCCCTCGAACGGGAGATCGCGCTGCAGCTCGAGCCATGAGCGGCAGCCTGCGTACTCGTCCTTGACCTTCACCGTCACCGGGCGCGGGATCCTGTAGGTCCGTAGCAGCAGCACATGGAGCGGATGACGCCGCTTCCACTCGAGGCGCTTTTCGGCGTAGTCAGGTGTCCAGACGTAGAACGGCGACAGCGCATCGACGACGCGTGGATCGGTGACGGTGTACTGGGCGGCAACCTCCGCCCAGGCGCGGATCCGCACGCGGTCCGGCGGTAGCAGCGCGAGGCCGGAGCGCGAACCGTGGAGCGCCGGCTCGCCGTCCGCCCAAACGCCTTCCTCGAGCGCGCGACGCAACTCTGGTCGGTGCGACTCGCGAACCAGGTCGCCGCGCTGATGATCGAAGGTGGGATAGAGGAAGAAGCGAGCGTGCTCGACCTCGAAGTGCTTGTTCGGCTCGCGGATTCCACCCTTGCGCAGGGTGACGAGCTGCTCGCCCTCGGCGAGCGCGCGGACGGTGACCGCCCATTCTTTGAACGCGATTGGCATAGGTCAGGATGCTCGGAAGCGACATCGCCGCGCGAATATGAGGCCTACCGCATCAGCGACTGGTCAAGGATACGCAATCCCGGCAAAAACTCCAAATTTCGCTGCAATTTGGGGCCTTTTTGATGCCTGGAATCGACGCTCCAAGCGTCCTCGGAGCGACTTCGGGATCGTCGCGACGGCGCCCCGATCAGAAGCCGGCGCAGGCGGCCGCGCGCGGGTCGTGGAGCCCCTATCCGCGCGAGCCGTGCCCGCCGCCGCCAGGCGTCTCGATGCGCAGTCGCTGACCGCTCGCGAGATCCCCGACCGCCTTGCCGGACAGCGGCTGATCGTCGAGCGTGTCGACGCCGCGAGCCCCGTCGTCGCCGCCTGCCGAGCCGCGAGGGGCGTGCCGGCGCCGCTCGGCGATCAGCGAGAAGCTCATCGGTTCGAGCGCCTCGATCTCGCGCACGACACCGTCGCCGCCCCGGAAGCGTCCCTCGCCGCCGGTGCCGCGCCGCAGCTCGTAGCGCGTGACGCGCAGCGGGTAGGCGCGCTCGAGCGCTTCGATCGGCGTGTTGAGCGTGTTCGACATCGCGACGTGGACGGCGCTTGGACCATCGGCGTCCGGGCATGCGCCCTGTCCGCCACCGGTCGTTTCGTAATACGAGAAGCCGTCGTTCCCGAGCGTGAGGTTGTTCATCGTCCCCTGTCCGAGGGCGCGGCCAAACGCCGCGAGCACGAGGTCGGCCACGCGCGAGGACGTTTCGACGTTGCCGGCCGCCACGGCCGCAGGACGGTGCGCGTTGAGCAGGCTGCCCTCGGGCACTCGAATCTCGAGCGGACGGTAGGCGCCCGCGCTCGGCGGCGTCGCCGCGTCGGTGAGGACACGGACGGCGAAGTAGCAGGCCGAGTGGGTCACGGCGAGCGGGCAGTTCAGGTTTCCTTCGTGCTGGGCGGCGCTACCGCTGAAGTCGAGCACGAGCCGATCGCCGTCCACGGTCGCGCGCAGGACGAGCTCCAGGTCGCCTTCGCGCGCCTCGACGACGTCGCGCGCGGTGCGAGCGCCGTCGCCCAGCGCCGCGATCGCCGCGCGCGCGCGCCGCTCCGCATAGTCCAGCACCGACTCCAGGGCGCCGGCCAGCGGCCGGGCACCGAGACGCGCTGCCAGCTCCGCGAGCCGTAGGGCGCCGATCCGGTTGGCCGCGAGCTGGGCGCGGAGGTCGGCCCGGCGTTCCGCGGGCTGACGCATCTGCGCGGTGAGCCGGTCGATCGCCGCCTCGTCCAGCTGTTGCGGCGCGATCACGACGCCTTCCTCCGCGAGCGTTCGGCTGTCCGCGGGCATCGATCCCGCCGTGCGGCCGCCGACATCGGCGTGGTGCGCTCGCGTAGCCGCAAAGCCGATCAGCCGCCCGTCGTGGTGTGTCGGGCTGATCACGGTGATGTCCGGGAGGTGGGTGCCGCCGGCGAAGGGATCGTTGAGGATCCACGCAGATCCCGGCGTCTGGTGAAAGCCGCGCACGGCCGCGACCGCCGCAGGCATCGCGCCGAGGTGAACGGGGATGTGCTCGGCCTGCATCACCATCTGGCCCGCGGCATCAAATAGCGCGCTCGAAGCGTCGCGGCGCTCCTTGATGTTCGGTGAGTGCGCGGCATGCACGAGCAGCGCGCCCATCTCCTCGCACGCGGCGTGGAGTGATCCCAGCATCAGCTGCAACTCGATCGGGTCGAGCGCCCCGTCCGACGAGCTCACGCCACGCACTCCAGCTCGATCGTGCCGTCGGCACGCACGCAGCCGGCCCAGCCGGGCGTGATCAGCAAGGTCGCCTCAGCCAGAGCGCAGATGGTCGGCCCACGAAACCGCTCGCCGGGGCCCGGTTCGCCCGACACGATCTGCGCGTCGAGTGCCTCGCCGCCGTGCCAGATGCGCCCGGTTGCTCGCCGCGCTGCGCCCCCGGGCGAGCGCAACGCGATCTGCGGCTCCGCCCCCCAGACCGAGGCTGTGATCGTGACCAGCTCGACGTCGGACTGGCCGTCGCGGTAGCCGTACTCGCGCGCGTGCGCCTCCTCGAAGCGCTCGCGCAGTTCCGTCGGACTGGCGTCGGCGGCGGCGTCAACGGTTAGCTCGAACGATTGGCCGGCGTAGCGTAGGGCGTAGCGCACCTGCTCACGTGCGGGCTCGCCGCCCAGCTCACGCCGCGCCCGCGCAAGCAGCCGTCTCACATCGGCGGCGGCGAACGACGCGATCGCGTCGCGCCGCGGTGCAGCGGCCGCGAGACCGAGCGCGGACAGCACACCCGCTCTCGCCGGGCACAGGATCCGCCTGACGCCGATCGCGTCGGCGATCGCCGTGGCGTGCAGCGGACCTGCTCCGCCGAAGCACACGAGCGCGTAGCGTCGCGGGTCGATGCCGCGCGCGACGGTGACTGCGCGCAGCGCGCCAACCATCTCGGCGTCCGCGACGCGCAGGATTCCCGCTGCCGTGTCGATCACGTCCAGTCCCAGCTCCCGCGCGAGTCGCGTGAGCGCTTGCTCGGCCCGCGCACGGTCGAGCCGCACGCCTCCGGCCAGGGGGTGGTGCTCGCCCAGGTGGCCGAGGACGACGTGGGCGTCGGTGACGGTGGGGCGCTCGCCGCCGCGCGCGTACGCGGCGGGACCCGGACGTGCTCCGGCCGACGCGGGCCCTACGCGCAGCGCTCCGCCGGGATCGCGCCAGGCGATCGAGCCACCGCCGGCACCGACGGTGCTGATGTCGAGACTCGGAAGCGAGATCGGGCGGCCGCCGATCGTGCGCTCGGCGGTCTCCCTGACCACCAGGTCATCGATCACGCAGATATCGCAGGAGGTTCCTCCCATGTCGAAGCACAGCAGGTCGCGATCGCTGCCCTGGCGGGCGAGCAGGAGGGCGCCCCGTGCGCCGCCGGCCGGTCCCGAGAGCACCGTGAGGGCCGCGTGTGAGGAGGCGGTCCGCGCGCTCATCAGCCCGCCCGAGGACTGCATCACCGACGGCGTCGGCAGTCCGAGCGCAAGCGCCCTGACGGCGAGCGCGGCGATGTAGCTTCCGAGCAGTGGCGTCAGCGCCGCGTCGACCTCGGTCGTCGCTCCGCGCTCGTACTCCCGCGGCGTCGCGCTGACCGCATGTGACAGAGAAACGTGGACGCCCGCCAGCCGCCGGCGCAGCGCGCGGGCGACGGCGAGCTCGTGCGCGGGATGAGCAGCTGAATGCAGCAACACGACGGCGACCGACTCGACCTCGACTCGAGCCACCCGCTCGGCGAGCTCGTCAAGCCCGCGGGGCGCGCGCAACGGCCCGTCGGGGCCCATTCGCTCATCGACGGCGAAGCGCAATTCGGCCGGCACCAGCGCCGCCGGCCGGGCGGCGCACAGCCGGTAGAGGTCGGCGCGAGCCTGTCGTCCGAGCTCGATCAGATCGGTGAATCCCGCCGTGGCGAGAAGTGCCGTTCGCGCTCCGCGACCTTCAAGCAGGGCGTTGGTCGTGACCGTCGTTCCGTGCGCGAAGCTCTCCACCTCAGCGGCGCTTGCACCGGCTGCCGCGAGCACCGCCGCGACCGCCGCGACCACTCCGTCGGACTCCTCACCAAGGGTCGTCGCAGCCTTCGCGCTGTGCAGACGGCCATCCGGTCCGGCGAGGACGGCGTCGGTGAAGGTCCCGCCGACATCGACGCCCAGGCGCACCGGGCGGACGTTATTTCACCGCTGCGGCCGAGGCGTCTACGCGGCCAGCGCGGGTGTTTGTTCGTGCTCGGTTTCCGCCAGGTGCTGATGCGACGGGCAGTAACCGTTGCGCGCCAACGGCGTCCGCTGGCAGGCCGTCCCCTTGCGCGTCAGTGCTCGGCACTGGAGCGGGTTGCCGTCGGCGTCGTAGCCTGCCGGGGGGAGCGCCGCGAGGAACTCATCGGCGAGCGTCATGTACTGCTCGATCACCCGATAGACGTGGTGCTGGCGGGCGACGGGAAAGAAGCTGCGCACGTCGCTGAACAGGGTGCGCGCCGGCTTGGCGAAGTACTGCCGGTCGCTTGCGAGCCTGCGGATCGCCGATTCGCAGGCGTCCAGCACCCGCAGCTGATCCTCCAGGTGGCCGCGTCCCCCGTTGCGGCACTCAACCAGCGGTGCAAGCTCGCGGTAGATACCTCGGCTGAACTGGTACATGGTCAACCTCCGATTTGCGCTCTCGCGCGGCCCCGGCGCGCTCTCTCAGGGCGGTGAGTCTGCAGGCGCCGTGTGAAGGCAACACGATCGGTGGTGTTACGCGTGGCTTAAGCGCTGCTCGCTCGCCGCCCGGTGCCGGGCTTCTCAATCCCAGCGCTCACGCCGCGCGGTGCCGTCCACGCCGACGACCGTGTGCAGCTCGTCGAGGGCCGGATCGCGCTCCGGGAAATCGGCGCGCGAGTGAACGCCACGCGTCTCTTCACGGCTCAAGGCGCACGTCGCGATCAGCCTTGTCAGCGGATGCTCGTCGGCCGCCAGGCGCTCGAGCCCCGCGCGAGTCCGGCGCAGGCCGGCCAGCTCCCAGAGGGCAGCCTTGCTGGCCGCCGAGACCGCAGGCCTCGCGGGCAGCGCCGGCACGAACTCCGCCTGCTCGGCAAGCGGCGGCTCCGTGAGCGCTGCGCCGGCGGCGCGCGCGCCGAACACGAAGCATTCGCTGAGCGAGTTGGAGGCGAGGCGATTTGCTCCGTGGAGTCCCGTGCATGCGGACTCGCCGACCGCATACAGGCCGGGCACGGTCGAGTGGCCGTCGAGATCGGTCGTGATGCCGCCGATCATGTAGTGGGCCGCCGGCGCCACCGGCACCAGCTCCGCCGTGACGTCGAGCCCGGCCTCCGCGAGGGCCTCGACGACGTTCGGGAACAGCGCCGGATCGATGTCGCGCATGTCGAGCCAGACGCAGCGTTCGCCGCTCTGCGTGAGTCGGGCGTCGATCGCGCGGCTCACCTCGTCGCGTGGCAAAAGCTCGTTCACGAACCGCTCGCCGTCGCCATCGAGCAGCACCGCGCCCTCGCCCCGGATCGCCTCGGTCATCAGGAACCCCTCACGTCCGGCGACGCCGGTTACGGCCGTCGGGTGAAACTGGAGAAACTCGAGATCGGCCAACTCGGCGCCGGCCGCGAGCGCCAGCAGCAACCCGCTCCCGACTGACCCGGGTGGGTTCGTCGTACGCGACCACAGCGCCGCCGCCCCGCCGGCACAGATCACGACCGCCGCAGCGCGCACGACCCGGCCGTCGTCGCAGCTCACGCCGACGCAGCGGCCGTCACTCAACAGCAGCGCCCCGGCGCGCGAGTGCTCGAGCACCCTGACCAGCGGCTGCTCGGCGGCGAGTGCCGACAGCTGACGCACGACGCGCCGGCCGGTTGCGCTGCCACCGGCGTGGACGATCCGGCGCACCGAATGCCCGCCCTCGAGCCCGAGCGCGAGACGGCCTCGCCGATCGGCGTCAAAGCGAACGCCAAGGCGCTCGAGGTCGCGCACGCGCCCAGGAGCCTCGCTACAGAGCAGCGCGGCTGCGGAGTGGCGGACGAGCCCGCGCCCCGCGAGCTCGGTGTCGCGCAGGTGGATCTCGGCGCTGTCCTCGATCGCCAGCGCCGCGGCGAGGCCGCCCTGCGCCCAGTAGCTCGCCGTCTGAGCGAATGACGACGCGGCGATCAACACGACCCGCGCGCCGGCAGCGGCCGCGACGAGCGAGACGTAGAGGCCGGCGGCGCCGGCGCCGACGACCGCCAGGTCGGCGTCGATTCGGGAGGCGCTCGCCATGCGGCTGTACCGTACCTCGATGCCCCGTCCGGTCTACATCTCTCATCCGGCGGTGCTCGGACACGACACCGGCACGCACCCCGAGTGCGCGGCTCGGATCCTCGCGATCGAGGCTCAACTCGAGCTCAGCGATTGGCACAACTATGAGCGCGTCGAGGCGCCGCGTGTCGAGCGCAGCCTGCTCGAGGAGCTCCATTTTCGCGAGTACGTTGCGGCCGTCGAGGCCTTCTGCAAGCGCGGTGGCGGCGCGATCGACGCCGATACGATCGTCAGCGCAGGCTCATGGGAGGCGGCGTTGCGCTCAGCCGGTGCCGCGGTCGAGCTCGTCGACCGCCTGTTGCAGGGCACTTCCAGCACCGGTTTTGCCGCCGGGCGCCCTCCCGGCCACCACGCCAAGGCGGCACGCGCGATGGGCTTCTGCCTGTTCAACAACGTCGCCCTTGGCGCGATCCGCGCGATTCGTGAGCACGGGCTCGAGCGCCTGCTGATCCTCGACTGGGATGTTCACCATGGCAACGGGACCAGCGACCTGTTCGCTCAGCGGGCCGACGTCTTTTACGTCTCGATCCACCAGGCCGGCCTGTTCCCGGGCACCGGCGAGGTCGCCGACCACGGCATTGGCGAGGGGACCGGCTTCACGCTCAACCTGCCGGTTCCACCGCGCTCGGGCGACGACGTGTTCTGCGCGCTCGTCGAGCAGCGCGTCGTGCCGCTGGCGCGCGAATACGAGCCGCAGCTCGTGCTGATCTCGGCCGGCTTCGACGCCCACGCCGAGGACCCACTCGCCGATTGCGAGGTGACCGAGGCGGGGTTCGCACGGATGGCGGCGTCGATGCGTGAGCTCGCCGATCAGCTGGGCGTGCCGCTCGGCGCCGTGCTCGAGGGTGGTTACGCGCTCGACGCGCTCGCTCGCTCGGTCGACGCGACGCTCGTCGAGCTCGCGCGCGAGGAGCGCTGAGCGCGAGCTCTTCAGGCCTTGCGTGTCGGCGCGGCGCACTGCGGGCAGAAGCGGTCCTCGCTCCCGTGCAGCGTCGCGCAGCTCGCGCACACGGTGATGCCCGGCTCGCGCAGCACGAGCAGCTCCCTACGCTCGTCGAGCGCCTGCTCGAGCCGCTCGCGCTCGGACACCATCTGCTCGAGCGCCGCCAGCTTGGCGCCGAGCGCCGCTGGGCGCTGCTCGCCGCGGCGGTGGGACTCGAGGACCAGCTCGCCAATTTCGCGTAGGGCAGGCTCTTGGCGCTGGCGGAGGTAGCGCAGCCGTCGTCGGAGCGCGGCGCGCTGCAGGAAGCTCGTGGCGCGCACCGCGTCGCCGTCGCTCACCTCGCGCGGAGCGCCCTCGCGCGGAGCGCGATCCACCGGAGCGACATCGCGCGGAGCGTCGGTCGGCGGAGCGCCATCCGGCTGCACCAACCCGGTCGGCTCCGAGGTCGCGGCTCGCTGGCTGGCGACACGGACGGGCCGCTCTGGAGCGGGTCGCGAAGCTTCCATGGCGCCTATGCTAGCCGCCTCGCGTGCGGCTGCTGCGTGTCGAAGCGGACGCGAGAACTTCTCAGGTGAACAGCGCCTGCCAGGCGTCGATCACGCGGCCCGCCATGACGTCGCTAGAGAACTCCGCTGCGCGCTCGCGCCCGTTGACGCGAGGGTCCGCCGAGGCGAGCGCGACCGCCAGGCTCTGCGACCAGCGGGCCCGGTCATATGGTGCGCAGAGCGTCCCAGCGATCCCGGCGAGCGCCTGCTCGTGGATGCCCACCGGCGTAGCCAGCACCGGCACGTTGCACGCCAGCGCTTCGAGCACCGCGAGACCGTAGCCCTCCGCGTCCGAGGGCACCAGAACCGCGTTCGCGGCGTTGATCGCGAGCGTGACGTGATCGGGCGCCATCGTCCCGAGCGTCAGCAGGCGCACCTCGCCGGCGAGCTCGCGTGCGCGGTCGAAGCGCTTGGCGGCGCGACTCGGATCGGCGGGGAACAGGAGGTAGGGTCCGGCGGCATCCAGCCCGAGGGCGAGTCGCGCGGCCTCGCGCGGAATCGGGCGGAAGCGCTCCATCGCCACGCCGCACGGCAGGATCAGGGCGCGCTCGGCGATCTCGGGCGGCAGCTCGGCGGCGAGCGAGCTCGAGACGGTCGCCACCAGGTCGAGTCGCCCCAGCGCCGCGAGTGTGAGCCGGCGGGTTCGCCGGTGGCGCAAGTCGGTCCCGTGCAGCGTGACGACATGCCGTGGTGCCCGCAGCGCGAGCGCCGGCCAGGCGGTCAGGCCGAAGTGCGCATGAACGACGTCGAACGTGTCGGCGGCGTAGCGGTGGCGGAGCGCCAACGCCGCGAGTGGATAGGACACCAAACCGGGTTGAAACTCGAACAGCTCGATGTCGACCGCGTCGATCCGGCGCAGCGCAGCAACCTGATCACGGACGAAGCTCCCCCGTCCGGGGTGCAGCTGCGATGGCGCCATGTTCGAGACGACGAGCGCGCGCAAAAGCTAGCCCCGGGTGTGTCGGCGGTGCCAGGCGACCACGGCGCCACGATAGCCGCGAACGGCGTCCGCGTCGGGAAATCTCTCATGCCCGCTGGCGCATCTGGAATCATGGCTGGCGGTGACAGCCTCGGCGCCCCCACCGCGTGAGCGCCCGATAGCCGTCTTCGACTCGGGCGTTGGCGGCCTCACGGTCCTTCAGGAGCTGCTGGTCGAGCTGCCGCATGAGGATTTCCTGTACCTCGGCGACACGGCCCGCTTTCCCTATGGCGAGCGCAGCGCCTCGGAGCTCGAGCGCTTCGCGCTGGAGATCACCGAGCTCTTGCTCTCAAGGCGCGCAAAACTGCTCGTCGTGGCGTGCAACGCGGCGAGCTCGGCGGCGCTCGACGCCGTGCGCGAACGGATGGTCTCGACCACGCTCGGCGTCGAGGTGCTCGGCGTCATCGAACCAGAGTCGCGGATCGCTGCCGAGCGCAGCCGAAGCAGGAGGATCGGGCTGCTGGCGACGACGGCGACGGTCGCGAGCGGGGCCTACGATCGCGCCGTCCGCAGCTACGCCCCGGAAGCGACGTTGACGAGCGTCGCCTGCCCAGACCTGGCGCCGATCATCCAGCGCGGCTTCCCGTTCGACCGCCGTGTCGAGGAGACTGTTCGCGACTATTGCGAGCCACTCCGCGAAGCCGATGTGGACACTGTGATCCTCGGCTGCACGCACTACCCGCTGATCGCGCCGATGCTCCAGCGGCGCCTCGGTCCCGGCGTCGCGCTGATCAGTTCCGGCCGCGCGCTGGCCGGCTCAGTCGCGGCGACGCTGCAGGCTGCCGAGCTGGGCAGCGAGTCGAACGACGAGGGCACCTACCGTTTTCTCTGCACGGGCGACGTCGAGGCGTTCCGCCAGCTCGGCTCGCGCTTCCTCCAGATGCCGATCGAGCGGATCGAGCACGTCGAGCTCTCCTCGGCGGTCCCGGCGTGAGCGAAGCGGCAGCCGGGCGCAGCTACGGGCGCCAAGCCGACGAGTGCCGTCCAACGTCGATCGAGGTCGATTTCGTCAGGCCGGCGAGCGGGTCGGCGTTGATCGCCATCGGCGAGACGAAGGTGATCTGCACCGCCTCCGTCGAGGCGGGCGTGCCGCGTTGGCTCTCCGGCAAGGGCCGCGGTTGGCTGACGGCCGAGTACGGCATGCTGCCGGCCTCGACAGGTCAGCGTAAACAGCGCGACGCGACGCGCGGGCGCCTCGACGGCCGGACGGTCGAGATTCAGCGGTTGATCGGGCGATCGCTACGCGCGGTGGTCGATTTTGAAGCGCTTGGCGAGCGAACCGTCTACCTCGACTGCGACGTCCTCCAGGCCGACGGAGGAACCCGCTGTGCCTCGATCACCGGCGCGTATGTGGCCCTCGCGAGAGCCGCCGCGAAGCTGCTCGCTGCGGGCGATCTCGAGCGCAGCCCCCTGACCGGCGCTGTCGCGGCGGTGTCGTGCGGCGTCGTCGATGGTTTACCGCTGCTGGACCTCGACTACTCCGAGGACTCGACGGCTGAGGTCGACGCGAACGTCGTGATGACGGCCGACGGCGGCCTCGTCGAGGTCCAGGCGACGGCCGAGCGGACGCCGCTGTCGCGCGCCAACCTGGAACAT
>Ga0302326_10029245_pt1 | contig 11061 bp, 8 predicted proteins | sample Palsa_T0_3_FD_202264 | JGI IMG/M metagenome (GOLD analysis project Ga0302326, IMG submission 202264) | Peat permafrost microbial communities from Stordalen Mire near Abisko, Sweden - Palsa_T0_3 | ecosystem: Environmental > Terrestrial > Soil > Palsa > Peat permafrost | place: Sweden: Abisko...
CACGTGCATGGGCGCCTCGTAAAAGTTTGCCGCCGGATCCAATCTCATATCGAGCATTTCCAGCGTCAGCTCGCCGCCGGTCACCACGAATGGCCTCCGGCACGGGAGCCAGCGCGCGTCGTATTCCTCCCGCCGGAGGAAAGAGAGGCTTTCATCGCGGGTCGAGGGGGTGGCGTTGAGCACGATGTGAATGCTGGGGTCGAAGAAGCGCATGATCTGGCCCTCGATCATCACCGCGTAGGGAACATAGATCACGTCGGTGAATACGCTGGCAAAGCTCAGCGCCACTGAGGTCTTGCCATTGCCGGGCGGGCCGTAGAGGAGTATGGCCCGGCCCGAGTTCAAAGCCGGCCCCACAAGTTCGATCAGTCTGTCTTCCACGGTCAATTCGCCAAGCCCGCCTCGTATCTGGTCGAAGGTGACCAGTTCGTTGGTAACCTTTTGCAGATTCACCTGGTTCACGAATTCTTCGATGGTGACCGGCGCGGGACCGGTATAGCGATTCTGCTTGAGGGAGTCGAGCGCAAAGGTTCGGCCCGCTTCAGTGAACGTGTAGCTCAGGTCGAGCGGATTCTCGGCGTCGCGCGTTCCCAGGGCCTGCAGCATCCTGCGGTCGATGGCCATCTGCACCAGATCGACCACAATGGCATAGGGGAGCTTGAGCGCATCGGTGAACTGGCGGACGCTTTCCAGCCGGTCCGCGTAGATGAGCTTCATCATCAGGGACAGAAGTTCGGTGCCGTCGATTCTGGTTGCCGCAATAGTCGCGGGTTCCGACGGCATGCGATGGATAAAGGCGTCCAGTGCCTTTTGCGAGATATTTCCCGCCGCCACCAGCCGGTCGCCCAGCCTGCCGCCCAGTTCCGCCTGAAGCTCAACCGCTTTTGCCACCTGCTCGGTCGTGACCAGCTTGGCCTCTATCAGCAGATCGCCCAATCGTATTCGTTCTTTGATGACGCCCTCCAACCGGGAATGAGTTGAGTTTTTTTGCGCACACCCGCCGCTTCGCGGTCGAACGCCTCAAGCGATGAGGCCCACTCATCCTATCAGGCTCCTTAGCCGCGCAGAAAGCGCGGATTGACCACTGAATGCAAGGGACACACCGGGCAGGAACGACGCGGCTCGACCTACCCGAAGTCGAATTCTACTTGCGCGGACGCACGGCTTCCAATCCCCCGAATGCGGTATGAAACAAGCCCCGGCCGCAGGAAAACCACGGAATTGTCTATACTTCCGGGAAGGGTTCTCGCTGAATGACGCAGCCGGGTGAAATCACGGTTCTTCTCCACGATTGGAGGGCGGGAAACCCCGCCGCCATTGAGCACCTGTTCGAGCTTGTCTATCCGCAACTGAGGCAAATTGCCGGCGCCCTCTTTCGCGGCGAGCGGCCGGAAAACCTGCTGCAACCCACCAGCGTGGTCAACGAGCTGTTCCTCAAGCTTATCCGCCAGCGCAGTCTCCGATTTGAAGATCGCGAGCACTTCTACAGCCTGTCCGCGCGCCTCATGCGCCGCGTCCTGGTGGATCACGCCCGCTCCGAAGGCAGGCAGAAGCGCGATGGCGGCATTCCGGTTCCGCTTCATCCGGACCTGGCCTGGATCGATGCCCGGCCCGCGGAGATGATCGACCTGGACCGCATTCTTGAGGAGCTGGAACAGATGGACCCGCGCAAATGCAGGATGGTCGAATTGCGATTCTTTCTGGGGTTCACGGCGGAAGAAACTGCCGAGTTGCTCAATACCTCCAAGGCCACCGTGGACAGGGAACTCAGATTCGTCCGCGGCTGGCTCTATGACCGCCTGCACTCTTCCTGACACACTTTTTCTCTGCTTCGCGCCAACATGGAGAGACGCCGATGACCCAGGACGCCGAGAACTGGCAGTTATTGCAGGATCTCTTCCATCTTGCCGAAGTAACTCCCGAAGCGGACCGTGAACGCGTGCTGGCGGAGAAATGTTCCGATCCCGAACTGCGCCTCCGGGCGTTGAGTATTCTCAAAGCCTCGAGCATCGACGTGACTGCGGAAGCGGCGTCGCAGGATTCGTCCGAGGACCCCGCCCAGGCGCAATTTCTGGAAGGCAAAATCGGGCCCTACACGCTGATTCGCCACCTGGGCGCCGGCGGCATCGGCGCAGTGTACCTGGTGGAACGCATGGTGGGCGGCGCCTTGCAGCGGGCGGCGCTGAAGGTGCTGGCGCCGCACTCCGCGGGGCCGTCGTTTATCGAGCGATTTCATCGCGAGCAGCACATTCTTGCCTCCCTCGATCATCCCAACATCACCCGCATGCTCGATGCCGGACTCACCGGGCGCGGCCAGCCGTACCTGGTCATGGAATACGTTGACGGCGTGCATCTTGACGACTACTGCGATGCGCGTAAGCTGGGGATTCCCGAGCGCCTGCAACTGTTTCTGCGGGTCTGCGACGCAGTCGCCTACGCCCACCGCAACCTGATTGTGCATCTCGATCTGAAGCCCTCGAATATTCTCGTCACTGCCGACGGCACGCCCAAGCTGCTGGACTTTGGGACATCCAAGCTGATCCAGGCCGACAGCCTGCTGACCACCACCGTGATGGCCACTCCCGCCTACGCCAGCCCCGAACAATTGCGCAACGAGCCGGTCACCACCGCTTGCGATATTTACGCCCTGGGCGCCATCCTCTTCGAGTTGCTGGCCGGAACCAGGCCTGGCCGCGGCGCATCCGTAGCCGCGATGATTGAGCGCGCCATCCGCGAACAGGAGCCCGAGCGGCTGCCCGGCGCGGTAACCGCCGCCGCGGCGGAGAGGCTCGGAATGTCAGCAAGCCGACTGCGCCAGTTACTTGCCGGCGACCTGGCCACAATCGTTCAGAAGTGCCTCAATCCGCGCCCCAGGAATCGCTATCCGTCCATCGATTCGCTCACCGAAGACATTCACCGTTATCTCGACGGAAGGCCGGTGCTGGCTCGACCGCAAACCGTCTTTTACCGCGCCGGAAAATTCGTGCGCCGTCATCGTGGCGGCGTGGCCGCAACGGTGCTGGGCACCGCCGCCCTGCTGGCCAGCCTGGCCTATGGAGAGTGGCGCCAGCAGCAGGCGCTGCGCGAAGGCCAGCGCGCTGTGCGCATGCAGACCTTCATGTACAGGCTCTTCAAGCTGGCCAACTCCAATTACACCGGCAAGCCCGCCGCCACCGTGCCGGAGTTTCTTGAACTGGGCGTGAAGATGCTGCCCGAGTACATCAAGGACCCCGCCGACCTGCGCGAGGCACAGTTGAGCCTGGCCGAATCGATGTTCGAAAATGGCGATCTTGACAGCGCTCAGAGGGTGCTTACGCAAACCATCGCCAGCGCAAAGGCCGCAGGGGACATCCCCGCGGAAGCGGAGTCGGAGGCCTTCTCAGGCAACATCGCTTATCTGCAAGGCCAGATGCAAGCCGGTGAAGCGCTGAGCGCTCATGCGCTGGAACTGGCGCGCAAGCCTGGAGTTCCTGCTTCCGTTCGCGTGTGGAGCGCCGTCTTCTATGCCTGGAACCGCGACAACAATGGCTATCGCAGCGATGAAAATGTGCGCCTGCTCGAAGGCGCGGTCAAAGAGTGCCGCGACAACAATCTGCCCCAGCGGCAGACCGCCGATGCCCTCTATACGCTGGGCGAGGATCTGGAGATACGAGGCCGTCTCGACGAGGCTGAGGTGGCCTTCAAGCAGGCCCTTCAGGTATACGGTCAGGACCCCCTCGCCCTCTGCGATCAATCGGAGGTCTACGGAGATCTGGCCTTTCTCACCGAGATGCGCGGCAATTTGCAGGCCAGCCTGCCGCTCTATCAGCGCTCCTACGACGGCTACAAAGCCTGCTCCGGCGCGGAGAGCCGCGGCGCGCTTACCGAGCAGGAATTCATGGCCGGCGTGCTCATCAAACTCGGGCGGGCCAGGGAAGCCTTGCCTATCATGGAGGCGGAGATGCCTACCTGGAGAAAGTTGATGGGCTCCAGCCCCGATTTGGCGGAGCCGCTCTACTTTCTCTCCAGGGCGTATGTTGAAACCGGGCATTTTCAGGAGGCGGAAAAGTTTGCCAAGGAACTGGTTGCCGTTCAGGAAGGAAAAGTCGCGCCCACCGATCGCAGATTCGGCATATCCCACCTCATCTGGGCTCGCGCGCTGGTTGGTCAGCACCGTTATCAGGAGGCGCTGCCGCACGCTGAAATCGCGGACCAACTGCTGGCCAATGCCATCTCGCCTGGGGCGCTCCAGGTGAAGGCCGAAGCCCGCCAGGTGCTCACTGAAGTCCAGTCCCGGCTTCACAACTGACGCATTTTCCCTTCCCTTGACGCCTACTGGTCAGAAGCTCGAATCGAAGGCTTCCGGCCGGCTTCCCCAGAGCATCGGCCTCAGGCCGTCCGTCACCAGGGAGGAATCTGCGTCATGAGCGAGAGAGAGTTTCCGGCCGCGGGGCCGGGTGCGGGCATCAATTCGCAAATCGGAGCCGAGCGCGCCAAGCCGGTAGTGGTGCGCAACAGCAGGTTCCTCATCGGGGTCACACTTCTGGGCAGTGTCGCCGCACTTGTTATGTCCCTGTGCATGGTGCTGGTGGCATTGTCGCTGGTCTTCCCGGTTGCCGGCCTCGACTCCGACAAGGGCTGGGGCGCCTTCCGCTGGGCGCTGGCCGCGGTGGCCATGGGTTCCATGTGCCCCTGGCTCTGGCAGATGGGCCGGGCCATGGCCGATTACCAGGTCCGGCTCGATAGCCGCGGCGTCGATTTTCAACTGGGCACAAAAAGGAAGCCTCAGGAGCTATTCGTGCCCTGGGACCAGATTGCGGCTATCAGGCACAAGCGTGTCGGAAACAACAAGCTCTACTTCGTAACCGCGGCCAACGGCAGCGAAGCCCGGTTCTCCTCCTACACGTTCTTCCGTCCCAAAAAGGTTGCCCGCCTCATTGCCGCCCGCGCTGGTCAGACCATCCGGAAGGTCTGAGCCACCGGCTAAAAAGAAACACGATGGAAAAACCGGTAATAATATACTTGACAAATCAAACTAATTTCATTATCTTAGAGAAATGACAGAGCCGAAGACACTCCGCGAAGCCATTATCTACTTCTCAGATATCCAGAACTGCATTGATTACATGGTGGTTCGGCGCTGGCCCGATGGCGTAGTCTGCCCCACATGCGGACGCAAGGATGCGCGCTTTCTGGCGAAGCAGAGCAAGTGGCAATGCAAGAGCGTTCACGCCAAGCGGCAATTCAGCCTCAAGACCGGTACCGTGATGGAAGATTCGCCTATCGGCCTTGAGAAGTGGCTTCCGGCCATGTGGCTGCTCTCCAGCGCCAAGAATGGTATCTCCAGCTACGAACTGCACCGTGCGCTCGGCGTGACTCAGAAAACCGCATGGTTCATGCTCCACCGGATTCGCCTTGCCATGAAGAACGATTCAAGGCTCAAACTCGGAACGGGCGGGGAACCTGTAGAAGTCGATGAGACCTGGGTGGGTGGCAAGGCTAAGAACATGCATGCAAAGCGCAAGGAACGCATCAAGGATGGCTGGGAGCGCGATAACAAAACCATCGTGATGGGAATGCTTGTCCGCGAAACTCGCCAAGTCCGCGCAAAGGTCATTCCTGACGTTTCTAGGCTCACTCTGCAAGGCGAGATTCTGAAGAAGGTATCAAAGGCCGCGCCGGTCTACACTGACGCCGCAGTGGGATACAACCGCATGGCTATCAAGGGATTCGTGCATGAGGCCGTCAATCACATGGAAGAGTATGTTCGCGGCGAAGTTCACACTAACGGGATTGAGAACTTTTGGTCATGCTTGAAGCGCACTCTCGGCGGCACCTACGTTGCAGTTGAGCCGTTCCACCTTGAATCGTATTTGGATGAGCAGATGTTCCGATTCAACAATCGGGCAACGAAAGACAATCCGCTGAACGACGCGGATAGGTTTATGCTGGCTGTATCGCAGATTTCAGGGAGAAGACTGACCTATGCAGAACTGACTGGCAAGGTGGGAGGGTCAGCGTTCTAAGTACGCTTGGCTGGGACGCCAGAAGCGCGGGAAACGGATTTAGCGATCCGCTTGGCTTCTTTTTCTGCGTCTAGTTGCGCTTTAATTTCTGAGTGTGGAACCGCTAACAGACGGGTAACAAAATCTGAGAACGCAACTGATTCACCCGTTACATTCTTGGCAGACGAAACGGCGTGATTCGGCGAAACGCTCATAGATTGGAGCGTAACGCTGATGTGTGTCCAAAGTCAACAGTCCGGTTTATGGAGTCTATGGAAGATTATGGAAAACTTCCCTGTGCAAATTCATCTCACACTAATGCGGGTATTAGAATCCGTTATTCAACTGCGTCCACTCACATTCGATTTAGAGAAAGCGCGCGAGGCGTTCTCTGGAATACCGAACGACTGTAAATCTTTGGGCTTAGTTGCGTCGATGGTTTCAGCGGAGAGAATCGTAAAGATGCTCTCCAATAAACGGGTAGACGCAGGGAAATTTCGCGACCTGGCCATCGAGCTTCAAGACAGGATGATCGATGAAATGTCGGCCACTCGGTTTCTCGCGTTAACTGTAAAGGAGGCAGCATATTACGATAGTCCAACCGCCGGATGGCAAGGAGTTTTAGAACGCTTCCCGGAAACCACAAGAGACGTGGAAGAAATGAACAAGTGTTTTGCTCTGGGGTGTTACACCGCCGCAATGTTCCACGCCTTGCATGTGGCAGAGTGGGGGGCCATTAAGCTAGGAGATTACGTCGGCGTGACCGACCCTAAAAAGGGATGGGGGCCGACCGAAAAGGCGCTGCGTGAAATCGTTAAAGGTGGGCATTCAAATTTGCCTCTTGCATTGGCGGGCAAGTTCGAGTTCTTAGAGCAGATGAACCGCGAAATTAGCAGCATGGTTCTCGCATGGCGTCATAAGGTAGACCACGCTGCGAACCACCTCTATATCGTGCCCAATACCGATTTCACTCCCGATATTGCGGAGCACATCATTGGCGCGGTGAGGATATTTATGCAGCGTCTAATCGAGGGCATCCCAGAAGGCCAAGGGAACGCCGTATAATAAGGCCCATCCTTCCGGGTGTAGGAAAGTGGCATGAAATGGCAAAGCCCTGGCAACCGCCAACCGCACGGATAAACACCAAGAGCAGACCGTTCCCAGAAGTAGTAAAAGATATGAGGTACTGCGTATGGTCCATCAACCGTCTTCGCCCAGATCCGCCGGGACAGGATCAACGAGTTACTGTTTGGACCTTGGGCTCCGGATTCTTTGTATCCCCTGATGTGTTCCTGACGTGTAATCACGTTATGAATAGCGTTGAGCAGCCACACCAGACCGGCGATAAGTATCAGCTCGTTCAGAAGATGAGCAACGGCTCCGCAAATGCCAGTCCGCTGTTCGTTCCGGTTCTTGGGACCGACCTACATCTGCTTCCGGACCGAGATGCTGCAATCATTCAACTCCGTTGGGAACCGAAGCCGTATGTAGCACTTGGATACGACGATTTAGAGGAAGGATGCGAAATCGGGGTCGCTGGGTATCCGTTGCCTCAAATCGTGCCTGCTGCTAACGGTGGTCAAAGTCTTATCAACTTCACGTATCGGGTCGCGCAAGGAGTAGTCACAGCAGCAATCGTCCAATCCGTGAAGCCAGGCGCTGATCCCGCGACGGTCCAGTTAAACACTGTGGAGGTAAATTTCCTTTTCGTGCCGGGGAATAGCGGAGGCCCGATATTTGATGCTGAGACGGGCCGCGTTTACGCTTTCGTTCACGGGTATAGAGATAGTGAAATCGTACAGCGATTTGTCGGCACGAATCCGCAGAACGTGAGCGCAGGTGCGCCTGCGCAACACGTACAAGCGCTACACGCCATCTATTCGGTTGGGATAAAGTTGGATGCGATTCGACCCGAACTAGAGAGGTTTGGTGCCACGCTGTGATGTTTCGCGAGTCTGCGTTCCAAGTGTGATAACGACCCCCTCACGCGGTCCAGAGCTGCCTTCAGTTCCCGTCTGGATCGTAAAAGGCGGCAAAGTCACCGTATAGATGGATTCCTTGGTAGCGATTTGGCTTTTCATTTTTCCCCTCGATGCGGTTATCGGCACAACTGCCAAGTTTATTCAGTGGCGCAATCCTAATACCAAGTAGTAACAGTTGTCATTAAAGATGCGTAATCCCTAATTTGGTATTGAAACTGCCACAAAAATGGGATGCACCCTCTTTTCGTATCAATGTACCACGATACCGCAATATCATATGCGCTACCCTGTCACGGCCATTTCATTCTCTCCGGGTTGGGGTTGATTCGTCAACTATATTATTACCGAAAAACCCGATGGCCAATGGTTGGTTTTGTGGTCTCCCACCCATCGAGCAAAAAGCGCTCGATGGATGGGGCACGGAGCATTTGTGGGGCATCTGGTGTTTCATATACTGTGGGTCGGCTTCACCTGTGGAGGACTGACACCACCCTCATGAACTGATCACTGTCCACTGTTCACTGACCACTGGCTCTCGCTTCCAGCGCCGCCAATATCTGCGGCGCCAGTTGGCTAACGTTGCCCGCGCCGAGAGTCAGAATCAGGTCGCCCTGGCTGGCTTGGCTGGCAACCGCTGCCACGGCAGTTGCAAAATCCGGCGCAAACTGCACTGCCGGCCCCTGAATGCGGCTGGCCAGACGCTGAGCCGTCACGCCCTGAATGGGATCCTCGCTGGCCGCGTAGATGGGCAGCACGATTACCGCATCCGCATCCGTGAATGCGCCTGCAAACTCGTCCATAAGATCGAGAGTGCGTGTGTACCGGTGCGGCTGGAAGACGACCAGGACGCGCTTATAGCCGCACTCCCGCGCCGCGGCCAGCGTGGCGCGAATCTCCGTGGGGTGGTGTCCGTAGTCGTCCACCACGGTCACTCCCCGCGCACGCCCGCGCTCCTGAAAGCGCCGGTCCACGCCCCGAAAACGATTCAGCCCTTCGGCAATCTTCTCCTCGGCAACCCCAAGCTGGCACGCAATTGCCACCGCCGCCGTCGCATTCAGGACGTTGTGCCGTCCGGGAACATGCAGCTCAAATGGCCCCAGCGGTCCCGCCGCCGTGTTCACCAGGAAGCGCGCAAAGCGCCCATGCTCAGCCTCAAGAAATTCCAGCCGGTAATCGGCTTCAGCGGCCACTCCGTAAGTAAACACACGGCGCCGCGCACGGGGCAGAATCCCGGCCAGCAGCGCGTTGTCCACGCATGCCGTAACCGCTCCATAAAAAGGCACCTTGTCCATGAACTCCAGAAACACACGCTCCACATCCGCCATATCGCGGTAGCAGTCCATGTGCTCGCGGTCGAGATTGGTCACCACGGCCAGAATGGGCGAAAGCTTGAGGAAGGAGCGGTCGCTCTCGTCGGCCTCGGCCACGAGATACTGCGTGGTGCCGAGCCGCGCGTTTGACCCCAGCGCATCCACGCGTCCGCCGACCACCACGGTAGGGTCCAGGCCCCCGGCGGAAAGCACGCTGGCCACCATCGAAGTGGTCGTGGTCTTCCCGTGCATGCCTGCGATGGCGATGCCGTATTTCAGCCGCATCAGCTCGGCCAGCATTTCGGCGCGCTGGATGACGGGAATTTTGCGCGCATGGGCTTCCAGCACTTCGGGGTTTGCCGCGCTCACCGCGGAACTGGTCACCACCACAGTGGCTCCGCCGATGTGCTCTGCCTGGTGGCCTTCAAAGATGGTCGCGCCCAGTTGAGCCAGCCGGTCGGTGACCGGGCCGCGCCGCAGATCGGAGCCTGAAACCTTCATCCCCAGGCTGAGCAGAATCTCCGCAATTCCGCTCATGCCGATGCCGCCGATACCAATGAAGTGCGCGTGTTGTGAGGTCGTGAACATGGGGGTGCGAAACTCAAGGGTAGCATTCGCGCGAGCCCCACTCTGCTGCTCATCCTGAAAGCTTCCCATAAACCCCACCTTGACGAAAAGTTGCGCGAGTTTATTTTCGCCCCGTGGCCGCAACCTTCTGAACCGGCAGTGTTTACACAGAACATAACGGGCTTGAACGGGGAGGCGGCAAGAGACAAGCTTCCCCGGATAGCAAGCCCGGCCGACACCTGGCTCTGATCACTGACCACTAATCACTGATCACTGAAAGGGCCGGTTGGGACGGAGGGGTTATGAAGAACATGCGCAACTGGATGCTTGGAGCGGCAATGGTGACCGCAGGATTGGCCTTGGGAGCGCCCACGGCTCAGGCGGCTGAATTTGGATTTCACGTGCGCGGACCGGTGGCCTACGTTCCGGCTTGCCCAGGACCGGGGTACAACTGGATAGGCGGCTACTACGCGAACGGCTATTGGGTTCCCGGCTACTGGAACTTCATTGGCGTCCGTGGCGGCGGACCCTTTGTACACTATGACCGTGGTCCGGTGTTCCATGAGCATTTCGATCGCGATCGCGGCCATGACCGCTTCCGCAGGTAGGTCTCTGCCTGACCACCTGCAAACCGCGGCCTCTCCCAACCAGGAGGGGCCGTTTTTTTGCGGGCTCGCGGCATCTGGCTCTAAAGCCGCCTTCACTCGCAAAGGTCACACGCGCCGCATCCCTCTCGGAAAACATTTACGATCAAGCTGCGGCAAATGATCGCCGCCCAGTGAACGAATGTGCGAGACTGACAGGTTTCTCCAGGTGCTCCGCCGCAACGGCCATGTTCATGACCCGCAGGCTCGCCTTGTCCCCTTGAATGGCGGCGTTTCCAGCGAAATTTATCTTGTTGAAGACGGCGCGCGGAAGTTTGTGGTCAAGCGGGCGCTGGCCAAACTGAAGGTCAAGGACGACTGGTTTGCCGATGTGGGGCGCAACGCGAGCGAGCGCGATTACCTTGAGTGCGTTGGCCGGATGATGCCAGGCGCAGTTCCGCAGCTTTGCTTCTCCAGCCCGGCAGACGGCTATTTTGGCATGGAGTATCTCGGCGAAGATTTCCTCAACTGGAAACATTTGCTGCTGGCCGGCGACTTTCGCCCCAGACATGCCGAACTGGCCGGCCAGATTCTAGGGGAGATCCATCGCCGCACAGCCGGCGACGAGGAATTG
>Ga0302326_10029248_pt1 | contig 11060 bp, 8 predicted proteins | sample Palsa_T0_3_FD_202264 | JGI IMG/M metagenome (GOLD analysis project Ga0302326, IMG submission 202264) | Peat permafrost microbial communities from Stordalen Mire near Abisko, Sweden - Palsa_T0_3 | ecosystem: Environmental > Terrestrial > Soil > Palsa > Peat permafrost | place: Sweden: Abisko...
CTTGCCGTCGGGACTCTGCGCACCCGCCGCGGTCAGCGGATCCCCCCAGAAGTCCTGTATGTGCTGCACATGCTTCGGGTCGGATTTCAGCTGGCCGATGATTGCTTCGTAATACCGATGAGCGTCAGCACCAAGAGGTTGGTCACTCTCGAGAACGATCATCGCCATGGCGTCGGAGTCCGACTCCTTGAATACCTTGCCGATGCGCGCCATCGCTCTCACCGACGGCGCGTCTTTGGTGCCCAGCGATACGGCGTGGTCTCGGGCGACCTGTTCGAGCGAAGGGACTGCGAGAGTCACGAGCACCGAGATCGCCAACCACCCGAGAATGATGGGCACCGACAATTGGCGGACGGTTCGCGCTACGAATGTGCCTGGGATGCGCTCCTCGCGAGCATGGTGGTTGCTCATGCGCCCTTGACCAGGCAGTGCGTGTAGGCATTCACTTCGTTCGAGATCCTCTCGGCTTTGACCTGACCGTTCACCACGATCCGGCAGCCAATACTGTTGCTGTCGCCCTGTGCCACAACGTTACCCACGACGGCCGGAACGTTAGCCGTGATCTGTAGAGACCAGGGTAGTCGTGCCCGTTCGACTCGGTGCGGGTCGGAGTCCAGATCAAAATAGCTGATGTCTGCCACCGTGCCCACCGGACCGAAGACCTCGTAAACCACGGACTTCCGGCCGAAGACAGTGTCCGTCACTGTGGAGGGCGAATAGCCGCTGGGCTTCTCCGAACCGGACCTGGCGCGAACCCGCGACACCGCGAAACCGCGAAACCACCACACGCGATCACTGCCAGCACCACAAGCGGGATCCATACCCGCTTGAGCACTCCAGCGAACGCCATCTCCCTGTCCTGTCCCGAACGCCTGTGGCGCCCGATGCGAGAGCGACCAGTGGGACGAGTAAACCACGCAGTCGCGACAATGCATCAGGGGGTTTTTCCGTGCATTGCCTAAGAATTCGACTTACCCGCCTTCAGCGTCTTTACCTGCAGTTATGCCATCAGATTCGGTACTTTTCTGGCGGCCCTTTTAATCCTGCAATCGATCATGTATCGCGCGGTCGGCGATAGCTGATCATGGACAAAGACGACGAGAATTGATCCTTACTTTTTAACGGTACCCGCAACGGCAATGGCAAACGAAATGCCGTTATGCGCGGGCCGCCGGAACCATTGAGACGTCACGACGCGATCAGTGCTGACATCTTGTTTTGCGGGCCTTTCGGGCTCGGCCGGCGGCATGGTCGGACTCGGTCGGCTCGAAACCACTGCTCTCCCGTCGTACCTGCGGTTTTCGCGAACGGCGCTGGTCGCCGATGCCAGCCGCGTTGCACCGCGCGCTCGCGCACATGTCATACTTCCGCGATGGCCACCGCGAACCGCCTGACCCGAAGCCCACTAGTTCATCGACTGGTGATAAACCCCTTCGTCTTTCGGTTGATATTCACCTCATTCGCCACCACACGGTTCGCCTCTCAAACTCGACTGCTCGGCGGCGACGACTGGTTGTTCTTCAACTATGGATACGAAGAAGACCCACCGATGGGTATTCCGCTCGACGCGGCCGACGAACCGCACCGGTACTTCATCCAGCTGTATCACCGCACGGCCACCCAGGTGGACCTGAGCGGAAAGCGCGTGCTGGAGTGCAGCTGCGGCCATGGCGGCGGGGCCTCATACCTGGTGCGTACTCAGCACCCGGCCTCCTACACCGGACTGGACTTGAACCCCGCGGGCATCGAGTTCGCCAAAAACCGACACCACCTGCCCAACCTGGATTTCGTGGAGGGCAACGCGCAGGCTCTGCCCTTCGCCGACGAATCCTTCGATGCGCTGGTCAACGTCGAGGCCTCGCACCTCTACCCCGATGTCCCGAAATTCCTCAGCGAAGTGGCGCGGGTGCTGCGCCCGGGCGGGCATTTCCTCTATACCGACTTCCGCCCGCGTTCCGAGGTCGCCGAGTGGGAGGCGAACCTGGCCAACTCGTCGTTGCGACAGCTTTCCATGACGGTCATCGACCAGAACGTGCTGCGCGGCAACGAGAAGAACGCCCCGCGCAAGCACGAGCGGATCAGCCAGCACGGAGCCACCATCTCGCGCACCTTCGCCCGCTATGCCAGCGACATGACCGACTGGGCCTTCAATGGCGCACTGCGCGGCGGCGAGTACACCTACCGCGTGTACTCGTTCACCAAGGATTAGAAAGCGCGTCGGTGCGCTGAAAACTACTGGTAGAGAACGACAGGGGGGCGACATGGCAACGGCGACGACCGATCCGGTGCGCCTGCCGCCCGCTCTGCGGTTGCCCAAGCTCGTCACAAGCGTGCTTTTCCTGACGTCGCTGCAGTATTCCGTCGCACCATGGCTGAGCCGGCATTACGGCGGGCCGTTCACGATCAACCTGCCGATTTTCGGTAAGACGATCGTCATCCACGACCGCGACATCGTCAAGGACGTCTACAGCACCAGCTTCGATCTGATCGAACGTCCGACTAAGGTGCTCGGGCAGGCGTTCGGGCCCGGCTCGACGTTCAGCCTGCTCGGCAAGGAGCACTCAGAGCGGCGAAAGCTGGTGCTGCCCAACTTCTCCGGCAAGCGGGTGAAGAACTACGAGCGCATCGTCGAAGACGAGGTGCTTCGCGAAACCGCGAATTGGCCGGAGGGCCAGGAGTTCGAAACGCTGGAGACGATGACGCGGCTGACGCTCAACGCGATCATGCGCGCCACCTTCGGCGAGCGCGCTGACGCGCTGGACGAACTGCGCATCGTGATACCGCCGACGATCACGCTGGGCTCGCTGATGCAGCGGATGCCGCCGTTTGTGCGGCGCGAGTACGGTTCCTGGAGCCCGGGCAGCAAGCTAGCGGGCTATCGGCGCCGATTCGACGCCGTGATCGACGACCTCATCGCCGAGGCCCGCGCGGATTCGTCGTTGGCCGATCGCGGCGACATGCTCGCGCTGCTGCTGCAGGCCCGCTACGAAGACGGCCAGCCGATCTCCGATCGCCACATCGCCGACGAACTGCTGACATTGGTCGCCGCCGGTCACGAGACGACTGCATCGCAATTGGCCTGGGCCGTCGAGCGGTTGCGGCGCCATCCCGACGTGATGAAGCGACTCACCGAGGAAGTCGACGCCGGCGGATCTGACCTGCGGCAGGCCACCATCTACGAAATTCAGCGCGTCCGACCCACCATCGCGGCCTCACTGCGCACCACGAAGACGACGGTCCGGCTGGGCGAGTGGGTTCTGCCCAAGGACACCGCCATCATGGTTGACTTCCAGCTCGCTCACGAGTCGGACACCAACTACACCGACCCGGAAGCGTTCAACCCGGATCGGTTCATCGGTGGCCCGCCGCCATCGTTCCGGTGGGTGCCATTTGGTGGCGGCATAAACCGTTGCGTGGGAGCATCTTTCGCGCACATGGAGATGGACATCACGTTGCGGACGCTCTTTCGTGAATTCCGCTTCACCCCGACCGATGCACCCGACGAGAGCCGTAACTTCCGCGGCGTGGCGATCGCGCCGGGCAAGGGCGCACGCGCGGTGGTCTACCGGCGTACGGCCGCAGCGGCGAGTGATCGCGACTCCGTCTCGGTCGCCGACCACAGCAGCTGACTCGAACCCTCGCCTGGCATACTCCCTGGCATGCCCACGACTACGGAACGCGTCAACGACATCGGCTACCGGGCCTACAAAGCGTTCATCAACAAGATCTGGTACCCGTTCCTGACCCGTCGGCTCGACACCCAGGACGTCACCTTCCTCAACTACGGCTATGAGGGCAACCCGCCGCTGAACCTCCCGCTCGACGAGAACGACGCGCCCAACCGGTACTCGATCAACCTGTACAACCAGGTCGCCTCTCAGATCGACCTCGCCGGCAAGAAGGTGCTGGAGGCCAGTTGCGGCCACGGCGGCGGCGCGTCGTACATCGTGCGCACATTCAAGCCGGCCGAGTACACCGGACTGGACTACAACCCGGATGGTGTCGCCTACTGCACGGAGCACCACAAGCTGCCCGGCCTGAATTTCGTGCACGGCAATGCCGAAGACCTGCCGTTCCCGGACAACTCTTTCGACGCGGTGGTGAATGTCGAAGCGTCACACGCCTATCCGACGCTGTCGAAGTTCCTGTCCGAGGTGGCACGAGTCCTGAAGCCGGGCGGAAGCCTCCTCTACGCGGACTTCCGCGGCCGCCCCGAATTCCCGGTGTGGGAGGGCGCTCTCGACGCGATGCCGCTGCGTCAGGTGTCCAAGCGCGTCATCAACGACGGCGTGATCCGCTCACTGGACGCCAGCGCGCAGGACAAGCTCGACCTGATCAGCCACCGGTTGCCGAAGTTGTTCCGGCCGTTCGGCCGCCACTTCGCCGGCGTGCCGGGCACGGGGATCTACAACGTCATCGAGAGCGGCGGCGCGGAATACCGCATTTACCAATTCATCAAGGACTGATCGCCGGTCAGGCGATCGCGTAGTCCGACATCGGGAAGGTCTCCTGCTCCTTCACGGCACTGCGCACCGATGTCGGACGGAACAGCGGCGCTTCGCCTTTACCGGTGTGGTTCCTGAACCAGTAGGACCGTGAGCCGACGCAATTGCCGAGTTCGAACGCGGAGTCTTTCATCAGACTGGTCATCCGCTCCAGGAAGCGGGCGTTGGCGTCTTCGGTGACCTCGAAGGTGCGGGCGTCGCGCTGCTGCATCTCACCGAAAAGTCGTTCCATGTGCTTCATCTGGTATTCGACGGTGTTGAACCACGACAGGCCCACCCAGGCGTATGGGCTGGCCATTGACAGAAAGTTCGGGAAGCCGGGCATCGAAATACCCTGGTAGGCCTGGAATTGGGTTTCGCGCCACCATTTTCCGAGGTTCTTGCCGTCGCGTCCGATCACCTCGATGGCGGGCAGGTTGGCCTCCCAGACGTCGAATCCGGTTGCCAGGACCAGAGTATCGATCAGGCGCTTGGTGCCGTCGTTGGCGACGACGCCGTCGGGCTCGATCCGGTCGATCCCGTTGGTTTCCAGATGCACGTGCGACTTGGTGAACGCCCGGTAGAAGTCGTTGGAGATGGTGGGCCGCTTGCACCCGAAGTCGAAGTCGGGGTCCAGCTTTCGCGACAGCTCCCGGTTGCGCACCAGCAATAGCCGGTACAGCCTCGAGAACTGCGAGATGCCTTTGTTGAACACCTTGAAATACCGGAACTTCCACATCGTGATGACCATGGACCATTCCAGAATGGCGTCGGTGTACCAGCGCAGGGCGCGTTGAGTCGCCGGGAACTTGGCGAAAAGCCGCTGCACCAATGGGAAGAACTTCACGTCGAACTTCGGCAGCACCCAGATCGGGGTGCGCTGATACACGGTCAGCTCGGCGACTTCTTTCGCCAACTCCGGAACAACCTGCACACCGGTGGAGCCGGTTCCGATGACCGCGGCCCGGCGGCCGGTAGCCGAGAAGTCGTCATCCCAGACGGCGGTGTGAATGATGCGGCCACCGAACGTCTCGATACCGGCGATATCCGGTATTTTCGGCTGGCACAGGAACCCGGTGGCGGCGATCAGGAACTGCGTGCTCAGCGTCTCGCCGCCGGCCAGCGCAACCCGCCACACCTGGGCGTCCTCGTCCCACCGGGCACCCTCGACGGTGGTGTTGAACCGCATGAAACGCCGCACGTTGTATTTCTCGGCCACGTGCACGGCGTAGCTCTTCAGTTCGGCACCGGGGGCATACATCCGGGACCAATACGGGTTCGGCTCGAACCGATAGGAGAACGTGGGTGACGGCTGATCGACCGACAAACCGGGGTAGTGATTGACGTGCCAGGTTCCACCCAGATCGTCTTCACGGTCGAGAATCACTACGTTCTCGTAACCCAGGCTGCTCAGCTGGATCGCGGCGCCGATTCCGCCGAAACCCGCCCCCACGATGATCACATCGAACTGCTGCTCGCCCATAAGAACTAAACGGTACCTTCTGCTGCACCCACGGTGAAACGACGCCGCTCGTGATTTAGGCGGCGCACGCTGGCCTTCGGGCGCCGGACGACGGCCAATTGGATCAATGTCCAACAGCATTGGGGTGTTTCGAGTACGGTCCCGAAATCAGCTCGGACATCGCAAAGGATTCACATGCGTCCCGCCTGCCGTCGTTGTCGCGTCAGCGTCGTATGCGCCATCGCAGCGGGAGGTCTCATCGCGGCCCCTACGGCGACCTCACCGGCGCCCGTCATCCAAACCCGTGACATACGGCTCATCGACTCCGCGGATTCGCTACTCGGCGACGGGACGGCGCTGGTCATCGGCGGCAGCGGCATCCCTATCCCGCCGGAAAGATACGTGGACGCCGCCGACACCTTGTACCTGGCGCCGCGCGGCTTCACCGGTTCGCCGCAGGCGCTCGACACGCCGGCGGGCTTCTATCCCACCACCGGCGTCAACACCCTGACCGCCGACGCTTCCGAAGCCCAGGGATCGAAGATCCTGGACGCCTCGATTCTGGGGCAGATCGCCAGCGGAAAGGTCGACGCCGACAACCCCGTCGTGGTGTTCGGCTACTCGCAGAGCTCCGCGTTCTCGTCGATCACGATGCAGCAACTGGAGAGCCAAGGCGTCCCCAGCGACGACGTGCATTTTGTGCTGGTCGGCGACACCGCCGCTCCGGACGGCGGCTTGCTGGAGCGCTTCGACCTTCCCGGCAGCGACTTTTCAGTCCCGAGCTTCGGCATCACATTCGGCGACCCGACTCCCGCCGATCTGTACCCGACCGACATTTACACGCTCGAATACGACGGCTTCGCCGATTTCCCGCAGTACCCCATCAATCCGATCGCCGACCTCAACGCATTTGCGGGGATGATCTACGAGCACCTCACCTACCTGGGTCTGGACGCCGGTCAGATTCAGAATGCGGTGCCCCTGGACACGGTGGGCGACACCCTGACCAACTACTACATGATTCCCGTCGACGACCTGCCGCTGCTGGATCCGCTACGGCTGATTCCAATCGTGGGAAACCCGCTGGCAGATCTGCTGCAACCCGACATGAAGGTGCTGGTCGATCTGGGGTACGGCAGCATCACCGATGGTTGGAGCCAGGGCCCGGCGAACGTGCCGACCCCGTTCGAGCTGTTCCCGACCGATATCAACTGGCAGGACGTTGCAACCGCGCTGGTCAACGGTGTACCGCAAGGCATCCAGGCTGCGATCGCCGACCTGGAGAATCCGGACAACTACCAAATCCCGTCGCTGCTCGACAATCCGACGTTGGCGGCACTGGTGGATGCCGCCTACACCTCCGGGCTCATCGACACCCTGCAGCCGACGTCGCAGGAGCTCACCCAGGCCCTGCTGGGCGGCGGCTTCCCGCTGTCCGATGCGACCCTGCTCTCGCCGCCGGCCGACATCATCGATGACCTGAGCGCCACCCTGTCGGCTGATTTCGCGGCCCTACTACCGATTGCCGACACCGTCAACGCGTTGACGACCTCGCTGCCCGCGTTCGACGTCAGCGTCTTCGTGGACCAGCTCGAGGCCGGCAATCTGATCGGCGCGATCGGTGACCCGATCGCGGCTGACATCGCGCTGGTCCCGTTCGCACTGTTCCTGGGTTTGGGTCCGATCGCCGACGCCATTGAAGGCACCCTGCTCAACATTTCGAACCTGATCCCGTAGCCTAAGAACCGAACGGCCAACCAGCGGTCAGCGCGTGTGTACTGTCTAATGGAAATCGGCTGTTCGAGGGGCACAATCAAAGCTGATCTTGAGTCACCCGGGGCATAGAGATAGTCACGAGAATGAGGCCGTTCCGTTCCAGGTCTTACACTCTTAACCGGTAGGCTTCAGACCCAACTGTGCCCGTGGAGGGCATGTGCAGAAGCGTCGCATGCTGAGCTGAGCCGGAGGGAGGCCTCGGTTTGCCGGTCGCACTGGGCAATGTTCTCTTCGTGCTGGTCGCCGTTCTCTCGGTGAGCCTGCTGCTCCTGTTCGCCCTTAGCCGCACGGTTAAGCGGTTGAAGCGCAATATGGATGTCAGTGAAGACACCGACTACGCCGCCACCCTGACCAGCCTCTCCGAAGCTTCGGTGCGGCATTTCAATCCGTACACCGACGTCGACTGGGAAGCGCCGGTGTTCACGGTCACCAAGAACGACCCGCGCTGGGTGCTGTCGACGTCAGATCCGCTGGGAAGCCACCCGTGGTACCAGTCCCAACCGCTGGACAAGCGGGTTGCGATCGGTATGTGGCGTCAGGCCAACATGGCCAAGGTCGGTACGCAGTTCGAGGGCATTCTGGTCCGCGGCCTGCTGCACTACGCGTTCTGGGTGCCGAACGGTTCACCCGAATACCGGTACTGCGTGCACGAATCCATCGAGGAATGCAGCCACAGCCTGATGTTCCAGGAAATCGTCAACCGCATCGGCGTTGACGTTCCGGGCATGCCGCGCTGGCTGCGCGTGCTATCGCCGCTCGTCCCGTTCTACGCGGGCCCCTTCCCGAATGCCTTTTTCTTCGGGGTCTTGGCCGGCGAAGTGCCGTTCGACTACTTGCAGACAAATCTGTTGCGGGAGCCCGAGCCGCGCTCGGTACACCCGATCATGCAGGACCTGATCGCGATTCACGTCGCCGAAGAGGCCCGCCACATCTCGTTCGCGCACGAATACCTGCACCGGCGTGTTCCACGTCTGGCGTGGTTCACCCGATTCTGGTTGTCGCTGTACGTGCCGATCGTGATGCGGATGTTGGGTCAAGCAATGGTCGTGCCGCCGCGCCGATTCTTCCGGCACTTCGACATCCCGCGTTCGGTTCGCAGGGAGTTGTATTCCGGTGCACCGGACTCGCGGCAGACGTTGCGCAACATGTTCGGCGATATCCGAATGCTGTGCGACGAACTGGGGTTGATGAACCCCTTCGCGCTGATGATGTGGCGTATGTGCAGAATCAACGGTCCCGCGTCGCGGTATCGCAGTGAGCCGCAGCGCGCGAACCTGCCTACCCCGGCAAACGCAGCCTAAATCCCCTGCTGCACAACACATCAGATGATCACGTGATCACCTTTTGTTGGCATGCCATCTAATTCGCGAATTAAAGTACAGCGTCATGGGTACGCATGGCGTGTAAACAGGCATGCCACAACAAGCACACGTGACCCTATGCGATACTTCCTGCATGGTTCGTAGCCCTTCATTGGACAACGTCGGCGCAAGTCTCGTCTACCGCATCGGGTCGACGGCGACGTACAAGAAACTCTTCCGGTACTGGTACCCCCTGATGACCAAGCGCCTGAATCACGGCGACGACGTCCAGTTCCTGAACTGGGGCTACGAGGAGGACCCGCCACTCGGCCTGCCGCTCGACCCGGCCGACGAGCCCAACCGCTACAGCATCCAGCTCTACCACCAGACCGCGACCCAGGACGGCGTCGACCTCGCCGGCAAGAAGGTCTTGGAGAGCAGCTCCGGCCACGGTGGTGGCGCGTCTTACCTGACCCGCACGCTGAAGCCGGCCTCCTACACCGGTCTGGACTTCAACGCGGCCGGAGTCGAATTCTCCAACGAGCGGCACAAGGTGCCGGGCCTGAACTTCGTGCACGGCGACGCCGAGAACCTGCCGTTCCCCGACGAATCCTTCGACGCGGTGATCAACGTCGAGGCCTCACACATCTACCCGCACTTCGACCGCTTCCTCAGCGAGGTCAAGCGGGTGCTGCGTCCCGGCGGGCACTTCCTGCACGTGGACTTCCGCAACCGCGACAACTTTCCGTCGTGGGAGTCGGATCTGGCGAACTCGGGTCTGCGGCAGGTCTCGTCGCGGGTCATCAACGCAGAGGTGCTGCGCGGCCTGCAGAAGAACTCGGCTCGTTCGAACGAGATCATCAACACTCGCCTGCCCGCCTTCTTGCGTAAGTTCGGCCGCGAGTTCGCCGTGGTCGACGGCTCCTGGTTCTACAACGACCTAGAGCGCGGCGAAATCGACTACCGCGCATACCATCTCACGAAGGACTGACATTCGTATCGGTCGCGCGCGGGTGCGCGGGCGCCCGCTGCGATCGCCCCTGCAGACATCTGAACCCGTAAGCGGCGTGGGTTACGCTTTCCGCGACAACGGGCGACCAGCCAGCAGGTCTTCACGAGGGGGTTCGGCCAGATGACGTTGGGTCGCAGGCTGCGATTCCGCGCCAGCCTGATGAAAGTCGGCGTCGACGGCGCACTCGGGGTCGCGCGGGACAAAGCCACCTCGTACGGCTACTCATTGACCGGCCGGAAAACCGCGCCCGCCACCGACTTCGACCCGTTCTCCGCGCAGGTCATGCACGATCCGTACCCGGGCTATCAGTCCTTGCTGGCGGGTACCGAGGTGCCCAACGTCTGGTACAACCGCAAGCGCGGCATCTGGATCATCGCCGGCTATGACGATGTGCGAAAAGCGTTGCGCGACAACGAAGAATTGTCGTCAGCGCAGAGTCAAAGCCGATTCCGCGTCTACCTGCCGTCGATGAACGCCGCCGACCCGCCTGAGCACACTCGGCTACGCAAATTCGTCTCCCGCGCTTTCACCGCTCGCGCGATGACGGCCTGGCAGACGAACATCAACGAGGTCGCCGACGAACTCGTCGACACCGTGATCGCCCAGGGCCACACCGAGGCGGTCACCGAACTCGCCAAACCGCTGCCGACCCGGCTGATCGCCAGGATGCTGGGCATCCCGCAACAGGATCAGCCCCAGTTCGTGGCGTGGTCCGACGAAATGGTCGCGGGCGCCTTCGCGCCGTTGACCGCGCACGGCATGAGGCTCTCCGCGCGCTCAGGAAGCGCGACCGCGGCCATGCGCCGCAGCCTCGACCCGCTGATCGCGCAGCGACGCCTCAATCCCGGTGACGACCTGATCTCGATGATGACTCCCGCCGACGCCGACGACGTGCTCACCGACGACGAGATCTTTTGGAGCGCCGCGATGTTGATCGGCGCCGGCAGTGAGACGACAACGAACATGTTGTCGGGGTTGTTGTTGACGCTGGCTCAGCGGCCCGAGCTGTATGCCCGGCTGCGCGC
>Ga0302326_10029249_pt1 | contig 11060 bp, 12 predicted proteins | sample Palsa_T0_3_FD_202264 | JGI IMG/M metagenome (GOLD analysis project Ga0302326, IMG submission 202264) | Peat permafrost microbial communities from Stordalen Mire near Abisko, Sweden - Palsa_T0_3 | ecosystem: Environmental > Terrestrial > Soil > Palsa > Peat permafrost | place: Sweden: Abisko...
GGCTCCTGTCCTAAAAGTGTGATTGCGGTTGAAGGCTTTTAGATGCAGCAGGTTGACGTCGGAGTGGCCTGCATGAATCCCCGATTCATCTAATCCTCGGAGGGTTGTTTGTTGACAACTCGCGAAGGGAAGAGGATCGAAGTGCTCATTGAAACGTTCATCAGAAAGCAACTGGGATTGAAGGCGCATACCGTTAGGAAAGTGGAGGAGAGCAAGGGGTACTTGGTCATCCACATCGACCGACTGGGGGATCGACTGCTGCGTTGCGGGCTCTGCCGACAGCGGCGTCGGAAGGTGCATAGCGTGCAAAAGGTGAGGGAGTGGCGTGATCTGTCGATGCGGAAATTACCATTGAAGCTGCGCTACCGCCCCCGTCGAGTCGAATGCCCCAGGTGCGGCGTGCGGGTAGAGGACTTTCCGTGGGCGGAGCCGTGGGCGCGTGTCACCACGGCGCTGTCGAATGCGGTGGCGAGACTGGCTCGGGAGTTGAGTTGGCAAGGAACGGCACGCCAGTACGGATTGAACTGGAAGAGCGTGGCGACCATCGTGAAGCGGACGGTGCAGTACGGGTTGAAAAACCGCAAGCGTCCGCCGGTACATGTTATTGGCATTGATGAGGTGAGCCGTCGCAAGGGGCAAGTCTATCTGACCGTGGTTTACGATTTGGAGCGGCGGGTTCTGCTGTGGGTAGGAGACGACCGGACGGAGGAAGCGGTAAGGCCGTTCTTCACCCAAGAAATGGGGCGACGGCGCTGCCACACGCTCCAGGTCATCTGCATGGATATGTGGGCGGCCTACGCCAAATTGGTTAAAGAACACGCGCCCCAGGCCCAAATCCTGTTCGACCGGTTCCACATTGTCAAGCACCTCAACGAAGCGGTCGAAGAGGTTCGCCGCAGTGAAATGCGCCGCCTGAGTCAGAAGGAGAAGGTGACATTCAAGCGCAGCCGCTGGTTGTTGCTGAAAAATCCCTGGAATCTCAGCGACGACCAGAAAGAACGCCTTTCGACGTTGGTGCAGTGGAACACTCCGATTGTGCGCGGCTATTACCTCAAAGAAGCCTTCCAACTCTTCTGGGATTACAAACAACCTAAGCGGGCCCAGGACCACCTGGAGAAATGGATGCGTTCGGCCATGCGCTCCCGGCTGGAGCCGTTCAAAAAATTCGTGCGCATGCTACGTGGGCATCTCGATGGGATTCTGGCATGGACCAAGCACCGCCTCTCCAGCGGTGCTGTAGAAGGAATGAACAACAAGATCAAATCCATCAGCCATCGCTCATTCGGGTTCCGCACAGCTAAGAACTTCATTGCAGCCATCTATCACTGCTGCGCCCGCTTGCCCCTGCCCGTCGAACGCTAATCACACTCTTGGGACAGCAGCCAGAAATCCGTAGTTATCTCGCAGACCGCCGTGACCGCGCCGTGAACCGCGCCAACTTGCTAAGCATCATCGCGACTGGCGGCCTTGGCGCAACAAGTTCCGGTCTGCAACTCTCGACGGCTCTAAACAAGCCCGCTGGGGTAGGTATAGGAGCTGGCGCATTCTCGGCTGGTCTCGCCCTCTTCGGCATCCGCGCGCAGAAAGGCGACACAAGCCATTTCGACTTCCAATCCAACATGCTCGCCGAGTTTTTTGATCGGCCTACTTTGCCGGACAGCAAATATCCAGAAATGATCTGGACCTTCCTAAATGGATCTCCAGCCTACAGCCCAACCGGTCTCTCTCGTAAGGAACAGTTGATACAAACATGGGTCCAAGTTAAGCGGATCGATTCACTCGAAGCGTGGACAAAATTGACCGCCTCACCAGTCAGCCGTCCGAACTGCGCAAACGCAGCATTGACGATTTTGAAGACCGTGCCGCTACGCTCGAGGATGTTCGCGCCAGAATTTCGTTTCTGAAACGCGATCTCGGAGCACTTGTTACCTCACTGCCGCCAGTCTACCTAAGCAAATGAAGGGGCCGGGGCGCAATTCTCGTATCAGGGCGCTTTAGCAGTTCTTGGCGACGGCCAGGTACTCAGTTTCTACTGCGGGATGGTCTCAGAAGGGAAACTCCGAAGTCAGTAGTGACTGATTGGGGTTTGGAAATGAAACCACTACTCATCATTCGTTATAGGTCCTTCTTGTAGGTGTTGTATACTTTTCGGGATGGTTTTAGGCGAACAGGCCGGCGTACCGCTTCTTACTAAGAGGATCCAAGCCGACGATCGCAGGTGGAAAGGCAGGAGGCCATGGAAACGTCAGACAGCTGGGGCATAGTCCAAGGGGACGAGCAGTGCCGAGACGGGCACTATCGCGCCAAGCAGGACATGCGCCCGGAGGCAGTGACCAGTCTTGGCGCTGACCCTGCGGCGCAGCTGGATCCGAACGACTCGACTTCGCTACAAGCGCAAAACCCAACCGATTTGGGCAAGCTTAAGGTGGGAGTTGCTTCGGAAGAGGCTGCCGGCATTCCTGCCATCTGGAATACCATGCTCTACGGAATTGGTGAAATGGGTCTGCTTCGATCGGCTGAAGCTTTTTTGAAGATCAACAAAGTAGCTGGATTCGACTGTCAGAGCTGCGCATGGCCGAGTCCCGACAAGAAGCGGAAGATTTTTGAGTTTTGCGAGAACGGCGCCAAGGCTGTTTCCGACGAGTCTACCAAGAAGCGCGTCGGGCCGGACTTCTTCGCCGAGTATTCCATAGCGGATCTAGCCGCGAAATCCGATTACTGGCTGAATCGGCAGGGTCGTCTGACTTCACCCATGGTACGGCAAAAGGGTGCGACGCACTATCAGCCGATCACATGGCCTGAGGCCTTTTCGATGATCGCGGACGAGCTGAACCGTCTCGATTCGCCCAACCAAGCTTGCTTCTACACCTCAGGCAAGACCACCAATGAGCCTGCCTTCCTTCTGCAGTTGTTCGCACGGCAGTTCGGAACGAACAATCTTCCGGATTGCTCGAACATGTGCCACGAGTCGTCGGGAGTTGCGATGGTCGAGACGCTCGGCGTCGGAAAAGGTACGGCGACGCTGGAAGATATGGAGAGCACCGATCTCATCTTCATCTTTGGAAACAACCCTGGGACAAACCATCCGCGAATGTTGACCTCGCTGCAGAAAGCCAAGGACCAAGGCGCCAAGATTATCGCCGTCAACCCGCTACCTGAAGTCAGCTTGATGAGAGTAACTAATCCAAACCCCCAGGATTACCCGAATCCTTTAGAGCTGCCCATCGCGCTGCTTGGTAAAGGCCAGGCCCTGGCCGATCTGTATCTCCCCGTGCGCGTGAACGGAGATGTAGCGGCAATCAAAGGCATCCTCAAGGACCTGTTCGAGCGCGAACGAGCAGGACATATCTCGGCGATTGACCGTGAGTTTATTGAAACCTTCACCGAAGGTTTCGACGCACTGCTGGCCGACTTGGAAGCGACGAGTTGGGAGGAAATTGAGCAAAACAGCGGGCTGACTCGAAATCAGCTGCATGTCGCCGCCGATATGTACGCGGCCTCAAAGAAGACCATATGCGCGTGGTGCTTGGGCATTACGCAGCATCGCAACGGCGTCGATAACGTTTCAATGATCGTGAATCTTCTGCTCGTTGGCGGGCATATCGGGCGTCCCGGGGCAGGCACCGTGTGCGTGCGTGGACACTCGAATGTCCAGGGTGATCGCACGATGGGTGTGTGGGAGCGCCCGCCCAAACCTTTTCTGGATGCCCTTGGGAAAGAGTTCAACTTTGAACCACCCCGCAAGTCAGGGTATGACACTGTCGAGAGTCTGCACGCGATGTTCGACGGAGACGTCAAAGTGTTTTTTGCGATCAGCGGCAATTTCCTTTCGAACGTTCCTGACACCGTCTATAGCGCGCACGCTATGGAGCGCTGCAAGCTTACCGTTCACGTGTCGACGAAGCTAAATCGCTCTCACCTGATTACGGGGGAGCGAGCCTTAATCCTGCCTTGTCTGGGGCGCACCGAGGAGGACATACAGGCGACGGGTAAGCAGTTCCTCACGATCGAAGATTCAATGGGCATTGTCAATCCTTCCCAGGGCTTCCTTCCACCCGCTTCACCTGACCTGCTGAGCGATGTAGCGATCATTGCGAATCTGGCGAAAGCTACTTTAGGATCTCGAACGGCCGCAAATTGGCTTGGCTTTGTGGCGGATTACAACTTGATCCGAGATGCGATTTCCAGGGTGATTCCGGGTTTCGAAAATTTCAACGAACGACTTGCTCAGGAGAAATTCTTCTATCTGCCGAACGCAGCGAAGCACCGCATCTTCAAAACGAGTTCCGGTAAGGCGAAGCTAAGCGTTTGCCCAATCCCGAAGCATGGCCTGAAGCCTGACGAGTTTCTTTTGACGACGATTCGCAGCCACGATCAGTTCAATTCCACGATCTATGGACTGAATGACCGCTATCGGGGTGTCTTTAATGGTCGACGCGCGCTCTTCCTGAACCCGCTTGATATGCAGGAAAGAAATCTCCAGGCCGGTCAAATCGTGGATATATACAGTCACTTTGAAGGAGAACTGCGCAAGGCGCCCCGCTTCGCTATCGTTCCCTATGCGATTGCCCGCCGGAGCGCTGCCGCCTACTATCCGGAGACCAATGTGTTGATCCCGATCCGCAGTGTTGCCGCGAAGAGCAATCAGCCCGCCGCTAAATGCATTCGCATTACGCTGTGCCCGGCAGATGCCAATGAAGCCCTGCACTTTCCAAAGACAGCTCTTGCTCACAACCTGGAACGCGCTGTGCCGCGTGTCCCCTGACAATCACCGCTTCACCGTGATCGAATCCAGCCATTCTTGTTTTGTGTCGATGGCTGTTGTCCTCGCGCTCTCGCCGTTGCTTGCCACCCGCGCAGACGCCAGATCCTCAACCACTTGGTCCGGCTCCAGACCCCGCGCGCCCGGCCTTAAATCCATTTCCCGCAGAGCAGAATTGGAGTTTTCTTTTAGATTCTTCCAAACGCACGGACTTCTTCGACCCGGCGAAGTACATTCGGTTTGGCCCGTACCTCAATCTCTCGCTGGGATTTGAATACCGCATCGAATACGAGCATGACGCCAACTTCATGTTGGGCACCGGGCCTCAAGACGACAATGGATACGTCATGAACCGGGTGAAGCCGTATTTCGATTTCCACGCGGTAGCTACTTCCGGCTATTTTCCGAGTTCGAGTTTGACTTGGAAGACGGGAGGAACGGTGGCCCACGGCCGGGAATCGACGAAGACCGCAGCGATGTTCATCAGGCGTTCATAGAGATCGGTCCTCACGTCAAAAGCCCGCACGGCATAAGTTTGCGGGCGGGGCGTCAGGAAATAGTGCTTGGTTCGGGCCGTCTATTCGATAACAACGAAGGCCCCAACGTGAAGCTGAGTTTCGACGGATTTCGGGCGATCGCCGAAGGAGTGCACGTGAGGTTGGATCTCTTCGCAGTCAAACCGGTCGAGAATAATCCCGGTTTTTTCGACGATGTACCGAATCATGGAGAAGGTGCGTGGGGAAGCTACCTAACTGTTCCGGCCCCGATTGTGAGTCGCGGACGCTAAGTCAGTCACCTACAACAGAGGCGGTGCCCACGATCTTCGCCACACCGTCGGAATCAGAGTGTTTCGACCGATCGGGAAGGTTGGACTACAACTGGGAAGCGAACTACCAATGGGGCACTTTCGGGAGCGATGCAATTCGCGCCTGAAGCGTGTCAACGGAGACGGGATTTACATTTGAACGCCTACGCTTTCGTCCTCGACCGCTGGTAAGGGCGGACGTATACAGCGGCGACGGCAGCCCAGCGAATTACACCTTGGGAACCTTCGATCCCCTTTTCCCTCGCGGCGCGTATTTTGCCCCTAAGGCCATTTCTCCTCTTGGTCCGCAAAACCTGATAGATTTACATCCGCTGATTCAATTTCAATTGAGAACGAACGTTACGGGGGCTTTTGCCTGGGACTGGTATTGGAGGGAATCAACCGAGGATGGGATTTATGCTTTTGGGAGTGGAGCCCTGATTGATCCGGCCGGTACCAGCCATACCCGCTATCTCGGCAATCAAGGAGATCTCGAGATTCGGTGAGTTCCTATGCCGCACACCATCATCGCATTCAACCTTGCCGGCTTCGAGCCAGGGACCTTTTTCAACAGGCTGGTCTACAAGGCCGCGCCCATCGCCGCGAATATCGGCTTGACGTTTCGCTTCTAGCCTAAGCAGCAGGACAATCCCAATCGGGAGTCGAAGACGTCGGAGATGGAGGAGAGTGACATGAGACGCGGCGCCACTAGTACATTTTTTCACGGCGTACTTTTCAGCACAGTTAAATTGAATTCGCCAGGGCTCATAGTAGTTCAGGTGGATGCGCCAAAGTACTGATCCTGCGTGCAAAAGCAAGCTGATCGCCGATCCTCTGTCGACTGGTCTCATTCGTGCTTTCTCAACAGCTGAAAGGGTAAACACACATGCTCTGGTACACCTGGGTATTTTTAATAGTGGCGTTGTTAGCGGCTTTGCTCGGTTTCGGCGGCATAGCAGCCGCTGCGGCTGGAATCGCAAGGATCTGTTTTATTGTGTTCCTGGTGCTGTTCCTTATCAGCATCATTGCCGGCCGACGCAGCGCCATATAGCCTTAACGCAGGCCCGTGCTCCGAAGTCGAGTGCGGGCCTGTGGGGACCTGACTTCACTGGGTCTTTTGATGTCCGATTAACTTATCCGCCCATTCAACAAAGTACCTCACATTTGGCGCATCGGTGTGACCACCGTCATGTTGCCGCCAGGCGAGTTGGCCATCGAGTAAACCATGATTCACGGGCGGCATCTGCTCAGTGTGATAGTCGTTCGAGACGCCCAGATCTTTTACGCCCAGAAGTTTGAACACTGGGCCCGCAGCCACAGTGGCCATGTAGCTGCCTTTTTGGTCCAGCCACTTAGCATCGCCTTGCTCGGGAATTCCGTAGCTGATGAATGTTAAGCGAGGCGCACACAGCGCAATCAATTCATGGGAATCAACCGGCAGATCGTTCGCGGTCTTGATGGCTCCATACTTCAGGAAATTACCAGCCATCCAGTAGTACTCACCGCCTGTTAAGCTTTCTACTGCCTCGCCGAAGTTGCGCCGATTCAGCTTCGCTCCACCCTCGCCGGACGAACCGATCAGGCCCATAGCGAAGCGAGGCTCAAAGGCCAGCGTCACGAGTGCAGCTTTGCCATAGCGCGAAACACCTTCAATGCCGACGTGCTTGGCATCGACCGCCGGATCTGTTTCCAAATAGTCCAAGCCGCGAGCGGCGCCCCACGACCAGGCGCGCAACGCGCCCCACTGGTCGGGCTTGCGCGGCTGGCCTTTGTTGACCAAGCCGATGATCCCTCTGGTCAGCTCCGCGGCGTTATCCGCTTGAATGCTGGCGGGATCGATGAGCGCATAGCCCCAACCATCAGAAATCAGCCGCTGCGCCGTTGGCGGATCGCCACTCGGTGGGCGCATGCCGAACGACGGCGGAGGCAGAGACGCATTGATGTTATAGGCGGGGTACCGCTCAAAGATTGCTGCAAGCGAAGGATCTTCTTTGACAAGCAGCGCCTTCAACGCAGAGTTGATCTTGTCCAAATCCTCATGCGGCGGTTGCGCGGGAGCAGGCAGACTACTGCGTCCGAACATCATGAGCACAGGGACTGGCGCCTTGGCGTTTGCCGGCGTCACGAGAACCATCGATATGTTCACGTCGATGAGGGGGCACGACGAGTTTTCCACATGTCCGATCAGCTTCTTGGCGATGACGGGCGTGAAGCCGACGAACTCTTTATCGGTGACTGCGACCGTCCATGTCACTTTCGGGAGGTTCGCCGGCAAGCGGCCATAGACCTCCCGTTCCATGTCCTCGACAATCTCGGGACGGCGGAGTTGCCACCACATCTCGGAGGTTGTCACTTTCCGGCCGTCCTTTAAAGTTAAAGCGTCCGGCAAATTTGGATATGGATTCGCCAGTTGCTCGTCGTAGTTGGCATGGTTGGGAGCTTTCTCATCGCCGCTCGGCCCGGGGCGCAACGCTTTGATGCCCAGTTGGTCCATCATGTTCTGGTGGTCCTGCTCGGCCGTGAAGGTTACCGGCGGGGGAAGGCTGTTCGTTTGAGCGGCCAACAGAGTTGCGCTCATGACTGCTAGCGGCAAGCGGTAGAGGATGGGAGAAAACATACGAGGTGACTCCATGATACGTTCACTTTGGTTTCGAACTATAGCAGGCTTTGTATTGCGCTCCAATTTCTTAGCGTTCGTTCTACTGGCTTTACCGTGGAATGGCCACGCGCAGCACGCACCTGTTTGGGTCGGGGCATGGGCCTCATCGCAGCAAATCCCTGAACCAAAGAATGCGTTGGGGGCTGACGATCTACGCGACGCCACACTTCGCCAGATCGTTCATTTGTCCATTGGCGGCAGCGCGATTCGCGTTCATTTGTCGAACGCTTTCGGCGTGGCTCCGTTGCACCTGATGTCAGTCCATGTGGCGCGCTCGAAGGCGAGAGATTCAGCGACGATTGATGCGGCCGCTGACAGAGAGTTGCACTTTGCGGGGCGAATCGATGTGATCATACCGGCCGGCGCGGAATACGTCTCGGATCCGCTCGACTACGCCGTGGCAGCCGGCGCCGATCTGGCCATTAGCATTCACTACGGCGATCCGCCGGAACAGGAGACGGGGCATCCGGGTGCGCGCGCCACTTCGTACCTTGTTCACGGGGACATGGTTTCCGGCGCAAGCTTTACGCCTGCGAAAAACGTAGACCACTGGTATCAACTCTCAGGCGTGGACGTTGCCAGGGATGGCGGCTTTTCCATCGTCGCGCTTGGCGATTCGATTACAGATGGACACGGCGCCACCACGAATGGCAATGATCGTTGGCCGGATCTATTGGCGCGCAGACTACAGGCTGCGGGGCGGCACAGTGTGGGTGTTCTGAATGAGGGAATCGGTGGCAATCGTGTGCTGGACGATGGTCCTGGTCCGAACGCTTTGGCGCGTTTCGATCGGGATGTGCTGGCGCAGACTGCCGTAAGGTACGTGATCGTTCTGGAGGGGGTGAATGATCTCGGATTACTCGCTCGCACCATGAGAGCGAGCGCTGAGGAACACGCTGTTTTGGTGCGGCGCATCATCGCAGCTTATGCGCAGATGGTTGCGCGGGCGCATGCGCATGGAGTCTTCGTGATTGGGAGCACCATCCTGCCTTATGGGGGGTCTGACTACTATCACCCGGACGCGGTGAGCGAGGCCGACCGGCAAACGGTGAACGCGTGGATCAGGAGTGCGGGGCACTTCGATGCTGTCATCGATTTCGATAAAACGATGCGCGACCCGTCTCACCCGGATCGTTTGTTGCCCAAGTTCGATTCCGGCGATCATCTGCATCCTTCGCCGGCTGGCTATGCGGCTATGGCGGATTCTGTTCCCTTGTCGATGTTTGGGGCGCGCTGAAAAAGCTCACTGAAAGGCTTCGAGGCCGAAGGCGCCGACGGGCGGGTCCAACCGGTATTACTATTGTGTTGGCACATTTGCGGCGTTGCCGCTCGTCGCAGGTATCGTACGGCGCGAGCTTGCGTGAAGAGTGTGAGCCTCTGAACGGTGCACGGGCTGTCGCCAGTCGATCTTTGTGCAACGCGACGTCGGTACCGGCGCGCATTTGGCGAATGCAGGATCGCGCATGGATCATACCGGGCCTACGCACCGATCTGCCGCTGGATGGCGATACGGTGGGCATTGTGGAACATGCAATATCGAGTGAATCTAGCTGGCGGAAGTGGCGGTAGATGGTGAGGCGCCGTTAGGTAAAGCTCGGTCTCTTCAAACGGGATACCATCGCTTGGACCCAGAACCAAGTAAAGAGAACCCGAATCATCGCAATATTCGTCCAGAGATCGTCTGCAACGGTCTTCGGATCAATTGACTGGTGAGCCTTGATTGAGAGGTGAGCTAGCCTGCCTCTCAAGCTTCCGAAAGAATTGAGGGTTCCCAAGGATGTTGTTTCCAGTCGCCGATGATTTAAGCCGAGCGGTATCACGATCGACAGAATATTTGCTCTTTGATTCCGTGGTTTTGCTCTAACTCGGATTTATAAAAGTTGATTGCCCTCGTGACAGATTCGTCCGACGGCAGACTAGGACTCCATCCGTGACTCTTCGCACTTCTAGATTCTAGGCTTGCCTTCATAAAGAGTCTGCCGATTGCTAACAAAAGTATGAAGCTTTGGAGTGACCACTCCTTCCTCCTTCGCCCGCTTATCGAAACTGATTTTGGCATAGGCCGCAGTGTGGGCATCCCCGATCCCGTAGAGCAGCGCTGCAACATTTTCGACGGCGCGCCGAGAACTATCATCTGCTGTGAATGGAACCACAACAAAATCGGCAGCGGCGAGTGCAAGTTGCGTATATATCGCGAAGCTCGGATTGCAATCGATAACGAACATCGTGTCTCGTTCTCCGCAATCTCCCTGAGCTTAAGGACCAAATCCTTGATCCAGCATATGACCTGCCTCCAGGCATCTGTTGGAATTGAAAGCTGCGACGTTTGGCGAATCGCTTCGGACAAAATTTCAAGGAGGTTGTCACCGCATACAAGCTTCAGATTCTTAGGAATCGCCGAGTTCGTCTTGTTTGGAGACGTTAAGAATGGGGATACATCGGCCAGTGGCTTAAATGGCGAGCTCAGGCGTGCTTCGATGTAACCCGCTACGGAAGAGCGCGGTGTCGCCTCCAAAAAACTACGAATTACCTTGGCTCGCGTCGACTGTTCAGCTAAGAGCGTCTCTGACAGATTTGCGTGTGGGCATAAGTCGATCAGGTATACGTCGGCTTCGGGGTGCCGAAACGCGTACTCACATGCACAGATAAAGCACAAGAAGCTCTTACCGACACCTCCCTTGTTATTCCAGAACGCGTAGCTTGACATCACACCTTTCCAAAGATCGATTGCCCAACGCCAACAGGATCGCATAACGGGTACGGCCTCGAATACGGCCTAGATTTCGCAGCAAGAGCTTTGATCGATCTGGACCACAAGCCCGGTCGCCAGAAAT
>Ga0302326_10029251_pt1 | contig 11060 bp, 7 predicted proteins | sample Palsa_T0_3_FD_202264 | JGI IMG/M metagenome (GOLD analysis project Ga0302326, IMG submission 202264) | Peat permafrost microbial communities from Stordalen Mire near Abisko, Sweden - Palsa_T0_3 | ecosystem: Environmental > Terrestrial > Soil > Palsa > Peat permafrost | place: Sweden: Abisko...
ATCCGGCCGAGTGCCGGGAAACTCACCTAGCTCGAAACCTTTAGTCGAGACCTCGCCGTCGGAGTAAGGAGCGAGCAGAAACTGGCAGGCGCTGTGAAATTCTTTGGGCCATATCGCGAGGCAGAACGCTCCAATCGCGGCCACGGCTGAGACGATGGCACCAGCCTGGACACGTGCCCATCGCTGTCTGATTGGATAGTGAGCCAAAAAGGCTATCAGAATCGGCAACGAAAAGAGCAGAAAGGCCTGATACGTATGCGACCGATAATGAATGCCGACAAAGAGCGGTTCGCTGACTGAGTACGGTTGTTTTTTGAACCAGTGCATGCAGCCAAGGATGAACACCGCCGAGACGATCCACAGCGCCGCAGTCACCGGCAGGACCCCCCGCCGCCGACGCATGACCCAAGCTGCGGAAGGCACTAGCAGCAGAACGCCAAGCCACGCGATTTGCCGAGCTGTCCCTCCAATTGCATTGGAAAGAGCCGCAAAGATCAACCATTGAATCGCGGCGCGATCTGAGCTCGCTTGTATGGCGCGGATGCAGCCGTAGAGGCACACGAGAATAGCAAAGAACCCAGGAACATCCGTCATGAAGCTAAACGTGAGCGGAAGAAATAACGGGGAGACGGTGAGGGTCAAGGTCGCCAATGTTGAGTTCCATTCATTCACGCCTATCCGAACGAAAACACGTTGTAGCAGTGCTGCCGTTGCCATCCCGACGAGCAGGATTGAGGCGCGCACGGCCGTGAAAGAGAAGCCAAAGAGCTTAATGAACAGAGCGCCCAGGTAAATCTGCCAGCCAAGCATCGCGGTGGCCCAGCCGTTATAGACGAGATGGCCCGTATCCGCCATTGTCCTCGCCGTCCAAATGTAGGAGAAATCGTCTCCGAAACCCATTTCGAGTCGAGGCCGCGAAGCAAGAAGGCACAAAGCAACGGCAATAGCGCACCACAGGGCCGGATGAATCGCGATTTTCCGAATTTTAGAGAGCACGAAAGGCACGCTACACGCCTGGGGCCGAAATGGTTAAGAAGGGTAAGTTATGCGACGAGTTCCGCGGCACTCGATGGGCTCCGAGCGAGACCCGCCGCTACTCCCCCAAGGGAATTTGCCATTGCTGAGCCAAGGCGCACGCTTTCTGCGATGCCGCGGTCCTCCGGATAGTAGAAGCATGTGTCAGCTATTTGAAGGCCCGTAATCGGCGTCTGCACTGGCGGGATCTTTGCAGCGAATCCCGGCTCACAGACTGGCTGCCCATAACGAAGCCGCGCCACCTTTGTGGCCCGGATGTCGCTCTCTGCGATGGCTGGGTTGATGCGTTGCAGACAGGCAAACGCCTCCTTCAGCAAGAGTTCGTCCGGCCAGGAAAATTTCTCGTTGGTCACCGGCATGTAGTACGGGACATAAACAACCGCATCCTGGCCGAGGGGTCGCAGATTGGTGAACTCAATCACGCCTGGAATTTCGATGTCCTGCTCGGAGACGTTCACCCAGAAATGCGGACTGACGGAGCGGCGCAATTTGAAGATGACGCAGATTACACCAATGTTGGGGATCGCCTCATAGCGCCGCTTCCATTCTACCGGCAGGTCAGGCACCAGAGAAGAGACCAGCGGGGTGGGAACGGTCGAGATGACCGCGTCCGCGGTCACGGTTCCGTCGCCGGTCGCGATGCCCGTGACACGTCCGGATTCTACCAGCACGCGCACGGCTCGTTCGCCGAGATGAATCGTACCGCCGTGAGCCTTGATGCCCTCAATCAATGCATCGACCAGGGTAAGCGAACCGCCTTCAATATAACCTAGCTCCTCGTGGAACATATCGCGCCTCGAGCGGGCGATGCGGCGGATTCGAGTCCAGATCCACGACGCCGATATGTTGTCTGCATACTCGTAAAACTTGTATTGAAAAAGCGGCTTCCACAAGCGGTTATAGATTTCGGCGCCGCACCAGCGAACGATCCATTCCCGCGCCGATTCCTGTTCAATGGCCGACCAACGATTGCGGCGGGCGCACACTAAAGCGAATACTCCGTAGCGGAGCTTTTGCAGCGGCGTCAGGTGAGGAAAGCGGAGCAATGCGAGCGGGTCTCCCCATTTGAAGAGCTTTCCCTGTGTGAGAACGCCCATGGATGTTTCGCGCCAGCGCATCTTGTGTCCGATTCCGAGTTCCGCTAGCAGGCTGAAGGTGGGTAGGTCGGTTTTGCACACAAAGTGATAGAACCTTTCGAGCGAAATACCATCGAAATCGAAATGGCCCGCCATGCCGCCTGGTTCCGGTGCAGATTCGAATACCTCCACGCTGTGGCCATTCACAGCTGCGCGATATGCTGCCGCCAGGCCCATGGGTCCGGCCCCGATCACGACGACTCGACTCATAATGAATCTCCTAGCTAGGCTTTAGTTTTGCGAAAGGGATATCTGATTTTTTGGGTTAAGGATTAAGCCGAAGGTATATGCGGTTGAGATGATCCCGGGCCGGCGACTCACCCTAGTACCCTTTCATAGCTTCTCTGAGCGAATAGTGAGAGGCTTGCAGCTTGTCCTCTCAAGTCTGACAATCGGGGCCGCAGATCGATCCCGCGGCCATGGAGCGCTACCCCCATCATAACCGTTATGAGCATCTGTGTAATCAACCCTGAAGCGGCCGCTCCCGGCGCCTTGAACCAAAAACACATGGGAACCAGGATGATGTTATTGAGGATCGCCGAGATCAAAATGATACGGCTGAACTGCTTCTTCATTCCAAAGTTGAGCATCGCTTGGGTGCCATAGATATTGTTAATCGCAAAGACGAATGGAATCATAGCGAGGAGTTCCAAAACCAGGACCGAGGTCATGTACTTTGGCCCCATGGCTATGCGTACGATGACTCTGGACAGCAGAATGACCAGGAGGCCGCCTGAGAACGTGATGCCTCCGATCACAATCATAGCCTTCCGCAAATAGGCCACTGCCAGCTGGGGTGAGCGATGAGCGAGCGAGCACACGTGCGGATACATGGCCTGGCCCATCGGAGCGACGAGCATTTGGCAAGCGGCGAATATCTTGTAGGCTGCGCTGAAATAACCTACCTGAGTCATCCCGCTCACCGCGCCCAATACAACTGCATTCGAACTGCTGTAGAGCGTAGAAGCGGCAGACGAGATGAACAAGTGCCACCCATCCGCCAATCGGTGACGAATTTGGCCAAATGTAGGTCTTGACAGCTTTACGTGTTCTGTAGAGAAGAGAATAATAAGGCCGATGATGCCAGCCGCGAGCGCACCTCCCGCCTGAACGATAGCTGCGATCAGATAGTCAGAAGGGCGGCGAACTAAGAGAAAGATGCCGGCTGTAAAGACCGCGTTGGTCGCCAAATTCTCCACCGAGATCAAATACATCTTTTCAACGCCCTGAAAGAACCATCGAGGGAAAAGCATCGTCCCAACAACGGCGCCGAAGCTAGCAAAGAACACGGGGGCATCATGGCGAAACGCCAGCACGAAATGAACGAGCATGCACAGAATCAAGAAGCTCAACAAGCACAGGCCCAATTTGATCGTCATTACCGTGGAATAAAGGTCTGAGCGCAAAACCGGGTCGTCGCGGCGAACCGCAAGCTCACGGGTGGCGCTCAGGTTAAACCCATAATCGTTGAGCGCGACAAAGTATGCCATCACGGCCTGTGAGAAGGCGATGAGACCGAAGTGCTCGGGACCGATTACCCGGAGTAAATAGGGAATATTGATGAGCGGCAGAAGGTAGCTTCCAGCCTGCACCGCCATGACCGAAGCGGCATTGCCAACGACTCTGCGGCTCATGCAGTAGTCCTCGTTCTCGTGGATGTGATATCCATGATCTCGTGCTCCATTGTCATTTTGATAAATATTGGGTGCGAACTCAACCAAGCGCCGGGACAACCAGGGCGTTGCTTAAGCTATGGCGCCACTTTAAGGAGAAAAGCGAATGCCACCTGGCAAAATCATCGTCACCGGAGCCGCAGGCCTGGTCGGTCAAAATCTGATTCCGCGTTTGAAGGCCCGGAATCTTGGCCAACTGATAGGTATCGACAAACACATGGAGAACACTGAAACACTTCGTGGATTGCACCCGGATGTTCGCGTGATCCATGCAGACCTGGCAGTTTCCGGGGCCTGGCAGAGTGAATTGGAAGGATGCACCCACCTGGTCATAGGTCACGCGCAGATCGGGGGTACCCATCGGTCTGAATACGTGCGAAATAACATCGCCGCGACGGAGCGTCTCCTTGAAGCTGCGCTGCGGTACAAGATTCCCTATCTGGTCAGCATTTCATCTTCGGTCGTAAACTCCATGGCGGTCGATGATTATACAGAGACCAAGAAGGCGCAGGAGGCGTTGGTTGCTGGGTCGGGAATTGCCCAGGTTGTTCTTCGTCCCACGCTGATGTTTGGCTGGTTCGATCGAAAGCACGTAGGCTGGTTGGCTCGATTCATGCAGCGAGTCCCGATATTTCCTATCCCTGGCAACGGACGATTCCTTCGCCAACCCCTCTATGCGGGGGATTTCTGTGACGTGATTGTGAGCGCGCTCCAGTCAAAGAAGACTGGTCAATACAATATAACGGGGCAAGAGCGTATCGATTATATCGACATGATCCGCGCCGTGAAGAAGGCCACCGGTGCGCGGGCCCGGATAGTAACAATACCCTATCGACTGTTCTGGCTTTTACTGAAGGCAAATACGCTCTGGGATAAAAACCCCGCGTTTACTCCAAAGCAGCTTGAGGCACTTGTGACGCCGGACGTTTTTGAAGTCATCGATTGGCCTGGAATTTTCGGAGTTCGCGCAACCCCACTTGCGGAGGCGTTGGAACAGACGTTTAACGATCCCACATTTTCAAGCATCGCTCTCCAGTTCTAGACAACCTAAAAGTCAGAATTCAGCGTTTTCGAGTTGTGTCATGGTCCGGCCGTAAGTTGCGAAAGCCGCGGCTCATGCGGGAGTCCTCGTTCCGTTAGAGTTTGATACAAAAACTGTCTGGATCCTGACCATGATTCTGCCAGCGCGTGAGTTGGACCGCAACGGTCAATGCCATTACGCCATACATTGGAACCATGTGTCGCGAGTAAAGAAATCCGGCAATATACGAAAACAGGAAGAAAACGAGCATGGTCAGCGCCAAGACTTCGGCTTCACTCACTTGGCGGCGTATGACGCCAGTTAAAGCAAACATGACCACACACGCTAATGTTAAATGATTGACCAGATTACTTATGACGACGAGGCGTCGGGTATGACCTGGAATCATTTCAGGCGCCTCCTTTAAATCACAACAGGCGACGAACAGTTTTGTCACGCCCATTTTCAAATACAATTTTGGGTTGTCGTGAATCCATTTCTGGCCAAGAGCTAACTGGGCGTGGCTCAGCTCCCACTCGTTATGGACCGGCACGAATGGCAATAGCTTGTGCGCGTAGTCTTCAGAGTCAAGGCTATCCAGATTAGTGCGGGGATATAGGCGGTAGGAAAAGGAATTGTTGCCTTTGTAATAGTTCCAGCCATTCCAAGACGACTCATCCACTCCGAACGCAAAAGCCCCGGAGACGATCTTCGTATAACTTCCCCAACTTAACATTGCGATCGCTAAACAAACAAGGGGTAATAGGGTCAGCGAAGGGTTTCTCTTCCAGAACCTAATCACAATCCAAACGGCCACGAATACGCACAGCGGAAACATAGAGCTTTTAGACAAGTAAATCGAGCCAAGTAAGACTCCTACCGCCAGCCCGCTACCCCATCCCTCCATCGTCAACAGGAAGGAAAACAGCAGGGCTATCAGTCCGAATAAGTATCCCTCCTCTATATCCATGCGACCGGCGATGCTGAGGTCGTATGGTGCAAGAAGCAATAGAAGTATTGGCACCATAGCCCATTTTGTCGGAATTGCATAATGCTTTTTCAGCCGGAAGAAAGCGTAGATGAAAAGCGGCCAAAACAACAGGTTTTTCAAGAAGAAGAATACTGACGCCTTCGGAGAAAGCCGGTAGCTCGCTGCACCTAGCAGCGGAATCAATGGCATCCGATGCGTATAAGTCCACCAACCGTAATTACGATTGATCGATCCCAACCGGTGCTGCTGAACTACCCCCTGTATCACGGGGCCAAAGCCGTAGTCGATGTTAAACATAGAGTCATTGGGCGTAGGTCGTAGGGCCGCGATGTAAATGCTGGTAAATACGAGTATCGCCAGCAAGATGGGCAAGTAAATGGGGCGGGCAGTCGAGGGCTTTATCGCTTGGACATGGACCGCAGACTGAGTAAAATTCATCGTTTAACCTCAAGCGCCGTTCTTCCTGCCTGGCAAATTTCGAAAGCAGCATCTGTTAATATTTGAACGAAACCGCATCGGACATTGGACTCGTTCGATTACTCTTGATGCCAGTGGATCTAAATAAAAAGGTTAACAGCTATTTCACTAGCTTTCCTTTGTGCCTCTACTCGTGAGATTTGGGAGTCGTTTCCGTTCTGTTTGCGCACGTCGCAGCTCAACGTCATCCATATTCCCATCTCAAGGCAGGACTTGCTCACTTCCATTACAGGATTAGTTCACACGCTTGAGCGTTCGGTTTTGGAAGATGTATCCTGACGACGCGAATTGGAGGGAATATATTGCGCTTCCAAGCCACTGGAGTTGACGCCTAAGCGTTTGGCGTTGCAATGCGCCCATTGCTATTTCATAAACTCTTGGGATGCTTAGGCGACCATCCGAACTTGGAGATGCCAGGGTTCTTTGGCCCGAATCGATTGTCCGATAAAACCACTATCCAGACTGGAGTATTCTCAGCCATGATGACCAGCTTACATCTTCGTTTCGCATTCCTTGCTTCAACGCTCGCGGCATCTTCGGTGGACGCGGCCCAGCCGCAGCAGGATGCAAGTATCGTCATCAATGCAAGGCAGATACTAGCTCCTGTTAATCGCCTGGTCTTTGGACAAAATGTCGAGTCCGCAGATGGAGCCTACATTTTTTCCAGCAACACGACGGATACAAACGGTATCAATACGGCTAGTGGATTTTGGGATCCTGCAACGAGAGCGCCGGACTCCGAAGTCCTTAACCAAAGCAAGGCGGTGGGTACAAGTGTGCTGCGCTACCCCGGCGGATGCCTGGTGCACAATTTTGACTGGCGAAAGACGGTTGGGCCGGACGCCAAGACCAGGGGATGGCAATTCGGAGTGGATGAATACCTCTCGCTGTGCCACGCAATGAATGCCATACCGCTGATCACGATAAGCGATTATGTTCTGCCAGCCGACCAAATGCCGGAGAATGCAGCGGAATTGGTTGAGTACCTCAACTCTCCCGCGGATGCTGCCCACCCCTGGGCGATCAAGCGTAAGGTTTGGGGGCATCCGGCACCGTATCACGTAGTCTGGTTCGAGCTGGGGAACGAAAGCATGCACGGAAATCATCGTGTGCTTCCGCATCGTCAATATACGGCGGAGCAATACGCCGAATTTGCCAAGGCTACCGCTGCCGCCATGCGCAAAGTCGACCCTGACATCAAGCTTGGCATCGTCATGGTGCCGGGTCCGGGGAACGATGTGGATTCGGACTGGAATCGGACGGTCATCCGCCAGGCGGGAGCAATCGCTAACTTCGTGGTTATCCACTTGTATGCCCCCGAACCATCGAAGACCGGCATTTCAGAGAATGTGGCACTTCAGGCCATGATGGTGGCGCCCCAGCATGTCGAGCAGCGGCTCGCAAATTACCATGAGATGATTCGGCAGCAACTGGGCCACGATCTACCTTTGGCGATCACCGAATTCAACGGCGGTCTCGATGCCTTTGGCAGTCCGCGCCGCTTCAGCTATGCCAACGCGTTGGAATGCGCAGATCTTCTACGCGTGTTTCTCAAGCCGGAGTCGAACGTCGCGCTGGCCAACTACTGGGAGTTCGTCAATGGGTACTTCGGCATGTTGCGAACGGGTATGTCTTCTTCGAACGGGGAGCTGGTTTCTGAAGAACCCACGCTTTTGGTTTATAGAATTTGGGCTGAGCATTTTGGGTCAAGACTGGTAAGGGTGGAAATACAGTCGCCGCGGGCAGAATTTTCCGGAGCCGGAAGCGAAGAGGCCGACCTGGGTAGCATCGCCGAACCGAGACGGCAGATCCAGAAGTTCGACCTCGATCGATACAGCTCCTTTTTTGGAACAACTTTGCCAAAATTGGTCAACGTTCAGATTCAACTACAAAAATCTGATCTGACCATCCGTCTTCAGGGTTTAAACCGCAGCATCTATCCCACGCTTGCGCGCATTCCCCGTCCGGAAGTTGCTCCTGGCACCCAAGTGGAATTCTCGTTAAGCTTCGATGCCAGATTCGCGCCGGACCCGGGCAGCAACATAGCGACCATCGGACTCGGTCTCATGGACTCGCGTGGATGGAACCAAACCCACTCGGGAATCGGCGTGGATGCGATCACCACCGACTGGAAGCACTTTGATGCTACGTACCGGTTGAATCCGCAAACGACGAATGTGGATGTTTCTGCCCGGCTAATGGCAGACGGGAAGAATGTGAGTGGAACGCTGCAGGTGCATAACCTGGCCGTCACCGGCTTTGTTTCACCGCACGATGCCGCGTATCCGTTGCTCACCAGCTCGGCGAGTGCCTCTTCCGACGGCGATACAGTCTATCTGGTCGTAATCAACAAGAGCGCCAGCGACTCCATTCCAACGACGATTCATCTCAGGGGCTTTTCGGCGGTGCGAGCACGGTATTGGGAGCTAAACGGTCCCGGCTTGGAGTCCACCAACGGCGTCGCCGAAACAGCGCACGGCGCGGCATTTCCACTGACTGCGACAGACACTTCAACGCGTGTATTTCCCGCCCATTCCATGACGGCAATCGAATTTAGCGGTGCCCGGTAGCCTGTGTCGCTTGTGCGCTAGTCCATCCGAGATGAAGCCCCGGCCTGCCGGGGTGATCTCACTGCATGAGTCTGGTCAACAGATCAATGGCTGGGAGCGAGGTTGCCGATGGAATTTAGCCATCGAACGCGTTCGAAGCCGAAATCCATGGTTACGCACGTTTTTTGTTATGACTGGACTACTTCTTGTGTGCCCTGGGGCAGAAATCTTCGGAAAGAATCGATCGTCGCGAGACTTGGGACAGCTCTCTCATCATACATATTCCTAAGTCCGGCAAATGCAATCGCGCCGACGATCTCGGGGACCGGAATCCCAAATGTGATTAGCCCCTCCGTGAAGCTTCCTAAGAACATCGCGATGCCGACACCGACATACCAGAAGGCAATGAGCGGCATGGGAGATCTGCGGATTAACCTCGCAAAATCCCGAAAGAACACCAGCAGGAGGACCATCAACCATCCCATGCCGACAAGACCGAATTGCAGCATGGTGTCTATATAGCCGCTGTCGGCACCCTTCATGGCCCCGCCGACGCTCCGAATGACGCTGAGGGAGTCGCCGCTTCCGGTCCAAAAGGCCTGATAGCCATAGCCCAGCCATAGGTGATCGGCCATATATGGCAGCAGAATGGCCCAGTGATCGGTCCGGCCCGACAACGATGGATCCTTCCCGAGAAGCGGCAAAATGATACCCTCTCCGGCAGTGATCGCGAGTGCCAGGACCGGTAATCCGACGGCGATGGAATACACGACGAATGGAATCTGCTCTCTTCGCCTGCTCGCAACGAATGGTCCTAGAACTCTTACCGCGATCAATACAAAGACCAGAATCAACGACGTCATGGATCGGGACAGGAGAATGAGCCCTATGGGGAAGAGCGATTGAAGCATCAGCACGAGCAACCGCCGCCTATTTGGGATCTCGCAAAACGGAAGACCGGAAAAGAAGAAGAGGATGCCAAGACCCATGTGGTTCTTGTGCCCGAAGATACCTTTCCACTCACCATCAATGGATATACCGTACTGGGGAAGTAGGATTGCCCAGGCGATGCAAGCGATACCCACGATCACGCCGGCGGCGAGCATTAGGCGCCTCAGGTCCTGCGGAGAATAACACGTGGCGAGGAAACAGCCAAAGGCAAGTCCAAGCGCCAGCAGCGCAGCCCTCCGAAATGTCATTCCCGCCGCCTGAGACCAGAAGGTGGAGAGAAATGCAAGAACCGCGAACGCGGCTACCGTCTTTTGCTTCACCATGGTTCGGAGTGTCGGACCGATGTACCCAATCATGAGGCAAAGGCCCAGCGCGCATGAGAAAGCTGTAAGCCACAGAAGGTTGGTCTTTGAGTCAAACTTCTGGGAAAGGCCTTTGACGCTCCAGTAGGCACTATCCTGCCGTGTGAACATGCTGTTCTCCTGCGCTGTCAGAAAAAGACAGAGGAACAGCCACCAGGTCCGGGCGCGCCGGAATAGGAACGGATCCGAGTTCTCCGCAGAGCTCTCTGCGGGTGCTATGTGTACGGGGAGACTTGTTCGCGTCGCACTCATCCAATACTCCAAACAGATCGACGGCGAGTACTCCCATCGTTCTCGAAGTTCACGTTGCGGTATTGCTGCATCCCATGACAGCGAAGGAGCAGCTCATTCGGTTACTACCGAGGTCCCCACCACACCAAGACGCCTGCGCCAGCGGAATTATTGGTCGTTGGAGGATCCCACTGATTCAATTGACCGGAGCTCTCCCGATTCGTAATCCAATTTTCCAAGTAGCTTCGAGCAGCAATGAACAGCTCCGCCGAGATTCGCGGGCTACTTCTCATTCAGATCTTCTCAGGATGTAGATTTTCCGATGGTGAGGTGGCAGCCACGTGTTGTACTCGACAGGTTGGAAGGTCGATTCAGGAAAGCACCAAGGGCTGTAAGCCAACTGGTAACGTCCTCGGATCGCAGGGCTATCGCTGTCCCACCATGCCACACACGGCGGAAGTGATGGGCGGATCTTCGGTGCGAGATGTCCCGCGAGCTCTATTTGGGTCCATCCGTCGTACTCAAATCCACCCCTGATCTCGCCGCGTGTAATACCTGCCGCGCGAAGATTATTAGCGGCTTCAAGTCGCGCGCGGTCAGCAGCCATCACGTCGTGAAGTGTGAAGACTCCGTA
>Ga0302326_10029253_pt1 | contig 11060 bp, 11 predicted proteins | sample Palsa_T0_3_FD_202264 | JGI IMG/M metagenome (GOLD analysis project Ga0302326, IMG submission 202264) | Peat permafrost microbial communities from Stordalen Mire near Abisko, Sweden - Palsa_T0_3 | ecosystem: Environmental > Terrestrial > Soil > Palsa > Peat permafrost | place: Sweden: Abisko...
GGCGATCTCGGGATGCTAAAGAGCTGCCTTAAGCAAGTGCCTAAGCAGAGCTCTTGGCATGTGGTGGTGTTCTCACGTCCGTCCAGCGACCACCAAACCGCCGAGCTTGGGAAAATCGTGGGCGAACTTCGCCCGCGCAGAACGCACATCTGTTTTGACTCCCAGGAAGTCAAAAAGATATTCCACGTCGATATGCGCATCCCGTCCGGCAGGAAAAAGGAGGACACGAACGAAAGCCTGACGGCTCTTCGAGAGGACCTAGACCTTACGCAGGTGGATGTTGCGGCGGCGCTCGACGTGACTTCGCGAACGGTGCAGAACTGGGAGAGCCACGGACGTGCGTCAGAGCGGAAATATCGGGACTTGAAAGAGCTGCGCGGGCTGGTCCGAAGATATGTTCAGACGGACGAGGTCGGTAAATGGATGGACACGCCGAACGATGCTTTCCAGAAGCGCACACCGCGCGAGTTGATTCGTGAAGGCAGGACGCGGGATTTGGTTCTTGAGTTTGAAGGGCTTCAGACCGGCGAACCGTTGTGAAGCTACCGCATGGCTGGCAAGCAGCGCTTGACCGACTGCTTGTGTCTGCCGTGCCCTTCGCCGATTCTTGCTTTCGATCCGTTGAACTTGAGTATGCCCATCCAGACGAGGTTGTGAGCGGTGAGGGCTGCCGGTTGAAGGGTGGGCGTTTTGCCGCTAAGGGGACGCGAGCGGTCTATGGGTCGCTCGACGAGGAAACGGCCACGCGCGAAGTGACGGCACGGAAAGCCCGTCTGGGCGGCGCCGGCATCATCTCGCTGAAGGACTATCCGCGCGTAACCTATGTCATCTCAATCAAAGCGAAGAAGTGCTTGGATCTTCGGAACGTCGGGACTGAGGCCGTACTGAAGGATCTTCTCGCGGCCATGAGCGATCCGGACGATCTCGGAGCGTCGCAGGAAATGGGCGCGTATCTCGCCGGCAAGGGAATCGACGCGATCATCTTTCCCTCCGTGACGGGCAGCGGCGGAAACATCGTCGTTTTCCTCGATGCAGACCCGTCTCCCAAGGTCACGATTGACAATCGGAAGGAAATTCTCGAGAAGCTCAAGAGGTTGGGCAGTTGACGAATCCGTATTCAGTGGCGAGGGGCGATTTTCTAACCATTCGCACAAGCCAGTTTGGCACGACACCCGACAGCAAGGAGGTTATGCTTTTCCATAATTTGAGCATGTGACAATTACATGCGCCGGAGAGGGCGGCGCTGACGCGCCGAAGCCATCGGCGAACGCAGGGCGTTGACGCGCTGAGGCCATGGCCGAAGGCGGGCGTTGACCCCACCACCTGGGGGTGTTATACCGCTGGGGACCTCGAAACTTGTCGCTCTGGAGGGAAGATGCGCCGAAATACAGTTTTGAAAGTTGCGTTTGGCTTCGTGGCTGGCCTGTGCTTGACCGCTGGCTTGGTCCACATTTACGCGGCTGCCCATCCGGCACCGCTGACGCTGGCGGCTGCTGAGCTTACCTCGGGCAAAGTTCAACTTAAATCTGCTGGGCCGCTGGCGTTCGGGCCGGACGGCATCCTTTTTGTGGGCGATTCGCTGGGGGCTTCGATTGTGGCGCTCGATACCGGTGACCGGACGGCTGCCGGCGCTTCGCCGAAGTTTGACGTTAGGGGAGTCAACGCGAAGGTTGCTTCGTTGCTGGGAACATCCGCCGATCAGATCATGATCAACGACGTGAAGGTCAATCCCATCTCGAAGAATGCGTACCTATCGGTGGCGCGGGGACGCGGGCCGGATGCGGCGGCGGTGATCGTGCGCGTCGATGGCGCCGGACAGATGACGGCGCTGGCGCTCGACAACGTGAAGCATTCGTCGGTGAGTTTGGTGGACGCGCCGCCGGCCAACGCGCCGTCCACGGGCTTTGGCGGCAGCCCGCGCGTGCAGACGATTACGGACATGGCGTTTGTGAATGGCAATGTGATTGTGGCCGGCCTGTCGAACGAGGAATGGTCGTCGGCGCTGCGCTCGATCCCGTTCCCGTTCGGGCAGGTGGCCAAAGGCGCGACGGTCCAGATTTGGCACGCGTCGCACGGCGATTTTGAGACAGAAGCGCCGGTGCGAACGTTTGTTCCATACACGATTCAGGGACAGCAGTACATTCTTGCGGCCTACACCTGCACGCCGCTGGTGAAGATCCCGGTGAGCGATCTCAAGCCGGGCGCGCAGGTGAAGGGAACCACCATCGCCGACCTGGGCGCGGGCAATCGGCCCATCGACATGGTCCCGTATCAAAAGGGCGGGCACAACTTCATCTTGATTGCCAACAGCAGCAACGGCATTCAGAAGCTGGCGGCCGACAACCTGGAGACCTACAAGCCGATCACCTCGCCGACGGTGATGGATGTTGGCGGCGTGCCGTTTCAGAAGATCGACCAACTCACCGGCGTGATGCACCTGACTCGGCTCGATGACGCCAACGCCGTGATCATTCAAGGCAGCGGATCGAATTTGGATCTGCGCGCGATTGCCCTGCCGTAAATGACGGGTGCGGGTGCGGGTGCGGGTCGGCCTAGAAGACGTCTCATAAATGGTCTGGCAAACTCTCGGGCGTTCTTCAGGGGCTAAAGCCCGCTTTTTAGAGGCTTCCCAATGTCGGAGCTGAAGCTCCGACCCCCTACCGTTGTTTATGAGACGGCTTGTAGGCAGGCCCGCGCCGTTGCCATTGCCATTGCCATTGCCATTGTTATTGCGGGGCCATTACGGGCGCAAAACGTACCTTGCTGAGAATCAGGCTTGCGCTGGTTGCGGTCACGCTGCTCTTGGGGGTGACCGCAGCCGCGCAAGAAATTTCGATACGACTTGAAGGCGACGCCTTTCGAGTGGTGGCCGGCAGCGCGGCGGGATGGAAAGAACCGGCGCAGGGCTGGTCGTCGATTTTTCGGGTGTACAGCGGCACTGGCGATGTCCCGCCGCTCGCCGGCAGCTACGCGGTCGAAGACAACGTCCTGGTTTTTCATCCGCGTTTTGCTCTGGTGCCCGGCACGCGCTACCGCGCTGTCTTTCAGTTGCCGAATGGCAAGCCTGTCGAAGCAAGCTTCGAGAAAAAGCGGCCGCGGCTAGAATCCACCACGCACGTCACGCACGTCTATCCGTCCACCGACGTGCTGCCGAGCAACACGCTCAAGCTGTACATTTATTTTTCGGCGCCGATGAGCCGCGGCGAAGCTTGGCAACACATCCACGTGCTCGATGAGAAGGGCCTGCCGCTCAAGTTCGAGTTCGTCGAGATTCAGCAGGAGCTTTGGGACCCGAACAACACGCGACTGACGGTGTTCTTCGATCCGGGCCGCATCAAGCGAGGCGTGCTGCCGAACGAGCAGCTCGGGCCGCCCATCGTTGAGGGGAAGCGTTACACGCTGGTCATCGATCGCGGATGGCAAGACGCGCGCGGCGTGCCGCTCCTGGGAGAATTTCGCAAGGCGTTTCGCGGCGGGCCGCCGGACCGGACTCCGCCCGATCCGAAGAGCTGGCGCGTGAGCGCGCCCCGAGCGGGGAGCGCGGCGGATTTGGTGGTGGACTTTCCGAAGCCGATGGATTTCGCGTTGCTGCAGCGAATGATACGGGTTGCCAGGGCGCGCGGCGGCGTTGCCGGGGCGCAAGACAACGACGCTGGGGCGCAAGCTAACATCGCTCGCGCGCAAGACGACATTGTTGCGGCGAAAGACAACGTCGGCGGGACCATCACCGTCGATCGGCAGGAGACGCAGTGGCGTTTCACGCCGCGGGAACCTTGGAAGGCGGGAGCATACCGCCTGCTGGTGAACACCGGGATCGAGGACCTTTCCGGCAATCGCATCGGGCAAGCGTTTGACCTGGACAAATTTCAGAGAGTCACCAAGAGCATCGAAACGCAGACGATGGCGCTGCCGTTCGACATTCGCTAGCCGCGCGCGGCGTCTCCGCGGACCGGTGGACGTCCCGGTGGCATGCAGTTCCGGAGGTCGCGTGAAACGTTTGCGTGACGGAGGCTGCTAGCCGCCTTTCATGTACGAAATTGGATTGAAAGAAGGTTGTCGAAAAGGGCGTCAGTAAGCTACCAGTTCGGCATGGGAGGATACTCGCCGAGACTCCGCACTTTCCGATATCTTATCCGGCGAACGATCGACTCCGAGCAGGCGGTCGAATTCTCTCTTGGTGACGCCGTAGCATTCGCAGGAGCGCTTCTGCAAACCTGCATGATCGAGAACGGTAATACGCCCACGCGTGTAACGGATCAGCCCGCTCCGTTGCAGCGCATTGGCCGCGACGGTGACGCCGGCCCGACGCACACCCAACATCATGGCTAGAAATTCCTGGGTGAGCGGAAACTCGTCCTGGTGCATGCGATCGCGCGTCATCAGCAGCCAGCGGCAGCAGCGCTGTTCGAGTGGGTGGAATGTGTTGCAGGCAGCCGATTGTGCCACCTGATTGAAGCACGCGTCGGCATAGTGCAGCATCGACCTGCGAACAGAGGCGCTCCTCTGCAGTGCTCTCGCGAATGCGTTCGAGTCGATCTTTAAGCCGGTGCCGGCAACCTGCATATAAACGTTGCTGGGCGCCTGGGAGTCGCCAAACAAGATGGGCAGCCCGACCATGCCCTCGTTGCCGATGGTGCCGACCTCGGCCGCCTGACCGTTGCGCATGGTGTTCACCAGCGATGCGACGCCGGTCTCGATGAAATACACAGACCGAATGGGTTCGTTGGCTTCATAGAGCGAGCATTTATAGGGCAGGTTAACGGGGACGAGACGAGGGCCGAGGCGCCGATAATCGTTGGCCGACAGCGATTTCAGCAATCGGTTTTGATGAGCTTTCGGGAACACGACGGCCATTATATCTCAGACGATCTCAGACGCGGAATCCGGTTACGCGCGTTTCGGATCGTTCCTTCTCTCACACGATGCGCACGCCTAAACACGGTAATCGCTAAATACGGTAACCGAAACAGCCGCAACTATTGCGGGCGGCGAAATAGGCCCACGTAGACGGCCTTGCCGAGAATGTGGCCCTGTATCGCCTTGATGATGTTTGTGCGGGTCTCGAAGGGGTCGGTGCCAGGCTGGACATCGATTTTCGTGTCCAAGGCAAACAGTTCAAACGTGTAATGGTGGCGCGGGCCGGTGGCAGGCGCGCCGGGACCTCGATAAACCGGGCCGCTGGCGCTGAGTTGAAAGGCGCCATTCTGCAACTGAGCTCCCATCGGGACGCCTTCCGGAAGGCCTGTGGCCGTGCCCGGGATATTCCAGACCAGCCAATGCAGCTGATCATCGGTGGTGTGGTTGCGACTGGCTTCCATGTCATGCACGTGCAGAAGGAAGCTCACTGTGCCCGCGGGGACGTTGATCCAGGTTATGGCTGGCGATGTTTGGTCGCCGGCCTGCGTGTATTTCGCCGGGATGTCGGAACCGTCGGCGAAACCCGGGATGGTCATGATTAACGGCGTTGGAGCCGGTGCGCCTTGCCCGCGTTGTCCGCCTTGTCCGCCCTGCGTTTGAGCGGCGACGGTCATAGCGGACAAGGACATGGCCAAGAACAGTGGAAGCAATCGAAGAAATCGCATCTGCTGACCTCCCAATATTGGTTACGAGCCGCATTGCCTGCGCGCCATGATAGGCAACTGCGGAGCGGAAACACAAGCGGGACACGTATTGCAGTCTCGGTATCGAATCAGGGCGCCGTCGGCGTTTCTCGGCAACTCACCGAATTGTGTGCGGTGTACCCGTTCGAGCAGCTTGGTCATCTGAAAATCTGGGAGTCAGGGCAACGACTCCCCGCGGAGTGACCTCGCAACGAAACGACCTCGCAGTCGCATTGCAGGCGAAGAAATCTATGTGTTCAATCCGCGGACTTGAAGGAGGCAGCTTATGAAACGGATCGCTTTCCTGGTAATAGCAATTGCGGTGGCGGCTGGCGTAGTCGCATCGATGGCACCTGCACCTGGTCGCGCGGCTCAAGGGGCCGCGGCCATTTACCTGAAAGAAAAACCGGCTGGATTTCGAGACTGGACGTTGATCTCAGAGGCCCACGAAGCGGGCAACATCAACAGTATCGGAGCCGTCCTGGGCAACGATGTGGCAACCAAGGCCTACCGGGAAGGCAAGCTTCCGTTCCCGGATGGTTCGATCATTGCCGCTGTGCACTATAAGTACGTGCCGTCGGCGGAAAACGACAAAATCTTCGGGCAGGACCAATCTTTCGTTGCGGGGGCCCCGACGAATATTCAGTTTGAGGTTAAAGACTCCAAAAAGTACGCCGCCACGGGCGGCTGGGGGTTCGGTCACTTCAACAGCGACGGAACACTTGGCAGTGACGCTGTGATGAAATCCTGCGCCCCCTGCCACGCGAAGGCTTCTCGCGACTTTGTCTTCACACAGTACGCACCGTGATTCAATCGGCGAGCCTCGTCTCTATCAAGTTATTCGCCGAAGGGGTCGAATAGAAGACCGGCTGAGCCGGCAGATGATTTTGGACGAAGATCCGGACGTTCGGACGCTGCCGGGATGCGGAACGAACTCATCGCTCCGTCCCTAGTAGCCGCGATTATTTGCCGGAATAGATATGAAGCGCGTTTTCCGTGCCAATCCTGCGCCGCAAATCCGGCGGGAGTTGATTGAGAAGCAGCACGGTGGCTTGCCATCGCGACGAACCTCGCGGCAGCATGGGGCCGTAGTGCTGGTCGCTGCCGATCACGAAACGATCGGGGAAGTCTTGAAACAGCTTGAGCCAATCGGGCTTGATATGGCCGTCGGCCATGATCGGATTGCGGCCTGGAATCACGGGATCGACCTTGATCTCCATGTAGAGATTGGAATGCGCCAGGAGCAGGCGTCGGCAAAGTTCCGGCGTGCGATATCCGGTGAAGTCAGCGCCGGCGTGCGCCCAAATAATTATCGCGCCACGGTTGTGCGCAAGGAGGCGCTCGAAATCCGGGATATTCGCGGGCAACTGCGGAGGATTGGGCGCCACCAAATCGGAGGGTAGCGGCATGGCCTGCGGAACGGCTTCCATGTGTAGATCGATGGGAACATGGTGCTCGGCCGCGATATCCGCGAGCATAAGGAACAACGGGCTGTCCGGCGCAGCGTATTCGTATTCTCGGATTCCCGAGGAAGGCTGTGACAGGTGCTCTGCGGTCAGCTCGCCGAAGCCAGCCACGCCTTCCCGCAACCATTCCTCCGCTTTCTCCTTGAACTTCCGCTTCGCTTCCGGCCCTGAGTCACCTGTGCGAGCTGCCTCCAAAATCATGGCGTTGAGGGTCGCGCCGCCAGCGAGGACCGCCAGTTTATCCGGATATTTCTTCGCGGCGGCCAGGAAGACGTCGGCGTCAAATCGCGCCGGATCATCCTGCGGATAAGGCTCGGACAGCAGAAAGAGTTTGGTGGCGTTTTGACTGGCCATCGACTTCACGGCCGTCTCGACTGCGGCATTCGGATCGCGCGGGTCGATATGAGTGTGCACGTCGATGTAACCGGATAGAGCGGGTATGGGCGCAGTTGGTTGCGGCGATTGCTCGCCTGGTGTTTGGCTGCGACTCGCAGCGCGATGGGGAAAGAGAGCAAGCGAGGTCGCGGCGAGCAAAAGAACGAACGCTGTTGTACGGAACATTTTCGGACGTTGGGCCATTTGTCGAGTCCTCAAATCTCGGTCGATCTTAGTCCTCAGCCCTTGTGTGCGCAATGACCGCGCAACGCGTTGAAAACAGGGCGTAGAGAATTGCCGCCCTTGGCTGTCCCGGCGTCGCCCCGGGCTACAATACGTCCACTCACTGGTTAGGCTTTTGCCGTTCTGGCCTACGGGTCCAGCTACCGAAAGGCTTGTTTGTTGCGAGTTGCGCCGTAACCCGCGACGCGGCATCGCGCTTGACATGCGAGAAGCTCACTGGCCTTGGAGCATCTGGCGGAGGCGTGCACGCTGAGCTTCGAGTTCGGCATCTGTGTGCTCGGTTGGGTGTGGCTCCGTCGGTGCACCGGGATTCGGATCTGCCGCGACCGGCTCCGGTGCTGGTGCGGTGGCCTGTGTTTCTGCCGGCGACGTCGCGGCGGGCGCTTTCGCTGGGGCCTGGTTAACCGCGGCCTGTTCCCTTTGCACCCTGGTGCTTGGCGGGACGAGAGCCGCCGCAGTTGGCTCGGGCGTCGGGACCGTCGCAGCGGTCGCTGGGATGGTTGTTGCGAAGCGCTGGCCGGCCGCGGCTTGCTCTTTTAGCAGCCGGTAAATCGGACGCAGGGCGCTGACGACCCGGTCAGCCAAGTAGACCGAACATGCCACAATTACGAACGGCAAGGCGATCAGCGCGACTAGCCCCGCCAGGATCAGAATCGTCGGAATATTCGAAAACATGTCCATGCCTCCGGGGAGCGACCCTGCATTATACGGTTACCAGGACTCGCCGTGCGCCTAGGGCCTTGGCTGCGTCCGATTCGCCCATTGTGTCGCGCTGGAATTGGTAATAGAGACGGCCGATTCGACGGGATCTGAAAATCGTGGAATTTGGTTGATTCCTCAAGAGCCCTTTCGCCGCCGTGTGCGGGCTTTAGCTGTGTGTTCGCGTATCCATGCCGGTTGCGAAGAAACCGAAGTAATTCGATACAGAGCTGCAGCAACCACTCACGTTTTCGGTCGTCATTTTTTGTATTGTGTTCTTCTAGCGACCGCTTTGCCATGCGATAGAGCACAGCTCCGCGGAACCAAACGGTTTGGCGCCGCCCTGCTCTCCAGCGTGGAACACGTAGGGACGGGAGCAAGGGCTACGCGAACGATGGGTCACCAGGGAGTTTGTCGCAACCAGATATTGCCGTTCGCATCTAAAGTCCGGAGCGACCAGTTTCGCTGAGTGATTCGGAGGACTGCATGCTCGAAACAACGACCGTTGTCACGCCCGCCCGTTTTGAACAAGGTCTCGCTTACGCCGATTTCCTGACACAGGCAAAGGTAAATCGCGACAAGTTCGAGAAGTTCTACAACGATCCGGCGCTTACCGATGACGATATCGCCTTCTTTCAGAAGGCGGCCGCGCTCCCAGGGGGACCGGCAAAAATTCTGGCATTAGCCGAGGACTGGTGTGGCGATGTCTACCGCGAACTGCCTACAGTCGTCCGTATTGCCGAAGCCACCGGCGCCGAACTACGCGTTTTCCGGCGCGACGAGAATTCGGATATCATGGACGAATATTTGCTCAACGGTAAATCGCGTGCGATACCGGTTTTTGTCTTCTATACAAAAGACCATCGATATATCACGCATTTCGTGGAGCGGTCGGCCGGTGCACACAAAGAACTGGCCGCGGCGATCGCGGAAATCAGTACGAAACTGGGTCTGCCGCCGGGCACCACCTACGCCACGGTCCCCGACGCCAGCCGGCCAGCGTTCGTGCAAGAACTGATCGCGAAGATCACTCCGCGGTTTGGCGCCTGGCGGAAAGAGGCAATCCGAGAAATGCGTACGCAGCTTTCCGCGGCTCTCCACACTCCGGACCACGCATGACCCAATGAGCCAGAATCCGGTGGAAGCAATTCCCGTCGTCTACACCATCCGGGGTTGCGACGCGTGCGTCAAGCTCCTTCGAAAGTGGGATGCCGAAGGCGTGGCATACGACGAGCGGCGCGTTGAGTTAAGTCAGGATGTGCTCGACGAAGCCCGTAAATACGGCAGTCTTGTCCCGATTGTCGTGTGGCCGGACGGCACGGTCCAACAAGGGTTTGGAGACAGCATCGGCTGCTTTATTTGAAAACGTCGTTTCGTGTATACGAGTGTCGCGACAAGCGACATGAGTTACTTTCTATAAGAGTAGACTCGCAAAGTAACGATGTGCCTGTCCAAATTATTGTCGATTAGGATGAAGTCGGTGCGGTCCATTGCATCTTACGGTCCCGCTGTAGGGGGATTGCGCTTTTGCCTACCTCCGTTCGTCATCAGACATTGACCCGATTCTTCAGGCCATGCTAGCCTCTGATGATGTTGTTTGCCCTGCTTCATTGTTGTCGCTGCGACCAGCCTTTCGCTGGGTGAGCGGCGACATTTTCAGGCGTTCCTGAAACTCCTCTAAAGCTCATCCGATTTGCTCATCATTTGGCGGTGTATCCGGCATCCGTGCCGGGGATTGTGTGTGCAACTGTGGAGATTCTATGCGACTCAGACCTGATAAACGACTCGTGCAAGAGGCCGACAGCGCATCGACGACCAAGAGCCTATCCGAAGCTGTCTCCAGAGCACCTGAGGAGCTCGCCAAGATCGTCTCTCTGTTCGCGTCGTCCGATGGATGGATGGACAAAGTGCGGCTAGGGGCCGAACAGCGCTGGTACGAGCGGCTGTATCACGGTCCGGACTATGACATATGGGTGATCAGTTGGCTGCCCGGGCAATCCACCGGCTTCCACGATCACGGTGCGTCCTCGGGAGCTTTCATCGTAGCGACCGGGATTCTGGAGGAGCATCGTCCTGGTGAGCGGTCTCGCGTGATGCATCCGGGCAAGCCACGCGCATTCGGTCCCGATTATGCGCATGACGTCCGTAACGTCTCTCTTGCGCCGGCTGTCAGCGTTCACGCATATTCCCCTCCGCTTGGCGATATGAATGAGTACGAGTTGGATGGCAGCCGACTGGTTCCGCGTGACCGCGCCACCGGGAAGGCTGAGACGGTCGATCAAGAGCGGCGAATGCAGAAGTGGAAACCCTTAGACCGGACCGGCGCCTTGAGCATTGAGCAAGTGCTATCAGCGGCACGCGCCCGACTGCGACGCCTATCTCCGGATGAGGCCTATGAGGCGGTAGCCAAACCGAAGGCGATACTCGTCGACATTCGTTCCGAAAGCCAACGCGCGATCGAGGGCAGTATTCCGGGCGCGTTGATTGTCGAGCGCAATGTGCTCGAGTGGCGGTTCGACCCGACATCCAGCGCGCGGCTGCCGGTCGCGACCGACTACGACCTCCAGGTGATCGTGTTCTGCTCCGAAGGCTATACCTCGAGCCTCGCGGCCGCAGCTCTGCAGGATCTCGGGCTCTGGCGCGCGACGGACGTGATTGGTGGATTCAGGAATGGTGG
>Ga0302326_10029254_pt1 | contig 11060 bp, 8 predicted proteins | sample Palsa_T0_3_FD_202264 | JGI IMG/M metagenome (GOLD analysis project Ga0302326, IMG submission 202264) | Peat permafrost microbial communities from Stordalen Mire near Abisko, Sweden - Palsa_T0_3 | ecosystem: Environmental > Terrestrial > Soil > Palsa > Peat permafrost | place: Sweden: Abisko...
CGGCGGCCTTGATCTCTTCCCAGTTGCGCAGCACTGCTGTGGAGGAACCGGCCACCTCGGCATCCACATCGGCACGGTTGCCGGCCTGGCGCGAAGCCTCTTCGCCGAAGACATGGGGATGGCGGCGGATCAGCTTGCGGTTGAGGTGGTCAAGCACGTCGGCGATGGTGAAATGGCCTTCGTTGGCGGCCATCTCCGCGTAGAAGAGCACCTGCAGCAGCAGGTCGCCGAGTTCTTCGGCGAGGTGCGGCCAGTCGCGGCGCTCGATGGCGTCGAAGACTTCATAGGCCTCTTCGAGCGTGTATTTTCGGATGGTGTCGAAGGATTGCTCGCGGTCCCACGGGCAGCCGCCGGGAGCGCGCAGCCGCGCCATGATGGCGGCCGACTGCTCGAAGAGCGCAGCGGCGCGTGCGGGATCGGTCGAGAGCGCGGCAGAGGACGGTGCCGTCAGGCTGTCGGGCGGAAGGTCCATGCTTCTTCAGTTTACCTTGAGGGTGTGCGGGTTTGGCGTGGGCTGATGGAGAGTTGTGGGTCCCACCCTTTTCGCAAAGTGCGCGAAAAGGATGGGGCACCCAATCTTGTGGCTGACGGAGATTGATGCCCGTTCCGTGCGTTGAGATTTGTGGTTTCCCAAGTCCCAAAGTCGGGTGGGCGCCCTATGTGCAGGGCACCCGACGTTTTGACTGATGGAGGAAAAATCGTTGTTGACAGAAAACAAACATCTGTAGTAGAAAATAAAACAGATGTAGGAGGACGGCGTGGCAGAGCCTAAATTGTCCAAGCTCGAATTCCAGATCATGGAGGCGCTGTGGAACCGCGGCGAATCTTCCATCCGCGAAATCCAGGAAGCTTTTCCAGCCAGGAAAAGGCCGGCCTATACCACCATCCAAACCACGGTCTACCGGCTTGAAGCCAAGAACATCGTGCGGAGGGTGAGGAAGGTGGGGAATTTCCACATCTTCGCGGCTACGGTGTCGCGGAGCGCCGCGCAGCGCCGGCTGATCGACGATCTGCTGGCCTTGTTTGGCGGCCGCACGCAACCCGTGATGGCGCACCTGATCGAGTCAGGGAAGCTGACCATGGAAGACGTGAAGGAAGCGGAAAACGCGCTGCGCAAACTGGAGGGGAAGGAGAAGCCATGATCCTGAATTCGCTGCAGACCGCGGCCAGGGCCGCCGCGCCCATGATCGCCGACCATCTATGGCAATCGACGCTGTTTGCGCTGATTGCCTGGGCTGGAACGCTGGCTTTCAACAGGAACCACGCACGGCTTCGATTTGGCTTATGGCTGGCCGCGTCCGTCAAGTTCCTGATCCCCTTCTCGATGTTGATCGCCCTCGGCAGCCATCTGGCTCGGCCGCATGAATCGGCAAGCGAGCCACTCGGCATCTACTCCGTGGTCGCGCAGGCAAGCCAGCCGTTTTCGAGCACTGCGGCTCCGGGTGTTGCGCAGGTTGCGCCCCGGGCAAATCCGGGTTCCCACTTACCGGCGATGTTCGCCATCGTATGGCTGTGCGGATCGGTTGCAGTGGTTGGTCTTTGGTGGGCACGCTGGCGGCACATCTCCCTCGCCCTGCGTGGAGCGTCGCCCGGTGCGGAAGGACGGGAAGTCGAAGCCCTGCGCCAGTTGGAAGCCATCTCAGGTGTGCGCAGGCCGATTCCGCTGCTGGTCTCGCGCGATTCCATGGAGCCCGGTATCTTCGGCATCGTGCGCCCGGTGCTGTTGTGGCCTGAGGGCATCTCAGAGCACCTGGACGACGCGCAACTCAGGGCGATTCTTGCGCATGAGTTGTGGCACGTGCGGCGGCGCGACAACCTGGCCGCGGCTCTGCATATGCTCATCGAGGCCGCTTTCTGGTTCCACCCGCTGGTGTGGTGGATTGGCTCGCGGCTGGTGGAAGAACGCGAACGCGCCTGCGACGAAGAGGTGCTTCGGCTCGGCAGCCATCCCGCGGTCTACGCGGAGAGCATTCTCAAGGCTTGCAGGTTCTGTGTGGAATCACCGTTGTCATGTGTCTCCGGCGTGTCCGGATCGGATCTTAAAAGGAGGATTGTGCGTATCATGAACCAGCAAATAGGAAACAGGCTCGGCCTCGGCGGAAGAGCGCTGCTGGCCACACTCGCCATCGCCACCGTTGCCATTCCTGTAGGGATTGGCATCTCCAACCCCCGTCAGGCTCAGGCTGAGGAGCCGAAAGCAGCCGCGGCGCCCTTGCCGGAATTCGACGTGCTCTCGGTAAAGCCGAGCACGGCGGCGAGCGACGTGCACCAGGTCGAGATGGCGCCCGATCACTTCTCTGAAATCAACGCCACGGTCAAGTCGCTGATCGAGTTTGGCTATGGCGTGAAAGAATATCAGCTCATCGGCGCGCCCGAGTGGATCGGCGCCGACAAGTTCGATGTCGAGGCACGGTGGAAGGCGCCGGCCGGGCTGGCTGGGCCGGGCCCAGGGCCGGTTATAGCGCCGGATGAAGGGCCGGGCATGGTGATGATGCCGCCGGGCGGCGGGGCGCCCCTTGCGCCGCCTCCGCCGGGCGGGCACGCAACCTTTACGCGAATGGGCGTCACCGGCGGCAAGGCGCGGATGGATCTGGCCCAGGCCATGGTGCAGAAGCTTTTGAAGGAGCGCTTCAATCTGAGCCTGCGGCGCGAGTCGCGAGACCTGCCTGTCTACGCGCTGGTTCAGGCCGGGACGGGCGTCAAACTCGCCGAGGCGCCGCCAACCCCACGGCCACCGACTGCCAACGGCAAGCCAATGTCAACTTTCAAGGTCATGCTCGACGACGCGATGGGCGAGATGGACCTGAGAAGCGGATCGACGGCCGAACTCGCCGCTTTCCTCTCCCGCCAGGTCGAGCGCAATGTAGTGGACAAGACCGGGCTGACCGGCCGCTACCAGATTTCCCTGCGCTGGCATCATGACGAGAACATCGCCGACGCGATCTCCACGGCGCTCGAGGAGCAGCTGGGGCTGCGCCTGGAATCGCAACAGGCGCCGGTGGAGGTTCTGATCGTCGATCAAGTTGACAGGCCCACGGAAAATTGAAGGAAATTTCAAACCGGCCAACTTCAACCCACCACAAAGCTGGGTGCCCCAGGTCTCGATGTCGAGACCTGGGATACCAGAGATTTCAGCGCACGGAACCGGCAACTCTCACCCAGACTCACGCGACCAAATGAACACACTCACCGTCCAAGCTCACATGCTGCGCAAATTGCTGTTGTCTCTGCTCCTCTGGGCCTGCGCCGGCGTCGCATTTGGCCAGGTCACGATTCCCGACACGCCTGCCGGCCGGGTGCTGACGGCGTGGTTCGACGCCTTCAACAGCGGCGACCGCGCGAAGCTCGATGCCTACGTCAAAACCTACGACCCGAAAAACGACGCCGACGGCCTGATGGGCTTTCGCGGCCAGACGGGCGGGTTCGATCTGCTGGCCATTGAGAAAAGGCCAGTCCGACGATTGCCATCGGCAGCCTGGAGTTGAAGGCCGGCCAACCAACGACGGTGGAGAACTTCGGCCTGCGCGCCATTCCTCCGGGAGCCGCGGTTGAAAACATCCCGCTCGATGCCGCCGCCCGGCAGAGAGTTCTCGATGGCGTGGCCGCGAATCTGAAAGAGTATTACGTCTATCCCGAGACCGCGCAGAAGATGGTCGACGCGCTTCATTCGCACCAGTCGGCCGGCGATTACGACAAGGTCACCGACGGCGACGGTTTTGCCATGATGCTTACGAGGAATCTGCAGGACGTAAGCCATGACGGCCACCTGCACGTGATGTACGCGCCCTACAAGCTGCCTCCCGATCGCGATGAGCCAAGCCCCGACGACAAGGCGCGGTTTCGCAAGGATATGGAGCGGGATAATTGCGGTTTTAGAAAGGTTGAGATCCTGCCGGGCAACATCGGCTACGTGAAATTCGACATGTTCGCCAACCCGGATGTCTGCGGCCCCACGGTGGTCGCGGCGATGGGCTTCCTGGCCCATGTGGACGCCATCATCTTCGACATGCGCGAGAACGGCGGCGGCGATCCCGCGATGGTTTCGTTCATCGCCAGTTATCTCTTCGACAAGCCGACTCACCTCAACGATCTCTACAACCGCAAGGAAGACAAGACGACGCAGTACTGGACGCTGCCTTACGTGCCGGGAAGCAGGCTGGCCGAGATACCGGCTTTCGTTCTCACGGCCAAGCGGACGTTTTCCGGCGCGGAGGAGTTCACTTACGACCTGAAGACGCAGAAGCGCGCCACCATTGTGGGTGAGACCACGGGCGGAGGCGCGCACCCGGTGAGCGGCCACCGCGTCGACGATCACTTCACCATCGGCGTGCCGTTTGCGCGGGCCGTCAATCCCGTTACGAAGACGGACTGGGAAGGCACAGGCGTGACGCCCGATGTGCCGGTAGCGGCGGCGGACGCGCTTGAGGCCGCCGAGAAGCTGGCGGCCGAAAAAGCGCAGGCCGGGAAGAAGAGCGAGCCGGACAATATTCCGTTGAAGTGAGGGGTTCCGATGAAGTGAGCGCTTCGCCGTATACTCAAGCTCTCACATGATTCGCGTGCTTGGCACAATCTTTGCGGGGCTGCTGGGGCTGGCGTTTGGCAGCTTTCTGAACGTGTGCCTGAGCCGCTGGCCCGTAGGCCAGAGCGTGGTGAGGCCGCCCTCGCATTGCCGCCGGTGCGGACGCATGCTGCCCTGGTGGGAAAACATTCCCCTGGCGAGCTGGTTGGCGCTGCGGGGCCGCTGCCGCGGCTGCGGAATCCTGATCGGATGGCGCTATCCGATGGTGGAGGCGGCCGTTGGGGCCCTATGGGCCTACGTGGTGTGGAGCCTTGCCGGTCAGGCGATGGCCCTGGACCAGCCGCTGGAAATCCGCGCCAGCGTGATCATCCAGCTGGTGTCAAGGATGATCCTGTACTGGCTGCTGGTGGCCCTGACGTTTCTTGACGCGGAGTATCTATGGCTGCCTGACCGGCTGACGGTGCCCGGCACGGTGCTGGGGCTGGCGGTGATCCTGACACGCGTGAAATTAAACTCGGACTCGGTGCTGAGCTCCTATGGCGCGCTGGGTATGCAGGATCGGATTCTGTGGCAATTCGCGTTGCGCTGGATCCTGGGCATTGCCGCCGCCGCGTTGCTGATGCTGCTGATCCGCTGGGTCTACTGGCTCAAGCGCCGCCGGGAAGGCATGGGCCTAGGCGACGCCAAGCTGATGGCGATGCTGGCCGCATGGCTGGGGTTCTCAGGCGCGCTGCTGGCGTTTGGAATCGGCGTGGTGCTGGGAGCGGCGGTGGGGCTTGGAATGCTGGCCGTGCCTGCGCCGCCGGGCGATGCCGGCCGATGGGCGTCGCGCAAGCTGCCGCTGGGAACGTTTCTCTGCATCGGCGGCATCGTGAGCGCGCTGTGGGGCGAGCCCATCATTCATGCGTACATGCATTGGGCCGGCTTTTGAGGCCTGTGATTGCAGTGCTTCGCATTTCGACCAATGCCGAGACCGCGTGAATGCGCTGTCTCCCAGGTCTCAAAATCGAGACCTGGGGCACCCAATCTCGTGGTTGAGACTACAAACCCCACCGTCACGGTACTAGTCGGGCTGCATGAAGTCGCGGTCGACCACGTGCTGGGCGATGTCTTCAAGAGCGGCGCGATAGGGCGACTCGGGAAATTCGGCCAGGAAGTCGATGGCTTCGAGCGCGTATTCGCGGGCCTTGGAGTAGGCGCGAATCATGCCGTCAGACAGCGTAACGGCCTCAATGGCGTCGTGGAGTTCGGCCTGGGTGAACGCTTCGCGGCGGATGATGCGGCGCAGCACGTGGTCGTCGGGGAACGTGTCCATGGCGTAGAGGATGGGCAGCGAGAGGCGGCCCTGCTCGATGTCGATGCCGCGGGTCTTGCCTGCAAGCTCCTCGGGGCGGATGAGGTCGAATACGTCGTCCATGATCTGGAACGCGGTGCCGTAGCGGCGGCCGTAGCGGCTGAGGTACATGGACTGCCGCTTGCGCGCGCCGGCCAGGGTGCTGCCGCTCTCGCAGGCCAGCGCAAACAGCGTAGCGGTCTTGCGGTTGATGGTGCGGAAATAGCGGTGGCGCAGCACGGAGAGGTCGGCGCGGGGGTCGGTCATGATCTCGTCGAGCTCGCCGCGGCAGATGTCGAAGCCCACATCGAGCACCATTTTGATCAGGTACATGTCCTTTTGCGTATCGATGCCGTCGACAAAGCAGCGAATGGCCTGGATGAACTGCATGTCGCCGATCAGCACCGCCATCTCAGTGCCGCGCTCGGAATAGACGGTCTGGAGGCCGCGGCGGGTGGGCGCCACGTCCACAATATCGTCGTGGATGAGCGTGGCCACGTGCAGCATCTCCAGCGACACGGCGGCTTTGATCACCTTTTCGGGCAGGTCGGGGGTCTCCGGCGGATGCACCAGCCGCGCGCACAGCATGAGCATGATGGGGCGCAGCTTCTTGCCGCGGCGATAGGTCTGGTACTCGGTCTCGGTGAGGTAGTCGGCCTGCGGCTTGAGGGTGTCTTCCAGCACCTGCTGGAAGCGCGTGAAATCGGCCTGGATGAGTTCCCTGGCCCGGCTGACTGGATCGCTCAATGAATTCACCTGGTATTAACCGGCTGCGGCCGGACCGGTGGGAGGATGTTGGTTGAGTCGCTCGGCGTACTTTAACAGGATGACCTCATCGAGGCAAATCCGCGAACGATAGCGAGAAAAAGATTTCGCCAAAATAAAATGTTGCACAACTTTGCCGGTTCCATGCTATAACTCTTCTGCTTGCATTTTCACCCTTTTTCACTTCCTCCGAATCGCTTCCCGCGGTAAAAGGGCTTCCCGGATTAACGCTGTTCGATTCCCGCCGCCCGCGATTCGCCTGACCACCACCCCCAAGAGCCTGCGTGGAGGCATGTATGTCCGAAAGCAAGAAATTGACGGTTGAAGCGGCATGGAATTCACTCTGGAACTCTCGCAGCCCCTACAATCTTCCCGCCACATTCAAGAATCGCCGCCACGTGGGGCAGGTGTGGTTCGCCCACATCCCGGAGATTCCGCTGGCAGACACCGGCCCGGTGGTGCTGATGAACCGCGAGCCGTGGGGCGTGGTGACGGTGAACCTGAAGAACGCGGCGGTTTCAAACCTGCACACCATCGAGCCGATCGGTTTCTCGCACAACCCGGCCACGGGCGAAGTGACCGCGCAGGTGCAATTCCGGAACCTGAAGTACGCAGGCGACTACGAGGTGCGGCGCGGCGCTCCCACGGCCTCGGCGCTCAAGCTGGCCAGCGCGCAGCTGCGCCGGCCCGACGCGCTGGACGATGTCACCGATCCCAACGACTCGATCAGCCTGGCCAAGAGCTACCAGGATCAGCTCTCGCTGCAGGGGGGGCCAAACGGCTCCATCATGCTGGATACGTATTACCGGCACAACGACGCCTATGCGGCTAACTTCAACAATCCGAAGTTTGCCTATAAATGGGCCAACTATGCGCCCACCGGGCAAAACACGGCCTACTATGCCGCCCAGACCCAGACCGCGGCGACGCCTGGCAACACGGGCACGGTCTCGGTGAACGGCCAGCCGGACAAGCAAGGCAGCTCGCCCTATAACATCCATTCGTTCAGCATGCAGCTGCTGGTGGTGGGGGCCTGCAACGCGGCGAGCAACTTCGATGCGGCCACAGCGGCCTCGTGCTTCGACTCGGCCACGACGAGCCCGTCGACGACTTCGCAGACCGTGAACAGCGTGATGAACATCGTGCAGACCACGCCGCCGCCCAACCAGGGCTGCTCGCAGCAGCAGCAGTTGGGCATGGCGATGGTGATAGAGCCGGAGTGGAAGGCCAAGATCCGGCGTGAAATAACCCCGCACATCGAGGAGATCGAGAAGGCCGAGGACGACATGCGCCGCGGCATCATCCTGCGCGAGGAAACCAATGCGCCGATCCATGGCCAGTTCAACTCCTTCTTTCCCACCAGCATGTTGACGTTCAAGGGCAAGGTCGAGACCGCTTCCAACGGCAGCCCGCAGGTGAAGTTCGCAAGCGCCAGCGGGCCGTTTGGCGACGTGCCGGTGCGGCTGGGAGTGTTTCCCGGCAAGCTGCATCCCGAACTTACCCAGTCCATCGACAAGGCGCAGTTTCTCAAGTCGATTCTGGGCAAGCGGGTTGTGAATGCGATCGTTTCGTCGAAGCTGGCGGATCATCTTGGCCACGTGCTGACCGCGGCGCTGCTGGAAATCTGAGCAGAGTCCCTGGGCAACCGCAATTTGACCCTTGAACTGCACACGACGCACAGGAGGCGGAGATGAGTCAGGACGTTCTTGCAGTACTACAGCAGTACCTCACCAATGGCGGCAAATCGATCAATGTGCCCCCGGCCATCTCCAACGCCTTTGGCTCGGCGATCGGCACGGCCATCCAGGAGCTTTTCTCCGGCGGCATCCAGGTCAACGGCGCCAATTTCAGCCTGACCGGAGCGTCGGCGGTAGCGACCATCTCGGGTACCGGATCGGCTGCGCCGCTGTTGCAGCAGATTTCGGTGCAAGCCACCTTCACGGCCACCCAGGACGACGTCACGCTGGCGTTCACCGGCTCCATCCAGTCCGACATCCCCATCTCCGACGCGTGGCCGAGCCAGCTAAATTTCTACCCCTTCAACGCCATCACGCTGACCGACGGCAATCTGAACCTGGATGTGGATCCGGGCGCGAAGACATTCGACCTGACTATCTCGGCCACGGTGAGCTTTGAGAATGCGACGCTGGGCACGGGCCTGTTTGAGATCACCTACGACGGCACTACGCTGGGTTACCTGGGCGGCGTGATCGTCAGCGGCACCTGGACGCCCTTCAGCGACATCCCGGTGCTGAGCTCGCTTAAATTCACCACCGAGCTCGGCACATTCTTCTCGACCATTACGGCCACCGATCTGAGCGCGTTCAGCGGCTTCGCTTTCGTTCCCGACTCGGTGGAGCCGGGGCTCACCATCATCGCCATGATCGAGCTGGACGGAACCCTGCAGCCGATCCAGGACATCCTGCCCGCCGGCTCCACGCTCGAACTGACGGCGTATGTGCCGCAGGACGGCGGTCTCAGCAAGGCTAACGTAACGGCGGACCTGGCTTTTCCCAAGACCAACAACGCATTTCAGTTTAACGACCTCAGCCTGGCCTGGCAGTCGACCTCGGCCGACTCCGGCACCATCACGCTGGGGGCCACGGCCACGGTCACCATTTCGAGCAATGAGACGTTTGTCATCACGGGCAGCGGCATCTTCACCTATGGCACTTCGCCGAGCCTGTCTGTGGAGCTGGACCTGAAGGCGCCGGGCGGCTGGCTGCATCCGTTCGGCATTCCCAATCTTGCCATTCTCGAAGTGTCGTTCTCACTCACCTTGTCGGACGAGGGCATCGGCGTTGCCATGGCCGGGCAGATTCTGATCGGCACGCAGGGCCAGGGCCAGCCGGTAATTCTGACCGCCGGCATCGGCTTCCTGGACTTTGAAGTGCCGGACTACGTGGCCGCCGAACTGTCTGCGCAGAACCCCACCGCCGCGGTTACGCTGTCGGAGCTTATCAACGACTTCATTCCCTCGCTGCCCAGCAACATGCCGCTGCTGAACTCGATCACGTTCACCGATCTGCAGTTCTGGGCCGTGGCCGCGCCGGTCACCATTCTCGGCAAGAGCTACTCGCCGGGCATCGGCGCCTCGGGCACGATCTCGTTCTTCGGTTACGAGCTGGATTTCGGGTTCAACATCGTCACTTCGCCGCAGACCGCGATCCAGGCCAAGGGCGTGATCAGCCAGAACGGCGGACCGATTGTCATCACGGGCCTCGGCATCACGTGGCTCACCATCTCGAACGCCGACGGCACAGCCGGCGCGTCGGCCTGCATCGACACCACGGGCGGCAGCTATTGCAACAGCATGTCGGGCATTCAGAACGCCTACTTCGCCATCAACGCCAAGGTATCGCTGCTGGGCCTGGTAAGCGCGTCGGTGGTCGCGGTTGCGTCCAAGAGCATCTTCAACCTGAACCTGGCGCTGAGCGCCGGCGGCATCTTCACCGAGCAGCTCTCGGTGGGCTTCGATCCGGGCTCGGGAGCGTTCAACGCCGCGGTGCAGACGGGCTTTCATCCGCCTTCCATCACCATCGGCCCGCTGGGCGTGATTCCGCAGTTCTCCATCCCCACGCCGCAGATCGACATCAGCCTGGCGCTGGGAACCGTAATGCCCGCGACATCCCCGTTCTCCAATGGCTGGATGCCGAATTCGGCGCCGTACTTCTACTTCGACTTCTCGTTCAGCTGGATCGGCATCGACTTCGACATCAGCGTGTATCTCGACATCAACACGATCATCAACGCGCTCAACGATTTCGCCTCGTTTGTGGTGAACTGGATCCTGAACAATGCGTCGGCGGTGCTGGATTTCATCATCAAGAGCGCCGAGCTGCTGACCAAGCTGTTGCTGCAGATCATCACCGATGTGATCGATCTGGTGAAATACGTGGCCACGCTGGTAGCGCAGCAGATCGGCATTCTGTTTGAGGAAGCGTACAAGCTGGCGGGCGAGATCTGGGACGGCCTGGTTGACGCCTGCTCGGTAGTCATGGGCGACGACTCCATGGGCGGCAGCTCGGCCCTCATGGCGGCCGAAGCGGCCGGCCAGACGGTGCAGCCGGCGTTCACGCCGTTGCCGAAGGTGCTGGCCGACCTTACGGAGACGCCCAATGGCCAGGCGCTGCTGTTTGCCTACTACGACAACCGCGATGAGTTCGACCGGCTGCTGCGGCGCAATCCGGCGGTACGCGAGCAGGCCAACTTCATCCTCCGCGACTTCAGGAAATCGAAGAGTCTCGGCGCGGAGGCTGGCCTGCCGGTGATCCTGGACATGATCAAGACGGCGGCGCCGGAGGCAAGCCCCGAATTCAAGCAGACGGCGGAGGCAATTGTAAGCGGCCTCCAGCCGCACGCGGCCAAGAGCTACCACCAGGTGCTCGAGGTTATCAAGACGGCATAGCGGTGCTAACATTCCGCTTGAGCGGAGGAGAAGGC
>Ga0302326_10029255_pt1 | contig 11059 bp, 7 predicted proteins | sample Palsa_T0_3_FD_202264 | JGI IMG/M metagenome (GOLD analysis project Ga0302326, IMG submission 202264) | Peat permafrost microbial communities from Stordalen Mire near Abisko, Sweden - Palsa_T0_3 | ecosystem: Environmental > Terrestrial > Soil > Palsa > Peat permafrost | place: Sweden: Abisko...
TGCACGTGGCGCTCGACGCTGCGGACTTCCTGGCCGTGTTTCCCTTAAAGGGCGCGGGGCGCGCGCGTCTGATCGGCACTGTGCGTGATGATGCTGCGAATTCCGCCGCGCCTCTCAAGTTTGAGGACGTGCAGGCGCGCGCCATCGGTAACCTTAAGATCGAAGTACAGCGCGTGAACTGGTTTTCGACCTACCGCGTGCACCATCGGGTGGCGAACGCCTTCGCGAAGGGACGAGTGTTCCTGCTGGGGGATGCCGCGCACATCCATAGTCCCGTCGGTGGGCAGGGAATGAATACCGGCATTGGCGATGCGGTGAACCTCGCCTGGAAGCTCGCCGCGGTGCTCAAGGGGGATTCCGGCGCCGCTTTGCTCGAGAGTTACGAACCCGAGCGCAGCGCATTCGCGCGGCGGCTCGTCGCGACGACGGACCGCGTGTTTGCAGGCGTGATCAATCCCAGTGCGTTCGCCCGATTCGTGCGCACGCAGGCCGTGCCGCAGATCGTGCCGCGCCTTTTGAGCTTGCGCTTCGTCCGCAGGTTCGCCTTTCGCACCGTATCGCAAATAGCCGTGAATTATCGCGACAGTACGTTGAGCAGCGGCGCCGCCGGTAACGTGCAAGGCGGCGACCGCCTGCCCTGGGTCGCGGCCGCAGCGGGAATGCAGGACAACTTCGTGCCGCTTGCAACCCTCAAATGGCAGGTGCACATATACGGCGATTCAAATGCAAAGATCGCCGAGTTCTGCGCAAAGCGCGCTCTGCAATACCAGCAATTCCCATGGCAAGCTGCCTGCCATGACGCCGGGATCATGCGCAACGCCCTGTATCTCGTGCGGCCGGACGGATATGTGGGCTTGGCGTGCCCGGAAGCGTCCGCGCACAAGCTCGCGCAATATTTCGCGTCGCGAGCGATGCGCGCCGCGCAGAAATAGCGCGCGCCTCAATCGCGCGCCGCCGCGTCCGCTGCTGCCGCGAACACCTGTTTGAGGCGCCGGTTCAGCAGCAGCGCGAGGATGCCGCCCGCTCCCGCGATTGCCGCATGCAGCGCCCAGAATTTAGGCGGCGTCATCCGCTCATAGATTCCGCCGAGCATGCCGATGGTGATGTTGGCGAGAAACATGCTTAGGAACACGCTGCCCATCATTGTGGCGCGCACGCGCGGTGGTGCTGCGCGCGAGACGAGCGCGAGCAGAGTCGGCCAATAATAGAGAAACGCGACTCCGAGCAGCACATCGTAGACAACCGGCACGAACACCGACACACGGCCGCCCGCGACCGAGCCTGCTACCAGCAGCAGATTCGCAATGCAGGCGAGCCACGCGCCCGTTGCGATCTTGATGACTTCTCCGGGTTCGCCGCCGTGCGCCGCCTGCCGCCGCCAGAGGGCGAAGAGGAAGGGTACGCAGATGATGCTGACCAGTGGGTCGATGGAATTGAACCAGGCAACGGGCACATGAAAGCCAATGAACTCAAGATCAACACTACGGTCGATCCACACGAGTGCGATATTGGTGTTCTGGTAATAAGCAATGGATTGAAACATGGTGATCGCCATCACCACGATGAGTGCGGCGATGGTACGCCACTGCGCAGCGGTGAGCGCAGCGCTCGGGTGCCGGGTTGAATGAGCGCGCACGGACGCGGATAAATTGCGATAGCCTGCAAGGTAGGTCGCAAGACCGATCAACATCAAAACTCCGGCGAGTCCGAAGCCGGCATGCCAGCCGTAGAGCTGTGCAAGGAGCCCGCACAGCAGCGGCCCCGCCACGGCGCCGACATTGATCCCGATAGAGAAGATGGAGAAGCCGCGAGTGCGCCCCGCGCTGTCATTTTCGGCATAGAGGCTGCCAACCTGGGCCGAGATATTGCCCTTGAGAAATCCGCAGCCGACGATCAGCAGAGCGAGCGCAAGCAGGAAGGACGCATCGAATGCCATTGCGATATGGCCGGCACTCATCAGCACGGCACCCAGCACCACGGCGTTGCGTTGGCCGATCCAGCGGTCCGCGACAATTCCACCGAGCACGGGAGTGAAATAGACGAATCCCGTGTACAGCCCGAAGATCTGCGAGGCGAGTGCCAGCGTGCTCAGCGGTCCGAACACGGCTTCGAGGCCGGCGCGGAATACACTGAACCCGACAACGTGCTCGACACGCCCGGGCAGCAGCAGCGCCTGACTCATATACAGGACCAGGAGCGCGATCATTCCGTAATAGGAAAAGCGCTCCCAGGCCTCGGTGAATGCGAGGTACGCAAGCGCGCGCGGCTCGCCGAGAAAGGTGCGTTCGTGAACCCGGGAGGGTTGGCGCGTGCCGCTCGAGTGTCTATTCATGCGGCAACCGTAGCCGGGCCATGGCGTGCGTCAAGTGGCAAACGTGCCTCTTGCGGCAGATTGTGTATATGTGAGATGGCGGTTGCCTGGTGTCTTGCGCGAATCGTTTTCCATCGCACCCTCGGACCTGGACGGGCGAGCGGCCGATGGCATAAAGACAACCGCTGCGGCGTGCAACTTAGAAAATGCCAGCCGCTCATTGCTGGTGATGGCGGGCGACAGTCCAGACACGCGTGCTCATATTTTTAATGTGTGATATGACTTGGTGATATATGCACTACGACGAGTCAAAAATAGACGAGGCTGTGTTGGCCGTCTTATATATGACGGCATTTGAGGAGTATGGGCTGACCCCGGCCTGGAAGGGCGATTAGGGGCATACGACATAATGCGACGGAGGCGCCGGTGGAGAAGAAACACCTTGCTTAGTCCGTGACTGGCGGCGCTCGAGGCATGCGAGTTGTAGAATGTCTTCAACAAAAGGAGCCCTCGACCAGAGCGAGAGCCATGCAAATCACTGGGACGAAAATCACCTCGCAGGTCAGGCGTTCGAGTCCCCAATGGATTCTGTTGGCTGAATGAGAGTCATATTCCTCGAGGAGAGCCCACAAGCGCACTGATGTGCTTTTCGGATGATATTGGAGTTCGGGGGAAAGCGATTGGGCTTTTGATAGGGCCAGATTGGCGGAACAAAATGACGATGAATGCTATCGAGCGGGGAAAGGATCGGGTTATTTCGAATGCATTGAGAACCCTGTTTCCTGAGAGCCGCATTTCTCGATCGAGTCGCCGCGGATCGAAATATGCCTTGTTCAGTGTTCTAGTGCTGGCGGCGCTCGACTTATTGCGCGCTCCGCTCGCGATCGCTCAGGTCAGTCCAATCAACGTAACGACACAACAAAACGATATTGGCCGCACGGGTCAGAATCTCAACGAAACCATTCTCACAACTGACAATGTGAATTCGACGCAGTTCGGATTAGTGTTTTCGCAGCCTGTGTCAGGGGCAGTCGTAGCGCAGCCTCTTTATCTGTCTGGAATCACGATCAACGGGACAGCTCATAATGCCGTGTTCGTCAGCACTTCCACTGGCTACGTTTACGCCTTTGACGCGAATTCGAACACAGGTTCTAACAGCAGCCCCTTATGGAAGATATCGCTGTTTGATACGTCGCACGGTGCTTCCCCCGGAGCAACAAACTATTCAAATCCAGGTAGCACCCCCGTAATCGATCCCATCGGGAATACGCTTTATGTTGTCAGCTCAAGCTTTGAGAGCGGAGCACCGATATTCCGACTGCATGCCCTCGACGTAACGAGCGGGCAGGAGAAATTTGGCGGCCCAGTCGTGATCGCGCCAAGCGTTCCGGGTACAGCGGCTGACTCTAATGGCCTTGTAGTGCCTCTAACTACGCGCAATCATAAGTCGCGCACCGGACTGCTTCTCTTGAACGGGGTTGTTTACGTCAGCTTCGGCTCACAGGTCGAAGGGTATGAAGCTACTTGGCACGGCTGGATCGCAGCTTACGACGCCACCAGCCTCGCTCAGACCGGAGCGTTCTGCTCGACCCCCAACGGTCAGGGCGGGGGCATTTGGATGTCGGGGAACGGCTTAGCGGCGGATCAGCTGGATCCGGTGAATCATGCGTTCGGCCGAATGTTCGTTCCTACTGGTAATGGAGACTTCAACGCCACAACACCCTACAGCAACAACATGGATTTTGGGGACAGCGTTGTGAATCTCGATCTGACCAATGGCAATCCAACTGTCACGGACGATTTTACGCCCTTCAATCAGGCGCTTTTCTTTGCCAAAGATACGGACCAAGGATCCGGCGGCGTGCTGGTCCTACCGACGCAGGCCGCAGGATCCTATCCGCATTTGCTTGTTCAGGCCGGCAAGTCCGGCACCATCTATCTTCTTAACCGTGAGAGCCTGGGCGGATATAACCCGACAGATCAGGTAGTGCAGGCGCTGCCTAACGCCGTGGGCAACGCCGGAGCCTGGAGTTCCCCCGCATACTGGAACGGGTCCATCTATTACGGGGGCCAGAACGACTATCTGAAATCATTTCCACTGGTCAACGGACTGCTGTCCGACGCCCCCATGCAGTCTGTAGAGCTAATCGGGTATCCCGGTGCTACGCCATCGATTTCAGCCAACGGCAACACTCAAGGAATAGTCTGGACCATTGATGCCCATGCGCAAAACGCTGGCGGCCCGGCGATATTGGAGGCGCATGATGCAAGCAATGTAGCAACGACGCTTTACTCCAGCGCAAGCAATCCCGCTCGTGATACCCCTGGTCCGGCGACCTACTTCGTCGTGCCGGCGATTGCCAACGGCATGGTCTATGTTGGAACGGTAAGTCAAATCGACGTCTACGGATTATTGAGCAGCGCTCAGACGAGCACACCCATCATTACCTCGAGTGGCCAAGCATTTGTCGGCTCCGTAACAGTGACGATCACGGATGCCACGCCAAACGCAGCTATCTATTACACGACGGATGGATCCGCGGCGACGACCGCATCTGCGCTTTACACGGGCTCCATTGTCGTGTCGTCCAGCGGTACGATTAACGCAGTCGCCGTGGCTCCGGGATTGGCAATGAGCAACCAGGCCTGGGCGAGTTATACGCAGCTGCACACGGCGCTACCTACTTTTCCGACCGCGGCACTGGCTTATTCGAGCCCGCAGCCAGTCACCATCAGCGATGCCACATCCGGTGCGACGATTTATTACACAATCGACGGCTCGAATCCGACGCTCAACTCCACGGTGTACTCTGGTCCCATTACGGTTAGTGCCAGCGAAACGATCAAGGCCGTCGCAATCGCTCCCGGCTATTTGATCAGTGGCATTGCAGCAGCCGCTTACGCCATTGTCAGTGCTCCAACAGTTCTGGTTAACTATCCGGCAGGCTTCACCTCAACGGCTGCCTTGAGCCTTGTCGGCGGCACGACGGTGAGCAGCGACTCGCTGCAATTGATGGGCAGTGCCGGCACCTCAAGTGCGGTTTGGTATAAAACGCCCGTCAATATTCAGACATTCAGTACGGATTTTTACTTCTCCATCCAGGAGACAACGCACTTTGCCGACGGTTTTACTTTCACGCTGCAGAATGCGGCCGCAGGCTTGCAGGCAGTTGGCGGGGCGAGTGGTGGATTAGGCTATCAAGGAATCGGGTCCAGCGTCGCGGTCAAGTTTGACGTGTACGACAATGCCGGCGAAGGCTATAACTCTACTGGGTTCTATACGAACGGCGCCGCGCCGACCATGCCCGCTGTCGACATGGGCTCAACAGTTAATCTGCTTGGTCCCAACCTGCTGCATGCGAACCTTACCTATGATGGATTCACTCTTACCCTGACTCTTGCGGACACCGTTTCGGGCGCGCAGTTCACCGCCTCCACGGCAATAAATATTCCAGCGATAGTCGGCGCTAACACAGCTTATGCCGGCTTTACCGCTGGCACGCATGGGTCCGGGGCGAGCCTAACCATATCGAACTGGACGTACGTGGGAACCCCCACTTCGCCGTCCGCAACAGCCGCCCCTGGCTTCACTCCTGCTGCAGGTACTTATCCGGCTGCGCAGCCAGTCACGATCACTGACGCAACTAACGGCGCCCTGATCTACTACACCACCAACGGCTCGACGCCGAGTAAATCGTCAACGGCGTATTCGGGTCCGATTACTGTGACGGCCGATGAGACGTTGAAGGCAATCGCCGCCGCAAGCGGATACACGAGCAGCGCGGTCGCGGTAGCTGCATACAAAATCCGCGCGGCCCCGCCAAGCTTCACTCCTGCTGCAGGCACTTATCCGGCTGCGCAGTCGGTCGCGATCACTGATGGAACCAGCGGTGCCCTCATCTACTACACTACCGACGGCTCGACGCCGACCACATCGTCCGAGCAGTATTCAGGTCCGATCAGTGTGACGGCCGATGAGACGTTGAAGGCAATCGCCGCCGCAAGCGGATACGCGAACACCGCCGTCGCGACGGCTGCATACAAAATCCACGCGGCCACGCCAAGCTTCACTCCGGCCGGAGGCGTTTATCGGGCTGCGCAGTCGGTCACGATCACTGATGGAACCAGAGGTGCCCTGATCTACTACACCACCGACGGCTCGACGCCGACCACATCGTCCGAGCAGTATTCAGGTCCGATCAGTGTGACGGCCAATGAGACGTTGAAGGCAATCGCCGCCGCCAGCGGATACACGGCCAGCGCCGTCGGGCATGCCGCGTATACGATCAAGTAGTGCAGCATCAGCCGTCAATGGAGCAACACGATGTTGCGAGCCGCCAGCTATTCGACGTTCTGCACCTGCTCGCGCATCTGCTCGATGATCACCTTCATCTCCACGGCAGCGCGCGTCGTCTCCAGATCCTGCGACTTCGACGACAGAGTATTGGCTTCGCGATTCAGTTCCTGCATGAGGAAATCAAGGCGCCGCCCGGCAGGTTCTGATCCAGCTGTCGCACGGCGGATCTCATCGATGTGGCCACAAAGCCGGTCAAGTTCCTCTTCCACATCGAGCCGCTGCAGCAGAATTGCAAGTTCCTGCTCGAGACGCTCCCGGTCAACCTGCACTGCCAACTCCGCGATGCGCTCTTCAAGCCTCGTGCGCACCCGCTGCTGCACTTCGGGCAAACGCACACGCACTTGGGCGACCAGAGTTGCGAGGCCCGCACAGCGTTGATCAATGAGCTCACGCAGCCGCTCGCCCTCGCGGGTGCGCGCGGCGACGAGCTCCGCGAGCGTCTCTCCTACCAGGGCTTTGGCGACACCGTGCAGCTCTTCGCCGGCGGTGCTGTTGTCGCGGATGACTCCCGGCCAGCGCAGCACGTCGAGGAGGTTCACGGTGTGGTCGGCGGGAAATTCGCTCGCAAGCTCGCGCACGCGTTCGAGCAGACGCTTGAGCGCGTCGGCGTCGAGCTCGAGTGCGCTCTGCGCACCCTGCGCCGAACGCAGACTGAGCGTGCAATCGACCTTGCCGCGCTTGACCTCGCGCATCAGGCACTGGCGCAGCTCCGGCTCCGCCGCGCGCAGTTCATCGGGCAGCCGGAAACCGCTTTCGAGGAAGCGATGGTTTACGCTGCGCAGCTCGCAGACCAGAGTGCCCCAGGGCCCTGCGGCTTCGCGCCGCGCAAATCCGGTCATGCTGGTGATCATTGCGGGGATCTTAACGCGCGCACGGCGGGCGCTGTTCTACGGCTTACGCTCATGTGCCGGGGGATATAGACTCCAATCCAGTCTACCAGATGCAAAGGCGGCTTCTTGAAGGTCGAGTATTCCGATATTAGCCTTCTCGGGGCCCGTGAAGAGAACCAGGACAGGGTAACGGCTGCGGTGGCTGAACACGCGGCGCTCCTGCTGGTGGTCGACGGCATGGGCGGGCATGCGGACGGCGCTCGCGCCGCCGAGGTGACGCAGCGAGTCCTCGTCGAGAGCTTCTGGCACACCCCGCAGCCGCTCTTCGACCCACTCGGGTTTTTGCACATGACTCTCGGCCGCGCGCACGAGGAAGTGGTCAGAATCGGCATGCATTTGCCCCTCGAGCAACGCCCGCGGGCAACCTGCGCTGTTTGTCTTGTGCAGCAGCGCTCGGCGTGGTGGGCGCACGTCGGCGACAGCCGTATCTACCATATGCGCAATGGCGCCTTCATCGCGCGCACGCGCGATCACAGTCACGTGGAATTGCTGTTGCGTGAGGGGCTCATCACGGTCGAACAGGTGCAGATGCATCCGATGCGCAATTTCGTCGAATCCTGTCTTGGCGGGGATCCGATTCTGCCGGAGATGTCGATCACCGCGCGTCAGGAGATCGAGCCTGGCGATGTGTTCCTTGCGTGCACGGATGGGTTCTGGGGTGCACTGCGCGACGCTGAGATTGCGGATCGGCTTGAGGCTCCCGGGGCAGGATTGCGCGAGACTCTGCTCGCGCTGGGGGAGCTGTCGATTGCGCGCGGCGGTGCGGGCAGCGACAACACCTCCGCCGCCGCACTGCGCTGGCTCGGCGATTGAACGCTATGGGGCCTGTGAGTTCATGAGCCTGCGGCCCAATGGACGTGCAGCCGATCAGCTGCGACCCGTGCAGCTGACGCGCCGCTTCGGCAAGCATGCGGAGGGCTCCGTGCTTATCGAATGCGGCGACACTCACGTGCTGTGCACCGCGAGCGTCGAGGAGGGCGTGCCGCACTTCCTGCGCGGCAAGGCTCAGGGCTGGGTGACCGCGGAGTACGGCATGTTGCCGCGCGCCACCCATTCGAGAAGTCCGCGCGAGGCGGCCCGGGGCAAGCAGAGCGGCCGGACTCAGGAGATTCAACGCCTCATCGGGCGCGCGCTGCGCGCGGTCGTTGATCTCAAAGCCCTCGGTGAGCGCACCGTTACACTCGATTGCGACGTGCTGCAGGCGGACGGCGGAACGCGCACCGCGGCGATCACGGGCGCCTACGTGGCGCTGGCGCAGGCGTGCGAGCGCCTCGTGCGCCGGCACGTCATTGCCGCCAGCCCCCTGCACGGACAGGTCGCCGCCATATCGGTTGGCATCGTCGGCGGTGCGTGCGCGCTCGATCTCGACTATGCAGAGGACTCGCAGGCTGAGACCGACATGAACGTCGTCATGAACAACGGCGGCGCTTTCATCGAAGTCCAGGGCACGGCCGAAGGTCACGCATTCCGGCGGCATGAGCTCGATGCGCTGTTGAATCTCGCGGCGAGCGGCATCGGCCAGTTGTTTGCGCTGCAGACGCAGAGCCTGGATGCGCCGCTGCCGTGAAGGAGCGGCGCGTGATACTGGCGAGCTCCAATGCCGGCAAGCTCGCGGAGCTCACAGCGCTCCTCGCGCCGCTTGGCTTTGATTTGACGCCGCAGCAAGAGCTTGGCATCGAGTCGCCGCCGGAGACCGGCGAGACCTTTCTCGATAACGCGTTGCTCAAGGCGCGCCATGCGGCAGGACGGCGCGGTCTTCCCGCCATAGCGGATGACTCCGGGATCGAGGTCGATGCCCTCGCAAAGGCCCCTGGAGTGCGCTCCGCGCGCTTCGCAGGTGAGCACGCCGCGGATAAAGAAAATCTGCATAAGCTTCTCGCCCAGATGCGCGATATACCTGCCGCTCGCCGCGGCGCACGCTATCGCTGCGTCATCGCATTCGTGCGCAATGCGGCGGATGCGAATCCCATCATTGCTGAAGGAGCATGGGAGGGAAGCATTGCGGAAGTTGCGCGCGGCGCAGGCGGTTTCGGTTATGACCCGATATTTGTGCCCGCCGGCGATGCGCGCACTGCCGCCGAACTTACAGCCAGCGAAAAAAACACCGTAAGCCACCGCGCGCATGCACTCAAGGCGCTCGTCGCGCAGTTGCGCGCTGCCTAGTTGAAGCGGCACGTCAGCATGATCCTGCCGCCGCTTTCGCTCTACGTGCACTTTCCGTGGTGCGTGGCCAAGTGTCCCTACTGCGATTTCAACTCTCACGCACTGCGCGAGGAGCTTCCCGAGTCCCAATACATCGAAGCTCTGGAGCGGGATCTTGCGTTCCAGAGCGAGCTCGCCGGTGCGCGCCCCATCCTGAGCGTGTTCCTGGGCGGCGGCACGCCGAGCCTTTTCTCCGCAAGCGCCATCGCGCGGGTGCTGAGCGCCGCTCACCGGCATTTGAACATCGCAGCCGATGCAGAAGTGACGCTCGAGGCGAACCCCGGCACCGTCGAACGCGGACGCTTTGCTGAATACCGCGCCGCCGGAGTCAACCGCGTGTCACTCGGCGGACAGAGCTTCGATGCGCGCCAATTGAAGGCACTCGGCCGGATCCACTCGCCGGCCGAGACGCAGCGTGCGGCGGCCGAGCTGCACGCTGCCGGCCTCACGAACTTCAATATTGATCTTATGTACGCGCTGCCGGGGCAGGATGCGGCCGCGGCGCTGATTGACGTTGAGCAGGCACTCGCACTCGCACCAGCGCACCTGTCTCATTATCAACTGACCATCGAGGCGGGGACGGCTCTGGCAGCCAATCCTCCGGCGCTGCCCGCTGATGACGCCGCAGCGCAAATCCTCGAGGCGTGTCAGCGCCGGCTCACCGAGGCGCACTTCGCGCGCTACGAGGTCTCCGCCTATGCGCGCGCAGGCTTTGAGTGCCGCCACAATCTCAATTATTGGAGATTTGGCGATTACCTCGGCGTGGGCGCGGGCGCGCACGGCAAGATCACCCGCGGATCGGGCGCAGCAATCACGCGCACCGCGCAGTGGCGCGAGCCGCGGCGCTACATGAGCGCAGCGCCGGTCGCGCAAACGCATTCTCAAGTCGCCGCACGCGATCTGCCCTTTGAGTTCATGTTGAATGCCCTGCGCCTGGTTGATGGTTTTGAGATCGACTCGTTCGAGGCGCGCACCGGACTACCCTGGCGCACGGTGGCGGATGAGGTCGCCGGCCTCGTGCGGCGCGGGCTCATCGAGGCGAATGGCGAGCGCTGCCGGCCGACCGCGCTTGGCTTGAGTTTCCTGAACGATGCACTGCTCGCATTTCTGCCGGAAAGCGCGGCAGCGACCGAGCTTTCGGCAATGTCAACCGCCTCCTAGGGCAGTCCGCAGGGGCAAACGGCAGTCTTTATGCACAGCCCGGGCACGGGGCTCCCACAAATGAGCGCATTACGTGCTAAACCGATCAAGTCGCTGAATAAGAAGCTTGCAACCTATTGAAAAGACTTGCTGAAATGC
>Ga0302326_10029257_pt1 | contig 11059 bp, 10 predicted proteins | sample Palsa_T0_3_FD_202264 | JGI IMG/M metagenome (GOLD analysis project Ga0302326, IMG submission 202264) | Peat permafrost microbial communities from Stordalen Mire near Abisko, Sweden - Palsa_T0_3 | ecosystem: Environmental > Terrestrial > Soil > Palsa > Peat permafrost | place: Sweden: Abisko...
GCGGGAATCATGAGCGTGAACGCAGCACTCGTACGATTCACCTATCCGCATCGCATGCTGGGGCGCGGCATAGGCATCAACGCGCTTGTCGTCGCGGTTGCGGCCGCCGTGGGTCCGACACTTGCCGCTGCCATCCTCGCTGTCGGCAACTGGCCCTACCTTTTCGCCGTCAACATTCCTTTCGGCGTCGCGGCCTTTCTCATCGGACGCATCGCCCTGCCCCATACGCCGCGACGTTCGCACGCCTTCGATTGGCCGAGCGCGGTGATGTGCGCGATGGTCTTCGGCCTCGGCATCACAGCGCTCGACAGCGCCGGACACGGCGCAGCAATGTCCTATTATCTGACCGAATTCCTCGCCGCGGCCATAGCGGGTGTGCTTCTCGTGCGCCGACAGCTCGACGTCACCTCGCCGCTTCTTCCCCTCGATCTCCTGCGAATTCCGATCTTCACGCTTTCGATCTGCACTTCGGTTGCATCGTTCTGCGCACAGATGCTCGCCTTCACGGCGCTCCCCTTCTACCTCGAAGACCGTTTCGGCTATTCGGCTGTCGAAATCGGCCTGCTGATCACGCCCTGGCCGATCACGGTCGGCATCGCCGCACTTATCGCGGGGCGTCTGGTCGAGCACTTTTCGGCCGGGATTCTGGGCGGCGTCGGGCTCTTGCTGTTTGCCGGCGGATTGGTGAGCCTGGCGCTCGTGCCGCCACACCCGACGACGGTCGATCTGGTTTGGCGCATGGCGTTGAGCGGCGCCGGCTTCGGGCTTTTTCAATCGCCCAACAATCGCACCATGATCGCAGCCGCGCCGCGCGAGCGCAGCGGCGGGGCGGCGGGAATGCTCGGCACGGCCCGCCTTCTCGGGCAAACCGTGGGTGCAGCCCTGGTCGCGCTTCTGCTTGCACGGTATGCAGCGAATGGCACACGGATCGCACTTTTCCTGGCGTCTGGATTTGCGCTCGTTGGCGGCGCATTCAGCATGTTGCGGCTCTCGCCCGCCGGCGCACGCAATGCAGTCGTCCCGCAAGTCCGTGATGGCCAAAGGCTGACCGGCGAGTAACAATTCGCCGGGAATTTCGCGCCGCGCCGGCAATGCAACCGCCGGTTCCGAATTTCTTGTCCGATTTATTTGCGCGGGACCGTCCGGCGCGCCTTGCTGAAGATGCGCGATGTGCGCAATATCACTCGGGCGGGGAAATAACGACGATTTTTCGGGAATGATATGCCCGCCTCGCAGACGCGCACTCTCGTCAAGCCGCCGCACGGCCGCAAGGATGCGGAGCTTCCGACGTCGCATCTGGCACAAGCTCTCACGGTCAGGGGAATTCTCGACACCGAGGGAGAAGTGCATGTGCAGGGCCGCGTTTTGGGGCAGATCAACGCCGATCGCCTCGTCCTCGGCGCCGAGGGGTATGTGGAGGGCGACGTGATCGCCCGCGACGTGCATATACTGGGGCGCTTCAAGGGGCGCATCTTCGCCTACACCGTTACGCTCGACAGCTCGGCGGACATCACGGGCCGGGTTTTTCACCATATCGCCACGGTCGAAAAGGGTGCCAAGATCGACGGCCGGATGCCATGGCGGCCGCTCAATTATTTTGAATCTTTCGAACAACCTCCGGAGGCTCAATCATGACCATGTTCACGCGCAACGATAAGACCCCTGAATCGACAGCACCGACAGCCCGCGCCAGTGTGTTGCCGCCGGTCGGCGACAAACCCGAGGCGCCTGCCGCCGCTCCCGCCGTCCCTGAGCCGAGGCGCGCCTCCGAAACCGCCCCGGCGGCGACCCATGTCCTGCCGGCCGCGCTGCAATCCGTCTCGGTGATCAGCCGGGCGCTGAAGATCACCGGCCAGCTCGAGAGTACCGAAAATATTCAAATCGACGGCGAAATCGACGGCGACGTGCGCGGAGTCAACGTCAAGGTCGGGCACAATGCCAAGATCAAGGGATCGGTCTACGCCGAAGAAGTCGAACTCTCCGGTACCGTCGACGGCAAGATCGAAGCGAAGAAGGTGATCCTGACCAGCTCGGCTCATATGTCGGGCGATGTCATTCATCAGGACATCACGATCCAGTCCGGCGCCTACATCGCCGGTCACTGCCGGCCGGAATATGGCAAGCCGGAGCACAAGCAGACGCCTGCCGCGCGCAACAAGGAAGCCGCACAGTAGGGGCTTTGCAACGGCGCTGAGCGCGCGGGGCGCGCGCTCAGGACGCCCACAGCCGCAGTCACTTGACCTCGAGCGGTATCCCCGGTGCGTCCTTGCTGGCGCGGATCGCGAGTGCCGTCTTGACGCTTGCGACGTTTTTCGCCGCGGTCAATGTCTCCGTGATGAAGGATTGGAAAGCCGAGAGATCTTCGGCGACGCACTTCAAGAGAAAGTCCACCTCACCCGAAAGCATGAAACAGTCGCGTACCTGCGGCCAGGTGCGTGCCTGTTCTTCGAATCTCCTGAGGTCGGCCTCGGCCTGGCTCGCGAGTCCGACAAAGGCAAAGCCCGTCACCTCGAAGCCCAGCGCTCTGGAATCAAGATCGGCATGATAGCCTTTGATGTAGCCCGCCTTTTCCAGCGCCCGCATGCGCCGCAGGCAGGGCGGCGCGGTGATCTTCGCGCGCCGCGAGAGTTCGACATTGGTGATGCGGCCGTTTTCCTGAAGTTCGTAAAGGATCCGAAGGTCGATTGAATCGAGCTTGTGATGCTCCATGGTGTTCCCGCGGCGTGAAAGCGGCGCACTTTAGCCCCCGCCCTCGCCGTCGCGCAATAAAATTTCCCCACCTTGAATGTTTCTGATCGTTCGCGGCACGCCATCTGCCCGAGCACGAGAATCACCTGACGCCGGAGCCGCCGACTGTCGAACGCCAAGGCGCACGAGACCGCCCAATGCCTGCCTTATCGGCACGCGCTTGACCTTTTGATGACGTATTCCGATATGAGGACCGCAGGGGGCCGCTTGCGGCTGGAGCGTCCCAGTACTCGCGTTGATGGGGCGCCATGTCGGGTCAGAATTTGTCGCACGAAAAAGTGATCATTCTGGGAAGCGGACCCGCCGGGGCGACCGCGGCCATCTATGCCGCGCGCGCCATGCTGTCGCCCGTGATGATCGCGGGTCTGCAGCCCGGCGGTCAGCTCACCATCACCACCGAAGTCGAAAACTACCCCGGCTTCGCGGAGGCTGTTCAGGGGCCCTGGCTAATGGAGCAGATGCAGGCCCAGGCCGAGCACGTCGGCACCCGCCTGGTCCAGGATACGATCGACGCCGTCGATCTGGCGCGCCGCCCCTTCGTGCTCGTGGGCGATTCCGGCACGCGCTACACGACGGAGACGCTGATCATCGCGACCGGCGCGCAGGCGAACTGGCTCGGCCTTCCCTCGGAAGAGGCGTTCAAGGGTTTCGGCGTGTCGGCTTGCGCCACCTGCGACGGTTTCTTTTTCAGGGGAAAGAGCGTGGCCGTCGTCGGCGGCGGAAACACAGCCGTGGAAGAAGCACTCTTCCTCACGAATTTCGCCGAGCGCGTGACCCTGATTCATCGCCGGGCCGAATTGCGCGCCGACAAGACAAATCAAATGAGACTCGCCTCCAATCCCAAAGTTACAATTCTCTACAATACGGTCGTCGAGGAGGTGATCGGGTCGAAAGATCCCTCGTCAGTCACAGGTATTCGCATTCGAGACGTCGCGGACGATGCGTCTTCGACGCTGGCGGTCGACGGCCTCTTCGTCGCGATCGGACATTCGCCGGCGACGGCGCTGTTCAAAGGCCAGCTCGACATGGACGACGAAGGGTATATTCGCACGGCGCCCGACTCAACACGCACGAGCGTGGCCGGCGTGTTCGCCGCGGGCGACGTGAAAGACAAGATTTTTCGCCAGGCCGTGACTGCGGCGGGCATGGGTTGCATGGCCGCGCTCGAAGCCGAACGCTTTCTGGCTGGCAGGCACTAAGTCCGAGGACGACAGATGGATTGGGACAAGCTTCGCATCTTCCACGCGGTCGCCTCCGCCGGCAGCTTCACGCATGCCGGTCAAATGCTGGCGCTCAGCCAATCGGCGGTCAGCCGGCAGATCAGCGCGCTCGAAGAGGAGATCCTGACGCCGTTGTTTCAGCGCCACGCCCGTGGATTGACGCTGACCGACGAAGGCGAATTGCTGTACGGCGCCGTCTCGGACGTGCTGGCCCGGCTTGGCCAGGCTGAGGAAGCCCTGAAGAATGCGCAATCCGCGCCCCGCGGTTCGCTCAAAGTGACATCGAGCCATGGCCTTGGCACTTACTGGCTCCTGCCGCGCCTGAACGAGTTCCTCGGCGAGTTTCCGGAACTGCAGGTCCATCTGGTGCTGGAAGATCACGAACTTGATCTGGCGCAACGCGAGGCCGACATCGCGCTGCGCATGCGGGCACCCGTGCAGGCCGATCTCATCCAGCGCAAGCTCTTCACGGTGCACTATCACATCTATGCGTCGCCGGAATATCTGGCCCGCGCGGGCACACCCGAAACGTTTGAGGATCTCGTCAAGCATACCGTCATCGTCTATGGCGAGACGGCGGCTCCCGAAATCCGCGACGTCAACTGGCTCCTCGATGCCACACGGCGGATGGCGCCGGACGGCTCGGCCCGCGCGCTGCGCATCAACAACATCACCGGAATCCTGAGAGCGACCGAGGCAGGCGCAGGAATTGCGGCCCTGCCGGACTATATCGTCACCGGACGTCAGGGCCTCGTCAGGGTTCTGCCCAATGTCGAGGGTCCATCATTCGACGCCCACCTCGTCTATTGCGACGCGCTGCGCCAGTCCAAGCGGGTGGCGGCATTCCGCGATTTCCTGGTGCGGGCCGCGCGGGATTGGCGCTTCTGAGAGTCACAGGGATGTGATTGCGGACTGTTGAATCCGGGCGCCGCCGCGCTTATGTCACCCCTGTCGCCACGTTCCCCCCACGGCGGCGACCCCTGGCGAAGATTTTTACCTTCGCCGCCCCGCGCTCGCCCCCCGGGCGCGGGGCGCCCTTACCTTCCAGATATCGTCAATCACGGAGTGAGCGGCGCGCGCCGTTGTGCAATCGGCGCGCGACGCAAGCCCGTCCTTAGGCCGCCGCCTTCCGCGTCGCCACGATCTGATCGGCGAGTTTTCCGCTCAGTTCCGCCAGATGATCGAACTCCGTCTCGAACGTGCCCACGCCCTGCGTCAGCGAGCGCAGATCCACGATCAGTCCATGCAGTTCGGAATGCGGCATCTGGGCCCGGATGGTGTCCCAGCCGTTCCAGCCTGCGCGCACATCGAAACCCATCAGCTGCCCACGCCGCCCGCTCACGATCGCGTTGACCTTTGCGGTCGCATCGTTGGGCACGTGGATCCTGACGCGCATGATCGGCTCGAGCAGAACCGGCGCGCAATCGGGCATGCCTTCCTGCATGGCGATGCGGCCCGCCGCCTGAAAGGCGGCATCGGAGGAATCGACGGCGTGATAGGAACCGTCGACCAGCGTCACCGACACGTCGACGACGGGAAAGCCGAGCGGACCTTCCTTGAGGTATTCGACGACGCCCTTTTCGACGGAGGGGATCCATTGTCGCGGCACGACGCCGCCGGCGATCTTGTCCACGAAGGCGAAGCCCGAGCCGCGCGGCAAGGGAGCGATCTCGACGACGACGTCGCCGTACTGGCCGTGTCCGCCCGTCTGTCGTTTGTGCCGACCGCGCTGGCTCGTTCCTTTGCGAATGGTCTCCTTGTAGGGGACGTGCGGAGGGTGCGTGCGGAGCTTCAATCCGTATTTGCTGTCGAGTTTTTCGACGGCGACCTTCAGGTGGATCTCGCCCTGTCCGGCCAGCGACATCTCGTGCAGTTCGGCATTCTGCTCGAAACTGAGCGAGGGGTCTTCTTCGCGCAGTTTCGCGATCGCGGCGGTCAGTTTGACTTCGTCTTTGCGGTCCGCCGCTTCGATGGCGAGACTGTAGACGGGGTTGAGATGCTCGATCGCAATTCCGCCCTTCGCACCGGCCCTGGCGCTGGAGAGCGTTTCGCCGGTTGCAACGCCTTCGAGCCGTCCGAGAGCAACCGTGTCGCCCGCTTTCGCTTCGGGGAGTTTTGCCTGCGTTTCGCCTTTGAGGCTGAAAATGCCGCCGACGCGCACATCGTTTCCGTCCGAACGACGGAGGACGGCGCCGTCCTTCAGCGATCCTGCCAGCACGCGGCCCAGGCTGAGTTTGCCGCCATGCGAGGAATGATAAGTCTTGAGAATCTGCACGAGCGTTTCGCCGTCGGCCTTCAGTCCGAGGCGGTTCGCGGTTTCCGCAACGTCGGGGACTTCGTGGCGCAGTGCCTTCAGCAGCCTTCGGATACCGTTGTCGCGTTCGGCGGAGCCGATCAGCACCGGGACGACAAGCCCCTCGTGCAGATCGCGTCGGAGATCGTTGTAGATTTCGTCCCGCGGCGGTTCGACGTCGGAGAGCAATTCCTCCATCAGGTGTTCGTCGAAGTCGGCGAGCTTTTCGAGCATCTGGAAGCGCGCTTCCTTTTCGCGCTCCTTCACTTCGCCTTCGAGTTCCACGATCTGCGATTCCTGGTGTTCGCGATAGACGTAGGCACGCTCGAGTGCGAGATCCACGAAGCCGGAAACGACGCCATTGTCCCAGATCGGAATTTGCCGCAACAGCAATGGCTTGTCGCTTGCCTGCTGCAGACTTGCCAGCAGCGCGCGCAGCGATCCGCTCGCCTTGTCGATCTTGTTGACGAACAGGAAGTGGGGAATGTTCCGGTCGGCCAGACGCTTCATGTAAGGCTTCAGCATCTGGATTTTTGCGGCCTCGGGCTCACAAACCACGACCGCCGCGTCCACGGCCGAAAGCGCGTTCAATGCGTCCTGAAGAAACTCGATCGATCCCGGACAATCCAGAAAGGTGAAGCTCTCGTCGAGGTAGCGCGTCGTGGCGCAATTGACTTCTACGCTCATCTGCCGGGCGCGCGCTTCGGGAGAAGCATCGCCGACGGTATTCTTCTGAACGACCGCGCCCTTGCGCGGGATCGCGCCCGTGACGCTCAGAATGCTCTCCAGAAGAGTCGTCTTGCCGCTGCCGTAGGGTCCTACCAGGGCCACTGCGCGTGGCCCACTTCCTCCATTTGTCCGTGACATGATTAAGCGCCTTCGAAGCCCGGAAACGGGCCGAGGCGCGGCGGGCGCAGTCCTGAAATTTGGGTCGCGTCACGCGCCCCGCAGCCGGGATGCTCGCGCTGCGAGCGCGTCTTGGCAAGGGCTTGACGGAGATGTTTGTGCGCCCGTAGCCGGGCCGCCTCTGGCCCGCAAACGGGGCCTCTTCAGGCGCAGTTGGCGAGCGGTTCCCCGGAGGCGATGCCGGCCTCGATCTGCTCGGCAAGATGCTCGAGTTCGAGGGCGCTGCGCCGCATCAGGTCCACATATTTCATGAGGTGCGTCTCATCGGCCTTGTCGCGGAACTGACGCGCGAGATCTCTGAGCTCTTGAGCTTTCGAAGCGCGCGCGTCGTTCATGTCCATGGTCCGAATCGCTTCCAGCGACACGAACATGAGCAATCTGCCACGACGGCATCAGTCGGGATTTCCCACATTGGGGAAACTACTTAGCACGCAGCACGTGCAGGATCGGGATCGGTGGCCGCTACCGGAGGTTGCCGCAAAATCTCTGGATGCGCCGGCAGGCCTCTTCGAGGACTTCGGTCGATGCCGCGTAGGAAATGCGGAAAAACGGCGACAGCCCGAAGGCAGCACCCTGCACAACCGCCACGCCTTCCTGCTCGAGAAGCTCGCTCACGAAATCTTCGTCGGTTGCGATCTTCTTGCCCGATGGGGACTTCTTGCCGATCAGCTTGCGGATCGAGGGATACACATAGAAGGCGCCTTCCGGCGTCGGACACTCGACGCCCGCGGTCTGATTGAGCATCGACACCACGAGATCGCGGCGTTCCTCGAAAGCCTTCTGGAACTTCGGAATGAAATCCTGCGGCCCGTTGAGCGCTTCCACGCTCGCCCATTGGGAAATCGAAGCCGCGTTCGAGGCCGACTGCGACTGCAGCTTCGCCATCGCCTTGATGAGCGGTTCGGGACCGGCGCAATAGCCGATGCGCCAGCCGGTCATGGCATAGGCCTTCGACACGCCGTTCATGGTCAAGGTTCGCGGATAAAGCTGCGGCTCGACCTGGGCGACGGTCGAGAACTCGAAGCCGCCATAAACCAGATGCTCGTACATGTCGTCAGTCAAAATCCAGACGTGCGGAAACTTCAGGAGCACGTCCGTCAGGGCCTTGAGCTGTTCGCGCGTGTAGCAGGCGCCCGTCGGATTGGAGGGCTGGTTGAAGATCAGCCATTTCGTTTTGCGGGTGATGGCGCGTTCGAGCGCCTTAGGCATCAGCCGGAATCCTTCTTCCTGCTTCGTCTCGACGATCACGGGCTTGGCCCCGGCCAGAAGCACAATGTCGGGGTAGCTCACCCAATAGGGCGCCGGCACGATCACCTCGTCGCCCTTGTTGAGCGTCGCCATCAGCGCGTTATAGACGACCGTCTTTCCACCGGGCGCCACGAAACATTGCGAGGGTTTGTAATCGAGTCCGTTCTCCCGCTTGAACTTCTTCGCGACGGCCGCCCGTAATTCCGGAATACCTTCCACCGCGGTGTATTTGGTCTCGCCGCGCCGGATGGCCGCGACCGCCGCTTCTTTGATGTTATCGGGGGTGTCGAAATCCGGTTCGCCGGCCCCCAGGCCGATGACGTCTTTGCCGGCGGCTTTGAGGTCGCGCGCCTTCTGCGACACGGCAATGGTGGGCGAAGGTTTGATCCGCCCCAGAGATTCCGCAAGGAACCCCTTGGGCAACACGTCGGCACTCTCGGTCACGGGCGATCCATCCCCGGCGGCAGGCCTTTGACGTATCAACCTTGAAGCCCATCTCGCAAGGGGGCGGGGTTACAGAATTTCAACGTATTGTCGCCAAAGTGTAAGCGCCGCGTTTCAGGGAGATTCCATGCGCGCGCTCTTGGCCGTCGTTGCGATCGGATTGTGCCTCGTCGGGCTGTCCGCCTGTTCGAACTCCAAAACGCCGCCGGTTGGGCGTTGGGAAGGCGCATTCGAGACCCCGGACGCCACAGTCACCGTCCGGCTCGAAATTACGAGCAAGGGAGAAATCTTCCTCAGCGCCCCCAATGCCACCGATGTCGAAAACGCATCCGCGGATCAACGGTCCGCCATCCGCCAGCGTCTCGCAAACGAACTTGCCGCAGGCTGGAGCGCGATCGAAGCACGCCCCCTTGAGTTCGATGGCCGCGTATTCCGCAAGCCGGGCGGCATTGCGCCGCAATTGGAGTGGAATCCCGATGCAAGGCAGATGACGGCCGTGCTCTATCTCGGATTGCGCGCCGCGTTGCGTGTTCCCCTTCGCCCCGTCACGGCTTTCGACTCGGATCCATGGGCGACCTGAAATTCCGCCCTCCATTTCGGCCCCGATGACAGGCATCACGGCGATGTGATTCCGCGACGCGCCTGACGCGGATTCGGCTGTCCCCGTGAGCGCTTACAGAGGCTTGAGATTTGCCGGCCGACAAAGTCGACGGCGATCATGCGTCCGGAAGCCTCGTGCAAGCCAGCTTCCCATGGACGTCTGGGGTCGGCAGTGCGACACTTTCTCCACCTGTTCGGGAGGAGGAAGCCTATGCTTCGCACGACTTTAATGGCGTTGGGCGTATTGGGAGCGGCATCACTATTGTCGCAGGACGCGGGCGCAGCCGTCACCGTCCTCGGCAATGGACTTGCCCAAACATGTTTCGAGGCCGCGGAATTCGGCGGAAATCCCAGCGACGGCATTGCCGCCTGCAACGAAGCGCTCTCTGAGGTCGCACTTTCGATCCGCGACCGGGCCGCCACTCTGGTCAACCGTGGAATTCTCTACTCGCGAATCGAGGAACCTCAATTGGCCATCGCGGACTATACGCAGGGCTTGTCGTTGGTTCCGACAATGGGAGAAGGTTATGTCGACCGCGGCGCCGCCCTGATCGTTTTGAAGCGCTATGACGAGGCGCTCCAGGACATCGACAAGGGCATTTCGCTGGGTTCCAATCGCCTTCACATTGCCTATTACGACCGTGGCCTCGTCCACGAAGCGATGGGCAACATCCGCGCCGCGTATGACGACTACAAGAAAGCGACCGAGATCCAGCCGGATTTTGCGCTCGCGAATGCTGAACTCGCGCGGTTCACGGTCGTGCATCACCCCGCCAACGGAACCTGAATAATTCCGCTCGGTCGTGTTCAAAAGCGGCGCCGCAAGCGCCGCTTTTTTTTGCCTTTTGTGGCGTTCGTAACCGATCACGCGTGCGACGACAGTTTGTTACAACTCAGCCATTTGCTGAACGCTTTCAGACGAGTATCTCTTCTTGGGCAGGACATCTTGTGCGGAGAAAATCAGGAACCGTTCAATCGATGCCGGGACGAATTCGGGACCCGAGTCTCAATCACCGCGTCAGTGTCTGGTGCTTTGGAGGGAGATTTTCCGTTTTCGGCAATATTGCGGCGTAGGTTCTGCCGGCGACCGACCGTTGGACCACAAACTTGCGCCCGGAATCGTGACCGTGCCCATATCGGCGCTCCATCAAGGGCACGGACGCGCGGACGGTCGGAGAGGCCTTCGGACCCCGAACTGGGGGTCCTCTCCGGCCGTCCTTTTCACAGAGTTTTGATCCGGCAGCGAAAATCGGCACTGCGGCGTCGAAAATGCCGACCCGCCCGGCGGCCACTGCAGGTCCGGCATTCGCGTCAGGTATGTCTTCGTAAGGGCGCTTCCCACTCGGATCGGCTTGCGTTCGGGCAGCCAGACGTTAATTAAGGGGGGCCTTCGGGATGGCTTCGACGATTAGCGAGTGGATTTCATGAAAAGAATTCTTGTAGGGCCTTCGGTGCTGGTGCTTGCGCTGACGGTCGCCGGCTGCTCGACGCCTGCGCCGCAAGCGCTGAAGCCCATGGACGTTCCGGCCAAATTCACGAGCCCCATTCCCTCCGATGTCGGCGTCTGGCCGACCCAGGATTGGTGGCACGGATTTGGCAG
>Ga0302326_10029258_pt1 | contig 11058 bp, 12 predicted proteins | sample Palsa_T0_3_FD_202264 | JGI IMG/M metagenome (GOLD analysis project Ga0302326, IMG submission 202264) | Peat permafrost microbial communities from Stordalen Mire near Abisko, Sweden - Palsa_T0_3 | ecosystem: Environmental > Terrestrial > Soil > Palsa > Peat permafrost | place: Sweden: Abisko...
GGCTTCCAGAAGTTTTCCTTCGCCTCGCAGTCGCATGGCCTGGAGATCGAGTTCCTCGCGGATGGATTGCACGGCCGCCTCGATGCGCTCCTTGGGCATGACGTAGTGCACCGCGGGGTACACGAAAATCTGCTCGTCGTTTCGCAGCACTTCGCCCGTGAGGGGGTTGATGAAGTCGATGGCGGTGACTTCATCGCCAAAGAATTCGATGCGATAGGCGTATTCCTCGTAGGCGGGATGCAGTTCGACGACATCGCCGCGCACGCGGAACGTGCCACGGCGGAAGTCGATGTCGTTGCGGGCATATTGCAGGTCGATCAGCTTTCGCAGCATTTCATCGCGGTCGATCTGGCTCCCCTTGCGGATCGGCAAAACCGATTCGCGATAATCCTCCGGCGAACCCAATCCGAAAATGCACGACACGCTGGCGACCAGCAGCACATCGTTGCGGCTCACCAAATTGCTCGTGGCCGCCAGGCGAAGGCGATCCAGATCGTCATTTCGGCTGGCGTCTTTTTCGATATAAATGTCCCGCTGCGGGATGTAGGCTTCGGGCTGGTAGTAATCGTAATAGCTGACGAAATACCCGACGGCGTTGTTGGGAAAAAGGTCCTTGAATTCCTCGTACAACTGAGCGGCCAGCGTTTTATTATGCGAGATCACCAATGTCGGCCGGTTGAGCCGGGCGATGGTGTGGGCCATGGTAAAAGTTTTGCCCGAGCCGGTGACGCCCATGAGGGTCTGGAACCGCTGGCCGCCGCGGATGGAGTCGGTGAGCTTATTGATCGCCGCCGGCTGATCGCCCTGGGGTTGGTAGGGGCTGATGACCTGGAAGTTTGGCACGGGAGGATTATAGCGGCCTCGTCACCCGAAAAAGCAAATGCAACCGCCGAGGTGCCGAGAACGCCGAGACAAACGCCGACGAATGCAAATGCATGGTATGGATTTCAAAAATCAAATTCCGAATTCCCTTTATCTCGGCGTCTGCCTCGGCGTTCTCGGCGCCTCGGCGGTTGCATTGGGATTCGTCGATTACGGTCGGGTCGTCGAATTCGCCGGAAAAATCAAATACTGATCCAACCGCTCCGAGATTGTCGGTCCGATCCCTTTCACGAGCATCAAATCCTCGGATCGATGAAACGGTTTTCGTCCCGGATGCGATGCGATCCACTCATCCCGAAAATCCACAATTGTCTGGGCGCGTTTTTCGCCAAGATCGGGAATGGCAGCCAATTCGGATGCCGTCGCGGTGTTGGGATCGAGACGGTCGGCGAGTTGATCGGCCAATGGCCCGCGCGCGGGCTGGGGATCGGGGATGGTTTGGCGATTGAAATACCAATGCACGAAAAAGATTGCGATGAGAACGAAAAGGATCGCGGCCAGGCCTCGACGCTGCGAATTTGTCCACAGCTCGAAGGTCTGGCCGGGCATGGTTTACGCCTTGCGCCACTGGTGAAATTGCTCGCGCATTTCCTGGAGTTTCTGGAACGCCGGCTTGGGCCGGAGCATGTCATCCAGCAATCCGCCGCCGGGCAGGGATGGATTGATGTCGGCCAAATCCTGCCAGGCGATGGCTTCGACATAGGGTTTGCTGAGCGCCAGGCGGTACGCCGTGGCCATCCACTCGGCCTGAAGCTCCGGGTCCCACGGGCGTTTCCATTGTCCACCGAGCATCGGATCAAGGCGGCCCTCGAAGCGGTCGTTGGGATCGCCGCTGTGCCGGCCGGGAACGCCAAGGCCCGTGATGAAAACCGGCCGGCCGAGGGTGGAAAATTTGTCGAGCATGCAACTGAATTGAAACAGATCACGGACGAACGTGCCGGAGGAAGGAACGCCCATTTCCATTTCCAATCCGAAAGCCTCGAAGTTGATGCCCGCCTGGGCGACCATTTCGGCGTAGAGCATCGGCGGCACGCTGCCTCGGCCGCGCGCGTGGTATTCGCCGAAGGGATGCTTGATCGTCACCAGCGTTTTGGCGGTGGGCAGAAGAGTTTTCACCTGTGCCACCAGCAGCCGCGTGAGTTCGATCACCTGCTCGAAGCTGAGGGAAAAAACCGTGTTGGTGTGCAGCCCGGCGCAGACGTTCCAGACGGAAATCACTTTGCGATATCGCGTGACGACCTTCTGGACATATTCGTAAGCCAATTCGCGGATGGTGTCGAAATCGTGTTCCCAAATGAACAGCCAATCGGGGACTTCGCCCTCGGTGAAATCGATCAGCGGACCGCCGACGATGGGCAGGCGTTTTTTAGCGAGGGCTTCGACCCATTCATCGGTCGCCGCGGCGTCGAAGGATTGCTCCTGCGGCTGCATTTGCCGCCAGCGCAATGGCAGCACGGCATAGTCGAAACTACTGAGCATCGTGTCGCGGTATTTCTGGTTCTGAACCTGCGGATCGACCCGGCATCCGAAAATGTGTTTCACGAATCCGTTGGTGGATTTGCGGCGATTGATGAGCAGATCGCTGTGAAATGCCGCGAGTTGCTCGGAGAGATCGACCGAGATGATCAGCGATTGATCCGCCAGCTTCGCCGCTTCGATCGGCTCGTCGAGCTTGCCCAGCGCATCGGCAAACATGGCCTGGGCCTCGCGGAAGCGCAGAACATATTTTTCCGCTTTGGGGAAATCGAAGAGATTCCAATCCTCCTGCTTCTGCACGATTTTCATCAGCCGGGCGCGAGCGAGCTCGACATTGAGGTTGTAAGGCCGATCGCGGTGTTGCAGGCGCGTGGTTTCCAGATGGAAAGTCCCGATGCCGGGCACCTCCCACAGCAGCGCCAGGCCCATGGCGTGTTCCTCGGAGCGGTTGATGCTGAGCAACCCGTCCCGGAAGGAAATTTCCGCGGGCATGGGAACGCTTTCGGGTCCCATGGCCATGGGAGCGATGGGAGCGAAATGAGACAGGCGAGCGCCGTCCCGATAGATTTCGAATTTCACGGGCATAGATCGGCGGGCATCTTAGCAAACCGGGACGGGCACGGCGAGCATGGAAGAATTCTCCGAAAAACAAAGAGATTGAACCACGAAGACACGAAGGCACGAAGCGGCGTTCGTGGCTCGGTTAGTCTCCCGCAATGGCTGTCGCATCATTTTTATTTAAAATTGAATTCCAATCGTTTATTTCGCCGAATCGATCCGAAACGTCGCAAACCGCTTCGTGTCTTCGTGACTTCGTGGTTCAATACTTCTTTGCGTTGCGCCGCTTGGCGTCGTAATTTGGTGGCGATGCGGCCGGCGGTTCTGCAAACCGATCTTCCGTTTCCCCTGCGGCGTGGGAAAGTGCGCGATGTGTACGATCTGGGCGATCAGCTTCTCATCGTCGCCACCGATCGGATTAGCGCGTTTGATTGCGTGATGCCCAATGGAATTCCCGACAAGGGGAAGATTCTCACGGCCATCAGCCTGTTCTGGTTCGAGAAGTTCAAGGACCAGTTCCCCAATCATCTGATCGAATCGGATGCGGCGAAATTTCCGGCGGCGCTGGCCAAGTTTTCCGGCCAGATTGCCGGGCGGTCGATGCTGGTGCGAAAGGCGCGGGTGATTCCCATCGAGTGCGTGGCGCGCGGATACTTGGCGGGATCGGGTTGGAGCGAGTATCGCCAGAGCGGAAGCGTCTGCGGGATCGCGCTGCCTATGGGATTGCGGCAATGCGAAAAACTTCCCGAGCCGATCTTTACGCCAGCCACCAAGGAGGAAGAGGGGCACGATATCAACATCGGATTCGAGGAAACATCCCAGCGCATCGGCGCGGACACGGCGAAAATTCTGCGCGACCGCACGCTAAGCCTCTATCGACAAGCCGCTGATTATGCCCGCCAGCGCGGCGTGATCATTGCTGATACGAAATTTGAATTCGGCCAACTGGAAAACGACGAGATCATTCTGATCGACGAAATTATCACCCCCGACAGCAGCCGATTCTGGCCCGCCGATGGTTACGAACTGGGGCACGATCAGGAAAGTTTTGACAAGCAATATGTGCGAAACTATCTGCATCGCCTGGCGTGGAATAAAACCCCGCCCGCGCCGGCGTTGCCGGAGGATGTGGTCGAGGGAACCCGGCGGAGATATATCGAAGCGTACGAAAAAATCACCGCATCGACCTACTCCTTCGACGGTTGACCGTTGAAGTTGATTTGAATTTTTTCGCTCAATTCCGTGGGAATACACAGAAGATTCGCCCCGTTTTCGTACACGACATAATTCAATTGCACGATGGCCTGTTGAAGTATCTCACGATTGCCCTTGAGATACTCTACATACATGACCGGCCGGCAGCGACGAATCGTTTGGGCACTTCCCTGCAAAACCTGCAACTCCATACCCTCGGCATCAATTTTCATGAGATGGACTTGGGGGAACTCAAATCGATCGATAGTTGTCAGTTGGATATATTCGGTTTTGGCCGAATCGTGGCCGCGCTGTTGCGGCAGCGGCTCGGATTGTTCCGGCGCGAATTCGACGCTGCCGAAATTCATCGGCCGGTTGTAATCGAACTGCGGGATTTCGATTCGATCTTCGTGATCGCCCAAAGCGATGTTGTAACAATAAACATTGCTCAGGGAATTGAGTGCGATTGTGCCGACCAGAAGATTGTAGATCATCCGCTGCGGCTCGAAGGCGTGGATTTTTCCGCTGGGTCCGACAACGCGCGCCAGGGCGAGCGAGTATGTGCCGATGTTGGCCCCGATGTCGAGCACCGTCAGATTCGGTCCCAACATCTGCAGCATTTGGGCCAGAAGCATGATCTCGCTGTGATCGCTCGGCTGGCCGGTCTTGAACAGGGGATTGGTCTGGTACATGTCATGCCGATTGACGAGCATCTGGCCGTAAACGGTGGGGACGATGATCGTGAATGGGATGACTGGCTTGGGATTCATGGGGCCTTACGTTGGTGAGGTACAGTTTGGCAGCACCGCAGGCGCGATGCAAGAAATTGCTTAATTCCGAACAGTCAATCGATTGCCGGAGGGATCGCGAAGTGAAATACCATGAGGAAGGATTTCCGTCGGAATATTTTTAGCAGTCGCCCTCGACTGGACGCGCGCCAGTGCGTCTCCGCTGGGAAGATCGATTTGAAAATTCTTCAGCCCAATCGACCCATCCGGCGCCGGCGGCGCGCCTTTGCTTTCCCAGGTGTTTATGCCCAGATGGTGATGGTATCCGTCGAACGACATGAACGTCGCCGCATTGCCGTACCGCGCGGTGACATCCATGCCGATCACGTCATGGTAAAATGCCTCGGCGGTGGCGAGATCGGCGACGCGAAGATGAATATGGCCCATCACGGTGCCGACAGGCATTCCGATCCAGGGCTCGTCGGAGTCTGAGATTTCCTTCAACAGATCGGCTACATCCAACGCCAACGTGCCCATCTGGATTTGTCCGCCTTTGAACACCCACGCTTCACGCGGCAGATCGCTGTAAATTTCAATTCCATTTCCATCCGGATCCGAAAGATAAATCGCTTCGCTCACGCCATGGTCGGAAGCGCCATGGATCGGAACGCCCGCGTCGATGAAATGTTTGAGCTGCCGAGCCAATGCTTTGCGGGATGGCAGCAGAATCGCCATGTGAAACAGCCCGGTTGTTCTCCCCGGCTGAACAGCCCCAGGTCGTTCTTCGAGAACGACCATTTCAATCTCATTTTTCCCCAATCGCTGGATCGCGTTTGGTTCGGTCGAATCTCCGCTCAGAATCTCCAGTCCGATCCCCGCGCGATAAAATGCCGCTGTGCGGCGAAGATCGCCGGTGATCAACCTGATCGGGCCGATGACGGGGCGCGTTTGCATGGGTCGCCAGTTTACTTGTTCGTTGTTTCAACCAACACTTTTCCGATGCGCGTCGCTTCGTGATAAATCAAAACAGCCGAAACATCGTTGGTCTCAACAACAGCCACGGGTCCGGCGTTCTTGGCGAGAAAGCGGTAGACGGTGTCGTCGATCGTGGCCGGCCCGACTTTGCCGGTGAGATGCGACTTCATCAGCAGGGCGTCAAATGTGCCGGCGGGAACTTGCAGGCGATAAGCGCCAAGATACGTGAATTGGATATTCAGTTGACCGGAGTGCGTTTGCACATCGGGCTGCGACAGGTCGGCCACCGAAACATTGCTGACAATCTCGCGGGTCTGGCCGGGAACCATGTCCGCCAGAAAAATCGGCTGGGCCGGCGTGAAGCGGGAGATCACTCCCTCCCGATTGTCTTCCGAAGCGTAACACATGAAATTCCCCTGAGGATCGAGCTGGCCAAAGAGCACGTTGCGACCATCGCCGAGGTCGAGCCTGATGCCGGTCATGCCGCCAGGACGGTCGAGCAAGAGGGCCGATCCGTTTTGCACCGTTCCCGGCGCTTTTCCGGAAATCACTCGCATTTGCCATGCGATGCCGTTGTGGATCGAGATCAGATCATTCAGCCCATGCGGCAACGCCGGTGCGCTAATCGCCTCGCCAACAACGCCAGCGCCAAGATATTCGTTCAATGTCTGGCGATCACTGTCAGGCAACGGACGCGGCGGATAATCGTCCGCCAGCAAGTGAGAACAAAGAAAACACAAAACCAACAGAAAGCCAAAATTAATGTTGAGGGATTTCATAAGGCCTATCTTATCCCGCCAGGTCGGGTTTGGCTGATTTCTTCTCTCGGTGATTTATGGGTAAATTGTTGTAGCGTCTTATGAAAAGCCACACGGAATACCTCACGTTCAACGTGCCCGGCCGCGTCGGGTTTGTGAATATCACATCGCAGGTGCAAAATGCCGTGGAAAAAAGCGGGGTGCGGGAGGGACTCGTGCTTTGCAACGCCATGCACATTACCGCTTCGGTTTTCATCAATGATGAAGAAACCGGCCTGAAGGAAGATTACAAGCGATGGCTGGAAAAACTCGCCCCGCACGAGCCGATTTCGCAGTACGACCACAATCGCACCGGCGAGGACAACGCGGATGCGCACATGAAGCGGCAGATCATGGGCCGGGAAGTCGTGGTCGCCATCACGAAAGGCAAACTGGATTTCGGGCCGTGGGAGCAAATCTTCTACGGCGAATTCGACGGGCGGCGGGCGAAGCGGGTGTTGATTAAGGTGATCGGCGATTGATTCACCCCACACCAGTGGCCGGGAATTGCGACCAGTTTTTGTGTCTTTGAAATTAGTGGCTGCCCCGGCTTGCCGTATGCCGTAGACTTGTCGAGCATAAGAATGGCCATTGGCAAAAGCTTTAATATATCCTCTGTGTCTGAAATGCGGCGTCCGCTCCTAAAAATAGCATTGACAATTTCCATTGCGCTCTTGCTCTGCGCATCTCTTCTAGTTCTCGTCAACAGCCATCATGTAACTATGCAACAACGTCAAATTCTATATCACACAAACGCACAGGCGCTTTTAAACGCATGTGTTTTAATCTCTAACAACAAAAGCCACTATCGCCATGACCCAGACTGGCATAATCTGTCCCCCGGAGATTTCACTTACCCCGATCCGTCGGACCCGGCCATGCCCGGTATAGTTGCACAACTTCGTCCAGGTTACATCGTCATTGATCCTAATTCAGTAACACTTGAATTCGGAGGGGGGTTTCTACATTTTGGAGTGACGGCATTTATGAATGGCTCACCCGGTCATGGGACACTCCAACTTACCCCTGGCCTGTGGTATTTTTCCGACGATGGAAAGATACCACCAAAATAGCAATGCCCTTGCTCTGTATTGACCCCCGCTTGATGCCCGGCGATTCTCAGATTATCGGAAGGGCTCAGTAATTGCGGACAGCCACCTATTTCATTGCCATTGAAAATGATAATGCGCATGGACTTCCGTTGAGCATAAATCTTGGTTGTTCCCCTTATTCCTTTTCTTCTTTGAGGCCCGCGCTGACGCGGAATGTGTGGCCGTCGGGATGGCGGATGTGGCATTCGCGCACGCCCCACGTCTCGTCGGTCGGCGCTTGGGTCGTGGTCATGCTATGCTTGAGGGCCAGGGCATACGTCGCGTCCACATCCGCCGGCGTTGGCACCCACCAGGACATCCAGACCGCTCCGGTGTCATCATCCCGTTCAAATCTGGGCGGGTTCCCGCCGCGGGCGCCTTGGGCATCCTTGCAAAGAAATATCTCGCACTTGCCGGAGGAGACCGCCCCGAAGGTCGGCGGGTTTCCCCAATCCCAATGTTTCTTCCAGCCGAGCTTCTCGAACCATGCGAACGATGCCGCCAGGTCCGAGACATTCAGAATGGGCGTAATGGATTGGACTTGCATGCAACGAAGACTAAACGGCAATCAACAAATAGAAAAGATCGTCGGATATACTGCCCGGCGTGCCGACAGAAGAATCCACCGATCGCGCTTATTGGGTCAGCACGCTGGATCGAATCGTGCGGCCGGTGCTGAGCGCGCTGGCGAAACGCGAACTAAGGGCGACGATGCCAGTGGAGACGAATCCGCCGAGCCGGGCGGATCGGCGGCAATATACGCATCTGGAGGCGCTGGGCCGGACGCTGACGGGAATCGCGCCCTGGCTGGAACTGGCGCCGGATGACAGTGACGAAGGCAAGTTGCGAGCGGAGTTGGGGGAAATGGCGCGGAAATCCATTGACGCGGGGACCGATCCGAAATCGCCGGATTACATGAATTTCACAGTCGGCGGACAGCCGCTGGTGGATACGGCGTTTCTTGCACATTCGCTCGTTCGCGCGCCCAACCAACTCTGGACAAAACTGGAACCGCGCGTGCAGGAGAATCTGGTCACGGCTTTGCAAGCCACACGCGCGATCAAACCGGGCATGAACAACTGGATCCTCTTCAGCGCGATGGTAGAGGCGGCGCTGTGCAGGATCGGCCGGGATTGGAAAACCGAGCCGGTGGATTTCGCGTTCACCAAACTCATGGAATGGTACAAGGGCGACGGCCTCTACGGCGACGGGCCGTTGTTTCATTGGGATTACTACAATAGCTTTGTCATTCATCCCATGCTGATCGACGTGCTGGAGACGGTGTCGAAACAAAAGAAGGATTGGGACGACAAACGCGCGCCGATTCTGGCTCGGGCGCGCCGGTATGCGGCGATTCAGGAACGCCTGATTGCGCCGGATGGATCCTTCCCCGCCATCGGACGATCGCTGGCATATCGTGTCGGCGCATTTCAGTTGCTCGGCCAGATGACATTGAGAAAGGATTTGCCGGCCGCGATTTCGCCCGGGCAGGTCAAATGCGCTTTGTCCGCGGTCATTGGCCGCATGTTTGAAGCGCCCGGCACGTTTGACGATCATGGATTCCTGACCATCGGATTCTGCGGACATCAGCCGGGCATGGGCGAAAATTATATTTCAACCGGCAGCCTGTATATGTGCACGACCGGTTTTCTGCCGTTGGGTTTGCCGGTCACGGATGAATTCTGGACCTGCGGTCCGACCGATTGGACGTCCAAGCGCGTCTGGTCGGGCGGCGACATCGGCACGGATCATGCGATTTCGGAATAGCGCGTCCCCCCTCAAAAGCCCACGGATAGCAATCCGTGGCCTTTCACTTCCCATCCCGATCAAATCTCCAAAACGACCGCGCCCTGTGACGCGTGATTGAGAATATACCCAAACACATTCAACTGATGCCGCCGATCTCGAATCGGATGCACCCCGCACCTTTTACCCCAAAGCCCGCCCTTCTCTTCGCGCAAACCGGCTTGCCGCGCCGAATGTGACGTATGTTTCTTCGCCCTCCCGATCCACTCGCGCGGCCGACGGTCCCGAAATCGCCCGAGCACATGCAGATGTTTCGCATCCACGCTGGCCACGAGCAATTCAATCGAATCCCCGCGCAATTTCTCGACGGCCGCGTCGAGAACAAATTGCCGCAAATCGCCGTCGATGTGAACCACTTCGCGCTTCATCAGCGATTTCGACTGCGCATGTAACTTATCGAAATGCCCCTTCGGCGGCGGATTCTTATAATCGCCCTCAACATGTTCCCGATGATGCCGGGTGCGAAACCCACGCGGATCGCCGCGGAGCCACGATCCGTACGCATGCGCAATGACATGATACCAATCGTTCCACGGCGCGTTCGCCATGACGACTATCTCCAATTCCAAAAAAAGCCCACGGATGGCTATCCGTGGGCTTTGCGACCGGCTCTCGGTGAATCAGTACATCCCACCCATCCCCCCGCCACCCGGCGCGCCGGCGGGTTCGGGTTTGTCTTCTTTGATCTCGCTGACGATTGCGTCCGTCGTCAGCAATAGACTTGCGATGCTGGCGGCGTTTTGCAGGGCGGTGCGTTCGACTTTGGTCGGAACGATCACGCCCATCTTCATCATGTCGCCGTATTCGTGGGTCAGGGCGTTGTAGCCGAAGTTGACGGAATCGCTTTCCTTCACCTTCTGGGCGACCACCGATCCATCGACTCCGGCATTTTCAGAGATTTGCTTGATCGGGGCTTCCACCGCGCGGCGGACGATTTCGATGCCCAGGCGCTGGTCCTCGTTGGCGGCTTTCTTGCGAAGGCCGTCGAGAACTTTGGCGGCAGCGCGGATCACGCTGACTCCGCCGCCGGGGACGATGCCCTCTTCCACCGCGGCGCGGCAGGCGTGCAGGGCGTCCTCCACGCGGGCCTTCTTTTCCTTCATCGCAACTTCCGTGGCTGCGCCGACGTGAATCTGCGCGACGCCGCCAGCCAGTTTGGCCAGGCGTTCCTGCAGTTTCTCGCGGTCGTAGTCGCTGGTGGTGTTGTCGATTTCGGTCTTGATGGCGTCGATGCGGCCCTTGATGGATTTCTCATCGCCGGCGCCTTCGATGATCGTGGTGTTGTCCTTGTCGATGCGAATTTTTTTGGCCCGGCCGAGTTGGGATAGCTCGACGTTCTCCAGTTTGATGCCCAGTTCTTCGAAGATCGCGGTGCCGCCGGTGACGATGGCGATATCTTCGAGCATGGACTTGCGACGGTCGCCGAATCCGGGGGCTTTTACCGCCGCGACTTTCAGCGTGCCGCGAAGTTTGTTGACCACCAGCGTCGCCAGGGCTTCGCCTTCGATGTCCTCGGCGATGATGAGCATGGGTTTGCCCATCTCCGCGGCC
>Ga0302326_10029259_pt1 | contig 11058 bp, 10 predicted proteins | sample Palsa_T0_3_FD_202264 | JGI IMG/M metagenome (GOLD analysis project Ga0302326, IMG submission 202264) | Peat permafrost microbial communities from Stordalen Mire near Abisko, Sweden - Palsa_T0_3 | ecosystem: Environmental > Terrestrial > Soil > Palsa > Peat permafrost | place: Sweden: Abisko...
CGTGAGGGTGATCCGGTTTTGCGAAACATTGAAGCGGAGATCAAGCCCGGGCAGATGGTGGCGTTTGTAGGCTCCAGCGGTGTCGGCAAGACGACTCTGCTGAATCTTCTGCCGCGGTTTTATGATCCCACTTCGGGTGCGCTGCTGCTTGATGATGTGGATATTCGCAAGGTCAAGGTGAAGGATTTGCGGGCGCATGTCGCGCTGGTCCTTCAGGAGAACCTGATCCTGCCGACGACAGTGGCGGAGAATATTTCTTACGGACGCCCGGCGGCGAGCGTGGCGCAGATCGCCCAGGCCGCGCAGTTGGCCGGCGCGTCGGCGTTCATTGAGAAACTTCCGCAGGGGTACGAAACGGTTGTGAACGAAAGCGGGGCGAACCTTTCCGGCGGGCAGCGGCAGCGGATTGGAATCGCGCGGGCGATTTTGACCGAGGCGCCGATCATGGTTTTCGACGAGCCGACCAGCGCGCTGGATGCGCATCATGAGGCGATGATCACGCAGACGCTTCGGGAACTGAAGCAGCAGCGCACGATCGTCGTCGTGAGCCACCGCCTCAGCACGGTAATGGATTGCGATCAAATCTTTGTCATGGATGAGGGCCGGATCGTGGAGCGGGGAACGCACGATGAGCTGATCGGCATGGGCGGGGTTTATGCGGCGATGGCGCGGCAGCAATTGAGGATTGAAGAGCCGTCGCGGGCGTAGAATGGTATGATAGGGGGATGAACAGGAGATTGCGGCAATGACACTGGCGGAAAGACCACTCTCAGGGCCTTCAGACGTAAGCGTGCCGGCTGAACGTCTTTGGACGCGGGATGAATGGGACCGGCTTGTCGAACTGGGGTTTTTCGAGGGGGAACGGCTGGAACTAATTGAAGGAAGGATTGTTTGCATGTCTCCACAGCGGGTAGCGCACAGTGTGGCCGTGGAGCTAATGGATCGATATATGAGACGCGCATTCGTTACGGGTCACCGAGTACGCAGTCAACTGCCGTTTCGTTCGGTTGACGGCTCTGAACCGGAGCCTGATCTGGCGGTGATCGCCGGCGACGATCCTCGGGCGTCAGCGGAGCATCCCTCGTCGGCGGTGCTGATCGTCGAAATCAGCGACACCACTCTGGAACATGATCGGCGGAAGGCTCGTCTGTATGCCGCCAGTCAAATCCCGGAATACTGGATCCTGAACCTTGTTTCGCGCACGTTGGAAGTCCATCGAAATCCCGGTTCGCAAAATGGCGTTGCGGGTTATGGCGAAGTTCGAATCTTGAAAGACCGGGATCGCGTTTCGCCGCTATCGTCGAGTGCCGAAGCCACCGTCGCGGATTTGTTGCCGTGACTTCGATGGCCGGTCCCAATCAGAAACTTCGCATCATTGTCGGCGGGCTCGTGGGACAGTTCCCACTCGGCGGAGTCGCGTGGGATTATTTCCATTATGTGCTGGGACTGGATCAACTGGGACATGATGTTTATTACCACGAGGACACATGGATCTGGCCGTGGGATCCGCGGGTACAGCATCCAACCGATAGTCCCACGTACACGGTAAAGTTTTTCGAAGACTTTTTCGCGGAGCATGCGCCGCATCTGAAAGACAAATGGCATTATCTGCTGGTGCATGAAAAGCATTTTGGAATGTCGGCCGAGGCATTTGCCGAGGTGGCGCGGACGGCGGATGTTTTTCTGAACGTCAGCGGGGCGTGTTTCATTCCGGAGGAGCTGGGCAGCCGGTGCGTGAAGGTCTTTGTGGATACCGATCCGGGTTACAACCAGATCATGCTGAGCGAGAAATTCGACTGGTCGCAGAACGTCGAGCGCTGGTGCCGGGCGGTGGCGGATCACGATCGGCATCTGACCTATGCGGAGAATATTTATGGGCCGGATTGCCGGATTCCGCGGATGGATTTTGACTGGCGGCCGACGCGGTGCGTGGTGACGCTTCCGCAGTGGGAATCGGTGCGAAGTATGCCGCCGCCGGCGGATGCGCCGCTGACGACGATCATGACCTGGGACTATTTCCGGGGAAGTCTGAAGTATGGCGGGTCGGAATATTTTTCCAAATCGAAGGAATTCGAGAAGTTCTGGGATTTGCCGCGACGGGTGAAGGGACCGTTTAAGCTGGCGATCAATGGGGTCAAAGCGCCGCTGAAAACGATCGCGGAGCAGGGGTGGCTCGTGGAGGATGCGCGCGATGTGACGCTGACGCCGCAGAGTTATCAGCAGTTCATTGCCGCCAGCGCGGGGGAATGGTCGGTGGCCAAGAACGTCTATGTGGCGACGCACAGCGGGTGGTTTAGTTGCCGGACGGCATGTTATCTCGCCGGGGCGCGGCCGGCGGTGGTGCAGGAAACGGAATGGAGCCGGTTTTTGCCGGGGGGGCGGGGATTGATTCCATTTCGCACGATGGAGGAAGCGATCGCGGGAATCCAGGCGGTGGCCGCCGATCCGGCGGGGCATCGGGCGGCGGCGTATGAGGTGGCGCGGGAATATCTCGCGCCGGATCGCGTGTTGCCGGAGATGATCGAATCCATCTTCGCCGAATCGCCAAAACCAGAATGAACCCATGTCCAAGCGTCAAACCATCGTTGTCGGTGGATATATCGTGGCGTATCCCCTGGGGGGAATGACCTGGCATCATTTGAACTATTTGCTGGGGCTGCATGAGCTGGGCCATGAAGTGTGGTTTCTGGAGGATAGCGGAAGCTATTCCTATCCATACAATCCGATCACCTGGAAGAGTTCCGCGGATTCAACTTATGGCAGGGAATATCTCGAGCGGACGTTTGCACAGTACGGGTTTCCCAAGCGATATTGCTATTACTCGGAGTTTGAGGATCAGTATTACGGGTTGCCCAAGGAACAATTGCACGATTTATTGGGCCGAGCGGATGTGCTGCTGTGCGTGAGCGGGGTGACGCCGATCCGGCCGGACCGGCCGCGGCCGCGCAGAACGGCGGTGATCGACACCGACCCGGTCTTCACGCAGTTGCGGATGAATCATGATGCGGCGTTTCTGGATTATTACCGTCAGTTCGATCGGGTTGCGACGTTTGGGCGGCTCATCGGGCGGGGGGGATGTCCGCTGCCGACGCATGGGTTCAACTGGATTGGCACCAACCAGCCGATATCGCTGAATCATTGGCCGGCAGCGCCGCGGTCGGGATCGGCATTCACGACGATCGGGAAATGGGAGCATACATCGGACCGGAACCTGGAATTCAACGGAAAGAGCTTCCGCAGCAGCAAGGCAGCGGAATGGATGAAGATGATCGATCTACCCGGGCACACATCGTGGAAGATGACGATGGGAATGCTGGCGATGCCCGATGAGACATCCAGACAGTTCACGGCTCACGGGTGGAAGGTGGTCGATGCTGAAAAATCGACGCTGAGCTGCGAGGCGTACGCCCGGTTTATTGTGCAAAGCGCCGGCGAATTCACGGTGGCCAAGGAGATTTATGCCGGCCTGCCGAGCGGGTGGTTCAGCGATCGGAGCAGCGCCTATCTGGCGACCGGGCGGCCGGTGGTCACGCAGGCCAGCGGATTCGACCAATGGCTTCCGACGGGTGAAGGGTTGTTTTCGTATCGGACAGCGGAGGAAGCGGCGGCGGGGCTGAACGTGATCGCGGAGGATTATCCGCGGCACGCCACGGCGGCGCGCGGGATCGCCGAGCGGTTTTTCGATTCGAAGATCGTGCTGGCGGAGTTGTTGGAAAACATCCTGTGAAAAATCCAAAAATGGGATCGCCGTTTCGGAAATCCGGGTGGGGAACCTAGAATAGAACCACGATGTTGAAGTTGAATCGGTGGATTTGGGTTGGTTTGTCGGCGCTGGCGGCGTGTTCGGGGCAGAGCGCGTCCACCTCGGATCAATGGACGGGTCCGACGATCATGGCTTCCGTGACGGTTGAGGATGCTTCGCCGACCGATCAGGCGGTCAAGGTGGTGCGCTCGGATCATTATGAGATTTATTCCACCATTCAGGACCGCCCGGAGATGCTGAGCCGGTTGGCGCAATTGATGGAGGGGGCGTTCGGCGTGTACCGGATGCTGGCACCTACGGTGACGCCGACGGACCATCCGATGCGGTGTTATATGTTCAACAATCGGGTGCAATGGATGGATTTCACGCGCAAGCATACGGGTTTGGACTCGAATATTTATTTGCAGATCAACCGGGGCGGTTACACAATCCATGACTGGTATGTGGCGTATTACATCGGGGATGAATCGACCTATTCCGTGGCGGCACATGAAGGCTGGCATCAGTTCGTGGCGAGGCATTTCCGGGGGCGGCTTCCGCCGTTTCTGGAAGAGGGATTGGCCTGCATGTTCGAGCATGTCGAGTGGACCAACGACGATTTGCCTCGTTTCAATTTGTCATTGAATCCGGAACGGGCGTTATCCTTGCGGAGGGTCGTCGATGCCAACGAGCTATTTCCTTTGAGCAAGCTGATCAGGCTGCACGCGGGGGATATTGTCGGGTTGCCGGATATCCGGATCGAGGCTTTTTATTCCCAGAACTGGGCGTTTGCGCGCTATATGTGCGAGGGGGAGAACGGGAGAAATCGACCGGCCCTGGAGCGGCTGCTGGCGGATACGGCGGCGGGAACGGTTTATGACCCTACCGGTTCGCTGCGATTGGCGTATCTAGGCTGGAATCCGGCCGGGGTTCAGCCATTGCTGGAGCATTATCTCGGAGAAGACCTGGGAACCATCGAACAGGGTTATCGGCAATTTATTCAGAAGATCGCATACGATGAAATGACGGAACAATTTCAGATGCGATGATCGTTTTCCGAAAAGATTATTATTGGTGGGAGGCCGATGTCGCGTTATATTTGCGCTATGCACACTGAATCGCACGGACAACACAGGCGAGAGTGTCGGTTCCGGGGTCGCGTGCAAGGGGTGGGGTTTCGGTATATTGTTCAGAATCTTGCGATGCAATACAACGTTCTGGGGTATGTGCGGAACTTGCCAGATGGCCGGGTGGAGCTTGTAATGGAAGGACCGGATCAGGAAATGGACGGTCTGCTGGACGATGTGAACAGAAAGATGAACGAATACATCAAGGGTCTGGAACAGATCGTCGCCAGCGCCACCGGGGAATTCGATCAATTCGCAATTCGACACTGAAACTTGATCGCTGTCGTAGCCGCTGATGTACCGCACATTTGTCATAGTTCGCTATACCTTTCTGGAAGCCGTTCAGCAACCGATCTATTCATTGCTTTTGACGCTCGGGGCGGCGATTCTGTTCATCTTCGGGCTGCTGCCGTTTTTTACGCTGGGGGAAGATGTCAAGATGTACAAATCGGTGGGTTTGGACGTGATCCTGCTGCTGGTGCTGCTGACGACATTGTTTGCCACGAGCAAATCCATTTATGAAGAGATCGAGGACCGTACGATGCTCACGCTGATGAGCAAGCCGGTTCGGCGATGGGAAGTCATGCTGGGGAAATATCTGGGGATCGTTCTGGCCGCGGGGCTGGGCGTTTTCATTTTGGGCATCGTGGTGATTCTGGGCACCTGGATACGGATTCCAACGGATTACCTGTTGCAGGCGAATTCATTGAATGATCTGGTTCGCACGCAGGTCCTGGACTACCGGTTGATGCACGTCTCGGGCTTGCTGCCGCAACTGGTGCTGACCTGGCTGCAAATCAGCGTGCTGGCGGCGGTCGGCGTGGCCCTCTCCACGCGGTTCTCGCTGGTGGTGAATTTGCCGACGGTGATCATTCTCTATCTGGCGGGGAATCTGACGCGGTTTTTGTTTCCCATCGCCGGCGGACCGCTGGCGGGTAAGCCGGAGGCGGTCCAGTTTCTGGGCAAAGCGATTGGTTTGCTACTTCCGTATCTTGGAACCTTCGATTTGAAAGACATGACCGTGATGTCCACCATCAAGGTGGGCGGATTCGCCGGCGATGCCGAGGCGGTGGCTCTAAGCTCTTTATGGGGATACGTCGGGCTGGCGGCGCTATACGCGATTTCGTATGTGACGTTCGTGCTATGCGCCGGAATGTGGAGCTTCGAGCGGCGCGAGCTGGGCGGCGGGGAAAGCTGACGCGGCATTCGACGGATTTTCCGGTTTCAGACACTGCCAGCCTATAGTATGGGATATGAGCACTCCGAACCGGGAGCAGTTCGTCAACGAAATCCTCAAGCTGGTGGCGGATCGGTTTCCGCTGGTGAAAATCTCGCGCTCCGATCAGGCGTTTTCCATCCGTGTGAACGGGCATGTCGCGTCGCTGGAAAACCTGTACCGGATGTCGATGCTGCATCCGGAATCCACCCGGCGGCAGACGGAACGGTGGATGGTGGAATTGCTGCGGGCCTCCGAGGGAACTCCCGATCTGGATGGGACGTTCGAGGAGCTGCGGCCGCGCATCATGCCGATGGTGGTCGCCGAGAATGCCGATCCGCATGATTTCTCGGTGAAGCAGCCGCTGGTGCCGGGGCTGGTGATTGGATATGGAATCGATAATGACCGGACGATCTCACATGTGACGCGGAAACGGTTGCAGAAATGGACAGTGGACCTCGATGATCTGCATCAGGCCGCGATCGAGAACCTGACCGCCAAGAGCCAGTCCATCGCCGCCCATGCGGCCCAGGATGAGCAGGGCAAGATGGAGCTGATCCTTTTCCAGACGATGGACGGCTATGACGCCAGCCGGGTGCTTTTGCCCGATCTCAACGAGAAACTGCGCGAGCATCTTGGCAGTCCGTTCGCGGCGGCGATTCCCAACCGGGATATTCTGCTCTGTTTTCGTGACGACGACGCCACGATCGCGCATCTGCGGCCGCAGATTGAACGCGATTTCGCCCAGATGCCGCACCAGATCACCAACGAGATATTGCTGGTCACTCCCGATGGGATCGCCGTGCGGGAGTAATGCGCCGCCGCGCGGGTTGTAAAACGCGACGCCTCCATTAAAATTCAGTTCATGCGTTTCGGAATCTGCTGCAAAGCTCAACGCTCGGCGGAACTGCGGTCGGCGGGCGCCGATTTCGTGGAGGAAAATGTCCAGTCGTTCCTCCAGGGATCGGTCAGCGATGCCGAGTGGCACGGGATGGAAATCGTTCGCGGATCGCCGCTTCCGGTTCTGGCCGCCAATTCGCTGGTTCCGGCGGATTTGAAGATTGTCGGGCCTTCGGCCGATTTTGAGAAATTGCAGGGGTATATGGACAAAGTGGTGAGCCGGGCGCAGAAGGCCGGGATGAAAATCCTGGTGTTCGGCAGCGGCGGGGCGCGGAACGTTCCCGACGGGGTGGAGCGCGAGAGGGCCCAGGCGCAAATCGTCGTGTTTTGCAGGATGGCGGCGGAACTGTGCGGACGGGCCGGAATCACGCTGGTGGTGGAGCCGCTCAATCGCGGGGAGTGCAACATCATCAATACGGTGAGCGAGGCGATCACTTATGTGAAATCGGTGAATCATCGAAATTGCCAGTGTCTGATCGATACCTATCATTCGTGGATGGAGAACGAACCGCTGGAGGACGTGGAGCGGGCGATGCCGTGGATTCGGCACGTCCATGTCGCGGACAAGGACGGGCGCGTTGCCCCGGGTGAAAGCGGCACGGCTGATTACCGGCCGTTTTTTCGCGTGCTGAAGCGGGCGAAGTATGACGGGGCGGTCTCCGTCGAGGCGACGGGTTTCAACGATTTTGAGACGGTCGGGAAGCGCGTGATCGCGTTCCTGCACCGTCAGTGGGACGAAGCCTGAAAATTATTTGATCGAGGAGGCAAACTGTGTCGAAACGTATTTTCAATTTCAGCGCCGGACCGGCAATGCTGCCGACCGAAGTTCTGGAAAAGTCGGCGACGGCGCTTCTGGATTATGAAGGCAACGGCTTCGGCATTGCCGAGGTGAGCCATCGCGGCAAGGAATTCGAGGCGGTCAACGATGAGGCGATCGCGCGCTGCAAGCAGCTTCTGGGCCTGGGAGATACACACGATGTGCTGTTCCTGCAGGGCGGGGCGACGCTGATGTTCACCGTGATCCCGATGAATTTTCTGCATACCGGCGCGGATTATCTCGTCAGTGGGGAATGGAGCAAGAAGGCGGTGACGTTTGGCAAAGAGGTTGGGCCGATCAATGTCGTCGCCAGCAGCGAGCCGTCCAATTTCGACCACGCCCCGGCGTCCGGGGAATGGAAATTGTCGGAGAAGGCGGATTATTTCCATGTCTGCTCGAATGAAACGGTGCATGGCCATCGGCTGAGCCATTGGCCATCGCATAAAAACCTGATCGTGGACGCCAGCAGCGAATTCATGTCGCGCCCGCATCCGGTCAAGGATTGCGCCCTGGTTTACGGCGGCGCGCAAAAGAACCTTGGCCCCTCCGGCGTGGTGCTGGCGATCATTCGCAAGGACATGTATCCCAAGCAGAAAAAGGTGCCGAGCAAACTCTGGAGTTTCAAGGACCAGGCGGAAAACAAGTCGATGCTGAATACCCCGCCGACGTTTGGGGTTTACATTCTGCTGGAGATTTTCCGCTGGCTGGAAGCGCAAGGCGGGCTGGCGGCGATGGAAAAGCGCAATGCCGAAAAGGCGGCGATGATTTATGGAGCCATCGACAACAGCAACGGATTTTACAAGGGGACGGTCTCCAACAAGGAGCAGCGTTCGCACATGAATGTCACGTTTCGTATGCCGAGCGAGGAATTGACCGATGAGTTCGTGAAGACGGCGTCGAAAAACGGGATGATGGGCCTGAAGGGCTATCGCACCGTGGGCGGAATCCGCGCCAGCATTTACAACGCGATGCCGGTTGAAGGATGCCAGGCGCTGTCGCAATTCATGAAGGATTTCGCGTCGAAAAAATCCTCATAAAAGGTTTCGCAGGGAACGCCAACGCATGTCGGATCAATCCATCGAATCGACGCAGAAGGAAAACCGCATTTTTCCGCCGCCGCCGGGCGTGTCGGCAAAAGCCTGGATCAAATCCCGGCAACAGTATGATCAGATGTATCGGGAATCGATGGATCGCCCGGACGATTTCTGGGGCAGAATAGCCAGCGAACTGCACTGGTTTCGCAAATGGAACCGCGTCCTGGAATGGAAGCTGCCCAATGCCAAATGGTTTATCGGCGGCACGACCAATCTTTCGTACAACTGTCTCGACCATCAAATTGAAAATGGCCGGGGCGCAAAGACGGCGATTTTGTGGGAGGGAGAGCCTGAAACAGCGCCGGGCAGGGGCGGGGAGATTCGGCGGATCACTTTTGAGCAATTGAGGGCGCAAGTCTGCCGATTCGCCAGCGGGCTGAAGAAACTGGGCGTGAAAAAGGGAACTCGGGTCACGATTTACATGCCGATGATCCCGGAAGCGGCGGTGGTGATGCTGGCGTGCGCGCGACTGGGAGCGCCGCACAGCGTGATCTTCGGCGGCTTTTCCAGTCAGGCGATCGCGGACCGTGTCGAGGATGCCAAATGTGAGATCGTCATCACGGCGGATGGCGGCCGCCGAAGGGGCCAGGTCGTCGCGCTGAAACGCAACGTCGATGAGGCCGCGAAGAAAACCTCGCTGATCAAAAAGGTGGTTGTATTCAAACAGACGGGCGAAAAGATCGATTGGGTCGATGGTCGTGACATCTGGTGGAGCGATGTGATTGCCGGGCAGAGCGATATATGTCCGGCCGAGCCGATGGACGCGGAGGATCCGCTGTTTGTGCTCTACACCAGCGGTTCGACCGGCAAGCCCAAGGGGATCGTTCATACGACCGGCGGATATATGGTGGGGACCTATATCACCAGCAAATATGTTTTCGATCTGCACGATGAGGATATTTACTGGTGCACGGCCGATGTGGGTTGGATTACGGGCCACAGTTATGTCGTGTACGGCCCACTGCTCAATGGGGCGACAATCCTGATGTACGAAGGCGCTCCGAATTTTCCGGATTTCAGCAGGTTCTGGTCGATCATCGCTCGGCATCGGGTGAGCATTTTCTACACGGCCCCGACGGCGATTCGTGCGTTCATGCGGGCTGGCCGGCAATTGGTCGATGGTCACGATCTATCGTCGCTGCGCGTTTTGGGAACGGTCGGGGAGCCGATCAATCCCGAGGCCTGGATGTGGTATCACGAAGTGATCGGCCACGGGAAATGTCCGATCGTCGATACCTGGTGGCAAACGGAAACGGGCGCGATCATGATCACGCCGTTGCCTGGAGTCACTGTCACGAAACCGGGGACGGCGACGCTGCCGTTCTTTGGCGTCGATGCCGCGATCGTGGACCGCGACGGCAAGGAAATGCCCGCTAATCAGGGCGGTCTGCTGGCGATCCGCAGGCCATGGCCGTCGATGCTGCGCGGGATTTTCAACGATCCCGACCGGTATGTCCGCCAATACTGGAGCGATGTGAAGGATTGCTATTTCACCGGCGACGGCGCTCGGCGGGATTCGGATGGTTATTTCTGGGTCATGGGCCGCGTCGATGATGTGATCAACGTTTCCGGCCATCGCCTGGGAACGGCCGAGATCGAAAGCGCTTTGGTTTCGCACGCCTCCGTCGCCGAGGCGGCCGTGGTGGGAATGCCGCATGAAATGAAAGGCCAGGGCATCGCCGCGTTCGTGACGCTTCGCAGCGGAATCAAGCCCGGCGACGGACTGAAAAAAGAACTCATGGGGGTGGTGACCGAGCAGATCGGCAGTCTTGCGCGGCCCGATCAGATTCGGTTCACCGATTCGCTGCCAAAAACCCGCAGCGGTAAAATCATGCGGCGATTATTGAAGGAAATCGCCGCCGGCGGTGAGGTTAAGGGAGACATCACTACGCTGGAGGATTTCAGCGTGGTGGCGAAGTTGAAGGAGCAGGACGAGGGGTAAGAAAACTGTAAGGTAAAGATTTTTATCGTTACGATTTTCGTGCCGTCCGACCTCCCTGGCTCGAATACGCCGGCGGGCTGCCGATGCTAACATCGCCGGCTGGCCCGACAACGTTCGCGCCGGCCTTCTGCAAACGAAATTACAAACGAGTCCCCGCCTCCGGCGGCCTGTCTGTCGGAGTTTCGAACTCGAGTTCGACCTTGTATGTTCCCATCCAAAG
>Ga0302326_10029260_pt1 | contig 11058 bp, 8 predicted proteins | sample Palsa_T0_3_FD_202264 | JGI IMG/M metagenome (GOLD analysis project Ga0302326, IMG submission 202264) | Peat permafrost microbial communities from Stordalen Mire near Abisko, Sweden - Palsa_T0_3 | ecosystem: Environmental > Terrestrial > Soil > Palsa > Peat permafrost | place: Sweden: Abisko...
AGCGCGTGAGCGTGGCGGAGCTGTTTCAGCTTGCAGGGCAACTGGAGACTGCTCCTGAGGAGGCGTTGACGCTCCTGCGGCATTCCTTAGCGGTTTTCCGCGAAGAGCAGCGCGCGGCAGAGAAGCGGATGATGAGCCAGGATCGGAAACTGATTTTCGAGCCTTCCACGCCGGCCTTACTGCCTGAAACACCTGAGCTGAATCAGGTGCTACTCACAGGCGGCACTGGGTTCATTGGACCGTTCTTAGTGAAAAGTCTTTTGGAGCAGACGCGCGCGACGATCCATGTCTTAGTCAGGGCTTCATCCGAACAGCAGGCGATGCAAAGGCTCAAGGCGGCGATGGAATCCATGGGGCCGTGCCCGGCTGGGCTCATGCAGATGTTCGAGGAGCGCGTCGTTCCCGTTTGCGGAGACCTGGGACAGCCGAATCTAGGCCTGACCCGCGACGTATGGGATTTCCTGGCTGCCGAAATCGACACGGTGTTCCACAACGGCGCTACCGTCAACTACCTCTTCAATTACGACCGGATGCGCGACGCCAACGTCATGGGTACGAATGAAATACTCAGGATGGCGTTCGAAGCACGGCCCAAGGCCTTCAACTATGTCTCGACGACATTCGTGTTCGGCTGGGCCGTTAAGAGTGTCCTGAATGAGACCGACTTCAACGAGGATCTGGAGCTTCTCGATTTCGGATACAGCCAGTCCAAATGGGTGGCGGAACAGGTGGTTGCAGACGCACGCAGTAGAGGGCTGGAGACGAGGATTTTCCGGCCGGCTTTGGTCAGTCCCTCGGTAACGGGCGGAGGCAACAATTTCGATATCGCGGTTCGCTTGGTTGCCTTCATGGTGAATCACGGCATCGGAGTCGACGCTCTGAACCAGGTTAGTTTCGTTCCTGCCGACGTTATGGCAAACAATATCGTTGCGATTTCCACAACTCCCGGCACGGCGAATCGGACCTACCACGTCGTTCGGGACGATTACGCGAACATGATGGATATTACCGAGCTGATTACGAAGTCAACCGGACGGCAATTCGAAATTTTCAGTGTTCCCAACTTCGTTCCGGAGCTCATCCGCAGATGCAGGAAAGAGGATCTACTGTTTCCATTGCTCGACTTTCTTGTGGGTTCCGCAGATAACATCACGGCGATGGAGTTTAAACGCTACGACAACACTACCTACCAAGCCGCCCGGAACGCGTCCGCCTGGGGCGTCGCGGATCCGTCGCTCGAAGATACAGTTAATGGCATCCTGAAATTCATGCACCGCAAGGGAGTCATTTCGGTGTCGCCGCGTGAGCTGAACGCCGCTGTGTCGGCCGGCTAGACGGTTGGGCCGGCGTTACGGCTGCTTTCGAAAGACGATGTTTTCAGTCACTCGCTGACCGCTTTCGAGCGAGCCGGTCGTAGTGAGCGTCATTCGTTGTCCATCGGTGGAAACCACCCATCGATCCTTTTGGGCCACTTTCGCGTCTCTACGGTAAATCGCATCCACCGTGTGTGCATCGACCAGTTCAAGCGTCACGGTATCGTTGACGGAATCCTTGAGATCGTACTCCTTGCCGTCGAAGCGCGCGGAGTAGCTGAACTCACCGGAGAACCGGACCCCGTCGTTTCCACTAGCCTCAATCTTCAGCGCCAATCCTTGCTGCAAACGAGTTTTGCTGAGATCTTGCGTCCATTCGCCGGCGAAGCGATTGTCGGCGACTTTAGCACCTCCGGTCCGCGTCCACACGGTGATCTTGTTGGGCCGACCTTTATCCGCAGTCGTCATCGTGAGCTCTTCGCCGTCGGTCGAAAGCTTGTCGCGAACCGTCGCCACTAGAACTCCGTCCTTCTTTTCCTTAACCTCGGCTTGATTCTTGTCGATCCTGCGCAGTTCGATTTGATTGAACGCCGGGTTGCTTGGCACGGGCGCTTCATGCCCGTCCCATTTCGCCGTGAAATCCAGGTGGCTTTCGCCCGACATCACGACGTGCACTCCCTCATGGATTGCAATGATGGAAAGCTTGTTAGGCGGATCCAGCGCCGATACCGCGGAGCTGAGCGTCCAGGAGCCAATGCGGGGGTCTGCGGCAATCAGTTGAACCGCGGCGATCCACCCGAGTAACCCAATTTTGCGCATTCGCCTCCGCCAACGACAGAAGATCCAATCCATTTTCGCAGATTGGAACGGAGGATCAAATGAAGTGTATGCTTAGCAATATCGAACCGAGCACGCATCACGTGCGTAGTTTGACCTCCCGTACGTTCCGAGGCCGGGCGATCGCGGGATGAAATCCCTGACTGGCAAGAGCTTCCTACGACATCATGAATCTTGTGCATCTGCGCCGTTTCTGGCTGGCCTGGGCCGTCCTTGGGGCCGTCCTTGCCGTTCTTCCGTTTTCCTTTCACGCCGAACGCCGTCTGGAGACGGCTACTCGTGTGGAGGGCAGCGAAGCGGAAATAGTCACGCAGGAGTTGATCACCCGTTTTCGTTCGCCGTTCGTCGACCGCGTGGTCCTGGTGATTGAAGGGCTCCCGCCGGCGGACTCGGAGGAAGGCGAGCAAGCGTTGGCGACCATTGTGGCGGGGCTGAAAGACGAACCCGGCGTGTCCGCAGTGGTTTCCCATATCGAGTTGCGCGATCCCATTTTTCTGGGCAAGGGAGGAGGAACATTTGTCCTGGTGGGACTCGCGTCGACCGAGGGACCAGTGGAGTCGCTGGTTCCGAAGCTTCACGCGCGGGCGGACGCTCTGCAAGCTCAATTGCGGGTCCGCTATCCGGCCTTGAAGCTAGAGCTCACGGGCGAGCTTCCACTGAATTTCGATATTCGGAAAGCGAGCGCCGACGATGTGCGACGCGGCGAAAGTCTGGTAATTCCCGCGACTCTAGCGCTCTTGCTGGTGGCTTTCGGCAGCTTGGTCGCCGCCGTGATTCCATTAGCCGTTGGCCAGCTTGCCATCGCGGCCACTCTGGCGATTGCGGGATTCCTGGCCTCGCGGTTGCACTTGTCCATTCTGGTTCAGAATTTGGCCACAATGCTTGGATTAGGTTTGGGAATCGACTACACGCTCCTCATGATCAGCCGCTTCCGGGAAGCGATCTCCGCGGGGTACGATGGAGCCGCCGCCTCGGTCGTCGCGGCACGGCAGGCGGGCCGCACACTGCTGATTTCAGCCTCGACAGTAGCCATTGGATTTCTAGCCCTCTTGACGGTTCCCATCAGCGAAATCCGTTCCATCGGCGTCGCCGGTTTCCTGGTGGCGGGCATCAGTGTGTTGCTCGCAAATACCATCGTTCCGGCAGTGCTGGCGTTGCTCGGCCGGCGGATTGACGCCGGCGGATTGCCTTTTACTCCCAAGTTGGATGCGCAGCGGGCCGCGCGTACAGGAAATCGCTGGAGGAAGTGGGGCCGCGTGGTTGTCGCACATCCCGTGCTTGCCATCCTTTTTGCGGGCGCTCCGTTGCTTCTGCTCGCATGGCAGGCCACCCGGCTCGATACCAGTTTGCCCAAAGGGAATTGGCTTCCGGCGGGGGCGGAATCGGTGCGCGCCCTGCACACCCTGGAACAAATGGATCGGGCTGGCATTGTTCAGTCGCTGCGTGTGATTGTCGAATTCCCGGCCGATTCCGTCACACAAACGGACGCCGGTTGGAACGCAGTCGATCGTATAACCAAGCGGATTGCAAGCGACCCGCGTTGCGACCGCGTAATTTCCATCACTACGATTGCGGAGAGCGACCGGTCCGCCCTGAGCGGTCTTTCGCGCGAGACGCGTCGAACGTTTGTGAGCGCTGACGGACGGGCCGCGCTGCTGGAAGTGCTGCCTAAGACTTCGACTTCCCTGCGCGATCAAGTCAACTGGGTTCGGGATCTGCGCAAGACCGGCGCGGCCGCTCTTACGGGAGTACCCGGCGCCACGCTGCGCATTGGGGGCATTCCGGCACTCAACGCCGATTACGAAACCATCATTGAGGAACGCTTTCCATCTGTAATGGGGCTAGTGGTGGGAGGAACGCTCCTGGCGCTTCTGGGCGGGTTCCGATCGCTTTTCGCCGCCGTGAAGGCTATCCTACTGAACCTGCTCTCGGTTGCGGCCTCCTTCGGAGCATTGGTTTTGGTTTTCCAGGACGGACACGGAAGCGGCTTCCTGGGAGTTTCTGGGGGAACAGGCAGCGTGTTTCCCCTTGTTCCTATCGTCGCTTTTGCCATCGTCTTCGGACTGAGCATGGATTACGAAGTGTTTTTGGTCGCGCGGGTCCTCGAAGCCAGGAAGAGTGGGCTCAGTGAAGCCGACGCAATTCCGGAGGGGTTGGCCAGAACCGCCGGCCTGATCACCAGCGCCGCCGCGATCATGATTGTCGTATTCGCGGCGTTCACTTTCGGAAATTTCCTGGTAGTCAAGATGATCGGATTCACGCTGGCCGTGGCCGTGTTTATTGACGCGACACTGGTTCGAATTGTGATCGGCCCCGCACTTCTTCGGATTGCAGGCGATTGGAACTGGTGGCCTGGGGGTCTCGCCACCGCACGCAAAGCGCCGTGACGGCAAGTGGCGAACGATGCTTGTTGAGGCGCGTCGTTCATTGCCTTCCGCCGCCGCATGGAAGGAAAAGGGATTTGCGTTTGGCCGAAGGCTCTGCTGTACGCGAAGGTCCGAGTGGTACTGCCCTGCGTGACCTACCTATGAAGTGGATGTGGCACGGGATTTCGTCTGATGATAATGCGAGTCCGCCCGCGCGTCATCAGGATGCGACACCGTAGCGGGTCCGGACCCACTCGGCAAGTGTTGTCGCGAATCTGGAGCCATGCGACCTGATCCTGACCCGTAATCATCCACGCTGTCCCATTGGTTGCATGGTGGGTTTGGTTCAGATAGTAGGCCGCCGTCAAGTCGATATCAGCCGCCTCTGCATTCATGGGTTCGCAAACGCTTTCAGGAGGCCTGGTCGCCCGGTCCACGGGTGCGCAGTAGTCTTCGTCGTGCTCCAGAAGAATCTTCTTATTGAGGCCGCTGATGAAATAACGAGTCGTAATCGGCGGAATTCTAGATTCCCCAGACCACCGGTTCATATCGTACACAAAGGCGGGTGGAAGCTGGCTCAGTCCGAGCGATTCTTCCTTCACCTGCCTTGAGAAGATTGTGAACGTGGGCGTTGGTTCGCCGTTCGTCGGACGGAAATAGAATCCGCCTAGAGCGATCCCGTCCTGCAGATCGAACCATAAGAATCCCCTTCCCATAAGATAAGGTCCGTTCCGGCCGGAGATAGTGACGTATCGTCCCTCGCGGACTCGCACTGGCACAGGTGAACCCTTGAGCACCAGTTCCAGCGCGTCAGAAAGCGACATATCCCAACCGTAGTGAAATATGCAATTGGGAATCACGCTGTGTATCAATTTATGAAACTGCTTGTCCCGAACCACCTCGTTTGCTGGAGCCCCAGCGAATTGATTCAGAAATCCTAGCTCATCGCTGAGCATCGGGTTCTGAAAGATGGCCTTATCGTAGGTTGATATTGGCGGCTGCGTCTCTTGGGACTGCGGCGGTTGCGCGCTCTCTTGGGTATTTGCTGCTCCATATCCAACAGCATCGGGGAGAAAGATGAAGGTGGGCATCAAGAATAACGCTAGAAGTCGCGACATCATTCTTAGAACTCCGTAGGACCAGGTTACACGCGCACCTCTGCAAGGGCAAACCCCGGCGAACCATGGGAAATTGGTGAACCATTATCGGTATGTATGGTCCGCCGCGGCGCGGGGCGGCTTGCGCCGCCCACGCCATTCCGGCCCCTGAGTCGGCGCTCCGGTCGCTTCCCAGCGTCGCCGTATCCTCCGCTCAGGTAACTGCAATCTTAACCCCGACCGCTGGAGTCGGCAGCGAATTTACACTCTTCGATTGACACGGGCTGTTCATCAGCATCCAGCCGGACATCTACAAAAACGGCAGGAGGCGAGCACTTCAAGATTGGTTCGCGATCGCCGATGCTTAGGTCGCGGATCTGTCCGTAGTTCACGGTCTGGCATAGCCGGACTAGCACCTGGCGGGATTGCGAAAGCTGCAAGAAGCGTATCGCTGACATGGGCGCTCAGCCCTCCACGTAAGCGAAACCTGCGGTGTGGATGCCGGTTACGGCTCTGGTTTGAATTGAGTGATCGTCGAGTCGGTAGCGATGTCGCCGCGAGCATCCTTTGAGCACGCCGCGCCTCCCAACTCGTTCCTCGCCTCTCGACTCACCGCGAAGCCAAGCACGAGAGCCAGCGCCACAGTCCCCCGTAGGCGGATCTGACCACGCAGGGTTGAAGTTTGAATCCGGCTCGCTGGAGTGCCTCCAGAATTTGCCCATCCATGCGCACATGATTGAGACACATCCACCGGCGAAACCAGGCGAACCTTGAATCGTGAAAGTCCACGACGGCTAGGCACCCGTTTGCGCTCAAATCTTGTTGGCAGAGGCGCAGCACCTCGGCGTACCCGGGATTGATCATGGTTAAGCAGTAGGAAAAGACAATAAGATCAAACGGATCGCCATCGGAAACTGGATGGTTATATACTCGCTGCAACACCGACACTCGCGTGTCGTAGCCGGCGATCTTTTTGCGGGCCTTGCCCAGCATCCCGGCCGAAAGATCAAGTCCTACGATCTCGGCTTGGGGAAAGAAGCGCGCAAGCGCCACCAGATTCTTACCCGTGCCGCAACCGACCTCGAGAATGCGCCGGGGGCGATGCTCCTCGGCGCACAGGCGGAGCAGAGCCGCGCGGCCGAACAGAAAAGCCCATCTCGTTGCATCGTAGAAATGGGCGTGCCAGCGGTAATACGCATCCAGATCGGCTAACGCCGCCCGGCTGTTCGTGGCGCCACTCATTGCACTTCCGCCAGAAGGGTAGATCCATAGGTGCCGACGCGATCTTGCAAATGAAGGCAGTCCGTCAATTCCGTGAAGAACCTCAACCTTTGACGCACCGGGGAGGGAATAAAGTCAATTTCCGGGCTCGCCGACCGCATCAGGATACGCGTACCCGGGCGGCTGTTCTTCAAAACCAGATCCCATTCATCGCGCAGCCCTTCCTCGTCGTGCGATGCCAGCCAGTCTTGATGGTCGAGGAGCACGAAGTGTGTATACTCGCCAGGATTTTGCCTCAGAAAATTGGCGACGGTAGTGCTGTGCGCGCTCACGCGCTCTATTCGTTCGCGGAGCGAACGGAAATTTCCCGGCACCAGGTAATTGGGGCAACACCCCGCTGTATATCTTCCGGTCGCGTACACCCGCCAGAAATAGTTATCGCGTATCGGCAGCTTGGTCAGCACGTACTCCAGCTTGGTTCGAATGTAGCCGTTCAATCCGCCGGGGAACTTATCCTCGATCATGCGGATCTGCGGCCGAGGTACACCGAGCATTGCCATGGTGAGTGGCTGGTTCAGGAGCCAGGAGTTGAAGGTATTCCAAATAGCCGCCTGGAGACGGCCGTAAAGTACAGATTGCTCGTCGAGGCTCTGCGCCTCGACCAAGCGTTCCGTAAGATCCCGGACGCTCGGATTCGCCCGCGCCAGACCTTGCAGCAAGACCCAGGCTATCCGTCCCGCAGTTCCCCGGTAATAAAAACTCGGATTCATGCGAGTGGCTTCGAAATAGTAGTGCTTGGCTTCCCAGAATCTCACCGCATAAGGATGAAGCCGGTGCGCCAACTGTGCCAGAAGACTTCGAAAGTGCGGCCGGGCGCCTTCTCCGAAAAGGCGGAATAGCTCCGCGTGATCCCCGTGTTCGATCAGGGCCATCTTCAGAAGCAACAGAGCATTCTGGCGGGGGTTTACATCCACGGCATGAATTTCGGCGGGATCGTCCAGCAGGTAATCCAGCGTGTTGCAGCCGGCACTCGTGATCATGACGATACGGCTGTCCGGCTGCAGCGCCAATAGTTGACGATCCAGTCTTGGATCTTCCCAGCAGGTGTTGTAGATCAGAGTGCTGGAGTGAACGCGATCGAAGATTGCATCGTGGGCTCGACGCATCGTCCGCGCTTTCAGGGTGCCGGAAGCTGCGCTCATGTTTGAGGGCTACGCAGATTCCGTCTCAGATTGAAGCACCACTACCGCCATCATACGCCGGACAGACAGTTAGACTCAAGACGAAATTTTTGGAGTTTATTTCAACTGCGTTAATGTATTCAGGCTCACTCCGGTCATTTGGCGAGCGCGCGCCGCGCGCATGAGTGCGGCAATTCCTTGCGCTGCCGGGAGCGGCTCCAATCCGCCGCCGCGGATATTGGAGACGCAATTCCGTTCTGCGTCCGTGCGCCCGATGCGAGGGGCCCAAGTCAGATATGCCCCCAGGCTGTCCGGCGCACTCAAGCCGGGCCGCTCCCCGATCAGCATTACGACCAACCGGGCCCCGAGCCGGGCGCCGATTTCGTCGCCGATCGCAACGCGACCTTGCCGGACGATGCAGGTAGGCGCCAGGCGCCAGCCCTCGAGGCCGGGTAGGAGCGCGTCAATGAGCGTCTTCGCGTGCCGGTGCACAGCGGTCGCCGACAGCCCGTCGGCCACCACCAGGGCGGCATCCCAATCCTCCTCCTTCAAACGTTCCGCCGATGCTCGATCCAGATGGCGCCCAAGGTCCGGGCGGCGCAAATACGTTGCCCGATCCGGCGCCGCGCTAGCCAGCAAGAGTGACGCGGGGATGCCCAGAGATGAAGGGTCGAGCGGGCAGTGCACCGCATCGCGGGCCTGGGCGTGGGCGAGCTGAAACGCCAGCAATTCCCGAGTGGGCAGGCTGTGCCCGCAGCGGCCGAGCGCAATGCGCGCCGAGGTTAGCTCCCGCAGCGCGGTCCAAGAATTTTCGATTACCACGCCAGGGCTCTTTCAAATGCGGGAGGCAAGGCCCGCGGCGCACGAAGCCGCAGGCGATCGTTGAGAATCCCCATGCGCAGGAGCCAGTCCTCGAACTCCGGTGCGGGGCGCAGGCTCAGCAGCGAACGCAAATACAAGGCATCGTGGAACGACGTGCTCTGGTAGTTCAGCATGATGTCATCCGCGCCCGGAACCCCCATGATGTAATTGCAGCCGGCCACGCCCAGCATCGTGAGCAAGGAATCCATGTCGTCCTGATCGGCTTCCGCGTGATTGGTGTAGCACACGTCGCAGCCCATCGGCAGCCCCAGCAGCTTCCCGCAGAAATGATCCTCCAGGCCGGCGCGAATGATCTGTTTCCCGTCGTAGAGATACTCGGGCCCGATGAAACCTACTACTGTATTCACCAACAGCGGATCATACCGCCGAGCCACGGCATAGGCCCGCGCTTCGCAGGTCTGCTGATCCACGCCGTGATGCGCGCCGGCCGAAAGCGCGCTTCCTTGTCCGGTTTCGAAATACATCACGTTCGCGCCGCGCCCCAATTCGCGCGCCGCGTGATGCGCTTCATCGAGCATCGCGAGACTGATGCCAAAGGAACGATTCGCGGCCTCCGTTCCGGCAACGGACTGAAAGATCAGATCCACCGGCGCGCCCCGGCGCATTGCATCCATTTGCGTGGTTACGTGCGCTAGAACGCAAATCTGAGTGGGAATCTCCAGAGTTTCCCGAATGTGATCCAGCATCCGCAGGAGCGTCTCGACCCGCACCACATCGTCGGTGGCGGGATTGACGCCAATCACGGCGTCGCCATTTGCATACATCAGCCCATCCACGACGCTGGCGGCGATGCCGCGCGGATCATCGGTGGGATGATTGGGCTGTAAGCGTGTAGCCAGGCGTCCTCGAAGCCCGATCGTGCTGCGGAAGCGCGTGACCACACGGCGTTTCGCGGAGGCCGAGACTAGATCCTGCACCCGCATGATCTTCGATACAGCCGCCACCATTTCGGGCGTCAGTCCCGGCGCCACCGCAGCGAGAGCTTCTTCTCCGGTTTCCTCGTCGAGCAGCCATTCGCGCAACTCACCGACGGTCAGATGCGAAAGCGGAGCAAAGGCTTCCGGGACGTGCGAATCGAAAATCAAGCGCGTCACGTCATCGACTTCATAAGGGATTACGGACTCATTCAAGAAGCGCTTGAGCGGCGTGTCGGCGAGTTGCATTTGGGCCGCGACGCGTTCTCCCGCCGAGCGGGCAGCGATGCCGGCCAACTCATCGCCGGAACGCGACGGACTGGCTTTAGCGAGCAGCGTCTTCAGAGTCATCCGCAGACACCTCCGATTGTAGCCATTGCCGCGCCGGGTTGCGCCGCGGTTTTTGCCGAACAACCATTGACACGATGAGACTGTGACAACGACAACCGCCAAGGTGGAATTGCGAGGTCGATTTTCCTCGATCAATTCCCCAGAAATCTATTGCGAGTGGGGCCAGCCTGGCAGTTCTGGGAACCTTGGGGTGGGTTGTCATCGACTGCTCAAGAGTGGCTGAGGAAACTCACCAAGCCGTTTCGCAGCTCGACGATTTCATTTCGAGCAAGTCGGCCTGACCGGAAGACTTGCGGGCTCCGCGAACCATTCAGATGCGGCGTTTGCGGTTCTAAACGGGAAGTGGCCGGCGGCCAGCCTTACTCCCCAAGCCCAAAACATTGCTTTCAAGAAATGTTTTATTAATCATTCATGAGAGTGAGATCAAAAAATAAGAACTTGCCTGGATGCTGTAGGCATGGGTGCCCGGTCCAACATGAGTCGGCGAGGACTCTTCCGCATGACTCTCCAGACACTTCTACTGAAGCCCGCGGTCGCTTTACCCATCGTTGACGCTCGTCCGCTGGATGTCGACCGTATTGCCAGCCGGAATGTGTCCGGGACCCGCACCGTGCATATCCGGCGTTATCGTGTAACAGCGTCCGTCAGCCTGCTCTCGATTCCTCTCTTCTCCCGGGATGATGTGGGAGCGGCTTGCCTGATGGTGGAGGAACTCGCTGCTGGAACGGGGCGCACCTCCGCCATACAGTTTTCCGCCGGGTCGTGGCCGGACCGCATCGGCGGCTTCAATCGCTTCGGCATGACACAGGAAGTGACGCGCCACGAAGACGGCGCAATCGCCGAGAGCGCCTATTTCAGCTACATGACCCGCTCGCCCGAAAAAAACGACGAGCAGG
>Ga0302326_10029261_pt1 | contig 11058 bp, 8 predicted proteins | sample Palsa_T0_3_FD_202264 | JGI IMG/M metagenome (GOLD analysis project Ga0302326, IMG submission 202264) | Peat permafrost microbial communities from Stordalen Mire near Abisko, Sweden - Palsa_T0_3 | ecosystem: Environmental > Terrestrial > Soil > Palsa > Peat permafrost | place: Sweden: Abisko...
GAGCGCAATTTGTTGCATCCACACAGGCCGGGCTATGTCGCACCGCATCGCTAAGCCGTTGATTCGTATTCCTGCAACCAAGGCAGGCAGGAAGGCCCGCGCTTTGCTAGCGTTATTCGCATTTGTCTAGTATGCCGCTAGAGATACTTCCAGTGAAGGCGCGGTGCGCGAAGTTTTACTCTCTCTCGCGCGCTGCTTTCTCGCAACTTGTGAACGGTCCAACAGCGCGCACTTGGCATTCTGTCCATGACACGCACGTAGGTAACATCATTACAAATCTCTACCCAAACTATTCCGCAAGGCGGTTCCTCGGTTTCGTTCTTCGGGAAAAGGAACGGAGGCTTGTAATGGATGACCGAACCACGGTGCTTTATGTAGACGACAATCCCAAATCCAGCCGATTGCTGACCAGCGTTCTTGAAGAATGCGGGTTTCGAGTGATCACCAAGAATGATCCGCACGAAGCGCTCGCGCTTTGCAAGCGAACTTATTTCGACGTTGCTCTTTTAGATTACGAAATGCCCGAGATGTCAGGCGCGAAACTGGCTCAGGAAATTAAATTTCTTGTGCCAGACGTTCCTGTGGTCTTGATTTCAGGCAAATCGCTCCTGCCTTCCACCGAACTGGCCTTTGTGGATGCTCACTTCGGTTTTGGAACCTCCCTCGACGATCTGCTCTGGACCATGCGAATTTTGTCGCGACCCAGGGTGGTCACCATGGAACACCATCTTGGCGGACATCCAGCCGGGCCTCTTGGCGGACGTCTTGCCGACCCGCGGGATCGGCGTGAAATGACTCGGTGGGCCGACTCGACTTGAGGAAGCGGGCGCATCGGCGCCCCGTTCCCCCCCACCAGGTCCTCGTAGAAACCAGCAAGTTCGATCGTCGCGCGCAGAGTGTTCAACATCCCGAGGGGCCGAGTGCCTTGGGGAGAAGTCCATGGTTCGCCACAGCTGGGCGAGGGGGGTGTAGGGGGCCTTCGACCCCGCAAGGGCTTCACTTCGTGAAGTCCTTGGTCCGCTCAGGATGACAAACCGGGTTTGGTATTGCCGCGCGGCCTCTGTGGGGAGGTTCGAACCGCTGTTTTCTACGAGGCCTAGGCCGGGGCGGGACTGTCTCAACGGCCTAACCTCAGCGGCTAAGCAAAGTGCTGAAAAAATGGGATGTCGACGCCCATTCCCTAAAAGGGGCCACTGATTTCCGCAGCTTCAAGAAAACGCTTCCCTCCCAACCGCCTTCGCCCATAAACTCTAGGGTAGGCTGGCCTGAGGGTTACTCCCATCCCTCGTACCCAGGGGGTTCTGTGCGCGTACTGGTGACGGCTGACACTTTCAGCGGAGTGTGGACTTACGCGCGTGAACTTGTCTCCGGCCTGGTCACTCAGGGCGCGCAGGTTACGCTCGTCAGCTTTGGAGAAATTCCTCTTCCGCATCAGATTGCGTGGATGGATGGGCTGCACGGGCTCGAATACCATCCCACGGCGTTTCGGCTCGACTGGATGCAGGAGGGGCAGCAGGATTTGCAGGCGGCGCAGGATTATCTATGCGCCATCATTCGCGACACGCGTCCTGATTTTTTGCATTTGAATCAACTGAGCTTTGGAGCGCTGCCGGTGGCGACGCCGCGTCTGGTCGTGGCGCACGGCGATGTGATCACCTGGTGGCTGAGCATCCACGGACACGAACCGGCCGTATCGGCTTGGATCAAGTGGTATCGCAAAACTACGATTGCGGGTTTGAAGCGCGCCGATGCCGTGGTCACCACTTCGCGCTGGATGGGAGAGCTGCTGCGGCTTGCCTACGGCAACGATTTCGAAGGCTGCATCATTCCGCCGGGACGGAATCCGATTTATTTCAATCCTTTTGTCACCAAGGAAGAGTCGGTGCTAGCGATCGGGCGGCTGTGGGATTCGGGCAAGCAGGTCGCGTTGCTGACGCAGCACACGCATCGCTTGCCGGTGTGCATAGTGGGAGCGGACAATCCGATTCCGGCGCCGCCCGTGCCCATACGCGCGGACGTGCGCGTCTCCACCGGGCAACATGATATTTCGGTGAAGGGAGCGCAGACGGAATCGCAACTGCGGACGCTCTACAGCAAGTCGACGATTTTTGCGGCGACCTCGCAGTATGAGCCTACGGGATTGGCGTCGATTGAAGCTGCATTTTCGCGCTGCGCGCTGGTGGCGAATGACACGGAGATGTATCGCGAAATGTGGGGCGATGCCGCCTTGTACTTCGAACGCAACGACGCCGAGAGCCTGAGCGAAGTACTCCTCCAACTCGACGGAGATCGCGACCTCGCACGTCTCTACGGCACTCGCGCTTACAATCGGGCGCGCGAACGCTTCACGGCACGGCGGATGGTGGACGACTATCTGCGGCTGTACCGGCGCCTCCGGGCTCCGAAAAGTATTGTCGCCTAAAGCGGTCGAGCCCCTAACGGGGCGATGGATTTGAAGGAATTTGCGAAACTTCGTTTTTCATGTAAAGCGATTCCCTGATACCCGAGTTTTTCAGCACTCTGAATCCGCGCGCTTCCAAGACAATTTCAACTGACCCGCTACAGTGGGAAGCAACTCACTTCCTTCTATCTGAGAAAATGTCAGCACAAAATTGACCAATTCTTAACATTCTTCGCGTGCCTTCTCCATCGAGCGGACCAGGACATTCCGTGCTTTTATAATAGCCGCCATGGCCAGTTCTCCTTCCTTCGATTCGGTGAACCAGTCCGCCCCACTCGCGGCCCAGGAGGCCTCTTACCTCCGCGTTCATGCCGTCAACGTTTTCGTCCGCGATCAGGATCAAAGCCTGCGATTCTATGTGGATCAGCTTGGATTCAGTCTGGCTTTTGATGTGCGCCTTCAATCCGGACAACGCTGGGTAGGCGTTGCGCCCCCGCACGGCACGGCAGTGCTTACTCTAATCGCACCCGATCCCGAGTCCGATGAGTACAAGCTGATCGGCCAACCTACGGGGGTTGCTTTTGTGGCGGAAGATGTCGTGGCTACTTACAGTCAATGGAGGCGGCGCGGTGTTCGCTTTCGTCATGCACCACGACTGCGACGCGTCAAGTATGAGCAGCAGAGGGCGGACGGATCGGGAAATACTCCATCGCTGCTGCTGGGAAGGAAGCAGGCACCGATTTGGGGCGGAGTTTTCACGCGCTTTGAAGACATCGATCGGAACTCTTTTGCACTGGTCAGCTTCGACGAAATGACTCAGGCAGTGGAAGCACAACGCCGCGCCGCAGCGGAAACGCTGGAATCGCAACGCCGCGCCGCCCACGAGCTGGAGATTGCCAGGCAAGTGCAAGCCCGACTCTTTCCACAAACTTTTCCGCCCCTCAGAACACTGGATTATATGGGCGTCTGCATTCAGGCGCGCCAAGTGGGTGGCGATTATTATGACTTCCTCCATCTGGGCCAAGATCGAGTCGGGCTGGTGCTGGGCGACATCGCGGGAAAAGGAATCGCCGGTGCTCTCTTGATGGCGAATCTGCAGGCGAATCTGCGCAGCCAGTGCACCATCGCCTGGCATGAGCCTCAACGACTCTTGCGATCTGTCAACGAGTTGTTCTATGACAACACGGCCGATCACGCCTACGCTACGCTCTTCTTCGCGGAATATGATGATCAGGCGCAACGCATGCGCTACATCAACTGTGGGCATCTGCCTGGTCTTGTACTCCGCGGAGACGACTCTCTGGAACGCCTGGCCTCAACTTGCACCGTTCTCGGACTCTTCAAGGATTGGGATTGCTCGATCGGCGAATGCGACCTGCTCGGCGGCGACGTCATCGCCATCTACACGGACGGTATTACCGAGGCCTTCAACGCGGCGGGAGAAGAATTTGGCGAGCGGCGCCTGACCGAAGCATTGCTGCGCTATCGTGGATTGTCGTCGCGGGAAATGCTCTCGGCGATCGTGGATGAGGTTCGGAGGTTCAATCCCGACGAGCAACAGGATGATATCACTCTCATCATTGCCAAGTGCGGGGCACGTCCATAGAGATGCTCATTGGCGTAGCCTCCCCCATTGCACTAACAATCGTTATTGTGTGGAGCGGGGTGGAGCCCCGCCACCACGCGAGCGATAGAAGTGTCTTTTTTCCCCTGCTACGCCGGCGTCGACGTTCTACTTTGGTTCGCTGGGCCACGCATCGAAGAGGTTGGTGGCATTGACGGAGCCGAGACCGGTCGCCAGGTCATAGCCTACGGTCGCAGGATATGCGGGTTCGGAGGTTGACTTGGAGGTCAAAAGCTCGCCGATAATTCCGCTGGCGTTTCCGTAGCAATCGTAGCTGATGCCTTTGTAATCCTGACCGCAGGGAATATCCATGTCGCCGGCCGTGACGTCATTAAAAACGCACGAAGCGGCTGGGAGTTTGCCGGTGGTTTGACTGGCGTTGCAGGCCTTCGCTCCTTGTTTGGTGAACTGCTGTGCCGCCAGCGCGTAGTAAACGTAGTTGGCGTTTCCCTGCTTGCCGTATTTCTGATCAATGAGCGCTTGAATGCCCGCCATCGCCGGCGCGGCATAAGAGGTGCCGCCTCCGCCCAAGAAGATGGCATCATTTTTTGCGGTGCAGGGACCGCCGCCCTGGCTCTTGTCCGACATGCAGGTGACCAGGAAACTTCCCCAGACGCCATTCGCGGCGAACAGTGAAAGATCGGGCTGGTCGCGCAGACCATCGTTCGGAATGCCGGGAACTCCGGTCTGCCACGCGGGCTTTGGGTTGCCCTTACAGGTGCCGCTGACCACGCCGGGGATCGAAGGCGTTCCCGTGAAGCAGGTGCTCGGGCCGCCGCTGCCGCTCACCGAAAATTTGAATTCCCGGCCCAGCTTCGTGTTGCAGAATCCGGTCGGACCATACGACTGTGTGAAACTACCGTTTACGGGATCGCTGTAGATGAGCTGGCTGGTGCAACCATCGTTCCACGGGATCTCCGGGATATAGGACAGCGCGGAAGCCTTGGTCGCAGGATCGTTGGTGGCGCTCCAGTAATCACTGACGGGAATGCCGTGGGCGTCAGAGTTGTATTGCGCCATGAAATCTGTTCCGCCGAGGTCGACGGCGTAGGCGGAGGCAGTATTGTCGCCACTGTTGATTCCGAGGTGGGAAAAGAAATTCTCCACGGGCGAGCACTCGTCGGCGCCGGTGTCTCCCTGCGCAATGAAGAAAGTAGTGCCTAACGCGGCGGCGATTTGGGCTTCGCGATTTTCGAGGGCGACTTCGGCTTGGCCGGTGATGGTTTCGCAGAGGCCATAACTATCGGAGATGATATCCGGCGGCTCGAGATCGAGCAGGTTGAGAATGGCGAGGTCGAGTCCGGAGACGGTGAGAGAGTTGGCGCATGAGGAAAGCTCGATATTGGCATCGGGAGCGCTCGCGCTTGCCCACTCCACATCTACGGCCGCTTCGAACTCGGCTCCGTTTTGCCCGGGGCTGGCGCAGTTGGGATAAATCTGCCTGAAGTTGCCTTCGGTGAAACCCGTCAGGCCGAAGGTGTCGCGAAAGGAGTACCAATCGCCGGGATGAGCGAGGTTAGAGACTTCTACCGTGGCGATGGTGACGCCTTTGCCGGTGTATCCGCGCTGCCAAAGCGGCAGGAGATTGTAGATGGTGGCGAAATCATAGGGAGCCACGGTGTGGAAAGTTTGTCCCTGAAAACCCACGGTAAAGTGCGGTTGCCAGGCGTTCTTTGCCGCGTCATAAGAGACTGGGCCAAGCTTCATGGCGCGCGAGCGGGGAAAGAAGTCGTGGAGTGACGCGATGCCCTCAATGGCGGGCGCGAGGGCGGCGGGGATCTGCGGATCGCGTACGTTGGCAATGTGTTTTTCACCGTTGGGCAGAAGAAGGTTATGAATCTCCGCGTGAAAAGCTTCGCGGATTTGCGCGGCGGTGCCGGCGAAATCGATGACCAATCCGTTTTGATAGACGCGATGGATAGAAAATCCGTGCGCTTCGAGCCAGTGCTGGATGGTCTCCCGATCTTGCGGCGCAACTCCGAAACGCTCGCCTAATTGTTGTGACGTGAGCCAATGATGAAATTCCGGCGAGCCCTGACGATGCATTTCGTCAATCAGTTTCTCCAGGCGAGCTTCGGTTTCGGGCGCGGGCTTCAGCGCGAGCAGCAGGTGATCGAAAACCAGACTGTCGGCGACCGGGCCGCGATCGTTTCTTGCGCTTCGGGCTGCGGGGGTCGTGTTCCCGGTGAGCGTGACCAGCTTAGATTCGTCGATTGGTTCGGTAATGAGGATGACGGGTTTTGGGTCGGCCTGGCGGCTCTGTGCGACTGGATCAGCAAAAGATACGGAACAGACGGCAAGAGAACAGAAGACGAGAATGGGAACGTAGCAGCGCATCAACAGAACCTCCAGGTATAAGCGGTCAGAACCGGGAAAGGAGAGCTACAGCCGCGTAACCCCGCAATGCTAGCCGCTTTTGGCGCGGTCGGTCAAGCGAGAGAAGGCCGTGGCAGGCCGTGGCGGCCCATTGCGTGAGCGTCAACCACAAAGGGCACGAAGGTGCGCCAAGGAGGAGCCCAGAATCCATGCAGCGTGCAATAATTTTGGACCCTACCAAAAAGGCGGTTGCCTGAGCTGCTGGCATCCCCATGCTATACTTTTTAAGCACCTTTTTCTGTTGGATCAGCCTGTCAGTATCAGTGTCATCAGTATCAGTTAGTTGACGGAGGATGGTATCGACAAACGTTTTATCCGCATGAACGAGCGCATACGGGCGCGGGAAGTTCGCGTGATCGGTGACGAGGGGGAGCAGATCGGCGTGATGCCTCCTTTCGAGGCGCTCAAGATGGCCCGCGAAAGAAACCTCGACCTGGTGGAAATTTCCCCAACCGCGCAACCCCCGGTTTGCCGCATCATGGATTACGGGAAATTCCTGTACCAGAACGAAAAGCGCGAGCGCGAAGCCAAGAAAAAACAGAAAGTCATTACGGTCAAGGAAGTGAAGTTTCGTATCAACGTTGACGATCACGATTACGAAACGAAAAAGAATCACGTGCTGCGTTTTCTCGATGAAGGAGACAAGGTGAAAGCGACCATCTTCTTCCGCGGACGCGAGATGACGCGGCAGAACCTGGGGCGCCAGATCCTGGAACGTCTGATCAAAGACGTCGACCAGAGAGGGCTGGTGGAATTTCGTCCGCGGCAGGAAGGCAACACGCTGCACCTGATTCTGGCGCCAAATAAGAAGGAAGGCGGGGCAAAAGAAAAGCCGCCGGCACGTTCCAAGCCCGCGCCTCCCGCTCCGCAAGGCGGCGCGCAGACAGCGTAGAAAAGCAGCTCTCAGCTCTCAGGAAAAACTCTTGGTGCGATTGCTGCCGATGGACGGAGATGCTGTGTTTCGGATGCTAGAGATTTTACCGAGAGCTGACAACTGAGAGCTATTTATTATGCCTAAACTAAAAACGCACAAGGGCGCTGCCAAGCGCTTTAAGAAAACCGGGACGGGAAAGATCGTACGTCACAAGGCGGGGTTGCGTCACATCCTGTCATCCAAGGCGAAGAAGCGCAAGAAACAACTGGGCCAGCCCACCTTGGTGAGTGACGGAGACTACAAAAAAGCGGCACGAATGATCCCGTACATGTAATGGAGCGACGGGCGCCCGCGGCCGTCTCTAACAAAGTCTGCAATTCTGGGCAGGAAAGAAAAGTCTGCGGAGCGTGAGCATCGCAGCGGCGTGTGAAGAGGTCGGGCTTCAGAAATCCCTACGGGTAGAAGCCTCCTTACCTCCAGCCGCCAGTAGTGAAGACGAAATAAAAAAGGAGAACAACCATGCCTCGTGTAAAACGCGGAACCAAACGCCGCGCCAAGCGCAAAAAGATTCTTGAACGCGCCAGTGGATATTTCCTAACCAAGTCGAAACTTTACCGTTCGGCGAAGGAAGCAGTCGAACGCGGGCTGAAGTTCGCCTACTCCGGCCGCAAGCAGAAAAAACGCCAGTACCGCTCGATCTGGATCGTGCGCATCGGCGCCGCCGCCCGCCTGAATGGGCTGAACTACAACCAGTTCATCAGTGGACTGAAAAAAGCCGGCGTAGAGTTGGACCGCAAAATTCTGGCGGATTTGGCGGTGACCGATCCCGCCGGATTTGGCAGTCTGGCGGAGCAGGCGAAGAAGGCAAACGCAGCGGCAGCGGCCTAGCCGTTTGGCTCTCCGCAGCCGGTTGTTAGTTCCGGTCGTCGGTTTTCAGCGGTCAGCTTTTCGGTCATCAGTTTTCAGTCCGGCATTCATCGTTGCAGAGTGATTCGCGAAGCGAATCGTTCTGCGGAGTCGAAGGCCCCCTACTCCCAGCACAAACTTGTGGAGCGCGTAAGGGTCCCTCGCTTCGCCCGGGATGACAGAGTCCTTAAGAGTTGATGACAGAATCGTGAGAGTTCTTGAAAGCATGCCTTACACCCTCACCAATCTGAGCGCCTTCTCGACTGCGGCGCTCGACAGCGCCGTGGGCGAGCTTCTCTCTGCGCTCGATCAGGAATCGGCGGCGATCGGTTCGGAGAATGACTGGAAAATCTTCCGCGACCGCTGGATGGCGCGCAAGAACGGCGTTCTCACGCAGCTGAACGATCTGTGGTTGAAAGCCGCACCGAAAGACGCCAAGCGCGAAGTTGGCCAGCGCGTCAACGAAATCAAAACTAGAGTCGAGCAAGCGGTGGATGGGGCTTTAGCCCGCATTCAGAGCGGCGCTTCTTCAGACAAGCTCGCCGCCGAGCGCCTTGACGTCACCCTCCCCGGCATTCGCCGTCCCATCGGCGCGGAGCATCCCGTCATCAAGACGATGAACGAGATGATTGGCGTCTTCCGCAATCTGGGCTACTCGGTCGAGGAAGGCCCGGAGATTGAAACCGATTTCTACAACTTTGAGGCGTTGAATTTTCCTCCGAACCATCCCGCGCGCGATACGCAGGACACGCTGTTCATCGCGGGGCAGGAATCGAAGCCGCTGCGTGACCGGCTGCTCTTGCGCACACATACTTCGCCGGTGCAGATTCGTACGATGCAGAAGATGAAGCCGCCGGTGCGCGTGGTCTGTCCCGGGAAGGTTCACCGCAACGATGCGCTCGACGCTACGCACTCGCCCATCTTTCATCAGATCGAAGGGCTGGCTGTCGACACGAACATCACCTTCTCCGATCTGAAGGGCACGCTTGACCACGCTATGAAGGCGATGTTCGGATCGCGCGTGAAGACGCGCTTCTATCCGTCATTTTTTCCATTTACTGAGCCGAGCGCCGACGTACAGATCAGCTGCATTTTCTGCGACGGCAAAGGTGTGCGCGACGGTGCTCCCTGCCGCAACTGCAAAGCCAGCGGCTGGATTGAGTTGCTGGGCTGCGGCATGGTTGATCCGAATGTGTATGGCTTTGTCGATTACGATGCCAGTAAAGTTTCGGGATTCGCCTTTGGCATGGGCGTGGAGCGGATTGCGATTCTGAAGTATGGCGTGGATGATATTCAGCTGTTCTTCCAGGGGGATGTGCGGTTTCTGGAGCAGTTTGGGTAGAAGGTCGCCGATAATTTTTCATGAAAATTTCTCCCCGTTGGTTGCGTGACTTTGTTGACCTCCCGGTCGACTATGCCCAACTTGCGGACGAACTTACTCTCGCAGGCATTGCGGTCGAAGGTATTTCCGGCGAAGGCGATGACACCGTTTTTGAGATGGACATAACGACCAACCGTCCCGATGCCATGAATCATTACGGCGTGGCTCGCGAGGCGTCGGCGCTTTACGATCTGTCGCTCCGGCCAATTCAGCCCAAGCTGCCGCCGTCGCAGGGAAAGTCTGAAGTCACCATCGACATTCAGGAGCCGGGGCTTTGTCCGCGTTTCACAGCTCGCGAGATTCGCGGCTCTGTGATCAGGCCGTCGCTTCCAAACATTGCCAGCCGTCTGCAGTTGCTCGATCAACGTCCCATCAGCAACGCGGTGGACGCAACCAACTATGTTTTGTGGGAATCGGGCAAGCCGACGCACGTGTTCGATCTCGATCTGCTCGAAGGGCGGCGACTGATCATTCGCAGAGCTCAGGCCGGGGAGACTCTCAAGACTTTGGATGGCGTGGAGCGCAAGCTCTCCACCGAAGACCTCGTGATCGCCGACGCGAAAAAGCCCGTGGGGCTGGCCGGCGTGATGGGTGGCTTCGACACCATGATCACCGAGCGCACGAAGAATATTCTGATCGAATCCGCATGGTTTGACCCGGTCACTGTGCGCCGCATGTCGAAGCGCCACGGCCTGCATACAGACGCATCGCACCGCTTTGAGCGCGGCGCGGATTTCGAATCGACTGTGCCTTCGGCGAACCGGGTCGCGGAACTGATTCTGTCCTCTGGTGGTGAATCGGGTGGCGGCAGGTTGATCGGCGATGTCATCGATGTGATCGCGCGCAAGCTTGACCTGGCTCCGGTGGAGCTCAACCCAGGCGAGGTGCGGAGGATTCTCGGCGAGGAGTTGAGCGCTCTCGAAATGAGCCGCATCCTTACTCGGCTCGGGTTTACGCTGCTTTCAGGAAGCGAAGATAGTTACCTCGTCCACATTCCGAGCTGGCGTCTCGATATCGAGCGCGAAATCGACATCATCGAAGAGCTGGCACGGCTGCACGGGTATGACAAGTTTCCCAATACACTTCCCGCTTACCGCGGCGAAGTTCGCGACCTGCCCGATGCGGCTCAAGGCGCGCGGCTGCGCTCGCTGCTGCTGGCGCTCGGATACAACGAAGCCATTTCGCTGACCTTTGTTTCAAAAGCGGATGCGCGGCGTTTTTCGACTGCTGCGGAACTCGATCTCGCCAACCCGCTGAGCGACGAGGCTTCGGTGATGCGCACGTCGATGGTTCCCAGCATGCTGAATATGCTGGCTTATAACCTGAATCGCGGCCGCGACAATGTGCGCCTGTTCGAAGCTGGCAATGTATTTGAGGCATCGGGAGCGTCCTCAAACGTGGCGGCGATGCCCCGCGAGTTGAAGCGAATCTTGATCGGTGCGACAGGCAACGTGGATGCCGAGGTGGTGCGCGGACTGGCTCCGGGAGCGGCGGCG
>Ga0302326_10029262_pt1 | contig 11057 bp, 12 predicted proteins | sample Palsa_T0_3_FD_202264 | JGI IMG/M metagenome (GOLD analysis project Ga0302326, IMG submission 202264) | Peat permafrost microbial communities from Stordalen Mire near Abisko, Sweden - Palsa_T0_3 | ecosystem: Environmental > Terrestrial > Soil > Palsa > Peat permafrost | place: Sweden: Abisko...
CGGCGCCGCGGGCGAGTGCGTCGGGCGCAGGGTCGTACAGCAGTGTGCGCGCACCGGATAGGCACGCGAGCTGAGCAATACCGGCGCCCATCGTGCCGGCGCCGATCACGCCGATCGTCTTGGGGGGTGGGAGGGGGGACATTCTTTGGGGGTGGGGTGGGGGAGATTGCTGGCGCGGGACCGTAGCGCAGGCGGCTGTTGCAGACATGTGACGCGTGGGTCTTGATTGATCACGCGGGCTCGTGCGAGCGTGCAGGTGGAAGGGGGATGCCGAGAGCGCTACCGTGATCCGATGGCCAGTACCGAGACCCGACCTATCGACGCCGACGCGTACATCGCGCGTGGACCGACGGAGGGCGCGAGGCGCGAAGAGCTCATCGGCGGGCAGATCGTGGTGAGCCAGCCAACGGTGCGGCACCAGGTCGTTGCGTTTCGTTTGGCTGTAGCACTCGATCGAGATCCGCTCCCCGAGCACATGGGTGCGCGACATCCGAGTCAAGCGACGGCTGTGCGAAGAACACCCTATGGGCGAGGTCTGGCTGATCGACCACATCGCGCCCGTGGTGTTTGTGTACCGGCGATCTGGCCGCAAGGCGCGGCACTTCGACGTTGAGGTCGAGCTTGGCATGGACGATTCGCTCAGCTCGCCGGCGATGCCGGGGCTGGCGATCGCGGTGGGGGAGCTGCTGAGCTTCTAACGGGGCGATGCCGGGGCTGGCGATCGCGGTGGGGGAGCTGCTGAGCTTCTAACGGGGCGCGCCGGGGGACCCGGCATCCATCGTCATGTCCACGATCTGCTTGACGAGGTGGCAGCAGAACAGCAGCGGGAGTGGTTCGAGGTGGCGTAGGCCATAGAGCGTGACGGCTACGGGCAGTTCGTCGGACCCGGCGTCGAACTGCGCCAGCATCGCCCCGTCCTCGCGGACCGTGAAGTGGGATGACATCCGGTGCTCGGCATGCCATTCGAGCTCGCGCCCGTCGAGGTGGATCGTGCCGCCATAGATGCCGCGTAGGTGCAGGCGCCCGCTCGGTACGTAGCGAGCCACGCGGGTGCCGGTGGCCGAATCGGTCGCGTTGATGATCTGGCCGAGGCCGAGCGCGGCCCGGCGCAGCTTCCACGATGTGCCGTCGGCCTCGATCTCGGCGTTGAAGCGCCGCAGGCTGCGGAGCGTGCCGATGTCACCGAGCGCATACAACCCTGGCTCTACTCGCCGCAGCGTCAGCTCGGGCATCGCCGCTGAACGCGCCGCCGATCGAGCCGCCGATCGAGTACCCCTTCAGCTTGGTCCGTACCAGCGGAGCTCACGACGGTACGAGCGCGTTGATCCCCGTCAGCGCACGGCCGATGATCAGCTTCTGAATCTGCGAGGTGCCCTCGTACAGCGTCGTCACGCGCACGTCTCGGAGGTAGCGCTCGACGGGATGATCGTCGACGTAGCCGGCGCCGCCGTGGACCTGGATCGCGGTGTTGGCGCACCTGATAGCGGCCTCGGTCGCGTACAGCTTGGCGATCGACGTCTCGGTCGTGTTCGGCTTCCCGGCATCCTTCAGGTAGCCTGCGCGCCAGACGAGCATCCTGGCCGCGTCCGTCTCGACCTTCATGTCGGCGAGCATCGCCTGCACCAGCTGGAAGCTCGCGATCGGGCGCCCGAACTGCCGGCGCTCCTTGGCATAAGCCACGGACTCGTCCACGCAGCCCTGGCAGATCCCGACGCAGCCGGCGGCGACGCTGTAACGGCCCGAGTCGAGCGCGCTCATCGCAACCTTGAACCCCTCGCCGACCTCTCCGAGCATCGCGTCCGCGGCGACCTCGACGTCGTCGAGAGCCAGCGACGCGGTGTCGGAGCCGTGCAGCCCCAGCTTGCCGTGGATCTCCTGACTCGAGAACCCCGGCAGCGAGGTATCGACCAGGAAGCACGCAAGTCCGCGGTGGCCGAGCTCTGGGTCCGTCTGTGCGAACACGAGCGCAAAGCTCGCGTGGTTGCCCATCGAGATCCACATCTTGTTGCCGTTGATGACCCAGCCCGAGTCCGTCCTACGCGCGCGGGTCCGCTGGTTGGCGGCATCCGATCCCGTGTCGGGCTCGGTCAGCCCGAAGCACCCCAGCCACTCGCCGGAGCAGACCTTCGGCAAGTACTCCCGCTTCTGCTCCTCCGTTCCCCAGCGCAGCAGCGCGGAGGCGACGAGCGACGTCTGCACCGAGACGACGGTGCGCATGGACGAGCAGGCGCGACCCACCTCCTCCACGATCAGGCTGTAGCTCAGGTAGTCGAGGCCGGCGCCGCCGTACTTCTGCGGAATGATCGCGCCGAGATAACCCTGCGCGGCGATCTTCGCCACCAGTTCGGTGTCGAAGTGCTCGTTGCGGTCGTTGTCTCGAGCGCGGGGAGCGATCTCGCCCTCGGCGAAGTCGCGCGCGGCCTCGCGGATCAGCTGCTGCTCGTCTGTCAGATCGAAGTTCATTGCCGAGACGCTATCTGACGTGGGTACGCTGCAGAGCCTCATGGATCCCGAGACTCGCTACGCACGCAGCGGCGACGTCCACATCGCCTACCAGGTGGTGGGTGAAGGGCCGATCGATCTGATCTACGTGCCCACCTGGATCTCGCAGGTCGAGCATTATTGGGAGGAGCCGCGGGTGGCGCGCTACTTCCGCCGGCTGGCCTCGTTCTCGCGGCTGATCATGTTCGACCGCCGTGGGTGTGGGTTGTCGGACCCCGTGCCGGGGGGAGCGGCGACCCTCGAAGAGCAGATGGACGATGTCGTGGCCGTGATGGACGCCGCCGGGTCTGAGCGGGCCGGGCTGTTCGCCCAGTTCGAGGCTGGGGCGATGGCGGCGCTATTCGCCGCAACGCACCCGGAGCGGACTACCGCGCTGATGCTCTACGAGGCGACGCCCAGAGCCTCTTGGGCGCTGGATTACGACTGGGCGATGCGCAAGGAAGTGCGCAACGCAGTCATCGACCAAGGCCTCGAAAAGTGGGGAGACGGCTCGCGGGTGTTGGGACTCGCACCTCGCTCGGCCGGCGACGTCCGGTTCCGGCGCTGGTGCGCCCGGCTCGAGCGGCTGGCCGCGAGTCCGGGAACAGCGGCCGCCCTGCTCCGGATGCATGGCGAGGTCGACGTCCGATCGGTGCTCCCCACGATCCAGGTCCCGACGCTCGTGCTGCACCGCGAGGGTGACCCGTTCATCGACGTGCGGCATTCGCGCCACCTCGTCGACAACATCCCCGGCGCGCGCTACGTCAGCCTCCCGGGAGATGAGGCGCTCACGTTCGCGGGCGGCGCCGACGAGCTGCTGGACGAGATTGAGGAGTTCCTCACCGGTGCTCGTCCGACCCCGGATCCCGAGCGGATCCTGGCCACAGTCATGTTCTCCGACATCGTCGGCTCGACCAAGCGCGCCGCAGAGCTCGGCGACCGACGCTGGCGGGGCCTGCTCGAGTCGGTCGAGGACACGGTCATGAGTGAGCTGAGCCGATTTCGCGGCCGCGTCGTGAAAACGATGGGCGACGGGTTCCTGTCGACCTTCGATGGCCCGGCGCGCGGGATTCGCTGTGCTACAGCGATCCGGGACGCCGCGCGGACGCTCGGTCTCGAAATCCGCAGTGGCCTGCATACCGGCGAGATCGAGGTGATGGGCGACGACGTCGGCGGCCTCGCCGTGCACATCGGCGCGCGCGTCAGCGCGATGGCGGCGGCGGGCGAGGTCCTCGTCTCGGGCACCGTCAAGGACCTCGTCGTCGGGTCCGGGATCCTGTTCGAGGAGCGAGGCGTTCGCGAGCTGAAGGGCGTGCCGGGTGAGTGGCGGCTGTTCGCGGTGGCTGACTGAGGGCAATCGCCTGGCGGCGGCGGCGGCATGGATGCCGGACCCCACGGCCCCGGCCCCCGCCGCTTGAAAGCGGCGAGGGCCGGAGGTCAGAGCGAATGAGCTGTCAGCTCAGAACACCAGCGGGAGAGACTGCACTGGCGGCAGCGCGACGGTGACCACGACCGCCGGCGAGTCGGCCCCGACGTTGTCAGGTCCGCCTGGGATGTGAACCCGGAACGTCTTGGTGCCGGAAGTGCCGAACGTCCACATGAACCCGTACGCGGAGCCCGCGTTCACGAACCCGACGGCGACCACATGGTAGTGGCCGTCCGTGCCGAGGCGCTCGAGATCGATCACGTGGCCCGCCTTGTTAGGGCTGACAACGCCCGTGAATGTCACGGAATGCCCGACTGTTGAGATCGGCGAGCTGGAGCTGATCGTGAGCCCGTCCTGCACGCCCTCGAACAGCTGTGCGCTGCCGCGGAGCGGCGCGAGCGTCGTCCGCACCTGGTACTCCTCGTTGTTCGTGGGTGTCACCGTGAAGCTATAGCTTCCGTTCGTGCCCGTGGTGGTGGTAGCGATCGCCTCGTACGCCTGTCCGTATGTGTGTCCCCAGAGCGTCACCAAGGCGCTCGGATCGGGACTCGTCGTAGCGGGCGTGTTGAGGATGCCGCTGATCGTCGCCGAGGTGCCTTCGGTGATGATCGGAGCCGAGGTGTTGATGGTGAAGTCAGGCACCTCCTTCTGTTGCACTGTCACCGTGACTTCGGCAGACGCGGCAGCAAGGTTGCGGGCATCGCCGGGGAACAGGACACGCAGATCGTGGTCGCCGGGTACCTTGAACCTGTACGGGATCGAGAACTGCGAGGCACTGTCGAGACGCCCGCCCTTCAGCGTCTTCCAGCTATTCCCGAGGGAGCCAGTCTGCTCCTGCAGGACAACGCGGTCGCCGACATGGTCGGGAACCACTGCACCCGTGAACGTGACCGGGTCATTGGTGAGGAATCCGGTACTGGGCGGTGTGGGAGCGGTCAGACTGACGGCGGCGGCGACTCGCTCATGCACGGTCCGCGAGTGGATGTTGCCCGGCAGCCCGGGGGCGCGCACAAACCAGCTCCGGTTGCTGAGAACCACACTCAGGTTCGTGATCGGGTTCAGTGTGCGGGTGAACTCGTAGAAGCCTGTCGACGTCGTCTTGGTCGTTTGGATCACGGTGAACACCCGAGAAGGGTTGACGCGGTGATACAGCACGATCGTCTGATCTCCAGAATTCGTTGTGTTCAGCTGACCGTAGATCAGCACTGCGTCACCGGCGACGATCGGGTCCGGTGTGGCGGAGATCGTCAGGCCGTGATTGTGGTGTGGAGCGGCTTCGGCTAATGCCGGCAGCGCCGCGACTCCAACCACGGCGACGACTGATGCAAGTACAGCAGAGCGTAAGCGCACGACGTCCTCCCTTTGAAGGATTGTGTTTCGCGACATAGCGCCTCCGCTCGATCGTGAATCCCCTCATCGGCGGTGGCTGACTGACGCCCGTAGAAACACAGCAACCGGGAACAAGTTGCGGTAATCGCGCAAAGTGGCACGCCGGTAGACTTTCTCATCGGTGGACCCATTCGTGGTGATCATCCTTGCCGGGCTCGCGGCGTTCGTGATCTGGATCGCGGTGCTGGGCAAGTTCTCCGGCTCGGGCTCCGGGCTCGAGCAGCTCGACTGGAAGTCCGCTCGCGAGATCACCGAGTCGCGGGAGGCGCTCGAAGCCGAGGATCTCGCTCAGATGCTCGAAGCGAGCAACGCGCGCCGGCGTAGACGCGGCGAGCGCGAAGTCACGCTCGAGGACCTCGAGCTCCAGGTGATGGAGGATGTCAACGAGCAGGAGCGGCTGCGGGCACGGTATGTCGCGGACCAGGAGCTCGACGAACTCCTCGAGGCCACGAATGCGCGGCGCCGGGCGCGGGGGCTGCCTGAGCGCACTCGGGAGGAGGCCCGGCGCGAGTTCGGCGGGTGACGCGTGCGTTGGCGGGGTCGGGACTCACGCCTCGCGACAGGGCTTTGGTGGGGTGGGCTCGGGCTGGGTGTAGGGCGCTACGCAATTGTCGCGGAGCGCGGGTCCCGACCCGCGCCCTGACCCTTAGCGGGCGTTTGCGGGGCTCCTCCCGCGTGGGGGTCCGTCTGCCTCCGCTCACTTACCGGCGAGTAGGGCCTCGATTGCTCCGGTCGAGGTTTCAAGCCAATTGTTCGAGGTGGGGTGGAGGATCTTGTGTGGGATTCCGTTTAGGTTGCACTTCTGTTGGACGAGCTCTGCTCCGGTGGTGAGGGTCGTTTGGTTGATGGCTCCGGTGGCTTCGTAGGTGATGCCGTGGATTGTTGTGTCGATGGTTCGTTGGAGGAGCATTTCGAGCCTGTTGGTGTGGAGGGTTTTGAGGTGGTCTGGGGAGCCGGTTGCGGAGCCGAGGAGGATGCACATGATCGTTACTCCGTCGAGTGCTGCGATTAGGGAGCCAACTCGGTTCGGGTCGCCTACGTATGCCTGTGCGCCCGTGGCTTCGATCTCGGGTTTCCGGCTCGGGTCCCTAGTGGTTCCGCGGACTACGTGACCGGCGGTTCCGAGCTCCCGCGCCAGGATTCTTCCCCGGCATCCGCAGCCGATGATCAGGATGCGCGCCAACGTGTAGGACTCACGTGCGGTCGAGGAAGGGTGCGATGCGGTCGAAGAGGTCGGCGAGAATCCGAGCGGTGGCGCCCCAGACGAGGTTGCCCCCGACGACGTAAGTGTCGGTCCGGAACGGGAGGCCGCGGCGGATCAGACGGCGCCGGCCGTAACCGGCCAGCAGTGCGCTGAGGGGGAGCTCGATCACCTCGGCGACCTCGACCGCGCTAGCCGTCCAGACCTGGCCCGGCTCGATCATGCCGACGAAGGGGTAGATGACATAGCCCGTCACGACCGTCGGCGTCGGTTGGAGCGCGCCGAGGATCTCGACGGCTTCGGCGCGCAGGCCGATCTCCTCCTGGGTCTCGCGCAGCGCGGTGGTGCGAAGATCGTCCTCGCCTTCCTCGGCGCGGCCGCCCGGAAACGAGATCTCTCCAGCATGGCGGCGGAGATCGCTCTGGCGGCGGGTCAGGACCGCGTGCAGCTCGCCTCCCTCGACATATAGCGGCACCAGCACAGCCGCGTTCGTGCCGCCGCGGACGTCGAGACTGAGCGCCTCCTCCGGCGCCAGCAGGACGGCGCGGAGATCGTCCCTGATCGAGCCCATGGCCGGACTATATTGGCGGTTGATGGAGGCGCTGATCATCGTCGACGTCCAGAACGACTTCTGTCCCGGGGGCGCCCTCCCGGTGCCGGAGGGAGACGAGATCCTAGATACCGTAGGGCTGCTCGCGGCCGGCGTGCCGCTCGTCGTCGCCACACGCGACTGGCACCCACCCGACCACGGCTCGTTCGTGGATCAGGGTGGCGTTTGGCCGGTCCACTGTGTGCGGGACACGCCCGGCGCACAGCTCCATCCCGATCTCCGCGCCAGGATCGATGCGATCATCGACAAGGGCCACGCGCGCGACCGCGAGGGCTACTCGGGCTTCGAGGGCACGACACTCGAGCGGCTATTGCGCGAGCGCGGGATCGACACCGTGCATGTGGTCGGGCTTGCGCTCGACTACTGCGTGAAGGCGACCGCCCTGGACGCGCGCGCGGCAGGATTCAAGGTCGTAGTTCACAGCGACGCGACCCGTGCGGTGAACGTCGAGCCGGGGGACGGCGAGCGCGCCGTTGCGGAGCTGCGAGCGGCCGGGGTGGAGGTTATGCGGGCGCCGGCTCGACCAGTTCGAGACGCTGGCTGAACGTGACCTCGCCGTCGAGCGCCCGGTGAACAGGACACCTGGCGGCGATCACCTGCAGACGACGCAGCTGTTGCTCGCTCAGCGCACGCGGCAGTCGCAGCACGAGGTTGAACTTGGTCGGGCTCCCGCGCTCGGCCGGGGTGTACTCACACTCAACCTCGATCTGGCCGAGGTCCCAGCCCTTGTGCTTGGCGTACATCTCCATCGTCACTGCGGCGCATGACGCCAGGCTCGCGGCCAGCAGATCCTGCGGGCTCGGACCCTCGTCGTCACCGCCGTCGCTTCTCGGCTCGTCGATCACGAGCCGATGGTTGCCTACCTCGACCTCGTGGGTGAATCTGCCGGTGCGGCGGGCAATGGCCTTCATCGCGGGGTCCTCATCGGTCGCGGTCCGGAGCGACCTGATCGTAGCGCCGCGGCCCGGACCCCGGGCATCGGTGCCGGCAACGCTACCGCTGGAGGTCGTTGAACACGAGTCCTGTCGGCACCTTCGGGAAGAAGTAGGTCGATTTCGGCGGCATGCTCTCCCCGGCGGCCGCGACGTCCTGGATCCGCCGCACCGGCGTCGCGCCCATGAAGAACGCAGCATCGTATTCGCCGCTCTTAACCAACTCGAGCGCCTGCGCGGAGTCGCGTGCATAGCCGAGACCGGCCATGTGGTCGATGTCGTCATCGCTCATTCCCAGCGCGCCCTTCAAGATCAGAGCCTCGAGCACAGCGGTGTCCAGCCGCCGGTACGGCTCCGCCCGGTCCGGGAGCGCTGCATCGGCGATCGCCGGATCCTTCAGCGTGAGCATGTAGGGACGCACGGAAAGCGCGTCGATGTATCCGATCCTGACCGGATCTCCGTCGCCGCTCGGCTCCAGGGCGCCGGTGTCGTCGAGGGGCTCTGGCTCGAAGTCCCGCTCGATCGCGCTCGCCAGCGTTGTGCGCTGGTCTGGGCTCAGGCCGCGGACCAGCCGGTGGGTCGGAAACACCGTCAAGCCCGGGTCCTCGAGCGCGACCAGGCACATCAGGACATAGCGGTGAGGACCGTCGCCGCCGACCTCCTCGGCGTAGACGCGCGCGGTCTCGTAGCGGTGATGGCCATCGGCGATCAGAAGCTCGGCATCGCGCGCGACCGCTTGGACCCGCTCGATCGCGCCCGCGTCGTCCACTCGCCACAGCCGGTTCACCGTACCGTCGGCGTCGGTCGACTCACCCCACGGCTGGACGCCGGGTGCCGACGCGAGGGCGCCCCACGCGGCAGCCTCGGGATCCGAGAAAAGGGCGAAGATCGGCGACAGGTTCGCCCGCGTGGCCCGCGTCAGGCGCAGCCTGTCCTCCTTCGGCCCCGGGTGGGTGCGCTCGTGGGGGCGAATCCGACCGGCTCCGTACTCCTCGATGCGGACGCGCGCGAGAATCCCGTGCCGGGTGCGCTTACGGCCATCCGGCCCCGTGTAGTTCTGGGCGAGCGCCCACAGCGCGGGGGCGTCGTCGCGTACGACAACTCCCTCCGCCCGCCAGCTCTTGAGCTCGGCGGCGGCGGTGGCGTACGGGTCCTCGCCCTCGGGCAGGTCGATTCGCACCACGTTGTATGGCGACCTGGCCGCCAGCTCGGCCCGGCCGGCCGCGTCGATCACGTCGTACGGCGGCGCAACGACATCTTGCAGGCCACCCGTGACCGCGAGGTCGTAGCGAAGTGCACGAAGAGGCTCGATCGCTGCCATGACGGCGGCGGAGGCTACTCGACTTGCCGGCCACGCGAAGCGACTAGACTCGGCCGCTCCATCCGGGGCGTGGCTCAGCCTGGTAGAGCATCCGGTTTGGGGCCGGAAGGTCGCCGGTTCAAATCCGGCCGCCCCGATCAATCATTCATCGCAGGATCGCGCGCGACAGGCGGGTACCGGTCGCCTGCGCGAGGAGCGCGATCTCGACGTAGCGCATGGCGACAGGCCCGATCAGGATCACGTCGCCGTCCTCCAGATCAGACTCGATGATCCGGCGCCCGTTCACGAAAGTGCCATTCGAGCTGCGGTCGTCGAGCAGACGAACGCGCGCGCCGCGCTGCACCAGGATCGCATGGCGTCGCGACACTCGCTGGTCTTCGATTCGCACGTCCGCGGTGAAGCCGCGACCCATGTGGGTGACCTCGCGCTCGAGCGCCACGAGCAGCGTTTCCTCGCCGTCCTGGAGCGCGAGGTAGCGCCCCGGTGCTGCGAGTTCGGCGGCGATCGCGCGCCGGCGTGTGCGGTGATCGACCAACCGCAGCGCATCGGTGGTCGGGTCGAGCCACGGAGCGTCCTGGGACTCCGTCTGGTGCGGATCCGGCGTGGTCGGCGCCGGGAGAGTCGGGATATATGGAGCTTGCGGGGTCTGAGTTTCCATGACCTAACTTCACCACACGCCGGGGAGCGCCCGATCAACGTGAGCGAAGAGCTGGCGAAGAGCGCTCGCGCGCTCGACCGCCCGCGCGCTCGACCGCTCGCGCGCTCGACCGCCCGCGCGCTCGACCGCCCGCGCGCTCGACCGCCCGCGGGCACGACTGCCCGCCCGCGCGCACGCAATACCCTGTGCCGCGGCCCCCGTAGCTCAGCGGACAGAGCGCCGGACTTCTAATCCGATGGTCGCAGGTTCGAATCCTGCCGGGGGCGCTCGCTGGTCTCTCTCGCGCGTTCGGGTCGGCATGTGAAATCTCGGACCGTCACTATGCACCCCTAGAGATGACCGGATCTGAGCCTCATCGCGTCGTGATCATCGGCTCGGGCTTCGGTGGCCTGTTCGCGACCCGGAGCCTGAAACGGGCGCCGGTCGCCGTGACCGTGATCGCCCGCACCAGCCACCACCTCTTCCAGCCCCTGCTCTATCAGGTCGCCACCGGGATCCTGTCGGAAGGCGAGATCGCTCCGGCCACGCGCGACATCCTGCGGCGCCAGCCGAACGCCAGCGTCCTGCTCGGCGAGGTGGTCGACATCGACCTGCATGCGCGAACGGTAACTTCGCGGGTGATTGACCACGAGGTGGTCAGGAGCTACGACAGCCTGATCGTCGCCGCGGGCGCGGAATCCTCGTACTTCGGCCACGACGAATGGGCGATGGCCGCGCCCGGCCTCAAGAGCATCGATGACGCGCTTGAGCTGCGGGGACGAATCCTTGGCGCCTTCGAGATGGCCGAGATCGAGGACGATGAGGAAGCGCGGGCTGCCTGGATGACATTCGTTGTCGTCGGCGCCGGCGCCACCGGCGTCGAGATGGCCGGGCAGATCGCCGACCTGGCCCACCACACGCTACGGTCGAACTTCCGCCGCATCGATCCCGCAGACGCCCGCATTCTGCTGGTCGACGCGCTGCCGCGCATACTCACCCAGTTCGACAGCCGGATTTCGAGCAAGGCGGCGGCGAGGCTGAAGAAGATCGGTGTCGAAGT